>Ga0068856_100008117_pt1 | contig 10247 bp, 10 predicted proteins | sample KBSCornC62_FD_66595 | JGI IMG/M metagenome (GOLD analysis project Ga0068856, IMG submission 66595) | Corn rhizosphere microbial communities from Kellogg Biological Station, Michigan, USA - KBS Corn C6-2 | ecosystem: Host-associated > Plants > Roots > Rhizosphere > Soil ... | reverse complement strand
GTAATTCTCTTCGGTAACCAAACCGTTCCATGGGGGATGCAAACCTCCTACTATGAACACGATCCGCCCGTCCAGCAACATATTCCAGGAACTCGCGTTTGTATATGTGAGGTTCACTTGGATGGCCGTTTCGCCACTCGATCTGAATCGCCCGGTTCTCCGCAACATGCGGTACTGGGCCAGAGGAGAGAACATGCGTACCAGTCGTTTGATCCGCTTGGCGCTATTCGCGTTGATGCTCGTCGTCATTCCGGCGTCCTCGTTTGCCGGAGTATTTGTTTCCGTGACCGTTGCTCCTCCGGTGCTGCCGGTGTACGCGCAGCCGGCTTGCCCGGGAGATGGCTACATTTGGACACCCGGGTACTGGGCGTATGGTCCGGACGGCTACTACTGGGTTCCCGGAACGTGGGTCATGGCGCCTGAGCCGGGCTTGCTTTGGACGCCTGGCTACTGGGGTTGGTCCGGCGGGTACTACGTCTGGCATGCTGGATATTGGGGGCCGCACGTCGGCTTCTACGGTGGTGTGAATTACGGCTTCGGGTACTTCGGGACAGGTTTCTCAGGCGGATATTGGCACGGCCGCGACTTCTACTACAACCGCAGCGTGACCAATGTGCACATCACCAATGTTCACATCTACAACAAGACCGTTGTCAATAATATCCGAGTCAATCGCGTGAGCTACAACGGCGGCCGAGGCGGAATCAACATGCGCCCGCGTCCGGAAGAGGAGCGCGCGATGCACGAGCGCCACTTCGAACCGACGCACATGCAGATGCAGCATGAGCACTCTGCAGCAAGCGATCGCGCCTTCAGGGCGTCAGTGAATCATGGACGTCCGGAAGTTGCGGCCACCCCGCGGCCTGGCGAGTTTCGTGGACATGAGGTGAGACCTTCGCGTCCGGAACCGGAATATCGTCCCGGCAATCGCGGGATGGACCGCGACACTCCTCACCCGAGCGCTCGCAATATGGATCGCCCGACGCCTCATCAAAATGATCACGGCAATCGTGGCGGACAGTCTTACAATGCGCCGCGTCCCGAAAACCGCGGTCGTCCAGAAGTGCGCCAGAGTGACTACCATCCAGCTCCGCACGGACAGAACGCGGCTCCGGGTGGTGGCGGACAGGGGCAGGGACGAGGTGAAGATCACGGCGGCAAGGGCCACGGCCGCCACTAGTGTCGCACTGGTTGATCAAACAAACGGCCTCACTCGCGTCAGGCCGTTTCTGTTTCACCGCAAATTCAGGGCTCCGAAGACACCTATTCGTATCGCAGCGCCTCAATCGGATCCAGTCTCGATGCGCGGACGGCGGGGATCATTCCGCTGACTAACCCCACGATTGCGAGGATGGTGGTTGAAACCAAGACCGTCACCGGCGAGATAATCAGGCGAATGTCTCCCGCTTCTCCGTGCTGGGCCAGCGCGCTGTAGAAAGTCAGCTTCCCAAAACACACAGAGATGATATAGGCGAGGATGATTCCGCATGCGCCGCCGAGGAAAGTAATGGCCAAAGCTTCGCTCAAGAACTGACGCAGAATGTCGAATCGACGTGCCCCGAGCGCCTTTTCGACACCGATCTCACGAGTCCGCTGCGTGACGCTCACTAGCATGATGTTCATCAGGCCGATGCCACCGATTCCCAGGGTGAGTGCACCGATAAATGCGAGTAAGACCTGAAGGGCAATGGTGATGACATTAAATTCGGTAAGCTGCTCCATCAGGCAAAACACCATGAGCGCCCGCTTGTCATCGGGACGAAAATTGTGTTGTACCGCCATGGCGTTGCGCACCGAGCGTTCCACCGCGCCAAAGTCGTAGCCGAGAAACTCCAGCCAGACCGCGTCGATGTAGTAGGTATCGCGGAAGTCGCTCATGGTCGGGAACGGGATATGCACGACGCGGTTGATGTCGTTGTTCTCATTGCCTTCCTGTGGCCGGGGTTTGAGGACTCCGATAACTTCATAGGGAATGCCGGCAATGCGGATCCGCTGTCCTATGGCGTAGCGGCCGGAGAACAATTTCTGTTTGGCCTCCCAACCCAGGACGCACACGCGCGCCCGTTGCTGCATGTCTTCCGGACCATAAAAGCGTCCAGTTTCCACTTGCAAATTTTGGATGTCGCGCAGCATCGGGTATCCGCCGTGAACGGTCCACGTATAAGAGCGTCCTTCGTAGCTGATCAGCGTGTTGTAGAAGGATTCAGGCGTTATTTTCATCACATGCGGAACGTTGGCGACGATGCGATCCATGTCATCTTTGGTCAAGCGAACGTTAACGCCAGCTTTATTGCCTCCGGCCTGCATGGATGTACGGCCGCCCACAACCACCATGGCCTGCATCGCGGCGTAGCTTTTGAATATGTTGACGATTGCCGTGGAAAAACCGGTGCCGTAGGCCATCAACAGCACGACAGTCGCAATACCCCACGCCATACCCACCATAGTGAGCGCGCTTCGTCGGCGGTTGAAGGTAAGCGACGCATAGGCCTGTGTGAGGATGTCTTTCCCTCGAACCATTCACGACTCCTGACGCAGTGCTTCCACCGGAGCGAGCAACGCCGCACGGCGCGCGGGATAGATTCCCGCGACGATTCCTGCGATGGTGAGACTTCCGATGGCCAGTACGGCAGACTGCACATAGATGTGCGGCAGTTCGAATCCATCGATCGGCGGTGCCAGTTCCAAGAGTTTGGTAACGGCAAAGGCTCCGGCAAGGCCAACCAGTCCACTCAAGAACGTCAGCATCAGCCCCTCTACGAAGAACTGAAACAAGATGGTGCGGTGAGTGGCGCCCAGTGCCTTGCACAATCCAATTTCCGAGGTGCGTTCTGTCACGGTGACCAGCATGATGTTGACGACGCCCACGGCTCCCAGTCCGAGGGTCACTAAACCGACTGCTCCTAGGAACCCATCCATTGCATCGGAAATCTTGCCGACCATTTCAGCGCTGGCAATCGTGTCCCAATCGTCGAAGGCGTCGGGTGTCTCGGGATCAAAGCCGTGGTTTCGAGCGACGATCGCGCGAACAGCTTTCTTCGTCTGCTCGTGCTGCTCCCGCGTGACCGGCTGGTACGCCACGTACTTCACCGCGTTGGCATTGCCTTCCCCTTGCATAGGGAAGTACATCTGCATCGTGCTGTAGGGCATCACCAGGCGCATGTTCTGGTCGGCTGTGTTGCCGTGGCCGATGTTCTGAATGGTTCCGATTACCTGGAACGGTACGCCGTTGATCAGGAGCCTGCTACCAATTACCGGATGGCCTGGAAACAGCAGGCGAACGAACTCTGTGCCGATTACGCACACGTTGTTTCGCTGGCGTTCGTCATTCCAGTTGGGCCAGCGTCCCTGGCTGAGTGGTTGGTACCGAATGTCATAAAACTGGGGCTCGGAGCCATCCACGTAGCCGTTGCTGCTGCCGAACTCGCTTACCAGGCGAAGGTCGCCGCGATAGATTACCGGCGCGGCATTACGGACGAACTGCGAAGCTCGGATGTCGAGATAATCCTGGTAGTTCAAGTAGTATTGGCGCGACGAAAGCTGGCTGCCTCCTACCGCGGGCACACGGCCATTGAATATCTGCATATAGTCTTCGCCGAACTTGGCAAGACTTTTCTTCGTGCCCGCCCGAAAGCCTTCACCCAGTCCAACCAGAAGCAGCAGGGAACCGACGCCCCAGGCGATGCCGAACATGGTCAGGAACGAGCGCAGCTTATGCGCCCAGATTGCGCCAAACACCTGGCGGAGGCTGTCGAGGAATCTCCTCATAGGTAGGTTTACGAAACTTGAAGCAACAAAGTTCCTAATACTCAGACGCGCAACTGCGTTTTACGTGATCAGCTGGGACGTGTGCTGTGATCGTGATCACCGTCCGCGGGTGTGAAGTGACAACGCGTTGCAGGTCCTTTGCCGCAACTTGGGCTGGCTGGTAGGGTTTAGGTGGCCATGAAGGTCTCGCACTGCGTTCTATCGGTAGTTGTTGTCTGCGTCTCTCTTCCGCTGCTTTCCCAGGCGCAAACACCTGACGAGCGCACACCTACGGTGCCACAGAACAACGCGGATACGGCCACAAAGCCAGCTCTCGACCTCGTTCCGGACGCGAATGGATTGCTTTCTCAAAGCCAGATGCAGGAATTATTTCGCGCTGTGGCGGCCAAGGATCTCGAGAATGAAAAGCGCCTTCGCGATTACACCTACATCGAGCGCGAGGTCCAAGACAAGATGGACGGCAAAGGAAAGGTTCAGTCCACCGAGACCAAGACTTACGAGGTACTACAGGTTTACGGCGAGCAGGTGCAACGGCTAATCGAAAAGGACGACAAGCCGCTGTCAAAGAAGGACGCCGACAAGGAAGAATCGAAGATCCAGAAGATCATTGAGAAGCGGAAGAATGAGTCCGACTCCGATCGGAAAAAGCGTCTCGAGCGTGAAGAAAAAGACCGCGAGCAGGGGCGCAAGTTCGTCACCGAAGTTGCGGACGCGTATACCTTCAAGCTTGTCGGAACCGAGCAGGTTGGTGGTCGAGATGCCTGGGTCATCGACGGCGAGCCGCGCCCCGGGTTCGTCCCCCACATGAAAGAGTCGAAACTCCTTTCCAAATTTCACGGCCGGGTGTGGATCGACAAAGGCGACCTGCAACTGGCCAAAATGGATGTCGAGTGCTTGGACACGATCTCCTTCGGTCTATTCCTGGCGCGCTTTCATAAGGGCTCACGGCTGATGCTTGAGCAAACGCGCGTCAACGACGAAGTGTGGCTGCCGGTGCACTTCACCGCGAAGATCGACGTTCGCGTCGCACTCGTGAAGGGATTCAACGTCGGTCTTGAGCAGAGCTTTCGCGACTACAAGAAATTCCGAGCGTCCTCGAAAATTGTCAGTGTGGGAGAAGTGAAAGAACCGTAATTAGGCTTACCGTTTGCGTACACAAGACAGTGTCAGGGGATCGCCCTCGCCCCCGGAGTATTTTTCCAGCGCCTGCTGGAATATCGGTTGTTCTGGGTCCGCTGCCGCGAACAACGTCATGCAGGAGCGAAACTTCATGGCGTCAATCTCTCCGAAGATCTCCTTCGCATCGCTACCCGGAATCGCGATCACCAGTTCGGTGCACTGGATCAGCCGCGGACCAAGCACCGAATGTTGCAAGTACGCTTTCGCCTCGTCCAAAGATGAAATCCCGTAAAACTCCGAGGTGGAACTTCGCCCAAGCCCTTTGAGTTGCGGAAAGATGAACCATATCCAATGCCCGTACTTGCGACCGTGCTTGAGTTCCGTGAGCACGTTAAGAAAGACCTGTTCCTGTGCATCAACAAACCGCTGCAGGTGATACGGATCGCGGGAAGCGTTCATAAGAAGGCCCGATACAAAACGTTTCTAAACCTGATTCGAGTCCGACCCAAAAATGGTTGTACTCGAAGCCATTTATTCCTCAGCAGTTTGTAAACTCCCCGGGTCTTCGGAAAGGCGGACAACGCGCCAGCAGCAACTTTCATCGAAATTCCGCAATGTATAAAGCTGCGGGTGTGCTCATGTTGGTGCTAGCTGGAGTATTGGCTGGCTGCGGTGGAATGACTCAAAGTCAATCCCAGGATCCTCCTCCGAACAACAATCCTCCCCCTCCCCCTCCTCCCGGCAGCTTGAACGACGTAAACCATATTATCTACATGCTGCAGGAGAACCGTGGCTTCGACGAGTATTTCGGACAATTGAACAATTACCGGGTAGCGCACGGCCTGAATCCGGACGTCAACGTCACACCTGCGAACGCTCAGCAGCTAAGTTACGACAAGACAACTTTTTTTACGCCGTTCCACATGGTGTCGATGTGTGTGGAAGACTTGAGTTCTTATTGGAACGAGAGCCATAACGATCGCAATCATACGGATCCCACCTCAGCGAATGCCGCAATGGACGGCTTTGCCCATGCTGCCGGCGGAAACTCGCGCAATAGCACTCCCGGATACGACATCAACGGTCAGCGAGTAATGGGCTATTACGACGATACTGATCTGCCCTATTACTACTCCATGGCAACGCAGTTTGCGATTTCCGACGCCTGGTTCTCGCCTGTGATGACCAATACTCCGGCCAATCGCATGTACGCGATGGCTGGTACCTCCCATGGCGTGGTCAATAAGCCACTCACTCAAGTCAATATTCCGACCATCTTCGACGAACTCGAAACCAAAGGCATTTCCTGGAAGAACTATGTACCTGATTATCCAAACGGCAGTTCGTTGAAGCCATTTCCCACATACTCGAAATTCCTGGGTAGCAAGATCGTTCCCATGTCGGACTACTTCACCGACCTGCAGAATGGAGCGTTACCGCAAGTTGTGTTCATCGATCGCGACTCCAAGAATGGATTGGATGAGCATCCCGGTGGAGTGCAGATACAGAGGGGTGCGGCGTGGGTGAAGAAGATCGTCGATGCTCTGATGGCCAGCAGCGCCTGGCAGGACTCCATCTTTTTCTTGAGCTATGACGAAGGAGGAGGGTTTTATGACCACGTGCCCCCCGCTTCGACAGTGTCGCCCGACAACATACCACCGGTCCTTGGCCCGAATGATACCTGCACTTTGACCACTGGCCCGGCTTGCGATTTTATTTACACGGGCTTTCGTCTGCCGAATATCGTGATTTCGCCCTTCTCGAGGGTTGGCTACGTCGATCACACCACAATCGATACCACGGCGATTCTGCGGTTGATTGAAGTTCGTTTTGGAGTAAATTCTCTGACCGCGCGTGACGCCGCCCAGCCGGATATCAGCAAGTTGTTTTTCGATTTCACCAACAAGCCGAACCTGACGCCGCCCACGCCGCCCACTCAACCAACAAATGGGCCTTGCTATATCACATCTCTTCCCTAGATCGCGGCAGAGTCTTTCGTGTGGAGTGGTGCGCGGCCCGTCTCGATGACGACTGGGATTAGAACGGGTTCGTCAATTCTCTTGGGCATAGAAGGCCAGCCACCGATTCGCCGGTCATCCATTCTGGGTTTCGAAATGTAGGAATCGGCAATGCACTGCTCGAGTCGGAGTAGTGCGAGTTGGCACGCCTCCGCGAAGACTTTCGCATCCTTCCTGCTTAGCTTTCCCGGACGCCTCGATGAGAATGTGGGGAATAAAAATCTCATTTCTTCAACCTCGGTGCCCCGACATGGTGTCACAAGAGCTCAGAAAACATGAGTGAGAAAGCTCGTCCACGCACACCAAGGTAATCAGGTTTCAGAATTGAGCATGAGTTAACGATCGTGTAGGGCTTGAGCATTGATGCCGGACATGGCGATCTTGTTGAGTTTTTCGTGAGCCCTTCGCTTGGCAAATTTCTTCTCTGTGTGTTGATCGAGGGCCAGTCACGGTGCGTTGTTCCGTGACTCGCAACAACTGTCATTCGAGCGCAGACCCCGGTTACTTTAGGCCGGACACCGGAGTAATCGGAAATCAACCGGATTGAGAGAGCATCGCAAATCTTGTCACACTGGCCATGAAAGCAAATTCCTCCCCCGAGGTAGAAGTTCATGGCCAACGAAGTTGAACGTTACAGTTCCGCGCACCATTCCATTCCCCATTCCCAGCTGGTTCTGCCAAGACGAAAGGTGGTCCTTCCCCCACTGCCGGAGAATTGCGAGAGTCTCTGGGCGCGTGTGAACCGTATTTGCGATCAATACATGCCAGAGCTCTTTGACATGCGATTAGGTCCCAAGACATGGTGGACTTCAGGGGAGGACGCTCAAAGATGACACCCTGGAGACGTCGTCGCGGGGCTGATGATCTTCCGCCCTCTACCGTAAAACGCCGCAATGAGCGCTACTTGTTGAGCACACGTTTAACTGCGGCGATTCGCGGCGAGTCGGGCGAAACCAAGGTGAAAACTCACGCGCTCGACATAAGCGAGAGCGGGATCGGAACGCTTGCCGGCGAAGGATGGGGAGTTGGTTCTCACGTCAATTTGGAGGTGCCGCTTCCCGTACAAGATACACTTCTAGAGATACAAGGAGTTGTGCGACACCGGACCGGAACGAGATGCGGTCTGGAGTTCTTGGAAGTGTCGCCCGAGCAGCAACAAGTGCTGCGCAAGGTTTGCAAGTATCTCGCAGGCCACTCGGGAAGCCCATCTCCCTGAGCGAGGGTCGCGAATCGGCGCACTCTCAATGGAATAGCGAACAACTTCAGCCCTGGTTGGCCCTGCTCCGCAACAGCGAGGCGTACTATCTCGCCTTTTGCAGCTCTGGCTCAGTGGGTTGGGATTGAGTGGCTTCCCAACCGGGCAGGTCCGTTTTTCCCGTGATGAGGCGCGCGCCACGCTCGTAGGTCAAATATGACCACGCCCACTGGATCAGCACGATGATCCGGTTGCGAAAGCCGATCAGGAAGAATACGTGAACGAACAGCCATGCTAGCCACGCGAAGTAGCCGGAGATGTGGATCCGCCCGCGTTGCGCAATAGCGGCTGCACGGCCGATCGTCGCAAGGCTGCCCTTATCAAAATAGTGGAAATCCTTACGTGGCTGCCGGTGCAGGTCGCGCTTGATGTTATCAGCAGTGGCACGGCCTTCCTGCATGGCGACTGGTGCGACTCCGGGCAGCAGGTTGCCATGCTCGTCCTTCAACGACGCCAAGTCACCGACGACAAAAACTTCCGGATGCCCGGGAATGCTGAGATCGTGATTGACCATGACGCGGCCTGCTCGGTCCAGGGGTGCGTCAAGCTGCTTGCCCAGAGTAGAAGCCTGAACTCCCGCAGCCCACAGCACCACGCCGGCGGGAATTCGTTCGTTTCCAATCCACACTGATCCAGGTTCTATGTTCGTGACCAGCGCCGAGGTGCGCACCTGCACGCCTAAGTGCTCGAGTTGCCGCACAGCGCTTTCGGACAGGTCAGGCGCATAGGCGGGCAACACACGCGGACCGCCTTCCAGCAAGATGATCTTGGTCCGCGTCGGATCGATGGACGCAAATTCGTGCTTCAGAACGTTGTTCGCAATTTCCGCCAGGGTTCCGGCCAGCTCAACTCCGGTGGGGCCCGCGCCCACGATCACGAAATTGAGCGGTGGCTCAGGTTCACCCGCGAGCTTTGCCTTTTCAGCCAACTCGAAAGCGAGCAGCACGCGGCGGCGTATCTCCAGCGCATCTTCGATCGTCTTAAGGCCGGGGGCTAACGGCTCCCATTGATCGTGGCCAAAGTAGGAGTGTCCGGCGCCGGCGGCAACGATCAGGTAGTCATAACTGATCTCGAGATCAGGGCAAAGAACCTTGCGACGGTCGAGATCGAATCCCTGAACATCGGCGAGCAAAACTTCAACGTTCTTGCGTCCGCGCAGAATCCAGCGAATGGGGGCGGCGATTTCCCCCGGTGAGATTCCCGCCGTCGCCACCTGATACAACAAAGGCTGGAACGTATGATGGTTTTTGCGGTCGATGACTGTGATCTGGACCGGAAGTTTCGCCAGCTTGCGAGCGGCTTCCAGCCCGCCGAACCCCGCTCCGACAACGACAACACGCGGTGTGGTGGCGTTCATGGCTTCCTCCGGTGCGTCCCGCCCACGAGCGGCCCGCATCTGAACATAGGTTAGATTCCCTCATGCACCAGAAGTCGGAAGTTTTTTCAGCCAGTGATTGCAGCGAGTTGCGGACCGACCCAGCGCACATTCACAGGTACTCTTCCTCGCAGAACATTCGGGACCTCGTCGAAATCGGCATTGTCTTCACTCTCATTCTTATCGCGGTCTGGACGCCGCCGGGCCGAGTAAACGCTTTCGTGAGCATTTCCGCGGCGGCATGCGTCGTGGCGTTTGCGCTCGCTGGTAGATGGTCGGCTCGTGAGCTGGGACTCAGGCGTCCACGGGCCGGATTAGGTTCCACCGTGCTGGCCGGAGCAATCTTGTGTGGCGCAATCGTGCTGATTGGAATCCCTGTTCGATTTGCCGGCGCCGGTCGCTCACTCCCGCTTGGCAGGTCATGGCAGTACGTTGTCTGGGCCCTCGCGCAAGAATTCATCTTGCAGGGCATCTTCTTCGTAAGGTTGGAGTCGCTGGTTGGCTCGCGACGAGCGGTTCTGGCCGCGGCTGCCCTTTTCACAATCGTGCACATTCCAAGCCCGCTGCTGACGTTGTTGTCGCTCTGCGGAGGGATTCTGTTCTGCGAGGTGTTTCGCCGCTTTCGGAACCTTTACCCTCTGGGAATCATTCACGGCGCGCTGGGACTTACCATTGCCGCCACCCTCCCCGATCACTGGCTGCACCACATGCG
>Ga0068856_100008116_pt1 | contig 10248 bp, 9 predicted proteins | sample KBSCornC62_FD_66595 | JGI IMG/M metagenome (GOLD analysis project Ga0068856, IMG submission 66595) | Corn rhizosphere microbial communities from Kellogg Biological Station, Michigan, USA - KBS Corn C6-2 | ecosystem: Host-associated > Plants > Roots > Rhizosphere > Soil ... | reverse complement strand
GTCAGCACGCGGTTGACCACGAACGCGGGCGCGTCGGCGACGAGCACCGGCCGCTTGCGCAGCTTCTCGGCGAAGCTCCAGGCGGTCGCGAGCGTCTCGTCGTCCGTCTGCGGCGTGCGCACGAGCTCGACGAGCGGCAGCACCGCGACCGGGTTGAAGAAGTGGATCCCGACGTCGGCGCCCATTTCCTCGACCGACAGGCTCGACGTGTTCGTGGCGAGCACGCAGTCCTCGCGCACGTGCTCGCGCAGCTCGCGGAAGACCTGCTGCTTGACCTCGCCCTCCTCGAAGACGGCCTCGAGCACCAGGTCGCAGTCGGCGAAGTCCTCGTAGCCGGTGGAGGTGGAGACGAGCGAGCCGAGGAACCGCGCCTTGCCTTCGTCGTAGCGACCCTTCGCGACCTGCTCGCCGAGCGCTTCCTCGATCGTCTCGCGCGCGCTCGCGAGCGCGTCCTCGCTCACGTCGCGCATGGCCACCGGCACCTCCAGGCGCCGGAGGAAGAGCGCCGCCAGCTGCGCCGCCATCAGCCCGGCGCCGACGAGCCCGACCTTTCGGATCGGCCGCGGCTCGGTGTCCGGCCTGCCCGGCGCGCTCTTGGCGCGGCGTTCGACCAGGTCGAAGGCGTAGAGCGAGGCCTGCGCCTGCGGCCCGGGCAGCAGTTCGCCGACCGCCTCCTCCTCCGCGGCGTAGCCCTCCTCCAGCGACCAACCCGAGAGCGCGCCCTCGATCAGGTCGAGCGCCGCATAGGGCGCAGGCGCGGCGCCGTGCACCTGCCCGTCGAGCCGGCCACGCGCCTTCCTCAGCGCTACGTCGGCGTCTTCAGGCGGTCGCTCCGCCCGCGCCGGGAGCTCCAGTGCGAAGGCAATCGACTCGTCAACGAACTCGACGGGCTCCAGCAGCCGGTCGGCGAAGCCGAGCTCGAACGCCTCCGGGCCGCCGAGCATCCGGTTCTGCCGCATCGGGTTCGCGACGACGAACTTCACCGCCGTCTCCGTGCCGACGAGCCGCGGAACGAGCTGGGTGCCGCCCCAGGCGGGAATGATCCCGAGGAAGCACTCCGGGCAGGCGAAGTGGCGGACCGCTGTTGAGATCGTCCGCGCGTCGCAGTGGAGGGCGATCTCGACGCCGCCGCCCAGGCACGCGCCGTTGATCGCCGCCACCGTCGGGTACGGCAGGTCACGGATTCGCGAAAAGAGCTCGTGTCCGGCGCGGCTGCCCTCGACTGCGAGCTCGCGCGTCGCGTTCGGAAACTGCGTCACGTCCGCACCGGCCGCGAAGACGAATGGCTTGCCCGTCAGGACGAGGGCGGCCCAGTCGCCGTCCTCGAGCTCCGGCAGCAGCCGCTCGAGCGACTCCAGCGCGGCGCGCCCGAAGAAGGTCGGCTTCGTGTAGTCCTCGCCGTTGTCGATCGTGACCAGCGCGACTCGTCCGCGCTCCGTTTCGACCCGCGCGAGCTTGAACTCAGTTTCCGGCAGCGAGGTTCTCCCAGACGAGCGCGGCGCCCATGCCCATCCCGACGCAGAGTGCGGTGAGGCCGTAGCGCACCTGCGGCCGTTCCCGGAAGCCGTATGCGAGCTGCGCGAGCAGGCGGACACCCGTCGCGGCGAGCGGGTGCCCACAGGCGATCGCGCCGCCGTACGGGTTGAGCCGCTCGTCCTCCGGGTCGACGCCGAGGCCGTCGCACCAGCTCAGCACCTGCACGGCGAACGGCTCGTTCAGCTCGAACAGGCCGATTTCCTCGAGCGTGAGCCCCGCACGGTCGAGCGCCTTGCGGGTGGCCGGCACCGGTCCGAGGCCCATCAGCTCCGGCTCGACGCCGGCGAAGGCGTAGGCGACGAGGCGCATGCCCGGGTCGAGCGAGTGCTCTTTCAGCGCGGCCTCCGAGGCCAGCAGCGCCGCGGTTGCGCCGTCCGTCAGGCCGGCCGAGTTGCCGGCCGTCACCCGGCCGCCGGGGCGGAAGGGCGTCGGCAGCGTCGCCAGGGCCTCCATGGTCGTGTCCGCCCGGAGAAACTCATCGCCGTCGGCGACACGCCAGCCCTCGTCGGTGAAGACCGACATCGGCACGACGGTCTCGCGCATGACGCCGTTGTGCCAGGCCGCTGCGGCGCGCTGCTGGGAGCGCATCGCGTAGGCGTCGGCGTCTTCCTTCGTCAGCTGTGGCAGACGATCGTGAAGGTTTTCCGCGGTTGCGCCCATCGTCACCGCCGAGGTGTCGACGAGCCGCTCGGCGACGAAGCGCGGGTTGAAGTCGACGTCGTCGCCCATCGGGTGGTGGCCCATGTGCTCGATCCCGCCCGCGAGTACGACGTCGGCCGCGCCCATCGCGATCTCGCCGGCCGCGCAGGTGACCGCCGTGAGCGCGCCGGCGCACATCCGGTCGACGGCGAAGCCGGGCACGCTCTGCGGCAGCCCAGCGAGTAGCGCGACGTCGCGGCCGAGAGTCAGTCCCTGGTCGCCGACCTGCGCGGTCGCCGCCATGACGACGTCGTCGATCTGTTCGGGCGGCAGCGACGGGTTGCGGCGCAGCAGCTCGCGAACGACCTTGACGCCCATGTCGTCGGCCCGCGTGCGCCAGAAGACCCCCTTCGGCCCGGCGCGTCCGAACGCGGTGCGGACGCCGTCGACGAAGAAGACTTCCTGCAACTCGCGCACGCGAAGGACCCTAGTGAATCGTCACGCTCTCGCGACATTCCCGTCACAGACACGTGCGTCGACCATCGATACGATCGCCTCGGGGAGGAGGTTGGGTGTGCCTGAAACAGGGGCCGAGCACGGACGCGGCGCGGGCGAGGACTGGGTCGCGCACCTCGAGCGGGAGCAGCGCCGCTACGCGGACGGCGAGGCGCGGCTTGCCCACGCCGCGGATGCAGACGCGCGGCAGCGGCAGCTGACCCGGCTCGGCAACGCGGCGGGCGGAGCCGGGCTGGCGCTGCTGATGCAGGGACAACCCGACGAGGCGGCCGCGTGGTTCCGGCGCGCGGCGGCGCGCTACCGCGAGAGCTTTGCGGATGCTCCGCCCGACAGCTGGGGCCGGCCGATCGGCGCGATCAAGGCGCTCGTCCTCGCCGGCGACCGGTCGGGCGCCGAGGACGCAGGGCGGTGGGCGCTCGACGCCGGCGCCGCCGAGGCCCCGAGCCCGGTCGGCCGGTATGCGGCGGCGCTTGCGCTGCTCGTGCTCGGCGACGACACACACGCGCGTCTGCACGCCGAGGCGATCCGGATCCGCGACGACTTCCCGCATGAAGTCGGCGACGCGCTCGCATTCGTCGCGGCGGGCGACCTCCTCGGCTACACCGACGCGATCGAGTCGGTGCTGGCATCGTTCGAGGCACGCGACGAGTACCTCGAGGATCTGCCGGTCGCCGACACGGTGCTCGTGCTGCAGGCGCTCGCACGCGAGCGCGGGCTCGACGTGCCGCTCAGGTCGCCGGTGTTGCCGCCGGCCTAGACGTCCTGCACGTCGACGGTCGTGGGCGGGTGGAGCACGGTCGTGATCACGATCGGCGACAGCGACGGGTCTTCCGCCTCCCGAGCGTGCTCGACCAGCTCCTGGATCAACTCGACCGCAAGCTCCGGTGTGATTCGAGCAGTCACCTGCGCGGCCCGGAACGTGCCGCTCGAGCCGTGCTCCGCCCAGCCGCGCTGGACCTCGTCGAGCATCGCTGCGCGCAGGTCGCTCGTCGCATCCGACTTCAGCAGCGCGGGCGCGACGCGCACCGTTCGGGCGACCGCTCGGTAGGGCTTCTCGCGGCCCTGCCCGGTGTCGGCCAGCTCGATCAGCCCGGCGCGAAGCAGCATCCGCACGTGGAAATGGAGGTGGCCAGGATCGACGTCGAGCCTGCTGGCCAGCTCCCGGTTCGTCAGCGTCTCGCCGTCGCCGGCCCCGAGGGTCTCTAGCACGCGCAGCCGTAGCGGATGGCCGAGCGCCTTGAGCTGCTCAGGCTTGTCAAGCGTGAGAACGTCCAAGAGCGGCTTGGACTCGGCGGCGGCCATGAGGCTGTATAACCGCTTTCGTGGGGGCTGTCTAGGCGCGTAGGCGCGTCGCGGCGGCCTCGTCGGCGACGACGACCGTGCGCCCTTCGGCGGAGCGAATCAGGCTCGACGGCGTCTCCGGGCTCGGTGGCTCGCCGAACGCGCGCGTCACCGCATCGGCCTTGCTCTCGCCGCTGACGACGAAGAGGACGAGCGGGGCCGAGCACAAGACCGGCACGGTCATCGTGACGCGGTCGACGAACGGTTCCAGCTTCGCCTCGTTCGGGATCGCCCGACGCTCGCGCTCCTCGAGCGCCGGCTGGTTCGGGAACAACGAGGCCGTATGGCCGTCGGCGCCGATCCCCAACAGGACGACGTCGAGCGGGGTGGCGTTGCCCAGCAGCTCGTCGTACTCGCGCGCCGCCTCCTCGGGGCCGAGCTCGCCGCGGATGCGCTGCACCTCGCGGGGGCCGGCCTCGAGCCGGTCGAGCAACGTCTCGCGGGCGAGCCTGAAGTTCGAGCGCTCGTCCTCCGGCGGCACGCAGCGCTCGTCGCCCCACCAGAGCGTGGCTGCGCTCCAGTCAGGCTCGCGCTCGGCCGCGAGCTCGTATGCGCGGCCGACCGACGTGCCGCCGGTGAGCGCGATCGAGGCGCCGTCCCGCGCGAACGCGACGAGCTGGTCGGCGACGACGGAGGCGACCTCCTCCGGGTCGGCGCAGACCGTCAGCTCGACGCCGTAGAGGGTCATTCCTCGCCCGCCGCGAGCTCGCGGGACCTCTCCATAGCGGCCTGAATCGCGTTCAGGAACGCGGCGCGAACGCCTGCGCGCTCCAGTTCGCGGATCGCTCGGATCGTCGTGCCGCCCGGGGAGGTGACCTGCTCTCGGAGCTCGACCGGGTGAATGCCTTCGTCCCGAAGCAGATGCGCGGTGCCGAGCATCGTCTGGACGACCAACTGGGTCGAGACCTCGCGGGAAAGGCCGAGCAGGATCCCTGCTTCGATCATCGCCTCCGCGAGCAGCGCGAAATACGCGGGGCCGGAGCCGGACACGGCGGTGACCGCGTCCATGTAGCGCTCCGGCACCTGGACGACCGCGCCGAGGTGGCTGAGCGCCTCCTCCGCGAGGCGAAGGTGCCGGTCGTCTGCGTGGGCACCGGCGCAGATGCCCGCGATCCCCTCGTGCACGGTGGCCGGCCGGTTCGGCATCGCGCGCACGACCGGCACGCCGTCCGCGACTCGGCGCTCGATCGCGGCGGTCGGGATCGCGGCCGCGACCGAGAGCACCGTCTGCTCCGGCGTCAGCACGCCGCCGATCTCGCCGAGGAGGGCGTCGAAGTCCTGCGGCTTGACGGCGATCACCACGAGCGCCGCGCCTGCGACTGCCGCCGCGTTGTCCAACGTCACGTCGATCCCGTGGCGATCGGCGAGCTCCTGCGCCCGCTCTTCGTCCCGCACGGTCGCCACGATCTCGCTCGGCTCGCGCCAGCCGCCGCTCAGGAGGCCGCGCAGCAGCGACTCACCGATCGTGCCGGCGCCGAGGATCGCGACGCGGCGCTCGTCCATGGCCGGAGTCTAGGCGGCGGCGGTCTTGGGCAGCCGGATCAGGCCGAGCGCGTGCGCATTCAGCATGTAGACGCTCGCGAGGCCGGCCCACTCGCCGTAGGGCTTGAGCAGCTCGGCCGTCTCCCACGTCTCCACCCAGCGGCCCTTGAGGGCGGCATGGAGCTTGACGAGCCCGAGGTCGCCGACGAGCCCGCGGTCGTAGCGCCCGAGGCCTTCGAGGGAGACCACGCCGACCGACCATGGCCCCAGTCCTCGCTCGCGCAGCAGCCGCTCGGGCGAGGCGTCTCCCGGCAGCGAGCGCAGGCGTTCGAGGTCGAGCGACCGGCAGATCCGGACGAGCGCCGCGCCGCGGCGCATGCCGAGCCCGAGCCGGCGCAGCTCGGCGGGCGAGACGGCCCCCAGCGTGGCGCAGTCCGGCGGCGCATGGAGCCGCATGCCGTCGAGCTTCGGCGTCAGTGCCCTCACGATCGTCTGCTCGATCTGCCGCGCCCGCTTCGCCTGGATCAGCTGCCCGGCGACCGCACGCAGCAACGACTGCGCGACGGTAGCGGTGCGAAGCGGTCGCAGCCCGCGGACTCGCCGTGTCGCCTCGCCGATCAGCGGGTCGCGGGCGAAGCGCTTCAGGAACTCGGAGTGGTCGTCGTCGAGCGCGAGCACGAAGCGAAGCTCGTCGATTCCGGCCTCGTGCGGCGCCCGCAGCTGGACGACCCCGTCGGCCTGCTGCCACGCCCGGCCGGCGCCGCCGCTCGCGAGCGCGGCGAGGAGCACGCCGTCGACGTTCGTGCGTGTCGCGTCGGAGCCGTGGCGCAGGGTCGCGCGCAGCGAGTACGGGCCCCGCGGCCGAACCGCGGCGGAGATCACTTCTGCGTCTGCGTGTCCGAGGTCAGCGGCTGTGCGGCGAGGTCGGACGTCCGCTCGAGAACCTCGAGCGCCTCCTCCTCGCGCCCCGCGCGCCGCAGGAATTTTCCCCACGCCCGGTACGCGTCGATGTACTCGCGGCGATGGCCGTGAGCCTCGAGCATCATCGTCGCCTCTCGATACGCCTGGTCGGCGCCGTCGACGTCGCCGGCCAGCGCGCGCGCCTCTGCCAGCGCCCAGAGGCCGCGGCCCTTCTCGTGCGGGTACTCGTCGCCCTCGAGCGCGGCGACGGCCGCATCCGCCTTGGCGACGGCGGTCGTGGCGTCGCCGAGGGCGGTGGCCCGTCGCGCCTGGTCGGCGTAGAGCCCGGACAGGTCGACCGGTTCTGCGCTGGCTCCGAACAGCTTCTCCGCGACCTCATGGTGCGTCCCCGCCTCGCTGGCGCGGCCCTGCGACAACATGATCGCGCCGGCGAGGAGGTGGGCTCGCGCGAGGTGGAGCGTGTCGTCGGTCACGTCGAGCAGCGCGATCGCACGGCGGATGTAGTCGAGCGCGGCAGCGGGCCGCCCGCCGACCTCGTTCAGCCGCGCGACCGACCAGTAGAGGCGTACGCGCGAGTAGGCGTCGGCGAGCTCGTCCGCCTTGCCGAGGGCGGCGTCGAGCACCTCTTCTGCGCGCTCGAGGTCGCCGAGGTCGGTGAGCGCGTAGCTCAGGTAGGTCGTGAAGCGCACCTGGGCGGCCACGTCGTCCGGCGTCTCCTCCGCGACTTCGTCGAGGCACCGCTCGAAGACCTCGACCGCCTTCTCTGGCCGGCCGCTGGCGGCGTAGGCCTGTCCGAGCGTCGCGAAGACGTCGGGCCTCGCGCTCGGCGAGACATGCGAGAGCCGTAGGCCGGCCTCGAGCCGGTCGATCGCGTCGTGGTTCCGGCCGCCGTGCGCCGCGGCCAGGCCGAGGGCGATGTCGGCGCGGGAGGCCGCAACCGCGTCACCCGCCGCGACCGCCTCCTCCTTCAGCCGCTCGAGCTTCGCCTCGGCGTCGTCCGTGGCCTCGACGAGCCGGAGCTCGAGCTCGGCGTCCGCGATCTGGAGCTCGCGCTCCTCGACGTCGCGGATCTCGGAGCCCGTCTCGAGGTAATCGGCCGAGACCCCGAGCTTCTTCGCAAGCATCCGCAGCGCCTTGACGGACGGGCGCCGCGCGCCGGCCTCGATTCTGGAGATGTACGCGTAGCTGACGCCGGGCGATGAGAGCTCGCGCTGGGACATCCCGCGCTCGTGTCGCAGGCGCCGCAAGCGCTGGCCGATCGTCTCGGCCTGTCCCTCGGGTTCGCGCGCCACCGCAGGCAATTCTGACCTCGCGACAAGACATCGTCAATTGGAACCGCACCTTGACAACAAATGGCTACTCCGTTTTGGGTACCGCCACTCCCCGACCCAGATCCTCGCCTGCGGAAAGGAGGTGGTCTCGTGTCCGCACGGATCCACGCGTTGTTGCTCGTGCTCGGCCTGCTGCTCTTCGCGGCGATCAACGGGTCGACTCCCTGGGGGCCGTAGGCGCCTGAGGGCGGGCAGGGGCTGTGACGCCAATCGGCGCATCACCGGTCCCTGCCCGCGGCCTTTTGGTAACGCGAGTAGGCGAACGGCTATGGAACCAGGCGGTATCGTCGCCGCATGAGCATCGACTCGCGCGTGGACATCGGTCACGTCCATCTGAAGGTCGGCGACATCGACCGCTCGCTCGGCTTCTACCGCGACATTCTCGGCTTCGACGTCATGCAGCGATACGGCGACGAGGCGGCGTTCATCTCGGCCGGCGGCTACCACCATCACCTCGGCCTGAACACCTGGGAGTCGCGCGGCGGCTCGCCGCCGCCGGCCGGCACGACCGGCCTCTACCACGTCGCGATCCGCTATCCGGACCGGGCGCAGCTCGGCAATGCACTCAAGCGCCTCATCGACGTGGACTGGCCGATCGACGGCGCGACCGACCACGGCGTCTCCGAGGCGATTTACCTGCGCGACCCCGACGGCAATGGCGTCGAGCTCTACCGTGACCGCCCGGAGGAAGAGTGGCCGCGGCCGGCAGACGGCGGCCCCGGCGTCGCGATGCACAACGCTCCGCTCGACCTCAAGGCGCTGCTCGAGGAAGCTGCCTGATGGGCAAGGGCTACGCCGAAGGGCCGGCGGCGGAAGAGGCGGAGCGCCGGCTCGAGGAGCTCGAGCGCGGTTCCGGCGAGCCCGAGAAGGAGCTTCGCCTGGCCGTCTACGGCTCCACCGAAGACGACCCGGAACGGCACTTCCTCGGCTGGCGGGACGACGTCGACCCGGACGAGCTCTTCGCCTCCGGAGAGGCGTGGGGCATCACAGTGGTCCGCGCTACGGTGTAGCCGGTGGCCAAGCAGGTCGAGCAGCTCGAGCAGGTGACCATTCGGTTCGCCGGCGACTCCGGCGACGGCATGCAGCTCACCGGCGGCCGCTTCACCAGCGAGACCGCGTTGATCGGCAACGATCTCTCGACTCTCCCGGACTTCCCCGCCGAGATCCGCGCGCCCGCCGGCTCGCTGCCTGGCGTCTCGGGCTTCCAGCTCCACTTCGCCGACCACGACATCCTCACGCCCGGGGATTCGCCGGACGTGCTCGTCGCGATGAACCCGGCGGCGCTGAAGACGAATCTGCGCGACCTGCCCAAGGGCGGCACGCTGATCGTCAACCGCGACGCCTTCACGGAGCGCAACCTCGAGAAGGCCGGCTACGCGGAGAGCCCGCTCGAGGACGGCTCGCTCGACGAGTACCACCTCCACGAAGTGCCGCTGACGTCGCTCACGCTCGAGGCGCTGAAGGAGTCCGAAGTGACCAAGCGGGAGGCGGAGCGCTCGAAGAACATGTTCGCGCTCGGCCTGATGTCGTGGCTCTACCACCGGCCGACCGAGGGCACGGTCGCGTACCTCGAGCAGAAGTTCGCCTCGAAGCCGGAGATCGCGCAGGCGAACGTGAAGGCATTCAAGGCCGGCTGGGCCTACGGCGAGACGTCGGAGGACTTCGTCGTCTCGTACGAGGTCGCGCCGGCGCCGATGCCGCCGGGCACCTATCGCAACATCACCGGCAACCAGGCGCTAGGGCTCGGGCTGATCGCGGCGAGCGTGAAGAGCGGCCTCGACCTCTTCCTCGGGGCGTACCCGATCACGCCGGCCTCGGAGATCCTCGAGAACCTCTCGCGCCACAAGCGCTTCGGCGTGCGGACCTTCCAGGCAGAAGACGAGATCGCCGCGGTAGGCGCTGCTCTCGGCGCAAGCTTCGGCGGCGCCTTGGGCGTCTGCACGTCGAGCGGACCGGGCGTCGCGCTCAAGTCGGAGACCGTTGGTCTGGCGATCGCGCTCGAGTTGCCGCTGCTGATTCTCGACATCCAGCGTGCCGGCCCGTCGACCGGAATGCCGACCAAGCCCGAGCAGGCCGACCTGCTGATGGTCTTGTTCGGGCGCAACGCCGAGTCGCCCGTACCGGTCGTTGCCGCGTCCACTCCCGGCGGCTGCTTCGACGCGGCGCTCGAGGCTGCACGGATCGCGCTGAAGTACCGCACGCCTGTGTACCTGCTCTCGGACGCGTACCTGGCCAACGGCTCCGAGCCGTGGCTCCTGCCGGACACGGCGGCCCTGCCCGAGATCCCCGTCGAGTTCGCGACCGGCCCGAACCGTGACGGCGAGTTCCTCCCGTATGTGCGCGACAACGAGACGCTCGCGCGCGACTGGGCAATCCCGGGCACGCCGGGGTTGGAACACCGGATCGGCGGGCTCGAGAAACAGGACGAGACGGGCAACGTCTCCTACGACCCCGACAACCACGACCGGATGGTCCGCCTGCG
>Ga0068856_100008115_pt1 | contig 10249 bp, 9 predicted proteins | sample KBSCornC62_FD_66595 | JGI IMG/M metagenome (GOLD analysis project Ga0068856, IMG submission 66595) | Corn rhizosphere microbial communities from Kellogg Biological Station, Michigan, USA - KBS Corn C6-2 | ecosystem: Host-associated > Plants > Roots > Rhizosphere > Soil ... | reverse complement strand
GCATCGATCGTATGCTTTCGCACTGCAACGGCAGACTTTGCCTTGGCCCCATGTTGCTCCAACCACTGCGATACGAACTCCTTTATATAGGGCTTGCAGGAAGCAACATCTTTGCAGCCCTTCTTCTGTGCGAACTCAGCAAAGTGAAAAAGCAGCGGTAACCGGCGATATACGACCAGGCGAGAGTAGCGGTGCGATTCCAGCCATTCCAGATAGCTCTCTATTTGCGGAGGCAACCAGCTGGCGCGCACTCTGTCGACGGTTGACGGCTTAACGTAATAATTTTCAAGCATGAAAACCTCCAATCGGAAATCTCCGATGGAGGTTTATGATCCGCCTAACCCCGCCCGTTATGCGAAATAGTCCGCCCGCCGGACAGATTGAATCTCTCGGCGACCATCTACTCGCACCTGAAATACGTCACCCCTTGCACTTCGACAGGAATACAACTATAGTGCCCTGTAGAAGCTAAAGGGGTAGCCTGTGAATGACCCAAGAATCGACCTTCCCCAGGGAACGCTGGATCTGTTGATCCTAAAAACGGTCGCCCTCGGGCCCCACCACGGCTGGGCGATTTCGGAGCGAATCCAACAGGTTTCAAGCGATGTCCTTCGCGTTCAGCAGGGATCTCTTTATCCGGCCCTTCATCGCCTGGAGCGTAAAGGATGGATCAAGGCGAAGTGGGGATCATCGGAAAACAATCGGCGCGCGAAATATTATGAGCTGACGGCGGCCGGCAAAAAACAACTGGCGGCGGAAGAAGTCTCCTGGAAGATGCTAACCGCCGCCGTGGCTTTGATTTTGGAAACTTCATAGCGAGGCGGAGATGTTTAGCGACCTCTGGTATCGATTACGTGTTCTAGTTCGTAGGACGGCTTCAGAAGATGAGCTCGACGCGGAATTGACTTTTCATTTCGAGCGCCAAGTTGAGAAGAACGTGCGAGCCGGTATGGCACGCGAAGAGGCTATTCGCCAAGCGCGCATCGCTTTTGGTGGTATGACCCAGATTAAGGAGCAGTGCCGCTATGCGTGGGGAACGGCATTTCTCGACGCCCTAACTCAAGACATTGGTTACGGGGCCAGGCTAGTGGCGCGTAACCCAGGCTTCAGCACGACGGCACTCTTAACATTGATGCTAGGCATTGGAGCTACTACAGCCATCTTCAGTCTTGTGCATGCCGTACTACTTCGCCCCCTGCCTTATCGAGATCCCCAACGTCTGGTGGAGATTTATGAAGACCATGGTGGCACCGGGGTCGGCCTAGCCTACGACTTTGACACACCCGGAGGCTATGCTGACTTCAAACGACAGACGCAGATCTTTGACGACGTAGCGGCAGTTGATGGAGGCAATGAATTCTCTCTTCTCGCTGACGGCGGAGAGGCTAGCACGGTGATGGACGAAAGCGTAACTTGGAATCTCTTTCCGATGCTCGGAGTCAATCCCCTCTACGGGCGTCTATTTACAGAACAGGAGGACCGGCCAGAGCACGAACACGTCGTTTTGTTGAGCTATCGGCTTTGGCGAGATCGATTCGGCGGAGACCGAAGGATTCTCGGTCATGATATACGTCTCGACAACCGTGTTGTCGTTGAGAAATACACCGTCATCGGCATCATGCCCGCGCACTTCGCATTTCCTGAAAAGAATGCCGATATATGGATTCCGCGGGCATTCACACAGCAGCAATTGGACAGTCACGGGGAGCACTATCTGATGGTGTTTGCTCGCTTGAAGGACCGAGTCACACTGCTTCGTGCAAACTCTGACTTGCAGGTGCTCGCGGACCAAGCACGGCAGCTTTATCCGTATGAGCGCTCCTTGCACAAATTTTTTGGAGAGCGGCTGCAAGAAGCCTACACACGAGATTCGCGCCGTGGACTGCTGCTGCTCATGACCGGCGTAGCCTTCATTCTATTGATCGCCTGTGCCAACCTTGCGAATTTGCTGCTTGCGCGTTCGGTCGCTCGGCAGCGCGAGATCGGCCTCCGTGCCGCGCTCGGCGCAAGCAGCAACAGGCTAATTCGGCAGCTGCTAACGGAGAGCGCGTTGTTGGGAATTTGCGGTGGTGTACTGGGAATCGGTCTGGCCTGGATAAGCTTCGGTTTTTTGAAGCGTCTTATTCCTCCGGATCTCTCCTCTACAATCTCGCTTTCTATGGACTTGGATGTATTGGGATTTGTTTTGCTTGTTTCCGTATTCAGTAGCGTTCTCTTCGGTCTCGCGCCAGCCCTGCGGCTTTCGAGCAGTGACCTGAATACAGCATTGAGAGAGGGTGCCAGAGGAAGCGTCGGGGCGCAGGATAACAAGCTCGGCGCCGCGCTGGTTGTAGGAGAGATCGCGCTGTCCCTGTTGCTTCTGGTCGGAGCAGGGCTTTTATTGAAGAGCTTCCTTCGGCTGCGAAGCGTGGATCCTGGATTTCGCTCTGACCATGTGCTCATCATGGGACACTTCGTGAAGAGTCCGCCAGACAACCCCCGCGAATTTAGAGAGCGAATCCAGATCTTCGACAGGATGCTCGCAAATGTCCGCGGCCTGGCGGGTGTCAAATACGCGGGGTTCACTAGCCAGCTACCTCTTGGCTGGGCTGGAGGAAGAGCCGGTTTCTTTCCCGAGGGTGCAGCACCCAATCCAACTCTCTACGGCGCGAACAATCGCGTCATCACGCCAGGTTACTTTGAGGCGATGCGCGAACCTCTGATCCGTGGGCGCTTTTTTGATCAGGGCGATGGTCCGGACGCACCGCCGGCCGTGATAATCAACCAGACAATGGCACGTACCTTCTGGCCGAATCAGGACGCGGTCGGGAAGCGGTTGAAATTCGGAGGCGAGGGATCGCTTAGCCCTTGGTGCAAGATTGTCGGCATCGTGGGCGATGTGCACCAAGTGGACCTCTCTCTTCCCCCTGGACCAGAGATTTATTTCCCTCACTGGCAGGCTCTCGGCAACTACATGACACCACACCAACTTGTCGTGGAAAGCGAAGGTGATCCAATGGGCCTCTCGGATGCGTTACGTCATGCGATCCGATCCGTCGATCCGGATCAGCCGACCGACGACATATTTCCACTGGATGACCTCATTGATGCGGATGTAGCCCCGCACCGGGTGCAGACTGCACTGATCGGCAGTCTGTCGCTGCTCGCTCTCGTGATCGCTTCCGTCGGCATTTACGGTGTGATGGCCTACATGGTCTCGCAGCGCACTCAAGAGATGGGGGTCCGCATTGCACTGGGAGCCCAGCGGAGAGCTGTGCTCGTACTGGTTCTGTCGCGAGGCGCAAAGATCGTAACGCTTGGCGTCGTTGTCGGTATTTCTGCCGCGGCAGCACTGACTCGTTTGATGCAAAGCCTGTTGTTTGAAGTCCGCCCAGCGGACCCGTCAATTCTCGTGGGTGTTAGCAGCTTATTCATCGTCGTTGCCCTGGTTGCGTGCATTGTCCCAGCACAGCGGGCGGCCTCGGTTGACCCAGTGCGGGCATTAAGAGCTGAATGAAGAGCCAAGAAAATTCTGGAAGGTTGGCGGATGAACGGATGACGGATGAACGACGCAACTCCATATCCTGTGATCAACACTGTGTTGAGCGAGTGGAAACAGGGACTAAAAAGCTTGCTCGGCAAGAAGATTGTCGGGCTGTATCTGTGCGGCTCGTTAGCCTACGGAGACTTCAGGCCAGACAGAAGTGATATAGATCTGCAGGCGGTTGTCCGGAATCGATTAACGGAAGCTGAACTCAAGTCAATTGAGCACTTGCACAAGGAGGTAGAGAGAAACTGTCCCGAATGGGCAGGCCGGATTGAGTGCTCTTACGTTCCTCTCGAACTCATGCGCGAATTGACCCCACCTGCAAGGCCGCGACCATGGTGGGGATTTGGCACTTTGTATGCCGAGGCCCCAGCCGGGAATGAATGGATCATTAATCACTACCTTCTTTCCAAGCATGGAATTACCCTGGAGGGGCCTGATTTCAAGGAACTGATACCACCGATTGATCTCCAAAGTGTGCGACAAGCCAGCGCGAGAGATTTGTTCCAAGAATGGGTGCCGAAAGCTAATGACAGCGCATGGCTCTCAAATAGCCACTATCAGTCGTATCTAGTTTTGAATCTTTGCCGCATTTTGCACACAGTTATTCATGGCCAGCCGAGTTCTAAAGAGGTATCGGGTCATTGGGTCAAAGCAACTTATCCACAGTGGACAGACCTAATAGAAGAGGCCGAGAGATGGGCGTATGGCGACGAGATGAATCGGCAGACTGATGCGGCGGCATTCCTACGATTCGCAGTCGAACGAGTGAATGAATCGAAATTGCTGTGACGCGAATCGCCAAGCGAATTCTGGAAGTGTGACGGGCAAAACAGAGATTGAAGTTTAGCCGAGTCTGATAGCCTCGACACGTTCTGGCAGCGGCGTTGTGCACTGAAGCTCGGCACTCAGGCGTTATGTGCCCTTCGGAGCGGGGCACCACCAGTTCGGGTGCGTCGTTTGGCGGTCTCGGCCACAAAATGTCGAACGGCACAAAAGGCAGCCAGTTTCAAAACGCAGGGAGTTCTTGCGCCTCTCTTGGTGCGGGAATTGGAGCCGAGCAAGTTCGAGGTCGTGGCCGGAGCACGCCGCCTGCGGGCCGCAAGAATTGCGGAACTCGATTCCATTCCTGTCCGCATCGTTAAACTGACCGACGCCGAAGCCATCGAAGCCCAAGTCGTGGAGAACCTGCAACGCGAGGACATTCATCCGTTGGAAGAAGCCCTTGGCTTCAATTCCCTCATGCAACTTGGAGAGCCTGCCTACACCATCGCTAACATCGCTGCCCGAGCCGGAAAGAGCGAAGCCTATGTTTTACGGCAGGATCAAGCTGGCCGACCTGATTCCGCCTGTGGCCGAGGCCTTCCTGAAAGATCAGATCACGATTGGCCACGCTCTGCTGATCGCGAAGCTCCCGGCTTCGCAACAACAGGAAGCCTTCGCCGCCGCATTTCGTGGCATGTGGACGAGCGAAGGCAACAGCCAAGTCCTGATTCCCGTTCGGGAACTGGCCGTCTGGATCGAGTCCAACATCCTGCTGCAACTGGCATCCGCGCCCTTTGACAAGCAAGACGACAAGCTCGTTCCCGAGGCGGGTTCCTGTGCCAACTGCCCCAAGCGAACCGGATTCAACAAGCTGCTCTTCGCCGACGTGCGCAAAGACTCGTGTATGTTATGTGGAATCTGGGCAACCGCAAGTCTTTTCTGCTGGCTCGCAGCCGCCCCGCCGACCGCGTGAGTCGCAGCCATCCAGCCATCTGTTCTTCTGGAACCTCCAACAGGAGGTTCATTTGGCTGGTGACTTTGTCGTTCACCCTATTCGCTGGGATCGTTGCCCATCGGCTGCAGGCGATCCCCATGCCCGCGCCTGGATCACTCTTCAGTCTCATCGCGGTTTGGCCTACAACACGCTCGATGCCTATTCCCGTAGCCTAGAACGCTACTTTCGATTCCTCGAACAACTACATTCTTCCTGTGTAGCGGTCACGCGCGCTGAAGTTGGACTGTATCTGGCCAGTTTGCAGGTCGATGGCGCCCGCCTCTCGAACGCGACGATTCAGCAGCTACTGACTGTCGTTCGATTGTTCCACGCATATCTGATGGAAGAAGGAGTGCGCGCCAACAACCCAGCGAGGCACAGCCACACAGGCAAGCCATTAATTGCGCGGCATCACAAGTTGCCGTGGATTCCGAACGAGGACGACTGGCACTCGATTCTCCACGTAGCCCGTCTGGAGCCGATCCGCAACCGCGTCATGCTCGCCTTCGCCTACGATGCCGGATTGCGGCGGGAGGAGTTGTGCAGTCTCCGTACCGACGATATCGATCCTTCACGGCGCACGCTCAGGATTCGCGCAGAGACCACCAAGGGACGCCGCGAGCGAATCGTTCCATATTCCGTTTCCAGTAGCGAACTGCTCCGTGGTTATCTCCAGCATCGGCGCACATTAGGGCAGAGGCGCGGACCGCTCTTCCTTTCAGAGTCACGTCGCAACTACGCACAGCCTATCTCCATATGGAGTTGGTCGAAGATCATCCTCGGAGTAGCGCGACGCGCTCATGTCGAACGATTCAGTACGCATACACTGCGCCATCTCTGTCTAACCGATCTTGCCCGCGCTGGCTGGGACATACACGAAATCGCCGCCTTCGCGGGCCATCGCAGCATTCAGACCACGTTGCTTTATATCCACCTCAGTGGTCGAGACCTGTCCGCGAAGTTGGCGGCAAGTATGGCTCAGATTCACTCGCGGCGCGCACAGATGCTTGGGGAGGTGAGTGGATGACTACGAAGCGGAAACGAGGGCCGCGGAAAAACGGCAAGCCGTGGCCGAACAACATTGGACCTTGGCTTGAGAAGTTGCCTGCCGACAAGCGGGCCCAGCTTTTCCAGCGTGCAGCGCGCGCACAGTGGGGACCGGAGAAGAAGGAGCCGAAGAAGGCCGATGACGGACCTTGGGTGTGGCCTATCGATCTGGATCGCTATGACCGCTCCAGCGCCCTCACTCCTCTCGAAAAGGATATGCTCGGGCGCTATGCCGAAGCCTACCGCTTCTATCGTTACGGTCGGACGATGGACTTCGGAGAGACACTCGATCGGCTGGTGAAGCCTCTGAACGATGCACTCGACTACACAGGCATCAGAACTCTATTCCGTAAGTATGTACTCCTGTTCTTCCTTCGCGAAATGGCAGAACGCAGACGGGCTTTCTGGGGATGGACAACCGACGAGTGGATCGAGACTATCGAGCGACATAAAAAGGTGGAGTACCAGCATGTCATTGCAGTCGCTTATTTGCTTTGCGGATTTTCGGATCTCCACCGACTCAGCAAGAACCATATCGTTTATGTCGTCCTGGCCCGCAAGGTTTTTGGCCGCGAGTACATGAAGGTGGTAGCGGATCGCGTGCAGGGCCTATTGCGCGAGTGGGGTTACATGCGAACAGGCACAGCCGCACTCGTCCTGCGCACCATTTTCGAGGCTCTGTTGTATAGGCGCTGTCCACACCTTGATCAGTTGAAGATCGAAGACCTAAAAGAGGTGATCGCGCGCAGGCCGCCGCGCACTGGAAGTTATTGCGTGGTGGCACTCTCGCGAGTCCTGGCAAGCATGGGCACGGTTCCTGAAGCGATGGAGATCAAGCGTCCGGTTAAGGATAAAAAGTTATCGCCCGCATTGACTCTAGGTGTGCCAGCCGAGTGGCGCAGGCTGAGCCGCATCTGGTACGACCGAGCCACGTACTCGCGCAAGAACAGGAACAAGAGCTACTATTTCCTGCTCAACGTTGGCAGGTGGCTTGGCAAGGTGCATCCCGAGATCATTTCGCCGGCCGATTGGACACGGGAGCTCGCCGCCGAAGCCGTATCTGTTATTTGTCAGTGGCATGGCGGCGATTGGTGCAGCGTCGATCCGGTCCATGTAAAGAGCCGCGGCCAGATTCTCGCGCCCAGCACTCGGGCTGGCCGCATTTCTATCCTTCGCGTGTTCTTTCGTGACATCCAAGAGTGGGAGCTGATCCCACGACGATTTGATCCTATGCGAAGCATGGTCACCCCCAAGAGCATCCTTGCACTGGTAGGGCCCAACCCGCGGGCCATCGCTGACGACGTTTGGGCCAAGCTCATTTGGGCCGGCCTTAATTTAACTATCGACGATCTGCCGAAAAAAGGCGATCCCCGGCACGTCTCATTTCCATCAACTGGCTACCCGATAGAGATGACCAGAGCACTTGCCATCACATGGCTCTTCGCCGGCCTTCGTAGCAACGAGATTGTCCGTCTGCGCCTCGGCTGCATTCGGTGGCAGAGGGATGATGTCACGGTGCCAGGCACTGGCGATCCCCTGCCAGCCAACGCCGTCTGTCTGCTGGATGTTCCAGTCAACAAGACCTCCACCGCCTTCACCAAGCCTGTAGATCGGATTGTCGGCGAAGCTATTGCCGCTTGGGAAAACGTGCGCCCACGGGGAGCAAAACTCCCCGATCCGAAGACTGGCGAACTGGTCGACTTTCTTTTTCTAATTCGCCTGACCAGAGTAGGAATGGGCTATCTCAACAAGAGGCTCATTCCGGCCCTCTGCAAAAAGGCCGGCGTTCCTTTTGCCGACGTGCGCGGCAACATTACAAGTCACCGCGCGCGCTCCACCATTGCTTCACAGCTATATAACGCGCGGGAACCGATGACGCTCTTCGAGTTGCAGGAGTGGCTTGGCCATTCCACTCCAACGGCGACACAGCACTATGCGAAGATCACTCCCTTGAAGGTTGCAAAGTCCTATGCCGATGCGGGCTATTTTGCTCGCAACCTCCGTGCCATTGAAGTCCTCGTCGATCAGGATGTGGTTCGCAGCGGGCTCGCAGCAACCGAGCCGTGGAAGTTCTACGATCTTGGCCACGGCTATTGCACCTACGACTTCTTTGACCAGTGCCAGCATCGTATGGCCTGTGCGAAGTGTGATTTCTATATGCCAAAGGATTCGACTGCCGCCCTGCTGTTAGAGGGCAGGACACATCTGCTGCGATTGCTCCAGGAGATTCCGCTCGGCGAGGCGGAGCAGGCCGCGGTCGAGGATGGCGTGGCGGCCTACGAAAACCTTCTATCGAAGCTATCGGATGTGCCGACGCCTGCAGGTCCAACGCCGCGTCAGCTCGGCGCCGAGTTGGTCCAGATCACATCTGTTCGGCCGGCATTGCCAGCTTCGACCCTTACGGAGTCGCGAAGTCACGGCGCTGGAAGTGGAGAGCCAGATTAATTCACACAATTAGCGTCGAGTCCGAACCGCAGCTTACAATTCGCGAATCGTGGTCACGGGGTTCCGGCGCATAGCTCGACGTGCCGGAAAGTAGCATGCCAGCAGCGACATTGCTCCCAGAAGCGTGACGACGGAAACCATGGTGACTGGATCGTTGGCGCCGATTCCTCGCCGCCCTGGACGCCCTCGTCGGAACTTTGTGCACAAGGTTCGGCGAAGGCATCGGCCTTCTTGACTCCGCTCCAGCCGAAAACCGGTTGAGGCGCTTTCCAGCGCAGCAACCCGATGGGTGGGGCGGCGAAAGGAATTCCCTTGAAGGACACAACGCCATGCTTGATAACCCCTGAGACTGTGCCTCCGGAAACGCTTGCTTCCTGAATCGCCGTCGCCACCGGCGGTATCAAAATAATTTCTAACACGGTGGCGCACATGAGCGCCGTGAACTTACGGATTCTTGGACCGGATTTGAGATTCATCTTTGTCCCCTCTGAGACTCGTACGCTATTGAATCGAGCGTCTGAAGTCCTGCGCAGCAGATAGAGCGAAAATTGCAGAGTAAGTTACTTGTCGCACGGCACCAAACCTCCATCGCCGGACTTCAGGCACGGCTGTATCGCCGGCCATCCGAGCGTGTTGTCAGTGAATTTTCGATCGATATCCAAAGATTCGATCTCAGTAATGAGTCCCTTCACTATCTTGAAGCGCTCCATGGATTTTCCTGGCTTCGGCTCAGTCGCGCCACCCCAAACGATTACGACTTGCCCAGCATGCTCATCGACGACAATCGTCTGGACGATATATTTCTTGATTTCTTTATAGTGCGTCTGTTGGGCAAGATATTCCTGAAAAGTCAACTTCTGCTTGGCGAGATATTTCTGTAATTGAGGATCGGCAGGATCGGGCGGGCCGAGGCCCGATCTCATCGCTGACTCACCAACTGTCTCGACAAACCCCTCTGGAAACCTGGCGCCTTCAAGCGTACGCCGGACATTAGTCGATAGCCGCATTGAAGCAGCAGGGGCCAATCCGATCAATGCGTTGATATAACTCATGGCGGATGCGACCAGGCATTCCCGGGAATTATCGGTACAGTGAGTTAGGTCAGGTGCGGCATTCGCTGGCGCAACCAGACTTGAGATGCCAAGCGCGAACGCGAAAGCGAATGCTCTTTTCATTGCAGAGAGTCCATTCTTCATTGCATTTCTCCTTTGCAATAGGAATTGAGGGTGGATCGCGAAGAAAGTCGAAGCAAGGAATTACCGCCGTTTAGCGCGTCGCTTCCGGGCCAAAGTGACGCAGCTCGTCATTTCGGGCGGTGGAGAAGGAGTACCCGGCGACTAGGCTGAGCGCGTGAACCCGTCCGCGCTCCAGTCCTCGCTGCCGACGCTGTGGTGAACGAAGAACAAGCCTTCGGGGTCGTAGCGCCGCTTGATTTGCTTCAAGCGCGCATAGTGGGCGCCCCAGAACGCCTG
>Ga0068856_100008114_pt1 | contig 10249 bp, 8 predicted proteins | sample KBSCornC62_FD_66595 | JGI IMG/M metagenome (GOLD analysis project Ga0068856, IMG submission 66595) | Corn rhizosphere microbial communities from Kellogg Biological Station, Michigan, USA - KBS Corn C6-2 | ecosystem: Host-associated > Plants > Roots > Rhizosphere > Soil ... | reverse complement strand
GGGATCAGGAAGCCCGCGGCCACGCCGCCGGCGAAGGCCAGCAGCCGCCGGGTGCCGGGCAGGCACAGCACCGCGATCACGGCCACCGGCACGATGGCCCACACCTTGACCGCGCCGGCGAAGCCGAGCGCCGCGCCGCCCCAGGCCAGCCGCCGGGCGCTGGTGGCCAGCCGGTCGCCGTCGAACACCGCGACGGCCCCGGCCAGGCAGGCCAGCACCAGCCACGGCTCGAGCAGCACGGTGTGCGCGGACTGCACCGCGGACGGGTAGACGGCCAGCAGCCCGCAGACGATGGTGAGCGCGGTCAGGCCGCGGTGCCTGACCAGCCGGCCGGCCAGCGGCACCGCCGCGGCCCCGGCCGCCGCGGTGAGGATCCGCCCGGCGGCCATCGCGGCGTCGGTTCCGGCCAGCTTGGCCAGCAGCGCGGCGGGCGCCATCAGGAACGTGATCCCCGGCGGCTGCACGGTGATGAAGTCGCGGTACGGGATGGCCCCGCCCACTAGTCGCAGTGCGCTGCCGAAGTCGGCCCCGTCGTCGTACTCGGTCGCGGCCAGCAGGTGCCCGGGACGGGCCAGCTGGTAGGCCCGCAGCCCGACGGCGAGCAGCGTGGCCGCGGCGATGATCAGCCCGGCCGGCGACAGCCCGAGGATCCGCCGGGAGCCGAGCCCGGCCCAGAACGAGCCACCCCGCCCGCCGCCGCTCCGGTCCCCCGCCGCCGGCGCCGGCCCGGCGGCCGACCCGCCGGCGGGCTCCTCGGGCGGCCGGCCCGCGGCCGGGCGCGCGCCGCCGGGAGCGCGGTTCGCGGCGCTCGGGCGGGCGGGCATCCTGGTCACGGGTCTGGCTTCTCCGGTCGGCTCCGGGGCGGTCACGCCGACGGCAACGGCGCCACGGCCGGCTGCGCCAGGCCAGGCGGCATGCCTCTAAGCCGCGGTAATCTGCGGCCGGCTCGGCCTCGATCCTACTCGGGGCCCTGGGACGATAGATCCATGAACGGCACAACGGGCACAGCAGCCGGGGATGTCATTACCGACCTCGGGCACGACGTGTACCAGATCGATACCCGCATGGCCGGGTACAGCGGGATCGTCGCGGGCTACCTGATCCTTTCCGACCGGCCGTGCCTGGTGGAAACCGGCACCGCCCCGTCCGCCCCGCTGGTCATCCGCGCCCTGGCCCACCTCGGAGTCGGCCCCGCGGATCTGGCCACGCTCGCCGTTACTCATATTCACCTGGACCACGCCGGCGGCACCGGCGACCTCGCGGAGCACTTTCCCGCCGCGGAGATCGTGGTCCACGAGAAAGGAGCCCGGCACCTGGCCGACCCGTCCCGGCTGATGGCCAGCGCGCACATGGTGTACGGCGACGAACTGGACGCCCTCTTCGGGCGGCTGGCCCCCACCCCGGCCGGGCGCATCCGCGCCGTCGACGACGCCGGCCGTATCGACCTGGGCGGCGGCCGGCGCCTGGACAGCCACTACTCCCCCGGACACGCCAAGCACCACGTCGGCCTGATCGACTCGGTCAGCGGCGACCTGTACGTCGGCGACGCGGCGGGGGTCTACATCCAGGAGACCGGGGACATGCGGCCCGCCACGCCGCCGCCCGACTTTGATCTCGAGACCGCGCTCGCATCACTGCGTACGTTTAAATCATTGCGACCGCAGCGGCTGCTGTTCAGCCACTTCGGGCCGGTCAGCGCGGTCGGCGAGACCCTGGAGCGGTCCGCCGAGGAGATCCGCCTGTGGGTGGACGAAACGAAGCGGGCCGTGGGGTCGGGTCTGAGCCTCGATCACGCCGCCGCGATGGTGCAGGAGCGCACCCGCGATCGCTACGCCGTCCTCCGCGAGGATGGCGACCCGCTGCTGGCCGCCAAGTTCGAGCGCGTCGCCGGCACCGGGCCCAACGTCGCCGGCATCATGCACTGGCTGGACAAGACCCCAGGCGCCGCCTGACAGCAGCGCAAGGCTCTGCGGTCAGTGCTCCTGGCGGGAGGTCCTGTCCGCGAGGTAGGCGGCTACCCAGGCCTCGTTCAGGTCGCTGGACTGACGACGCGTCTGAGGGGCCGGGATTGGGCCCTGGTAAGCCGCGAGCCCGAGATGAGCCAGCACGCCCCGGATCGCTGGCTCGTAACCAGCTGGGCTGCTCAGCTCCTCGTAGATGACCTGGTGGGGCGTCAGCCCGAGCTCACCGTACAGCTGGCGCCAGCCGGTCTCGCCCTCGGCGATCAGGGCCTCCAGGGCGGCGATGAGCTCGTAGTCGTAGCGCGGCGGGCCCGTGGGCGGCGGCCACGCAGGCTCGGGCTGGCCGACCGGGGCGACCCACATCCCGTCCTGGGCCATCCGCGCCCAGGAGACCGCCTGTCGGACCCGGTCGCGTCGCGTGACATCTACCACCCGCAGGCCAGGAAACGCGGTGCGGAGGATCGCGGCCCGGTCCAGGCCGGCGAAGCGCGGCAGCTCAGAGAACTTCGCCAGCGCCCAGCGCAGGGTGTTCCAGTGGATCTTGGCGCCGAACACGCCGTTGGGCGTACTGCCCAGCCGGTACGCAAGGGCCAGGTAGCTCTCCCTGCCGCTCACCTCATGACCGGCAGCGAAGGGTCCCTCCTCCCAGAACCCCCAGCCCGGCAGCTTCGCCGGATCCTCGGCCAGGAAGTACTCCTGGGGGCGGCCAGCCACGCCCGTGCCGGCCAGCCCGCGGCACAGCAACTCGGTGCCGCTGCGCGGGCTGGCGCACACGAGGTAGCTCGCCTTCGGCAACTTCACCCGGCCATCGTCCCCGACGCGCGGCCCTTCGCACGTTGCTGACGCGGCGCTAGCTGCGGCGGGCTTCGGCGAACGGGGCCGCGCCCGGTTGCCTGAAGCCGACGGCCGTGCAGACCCGGGCGGCCGTGCAGGACACGCCGCCCAGCGCGGCGTGCCCGGAGGCCGGCAGCGCACTGGCCGTGCGGGTCCAGGCGCGGCCGTCCCAGTGCTCGATGAGCGGCGCCGGTTTGCGCGGGTCGCCACTGATCAGCGCACCGACCGCGGTACAGGACGTCGCGGCCGCGCAGGAAACCGACAGAATTCCGCGGGCAAAGTGGGCGCCGGACGGCCCGGCAAGCGTGGTGCCCTTCCAGGTACTGCCGTTCCACCACCGGGCCCGGCCACCGCCGTTGTAGTCACCCCACACGGCCATGCAGGCCGTCGTGCTGGCGCAGGACAGGTCCATGCTGGCCGACACCGGGCTCAGCCTCGTCGCCGGGCCGCTGATGACCCAGGTGCTGCCGCGGAATCCTTCGACCAGGGTGAACCCGAGCCCGCCCTTGCGGTACTTCCCGTTGGCGAAGCACACGGTCTTCTTCGGGCAGGACACGCCGTCTAGCTTGACGCTGCTAGCGCCGGACGGGGTCTTCGGCGCGGCCGTCGACTGCCAGCTGGTGCCGTTCCAGACCGCCGCGGCCGGGCCCGGGTGCGGCCCGTCGGTCAGCCCGACCGCCAGGCAGAACGTGCGCGACACGCACGACACCTTCTGCTCGCCGCTGCCCAGCGGGGTCGTGGCCGGTCCCGGCGGCGCGGCCACCGCGGTCCACCGCGAGCCGTCCCAGCGGTGCGCCCCCGTGGTCCCGATCGCCAGGCAGAAGGTGGCCGACGTGCAGGAAAGCCCGGTGACCAGACCGATGGCCGCCCCGCGCGGGATCCGCCACGGGCCGCCCGCGGCGGTGCGCACCAGCACCGACGGGACGCCCCTCGGCACCGGAGCGAGCGGCGGCAGCGAGAATGAGGTCGCCGCCGCGCAGAATCTGGTCCCGGCGCAGGACACGCTGGCCAGCAGGCCGTTGATCCGCGGGGTCTGCTGCACCCGGTACGGCGTGGTCGCCGCGCTCGCGGCCGGCCCGCCAGCCACCGCCAGCCCAGCCGCCGCCAGCCCGGCTACCGCCAGCCGCAGCCCGGACCGGATTCCGTGCGTACTTCCCGGCACCGGATCGCCTCCCGTGAAGTCTCGTTCAGGCGCGCTGTATCCGCGCCCCACCTCAGTAGGACGCGGGACTTTAGGGGCGAGTTGTCACCATTGCGGACTTTCTGGGTCTCTGGGCCATTCACCCGGTTAGCACGCCCGCCCAGCTACATCGAGTTGACCCGCCCCGTCGCCACGGCGCCTGTGCCGCTCAGCGCCGGCCGGGTAGCGCTGAACGCCGCCACCGGGAACCGGCTCTCCCCGTCCAGCGCAAGCTCGCTGAGCACCCGGCCCAGCAGCCCGGCGAACTTCCCCGCGTGCCCGGCGCCGGCGCACACCAGCACGCGCTGCGACCCGGGCACGTAGTCCACGATGAAGTCCCGGTCGGGCGGGAAGTCGTAGCAGCAGGCGCGCGTGTACAGCTCGGGACCGACTGCGCCGGGCAGGTAGCGCTCAAGGAACGCCAGCACCCGCTGGACCCGGCCCTCGTCCCGTGCGTACGTCCGGGTCTCCGGCGTCACCACCGGCCCGGCGCCGTCGATCCCGATCTTCACGGCGACCTCGCCGTACACCGGGAAGCCGTAGTACAGGCCGTCGTCGGCCAGGTAGCCCCAGACGCCGAACCGGTCCGGGGTGAACTGGGCGACCTTCGGCGTGGCGAAGTACGTGACCTGCTCCTCGGTGAGCGCGATCGGCAGCCGGGCGCCGTCGCCCCCGCCGAGCATGGCCAGCAGCAGCGGGTTCCACGCTCCGCCGGCCAGCACGACCTGCCCGCCGCGGTATTCCTGCCCTCCCGCCGTCACCGTCACGCCGCCCGCCGACTCGGTGATCGCGGTCACTTCAGCGCCGGCCAGCACCCTCGCGCCCCGGTCGCGGGCCATTGCCAGGTGCGCCGCCGTGCCCCGGCGGATGTCGAGGATGCCCGACTCGGGATCGCGCAGCGCCACGTGCTCCGCGCCGAGCCGCCACTGCGGCCAGCGCCCGGCCACCTCCACACCAGTGAGCTGCTCGTACGGCAGGTTCGCCGTGTCCATTGCGTCCGCGGTGGCAGCCAGGTAGGCCGCCCCGGCGCTGCCGTCCTCGGCGATAATCAGCCCGCCGGTGCGGTACACGAGCTGAAGCCCGGTCTCCCGCTCGGCCACGTTCCAGGCCTGGTACGCCGCCGGCGTCAGCGCCGTGTACTCCGGCCTGCTGTACGCGTGCCGGATCACCCGCGAATGATCCTCGGACGCCCCGCGGGTGTGCCCGTGCTGGTACTGCTCGAGCGCGAGCACGCCGCCGTCGCCGCCGAGCCGGCGGCTCAGCCAGTAGGCCGTCGCCGCGCCGACTGCCCCGCATCCGACCACGATCACCCGGTACTGCTCTGCCATTCCGCGCCACCCCTCAGCCGGCGATGCCCATCAGGCCCCGGTACCACTCGTAGTACTGCACGATCACCTGCTGCTCGCTGGGCACCAGGACCCCGCCGTCCCGGTAGGCGCGCGAGCTCATGTTCGGCTGGCACCACTCCGCCGCGGCGAAGTCCTGCTCGTTGACCCGGGAGAACAGCGCGACCGCGTCGCTGACGTCGTAGCGGCCCTCCGCCAGCGTCTCCGGCGGGAAGAGCCACTCGCACACCGCGCGGGTCCGGTCCGCCGCCACCGGCTCGAACCGGTGCACGATCACGTGGTCGCTGACCAGCGACAGGAAGCAGTTCGGCCGCAGCACCATGCCGTAGTACAGCCCGTCGTCGGCGGGAAGCAGGCCGGGCAGCCGGGGCAGCACGGTCTGCCCGGTCAGCGAGAACGACGCCCGGTCCGCCGCGATCGGGTAACCGTCAGGGTCGTAGCCGTCGGCCCCCATGGCCGGGGATCTGAACTGCGGGATCGTCTGGACAAGCTCGGGGTGGATGTGCGAGCAGTGGTAGCACTCCTGGAAGTTCTCGTAGATCAGCTTCCAGTTCGCGGCGACCTCGTACTCGGCGCGGGCACCGACCGTCAGCTCGCCGATCCGGTAGCGCTCCAGCTTGGCGTAGTCCCCCAGCCGCGACTCGATCTGCGGGCGGACGTGGTCCTCCAGCGGGCCGGGGTCGCCGTCGATGCACACCCAGATCAGGCCGGCCCAGACCGCGGCCTTCACTGAGTGCAAACCGTAATCCATCTTCCTGATCTCCGTCATCGCGCGCCAGTTCGGCGTGGTGATCAGCGAGCCGTCCAGCCCGTAGATCCAGTTGTGGTACGGGCAGTGGATGGCGTTGCCGACGCTGCCGCTGCCGGTCAGGCACAGCTGCGCACCGCGGTGCCGGCACACGTTGAGGAAGCCCCGGATGACCTGGTCCTTACCGCGGACCAGCAGCACGGTTTCCCGCCCGACCCGGCGGCGGATGAACCGCCCGGGCCCGGGGATCTCGTCGGCGCGGCCGGCGCAGTACCACTGCCGCTCGAAGATGCGCTCGCACTCGGCGTCCAGCACGGCGGGGTCGGTGTAATACCGCCCGCCGAGCGTCGGCGCGAGCGTGGCGTGCGTTCCGCTGGACACGGCGGTCACGGCGGCCTCCTTCCGGGCGGTTCGCCCCTCTTCACGCTGCCACAGCCGGGGACCCGCGCGGCTGCGACGGCTGACGGATGCTGGCCGGGGCGGCTTCGACATCTGTAGGAGTCACCGCCGGGCCGCCGGGAAGGACAACGGTGTGTTCGAGGAGCACCTGCAGCACCTCGCCGAGCGGCTGGCCCGCGACCTGCACCGGTCGGTGATCATCGACGACGCCGCGCTGCGGCCGCTGGCCGTCAGCCCGCAGACCGGCCGGCTGGACCCCAGCCGGGTGGAAGCGGTGCTGCAGCGCGGCACCAGCGCCCGGCTGCGCCGCCGGCTGACCGAGCACGGCGTGTTCGCCGCGCACGAGCCGGTGCCGATCCCCGGGGATCCGGGGCGGGCCATCCTGCCCCGGCTCTGCCTGCCGCTGCGGGACGGGGACCAGCTGCTCGGGTTCCTGTGGCTGATCGACGAGCCCGCCCTGACCGCCGGGCAGATCGCGCAGGCGCAGGCCGCCGCGGCCCAGGCCGCGCATCTGATGGCCCAGCGGGTCATCCGGGCCGACGGCCAGTTCGCCGTGCTGAGTGACCTGGCCGACGGCCTGCTGGACGACCGCGAGGAGGTCCGCCAGGAGGCCGCGGCGATGCTCGCCGGGCAGGAGGCGCTCACCGGCCCGCCGCCCTGGGCCGTGGCCGTGATCCGCCTCGCGGGCCCGGCCGGCCCGGAGCCCGCGTCCGGCCGGGGCCGCGCCACAGGAGTGGCGGCCACCCTCCGGCGGGCCGCCGCGAACCTGCGTCGGCGCGCGGCACCAGGCAGCGTGGTGCTCGCCAGCCCTCGTGAACATGATTTTGTGTGTATTACGGCCGCGGGGGCGCGGGCCGGGCTCCACCGGGCAGTCGTCGCCCTGCCAGGGCCGCCGCTGGCCGTCGGTACCTGCGCCGGCCCCGCGGCGCTGGCCGAGGTGGCGGCCGGCCTGGGGAACGCCAGGTACGCCGCCTGCGTGGCGGCCCGCGTCCCGTCGTTCGGCCGGGCCGCCGACTGGGCCGGCCTCGGCGCCTACGCCGCCTTCCAGGACCTCTACCGCGACCCGGCGGCGCCCGAGCGGATCTGCCCCGGCGTCGGTGCCCTGCTGGACCCGCGGGCCGGCGTTTACCGGGAGACCCTGCGCTGCTACCTGGACTGCGCCGGGCAGGCCCAGCAGGCCGCCGAGCAGCTGCACATCCACCGCACGACGCTCTACTGGCGGCTGGCCCGCGCCGCCGAGCTGGTGCCGCTGGACCTGCACCAGGGCGGCGACCGCCTGAAGCTGCACCTGGCCCTGACCCTCGCCGACCTCACCCACCCGCTCAGCCGCTGATGCGTCCGGGGCATGGTCAGGTGAGCCGCCGGCCGGGCCCGCGGCGGACGACCGAGAAGTCGAACGCGTCCGCCAGGTGGTACTCGTGGGAGGACAGCAGGGGCTCGCCGGTTTCGGCGTAGTCGACCTGCCAGAGGTAGAGCAGGAGGGACGCGCGGGGGACGCCGAGCCGGGCGGCGAGGGTGCGATCGGCCTGGACCGGCCGGAAACTGGCCACCCCGTAGCTGATGACGATGCCCAGCTCGCGCTCGAGCACCGCGTAGATCGACTCGGTGAGCATGCGCTCGACGATGTCCGGGCGTCCTTCGACAAGCGAGTGCGGGAGCATGTCGCGGGACATGACCACCGGCTTGCCGTCGGCCGTGCGGACCCGCTCGACCACGAGAACGTCGTCCGCCGGATCGATGCCGAGCCGTTCCGCCTCGCTGGCCCCGGCGGGCTCCGTCCAGTGCCGCCCGCCCTCGATACCGGCCTGCATGCCGGCCGCCCGGATCGCGTCGGTCACCCCGAAGTTCATGTCCAGGTTGTTCGATGCCCGCAGGCGCCGCGTGACGTAGGTGCCCGAGCCCTGGACGCGGCGCACCAGCCCGTCGTCTTCCAGGATCCGGAGCGCGTCGCGGAGCGAGGCCCGGGAGACACCCATCTCCGCGGCAAGCTCGGGCTCGGACGGCAGCTTCGCACCGGTGGGGAGCTGGCCCTGGGCGATACGCCGGGACAGCTCGTCATGCACCGACTCCGACACCGGCCTGAGACGGGCCCTCGGAGAGGCGGAACGCTCAACGTTCTCGGTCATTTGTCTGACAGGTTATCCCTCCTGACGGCCCGGCGGCAGCGACACGCCTCCGACCGGTCCACCGTGTCTGACCTGCGGCGGTAAATCCGCAGCACAACTGTTATCCAGTCGTACCAGCGGTTTTCAGCGGACGCCTCTTGACGGCGGGGCAGACCGAGCGTACAAAGAGCCAAGCCAGCCATGATGTCCGACAACTTGCCCGACGAACCTGGCCGCACCGGCGGCTGCGGTTGAGACGGCGGCAGTCGGGCCCTCTGGTGCCGGGCCAGGATCAAGGGAGTCGTCGTGAGCAACAGCAAGGTGCGCCCGGCATCGGGCGGTATCCGGCTCATGCGCCCCAAGGGCCCCTAGTGGCCGCCTCCGCTGGCGTGGCTCACCGGCTGGCCCGGGTGCCGGGTCTCCTCTGCCCGGCGATCGTGGCGCACCGTGGCGCATCGCTCCGCTACCCGGAGAACACGCTGGCCGCCTTCCGGGCCGCGGTCCGGGCGGGTGCCGATGTGATCGAGCTTGACGCCCGGCTGACCGCGGACGGCGTGCCCGTGGTCATGCACGACGCGGACGTCGCGACCACCACTGACGGTTCCGGATTCGTGCACGAGCTCACCCTCGCGCAGGTCAGTGCGCTGCGCGCGGGACCGGATCCGGCCCGGCGGGCCCGCGTGCCGACGCTGCGGCAGGCGCTGGCGTTTCTCCGCGGGCGGGCCACCGTGGAGATCGACCTGAAGAACGAGCCCGGCGAACCTGGATTCGACGGCACGCACCGGGTCGCCGCGGAAGCGCTCAGGCTGGTGCGCGAACTGCGGCTCGGCCCGGTCATCGTGGCGTCGGCCAATCCGGAGACCATGCAGTGGGTCAGGCGGCATCATCCGGACGCGGTCACCGGCGTTGCGGCCGGGGAGGGCGAGAACCTCTGGGACTGGATTGACTACGCGGCCGGGCAGGGGCACACGTTCCTCATGCCGGACGCTGCCGCGGTGCTGAGCGCGGGTGCGGATTTCGTGGCCCGCGCCCACGCGCACGGAGTCCAGGTTGACGTCCGGACCGTGAACGACCCCGAGACGGTGTCCGGCCTGTTCTCCTGGGGAACGGACCTCGTCGGGACGGATGACCCGGAGCTGGCGATCCCGGCCCGCAACCGGGCCAGAATCGCCGGCCCAGGCGCCTGACCCGGCGCGGCGCGATCCCCTGCCGTCCGGAGCCGCACCTGAGCGTTTAGCTGGCCGGGCCGCTGAGCTGGCTGGCCGTCAGCGCCCTTCTGCTGCGTCGTCGGCACCGGGGCTGCCCGGGCCGGGATCCCCAGCCGTTTCGTGGTTCCCGTCGTCCGCGGCGGGGCCGCCGGGCGGCAGGTAGTGGATCTCGAACGGGCTGGGCTCGTCCCTGGTGCTGTCCGCGATACCGGGTCCGGCGTCGTCCTCGTCGCCGGGGCCGTCGTCCCCTGTGTCCTCGTCGTCGAGGTCATCAGCCTCGAGGTCGTCGGCGAGGTCAGCCTCAAGCTCCTCGGCTTCGAGTTCCTCGGCGAGGTCGGCTTCGAGCTCCTCGGCGAGGTCGGCCTCGATGTCGTCGGCGTCAGAGTCGTCGTCAGGGTCGTCGTCAGGGTCGTCGAGGACGAAGTCCTCGGCGCCTTCGTCTTCGTCGTCGTCGGCCTGGAGGTCCTC
>Ga0068856_100008113_pt1 | contig 10251 bp, 10 predicted proteins | sample KBSCornC62_FD_66595 | JGI IMG/M metagenome (GOLD analysis project Ga0068856, IMG submission 66595) | Corn rhizosphere microbial communities from Kellogg Biological Station, Michigan, USA - KBS Corn C6-2 | ecosystem: Host-associated > Plants > Roots > Rhizosphere > Soil ... | reverse complement strand
CACGTTACTGTTGTTTGCTTTCGATGCAATCCCGGAAACGAATGTCAATGTCGTTGCAAATCCGAGCGATGTCAGCAAAACGCCTATTGAAAATACGAGAGTGTCAGCCACTGGATTTCCGATAAACAATGAGAAAAGAAAGTAGCCGGTAAAGGACAGCACCGAACACAAAACGGCGTTGTAAATAATTTTCGAAAGAATAATGGAATATGGATTTACCAGCGAATAATAGTAGATGAAGACTCCTTTTCGTTCGCCAATAAACGTCTTGGAAACGCTATTAATTACGGAAAAAAGTATAATGAGCCAAAACAAAACCGACCAGGTAGCTGGAGAGATTGTATCATGCTCGAGGTTAAAGGTTATGAAACAAATAAAGGCAAGGCAAACGAGATACAGAATGATTCCTGAAAAAACGGCTTTTCGCCGAAGCTCGAGTTTGAGTTCTTTAAGAAAGAGGTGATAGATACCTTTCAAGTGGCATTCCTTTTTTCAAATTCCCGATAGTATTTGCTGAATCGTTTTAACACCAAAGCAACGATAGCGACAATGCCTCCGAACAGCAGCCCGGCAAGTACATACATGGATGAAGGAATACGCGCGCTTCGGGCTACGGTGTCAAATCCCTTTACAATATGCACTGACTCTGCATTTTGTAGTTCAATCTCATAGTTGAGACGTTTGTTATACAGATCAACCGTTTTTGTGAAAAGATCTGCCGGATTTAAGAATGTGGCCTTGGACTTATCGTCGACTTTTTCCTTTACGGAGGCGAGGTCAGCCAATTGAATATTAATCTCTTTTATCATATTCAAGCAGACTTCCGCCGTTTCCTTTTTTCGGCGTAAAAAGGGTTCCGATTGATTGAGGAATTTTTTGATGGAGGCCTGAATGTGCGAAAGGTCGGTTGTATCACCGGCCGAAGCCGTAACGATGATATAAATATTTTTATCTTCTCTGTCACCGGTCTTGACGTCATACTCGAGTTTAGACCTCTTGCCTGGAAGAAAATTGATGCCATCGAGTTCGTTGACTAAAAATTTTGCCTCCTGTTGATTAATGAATGCCGTCTCCACCATCATACGGGACTTTACAGCATCTTTTGCAAATCGGGACAATACGATGCCTAATCCGATTCCGACAACCACGCATAGAATGATCAAAACGACATTGTTTTTTAAGATCCAATAGAACTTTGCCGCCGCATGTAAAAGATCGACATCGTCGCTGACTCTTTGATTTTCCATAAATGCAATTTTATAGAAATAAATTTCAATTATTTACTAACCCTGAAATTATTTAGCTTTGCGTTTTATTTTTAAAAATTACTTTACAACGCGGAAATTCGGAGATGTCAAACGATAGCATTCTGGTAACTGGGGCTGGAGGATTTATAGGATTTCATCTTTCCAAAAGACTTTGTTCGCTAGGTTATAATGTTATAGGGCTTGACAATCTGAATACCTACTACGACGTCAACCTAAAAACATCTAGGCTTTCCATTTTAAAAGAAAATTCAAACTTTCATTTCCGTCAGTTAGATGTACAGGACAAAGAAAAGCTATTCAACCTTTTTTCGGAAACGCCGATAGAAAATGTCGTTCACCTCGCCGCACAAGCCGGGGTGCGCTATTCGCTATCCCATCCGGACACTTATGTTGAAACCAATATTTACGGTTTTTTGAACATCTTGGAATCTTGCCGTAATTACGGCGTGAATCACTTGTTGTATGCTTCCTCGAGTTCTGTTTACGGTGCTAATAGAAAAATTCCCTTCTCTCCCCACGACAGTACCGATCACCCCCTTTCATTATATGCTGCCTCAAAAAAAGCAAACGAACTGATGGCGCATACCTATTCCTCACTATTTAATATCCCTTGCACAGGCCTCCGGTTCTTTTCCGTTTACGGAACCTATGGCAGACCGGATATGGCTCTTTTTCTTTTCACAAAATCGATCCTTGAAGGAAAGGCAATCGATGTTTTTAATAATGGCGTCATGCAACGCGCGTTCACACATGTGAACGATGTCGTGGAATGCATCATGCGATTGTTACCAAAAGTTCCTGCCGGAAACAGCGAATGGAATGGGGCAAACCCAGATCCGGCGTCTAGCTTCGCGCCATATCGAATAGTCAACATTGGTAACCGTCAGCACGTAACGCTGATGGAATACATCGAAATGATTGAGAAAAAACTTAACAAAAAGGCAATTAAAAATTTTTTACCGCTACAAGAAGGCGATGTCCCGGAAGCTATGGCAGACATTTCCGATTTGGAAAAATTGATAAACTTTACGCCGTCTATCTCAGTAGAGAAGGGCGTGAGCGAGTTTATTGATTGGTATTTTGAATATTATAACATCACACGCTGAGCGTATGCAGAAAATAGCGATTATTGGTTTAGGGTATGTCGGCCTTCCGTTGGCCGTGGAATTTGGAAAGTTCGTCGATGTCATCGGTTTTGATATTAATGTTGACCGCATTAATGAATTAAAGAAAGGCACGGATCATACCCTTGAAGTATCCGAATTGGAACTAAAGCAAGCGTCGAGGCTTCGTTTTACGACGAAGCAAGAAGATCTAAAAGATGCGCAGTGTTTTATCGTAACCGTACCGACGCCCGTTGACGACCATAAAAAGCCAGACTTGTCGCCACTTCAGAACGCAAGCAGAACCATTGGTACTGTGTTAAAAAAGGGAGACGTGGTAATCTATGAATCCACGGTATATCCAGGGTGTACAGAAGAAGTATGCGTACCAATTTTAGAGGACGCCAGTAAGCTTACCTTTAACGTGGATTTCTTTTGCGGATACTCGCCGGAACGAATTAATCCCGGAGATAAACTACATCGCGTCAGCACCATTAAGAAAATTACCAGCGGCAGTACGCCGGAGATCGCAGAGAAAATCGATGAACTTTACAGAAAAATTGTAACGGCCGGTACTCATAAAGCATCTTCCATAAAAGTTGCCGAAGCCGCCAAGGTGATTGAGAATGCTCAGCGAGATGTAAATATCTCTTTTGTTAACGAGCTAGCACTAATTTTTGAAAGGCTGGGAATCGATACCCATGAAGTTCTAGAGGCTGCGGGCACAAAGTGGAATTTTCTGCCGTTCAAGCCGGGTTTGGTCGGAGGCCATTGTATTGGAGTAGACCCCTACTACCTCACCTACAAAGCCGAAAGTCTCGGCTATCGGTCGGAAGTGATTCTTTCTGGACGACGCATTAATGATAATATGGGTGTGCATATCGCCAATCGCATAATTAAACTTATGGCACAGCATGAGTTACCGATAAATAATGCGGCTATTTTAGTACTGGGTATTACATTTAAAGAAAACTGCCCTGACATTCGTAATAGCAAAGTACCGGACGTTATTAAGGAGCTGCAAAGTTTCAACACAAACGTTGAAGTTTACGATCCGCATGCTATTGCGGAAGAGGTCAAGCATGAATATGGATTATCATTAATTAAATCAATCAATAAAAGATATCATGCCATTGTTTTAGCTGTGGCACATAATGAATTCTTTACATTTGACCTCGATAATGCCAAAGAAAGCAATAGAACGGTCATCTATGACGTAAAAGGCGTCTTGGACCGGTCAAAAATCACGGCGAGGTTATAAAAGTTATGAGTGAAAAAAAAATTCTTGTTACGGGCGGAGCTGGATATATTGGTGCCCATACAGTTGTTGAACTGTTCCGGGCCGGATATCACCCTGTTATCATAGACGATCTGACAAAAAGCGATACTACGCTTCTGACCGGGATCGAAAAAATAATTGGAAAAAAACCGACCTTTTATCAAGGAAGCAGTTGCGACTATGACTTTTTACGCAAGGTCTTTCAAAAAGACGGTCCCATTTCATGCGTTATGCATTTCGCCGCTTACAAATCCGTGGGAGAATCCGTTCATGAACCTCTGATGTACTATCGCAACAATATCAACTCGCTTGTAGCTGTACTAGAGATAATGCAGGAAAATAATGTGAAGGACTTTATTTTTTCATCCTCCTGCACCGTATATGGAGAACCTGATACAATACCAGTTACGGAAGATGCACCCTTTAAGCGAGCAGAGTCTCCCTATGGGGCAACCAAGCAAATGTGTGAACGAATATTGGAAGATACACACCTCCGCAACCTCCGAATCATTTCACTACGGTATTTTAATCCAATTGGGGCGCACGAAAGCGGATTCATTGGCGAATTGCCGATCGGAATTCCTGGTAACCTTGTTCCCTATATTACGCAAACAGCGGCGGGCAAACGCGAAAAACTCACCGTGTTTGGAGACGATTATAATACGCCTGATGGCTCATGTATTCGTGACTTCATTCATGTGGTAGATCTTGCGCAAGCACATGTGAAAGCGATGGAGCACTTGAACACGTTATCCGATAAAAAACTATATGACACGTTTAACGTTGGTACAGGCCAAGGCGTTTCTGTTCTTGAGTTAATTGAAAAATTCGAACACATTACAGGAGTAAAACTTAACTACAAAATTGGATCGCGTCGCCCCGGTGATATTGAAAAAGTTTACGCCGATCCAACAAAAATAAATAATGGACTGGGATGGTCTACCAAATTTTCGGTAGAAGACGCGTTGTTGCACGCATGGCAATGGGAGCAAAATCTTCTCAAGTCCTCTAACCGTTAGTAAGCGATGGACAGGATCAAAATGGTTGATCTTCAAGGTCAGTATTTGAAAATTAAGGAAGAAATTGATACGGCCATTTCGGAAGTTCTAACTTCCACTGCTTTTATTCAGGGCCCTTCAGTAGAGAAATTTGCGAGTAATTTAAAAAAATACGTCTCCTGCAAGCACGTTATTCCTTGTGCAAATGGCACGGACGCATTACAAATCGCAATGATGAGCCTAGGTTTCCAGGAAGGAGACGAAGTGATTATTCCCGTACACACCTATGTGGCAACGGCGGAAGTCATTGCGTTGCTTAAACTTACGCCTGTTTTTGTTGATGTCTATAAAGACTCGTTTAATATCGATGTCAGTCAAGTCGAGAGTAAGATCACCAAAAAAACGGTTGCAATCGTTCCGGTCCATCTATATGGTCAGACTGCCGATATGGAACCAATTCTTGAAATTGCAACCCGCCACCGTCTCCATGTAATCGAAGACGCGGCCCAAGCGCTTGGTGCCGAATATACGTTTCGCGATAAAAGAAAAATGCAGGCGGGCACAATGGGTACAATCGGCACCACGTCTTTTTTCCCTTCTAAAAATCTGGGCTGCTTTGGTGATGGAGGCGCTATTTTTACAAACGACGATCAATTAGCTGAGAGGGCAAGGATGATCGCTAATCATGGACAGAAAGAAAAGTATCGGCACGATATTGTAGGTGTCAACAGCCGTCTCGATACATTACAAGCCGCGATCTTAAATGTTAAACTGCAATATCTTCGCGACTACACAGCGAACCGTAATGCGGTGGCGGATTTCTACGATAATGCACTCGTTGGGTCTTCAGAGATTACGACACCTGTTCGGAGTCAATTCTCAACACACGTCTTTCATCAATATACACTACAAGTTGCACGAAGAGACGAATTAAAAAAGCATCTCGAGGAAAAGGGTATTCCAACGATGATCTACTATCCGATACCGTTGCACTTGCAAAAAGCATATCGAACTTTGCATAGTCCTGAAGGGACTTTTCCGGTAACTGAAAAACTTTCGAAAACGGTAATTTCGCTTCCGATTCATACAGAGATGACCCAAGACCAGCTTGAATTTATTACAAACGAAATTAGGGCTTTTTATCAATGAGCACAGAAACGAACTATTATGCCCATCCCACTGCTGTAATTGATGACGACAGCGTAATTGCCGCGGGCGTCAAAATCTGGCATTTTTGCCATATTATGACAAACTGTACAATTGGTGAAAATTGTAATCTTGGCCAAAACGTTGTGATTTCTCCCGACGTCATTCTTGGAAAAAATGTAAAAATTCAGAACAATGTTTCCGTATATAGCGGAGTTATCTGTGAGTATGACGTTTTTTTAGGACCATCGATGGTGTTTACCAACATCGTTAATCCGCGAAGCGCCGTTAATAGGCGCGGTCAATACAGCAAAACAGTCGTTCGGCGTGGCGCTTCAATTGGCGCAAATGCTACCGTCGTTTGTGGGCATACGATTGGCCAATTTGCTTTTATCGGTGCGGGAGCTGTCGTAACAAAGGATGTTCCGGCGTATGCACTTGTTATCGGAAACCCGGCAAGACAAACCGGATGGATGAGTGAGTATGGACACAAGCTTACTTTCAATACAGATGGTATCGCTGTTTGTCCTGAAAGCGGCGAAAAATATCGTTTACAAAACGGAGAAGTTTCTAAAATAAAATGAAAAATTTTGCATTGATAGGGGCGGCCGGTTATATCGGCCCCAGACATTTGAAAGCGATAAAGGAAACAGGCAATCGCCTTGTAGCCGCGTTGGACAAACATGACAACGTCGGTATTCTCGATTCTTATTTTCCAGAAGCAGATTTCTTCACAGAGTTCGAACGATTCGATCGACACCTTGACAAATTAAAACGCAAGGGCGAAAAAATAGATTATATGTCAATATGCTCTCCCAACTACTTGCATGATTCACATATACGATTCGCACTGCGTTATGGCGCCGACGCCATTTGTGAAAAGCCACTTGTGTTGAATCCATGGAATGTTGATGCTTTGGCCGACATCGAACGGGAAACGGGAAGGAAAGTGAACACAATTCTCCAACTAAGGCTTCATCCCAATATTATTGCCCTCCGTGAAAAAATCAAACATAGTTCAGCAGATAAAAGATACAATGTCGATCTCCAATATATAACATCCCGTGGCCACTGGTATCACAGCAGCTGGAAGGGAGATCTTTCAAAATCAGGTGGAATAGCCACCAACATCGGGATACATTTTTTTGACATGCTCATTTGGGTGTTTGGTGATGTCGAAGATGTTCGTGTAGAAGAGATCACAGACAGCATGGCGAAAGGTCATGTAAGGCTAAAGAAGGCAGATGTATCCTGGTTTCTTAGCATTGATTACAATGATATTCCAGAAACAATAAAACAGGCCGGAAAACGAACGTACCGGTCGTTAAAGATGGAGAATGAAGAAATTGAGTTTAGTGATGGTTTTACCGACCTTCATACCAAGAGTTACGAAGAAGTGCTGAAAGGAAATGGATTTGGGCTTGAAGATGCCCGACCATCTATTTTGGTCACCCACACTATTCGTGAATATTTCAAATTAGCTCGATAACAACTAAAGGTCTTCGCGGTGTTAAAATGAATTATCAGATATGATTGAAACGATAAAAAACGATGAGAAAACGCTAGCGATTATTATTCGTGCTTCTTACAAAAGTGATGGCATCAATTTTTTTACCCCCGGAGACTTCTCTCAGCAATTGGGATATATGAATCGCAAAAAGGGGTACGTCATTGCTCCGCACCGTCACAACCTCGTCGAACGCAAAGTGACTCTGACACAAGAAGTTTTGTATATCAAATCCGGTAAAGTCCGTGTTGATTTCTATAACGGCAAACAAGACTATCTTGAAAGTCGTGTGCTGGAAAAGGGAGACGTGATCCTTCTGGCCGATGGAGGACATGGCTTTGAGATGCTTGAGGCATCCGAAATAATTGAGATCAAGCAAGGCCCATATTGTGGAGAAGAAGACAAGGTTCGTTTCGATGCAGTCGGGGCGCACGAGGTCACAATAAAAAAATAATTCAAAAAGATCTGCACTTCAAATACCCTGGATGGAAAACGTCTTTGACTCATATAGTCGCTACTATAACCTGTTTTACGCCGATAAGCAGTACGATCTTGAGACCGATTATGTAGAAAAAACCCTCAAGAAATTTTCACCTCATTCCAAAACAATCCTTGAATACGGATCGGGTACCGGCGGTCATGGGTTACTACTTGTTAAGAAAGGTTACGATGTTCTCGGAATTGAGCGAAGCGAAACCATGGCCAAAATTGCAACATCGAGAGGATACAATTGTGTTGTTGGAGATATTGTCGATTTTCAAATCGGAAAAACGTTCGACGTTTGTATGGCGCTCTTCCATGTAATCAGTTACGTCAATAATAATGCCGACCTTATACAGTTATTTTCTGCAACGCGGTTAAGACTAAATCCTGGTGGAATATTCTTATTTGACGCCTGGTTTTCACCTGCCGTTCTTTCACAGCAACCAGAAGTAAGAATAAAGAAAGCTGAAGACGTTCACGTAGCGGTGACGCGGCTAGCTCAACCCGTGGTGGACATCACACGGAATATTGTGACTGTCAACTACCAAGTTTTTGTCAAAGACAAGAAAACGGGGGACTATACCGAACTGTCGGAATCACATCCTATGCGCCATTTTAGTATTCCCGAAATCGAACTGCTGGCGGAGCGTACAGGATTTTCTGTGATCAAAACCGAAGAATTTTTAACCGGGAAAGAACCCTCTCAGAACACTTGGGGTGTTACCTTCGTTTTAAAAGCCAACGCATGAATCAAAAGATCACAGTACCCGTCAATACACCGTTACTCTCCGGGAATGAGAAGAAATATTTGATGGAGTGCATTGACACCGGATGGATTTCGAGTGAAGGCGAATTCATCAGGCAATTTGAATCCAGATTCAGTGCCTACATCGGTCAACGGTTTGGAATCGCCGTGGCAAATGGTTCCGCGGCGCTTGATGTGGCGGTGCAGGCGTTGGGGCTATCATCTGGAGATGAGGTGATCATGCCGACTTTTACAATCATTTCCCCTGCCCTTTCCGTGGTGCGGGCGGGCGCAGTCCCCGTATTGGTGGATTGCGATCCAGTTACCTGGAATATGGATGCCGATCAGATTGAATCGAAAATCACAAAAAAAACGAAGGCTATTTTAGTTGTACATATCTACGGACTTCCTGTCGATCTCGATCCAATACTGACTCTGTGCAAGAAATATGATTTGAAACTAATTGAAGACGCTGCGGAAATGCATGGTCAGACATACCGCGGAAAAAAATGTGGTAGTTTTGGAGACATTGCAATATTCAGCTTCTATCCAAACAAACATATCACAACGGGAGAAGGTGGCATGATTCTTACGAACAATGAAGAACTTAATGCCCGGTGCCAGAAATTACGAAATTTAGCGTTTGAACCAGGACGAAGGTTTGTGCACAAGGAGCTCGGATGGAATTACCGAATGACGAATCTGCAGGCTGCCATCGGGCTAGCTCAACTTGAGAACATTGAAAATCATCTTCTGAAAAAAAGAGAAATCGGCCATTTGTATAATGACCGCCTGAAGAACCTCTCCGGGTACCAGCGTCCCTTGGAGAAAACGTCCTATGCCGAGAATATATATTGGGTCTATGGCTTGGTTTGCGACAGTGAAGAAAAATGCGTGAATACCACAAAGGCACTCGCTGAAGCGAACATCGGCACTCGGCCATTTTTTTGGTGTATGCATGAACAACCTGTTTTTCAATCGATGGGTTTGTTCAGAAGCGAAAAATATCCGCGCTCCGAAAAGATTGCACGGAACGGATTCTACCTTCCCAGCGGCCTTGGGTTAAGTCGTTCCGATATAGACTATGTTTCGGACACTATGATCAGAATAACAACGTGAAGATTGGCGTCTATCTAAAAAGCTATGTCGATCCTTCCATCGGAGGAAATTTTTCGTATTACAAAAAATTAATAAAAGCGATTGACGACCATACGTTCGACAATGCGATCGAAATATGCTTTATCGGAAGATTTAGCAAGAGCCGCTTTAAAAAAAAATATCATAAACTAGCACCAACCTTTGTTCGCAAGTGTGCCCGGGCTTTTCAAAAGCTAAAGATTACAAACATCTTCCTGAACATTTTTGGGATAAGCATTGACTTCTGCTCAAAATGGGATGCTAAAATCTTACGGGCGAATAATGTCGATCTCATCCTATTCCCTTCGCAATTTCTAAAAGAGGTTGACAACTTTCCCTTCATCACAATGAATTGGGACGCGGGTCACAAAACTACTTTCGCGTTCCCGGAGTTACTGGAGAATTTCAGAATACGTGAACAATGGTATCGTGATGACATACAGCAGGCCCTATCTGTATTTGTTGAGTCTGAAAGCGGCAAGCAAGAATTCTCAAAATATTACTCAATACCTCCCGAGAAAATCGAGGTCATTCCGTTATTTGCCGGGGGCGTGGTAGACCTAACGGTTGACGCTGATGCCCAGG
>Ga0068856_100008112_pt1 | contig 10251 bp, 8 predicted proteins | sample KBSCornC62_FD_66595 | JGI IMG/M metagenome (GOLD analysis project Ga0068856, IMG submission 66595) | Corn rhizosphere microbial communities from Kellogg Biological Station, Michigan, USA - KBS Corn C6-2 | ecosystem: Host-associated > Plants > Roots > Rhizosphere > Soil ... | reverse complement strand
TGGTCGATTGCGCATTTAAACGACGCTTCCTCCGCGAGTTTGCGCCGCATGAAAGCGCTGGGCATGGGCTGGACCATGCAAGATGCCATGTATTTTTCGGGTGATGAAACGGAGCGCAGAGCTGGCGCCGAAGCTGCGCGGCGGATGCCTCCGGTGGAAACGGCTAGAGAAATTGGGGTGCCGGTGGGAGCGGGGACGGATGCGCATAGGGTGGCTCCCTACAATCCCTTCACGGCGCTGGAGTGGGCGCTCGACGGGAGGACGGTGAGCGGGAAAGTAGTGCGAGGTCCGGAGGAGACGCCGAACCGTGCGAACGCCCTGCGTGCGTACACGCAGGGTAGCGCTTGGTTTTCGCATGACGATGACAAACGAGGGTCGCTCGAGGTCGGTAAGTTTGCGGATCTTGCCGTGCTTACCAAGGACTACATGACGGTACCGGTGGAGCAGATCGGCGGGATTGAATCGCTGCTAACCATGGTGGGCGGTAAAATCGTCTACGCGGCTGGGCCGTTCGCGAAATGGGAAGTGGGTCTGACTCGCTAGCGCGCCCAGCAGGGCAAAGAAAAATGCCGCTAAGGGTGGTCTCTGTTGCATGGGGTAGTCGACTAAAGCATGCAGCCATACGCTTAGGATGCCAACGCCCCATAGCGAACGCAGTGCTGGTTTGACGCTCCACGCTGCGATTCCGAGCATGAGCGCCAAGAAGGGCAGGCCGCCCTCGGACGCCCACTGTAGCCAGTCGTTGTGGGCCTGGTTGACGAAGCGGCCGTCATCGAAGCGCGCATAACCTGGATAAGCTTCGGGCCACGTCCCCAGTCCGAAGCCGGTGAGCGGGCGGCTGCGCGTCATGCTGACGGAGGACAACACCAGGTCCTGGCGTAACGAATATGGATTGGGCTCCCGCAGTCGCTCCCAGAGCTTTTCCCATCCCACTACTCCCGTCAAGACGACGACCGCCGTCAAGCTTCCCAGGAGCGCGCGCAAGAGCACGCGGCGCTGAATCATTCCGCCCCAGAAGGCGATGAGCGGGATAACGAGAATCTCCATTAAGCAGAGAATGGAGCCAGTGCGCGAGGCACCGGTGACCACCGAGCCAAAGAGTGTCGCGACGATCAATGCATAGAGCACCCAACGCCGGCGGTCCCGAAGGACACCGATGATCGCCAGGGGCAGGATGGCTTCGATAAAGGCCGCATATTGGTTTTGGTAAACGAACGGGCCGAGCGTGGGCCAGTCTATTCCCGTCTCGAAAATCCAGAATGCCTTCCCAAGGGGAGAAGTGAGAAAGGTGAAGATCGAGATCACCGCGACGATGCTGGTGAAGATCAAGGCGGCGCGCAGAAAGCGCTCCCGGAGTTGCGCGTTCCGATAGAGATTGGCGGCCAAGGCAAAGGCAGTTAGATTAGTGATCCAATTCAGTGTGGCATCGAGCGTGGTGACGCGATCAATCGACCATCCCATGGCGATTTGCAACGCACACCAGGCAGCTGCCGCAGCAAGGAGAAAACCGGCGAAAGGCAGGTCCATGCTACGTCTTTGCGCGATCCTTACTACCGCCAAAGTGAAGAGAGCCACTTGAAAGGCGCTCAGCGCCCAGCGCGCGGGGACCCACAGCGTAAGAATCCCGAAGCAAAGAATCGCAGCCAGCAACATTTTGGTCCGCTAGTAGGCGCCGCGTCCGCTGATTACCGCCGCGACTGTGCGGGCCACGATGTACAAATCCATCCACGGTGACCAGTTGCGGATGTAGTAGGTGTCAAGCGCTTCCAGCGCCGTTAGGTCGCCGTCGCTGCGTGTAGAAACCTGCCACAAGCCCGTGAGTCCCGGGAGCACTCGCGTGCGTAGTGTACGGAACTCGGGGGAAAGGTGCTCCGTATGGTAGTCGGCAAGAGGGCGCGGACCTACTAGGCTCATGTCGCCCTTAATTACGCTCCACAATTGGGGCAGCTCATCGAGACTGGTGCGTCGTAGTAACCGTCCGATAAGGGGTAAGACTCTCGGATCGTGAGGCAGCTTGAAGTGCAGGTTCCAATAGTCGCGGTCTTTTGGATGGGTCCGGAGCCAATCATCCAATAAAGAGTCTCCGTTCGCGAGCATAGTGCGCAACTTCCAAACAGTCAGTCTTTCGCCACCGAAGCCTTCGCGCCGCTGGCAGTAGAACGCCGGGCCGCGGCTAGTAAGTTTGATCCACGCCGCCGCGAGCAATATTAGCGGCAAGGTGGCGATAAATAGGGGTAGGGCGATGGCCCGATCCATCGCGGTCTTGAGCAAGTGATTCCGCCGGACCATGAGATTTTTTTTAATCTCAAACCCCAGCGAGCCGCCCAGATCGCGCGCTGTCACCCACAGACTGGCTACGCCCGCTAAGTCCGGAATCACGATCAAGCGCGGGAAGTTCAACTCTTGCAGCAGAGCTCCTGCGTCTTCCTTTCCAATGTCGGCGAGGGCCACGATAGCTGCTTCGACACGTTGTTCAAAGTCTGGAGCCAGACCCAGCGGTCCGACCACGGGCACGTCGTCCACTGTGCGGTTCCAGCGAGCCGGACGGTTATCCAGAAGTGCCACGGGATTCAATCCCAGCTCGGGGTGCTGCGACAAGGTTCTAACGAGAGTGCACCCGGTATCACCCGCGCCCAAAATCACCACCGGCATGCCCCAGCGCTGGCGTTTGACGAGCAGCGCACGCACGGCCGAATCCGCCAAAGGTGGCAGTACCAGTGCGAACAGGAACGTGGACAGCAGAACACCGCGCGACAGCACCCCCCGAGCGACGATGTTATCCCAAGCGACCAGACCACCGAACACGGCGAGCGTAGCAAGCACGCGGCGCCGTAACCTTTCCACAGGCCCCAGCAAGTATCCGGGATATAGACCGATTTGATAGTTGACAGGGGGGAGCAACAGAATGCCGGCTGCAACCGCTACGAATTGCTCCGCACCAATAGGAACTGTGAACCAGGACGCTAGGTAGACTCGCACGGAGTAACCCAGAACCACGGCAGCCTGTAGCGCCGCGACATCCGCCAGAACCACGGCCCAAGGCGCCGCTGAGGTGCGCTTTACAATCTTGGCCTGAATGGTGGCGGGCGCTGCGGTGCTCATTTGGAATCGGTGGAAAACGTTTCGCAGGTTAGCGGAGACACCTGCGCGAGATTCGCGCGCGCACAAAGGCGATTGTACAGTCCGACAGTAGCATCTATCATCTTTGCGAGCGTGTAATCGGCCGCTCGCTCGCGTGCTGCGAGCGACATGGCCGACCGCATCTCCGGGTTCTCCACCAAAAGCTCGAGGTAATCCGCGAAGGAATTCAGATTCCGGGGGTCACAGACATAACCGGTGACCCCGGTTGAAATCAATTCTTCAACTCCGCCGACGTGGCTGGTAACAATCGGCACGCCAGCAGACAGCGCTTCTACAAAAACGTAGCCGAAGGCTTCAAATCTGCTGGTGTGCGCGAGAATATCGAAGGCGGCCATATACGCAGCGCCGTTCACTTCACCCAGGAAATGGACGTTTTCTTCTATCCCCAGGGCTCTAACTATTTTGTGAAGCTCGGTCTCTTTGGGTCCTCGACCAATCATTGCCAGATGTACGTTGCGCGAAGTCCGTTGTTTGAGTAAGGCGAACGCCTCAACCACACGGTCAGGTTGTTTTTCAGGAACCAATCGGCCGACGGATCCGATACAAATGCCGTCTGAAGGCACATTCATCGATTCGCGAATTGTTTTGCGGGATCGCGTCTGAATTTCTGGGGGCATCAGACGAATGCCATTGGGAATGACGACTATCTTCGATGCAAGAATTCCTGTCTGCACGGCCGTGCGACGCTCGGTAGCTGAGACTGCTATGACTGCGTCACTTCTGTACGCCAGCGTCGATTCCACACCGCACACAGCAAGTTGGCGCATACCCGTGAGTGCGGGATCTAGAGTCATCAACCCGTGCGGAGTGTAAATCACCCGAGCGCGCCCCCGGTTCAGGAGTAACCGGACCAAGAAACCGGCCTTCGTCGAATGGGCGTGAATCACGTCGAATGGGCCGTAATCGCTGACGTATCGCGACAGCTTCACAAAAGCGGAAAAGTCGGAAAGAGTCACTTCTCTCGTTACGGGTATTGAATGGCAGCGGAAAGGAGAACGACGGGCGGTGAGGGAGCCCAGGCCCCATAGAAAGTTTCGATCCGCGCGGAGTGTGGAATAGACCAAGTGGACTTCCATGCCGCGGTCGAGTAGTCCGTCGGCAAGATCCAGGACGTGACGGCTTGCCCCTCCGAGCGCCGCTTCCAATACCAGCAAGACTTTCATCATCAGACCTTAGGAAAGGACCAGCCTGCCGCTCGGGTTGCACGCTGTTTGGGATGCGGTCTTAACGCTGTGGCGCCGCAGGAGAAAGCCGATGATTCCCAACAGAACCGGCATTATTTGCAGCTTATAGCGGACTGCGGAACCCAAATCCTTATAGGACAGAACGCTATATGCCAATCCCCAGGTCAGCAATAGCGCCAGAGCCCACAGGAACAATTGCTGGCGGAAGTAGGCCAAGCGCAAGCGGAACAGGGCCCAAATGCTAACCATCAAAAGCAGCAAATTTTCAAATCCAGCGAGCCAACCGAAGAGATTCGGGACATCTCCCGGAAGCGGACGGAAGAAGGCGATGAAGATGCTTTCGGGAGTAAAGAGTATCAGGTCCCACAAGGATTCCGGTTCTCCCTCTATGCGCATCGAAGAATTGGCGCGGTCCCAGCCTCGGCTGACATTTCTTGTCGCTTCAAAAACATCGGACGCCTTCTCGAGTTCCAAGCGATCCGCGGTGAGCGGGGCGAGGCTGACTAAGGCGAGTCCAACCAGTATTACGGCGGCTGCGCGCCATACTATGTGCTTTATTCTGGCTCCAAGAATAGGTAGGCAGGGCAAGATTAGAATCGGCCCCATCCAAATACGAATGGCGCTGGCCGCGCCTATGCCCGCCAGGACAGCGACCAAGTATCCATTTTTTCCCCGAACGACCACGTTGATCAGGCCCCAAATGTGGAGCGCAATTCCCGCTAGTATCACAGGATCCTTGCCCAGGATCGACGACCAAAACAGGACGCTGGGGTACAACGTCAGCCCCCAAAAAAGGAGCGGAGCGAATTGCCCCACGAGCAATTCGGCAGACCGGTAAAACAAATAGATCGCCACCAATCCAAACATGGCGAATGACAGTTTCATTGCATGGTAGGAGTCCGGGCCGACGAGGAGATGAAGCGCGCCAAGTCCCGCGACCACTTCGCTTCCGCCGCGTCCCAACCCCGGCACGATCTCGGCTAAACCAGCGTGCGCTTGCTGGAAGTATGTCCAGCAATCCAAGCCGTAATATCTTTGCTCATAGGGAAGCATCACTACCAGCGCGATAAAACAGCGGACGATCCATGCCGAGATCAGCATTCTTTTATGGGCCGCCGGAACTGGCCACACCAGGATCGACAAAAGAAGAACGAATGCCCAGCCGATGCCGTGGGCATAATCCACCAGCACATCACCCGTGGGGATATTCACGCCTGCATTTTCTATGAATGCCTGCAACGCAGGCCGTGACGCAGCAACTGCAATGCCGGCGCTGACAATCGCGGCGATCCCGATTGCGACCCATTTACTTTGCGCCAACGTCTTCATCATGAGGACGCCGACGCCGCTAGCATTCCTTCGTAAAGATTCTGATACCGGCGGTAAACCGACGCCAGCGCAAATCTGTCTACTACCTGTAAGCGGGCCATTTCGCCTATGTATTCCCGTTGCTCCGGCGTCATTTCCATGATCTGTTTCATGGCGTCTGTCAGCTCGGTGGAATTCCGCGGACTAACTAGAAATCCGGTTTTTCCGGGAATCGCGATTTGCGGAGCGATACCTACCTCAGTGGACACCACGGGCCGCGCGCATGCCGCGGCCTCCAAAAGGACCAACGGGCCACCCTCCCATGCGGAGGACATCACGAACGCGTCGCACGCATTCATTAGTTGCGGAACGTCGGCTCGCAACCCCAACAACGACACGGCTGATTGTAACCCGTGGTGTGCAACCACTTCTTCGACGGTCGGCCGTAGAGGGCCCTCTCCCGCTATTGCCAGCCGTGAATTCGGAAACTCGCGATGCACTTGGTGGAAAGCTTGGATTAGATTGGGATAGTCCTTGGCAATCGCCAGTCGCCCGGCGGCTAACCATACGAAAGATCCGCCCCACAAAAGACTCTCCCGGGTCTGACTACGTTGTTCCGCGTCGGGACGGAATCTTTCTACATCGACGCCATTGTCGATCACTTCAATGCGGTGAGCGGGAACGATCTGTTTCTCCACATAACGCTCGCGCACACGTTTGGAGACTGCGGTGGTGCGACTGGCGGCGAAATCCGTTACACGATATAGCCATTCGCGAAGGTTAGCGGACGTTTTGCGATGGGAACACTCTATCTCACTGTGGATAGTGCAAACCACAGGTATGCCGGTCGCAAGGCGCGCGATGCGTGCAAGAATACTGGCGTGAAACATGTGGCCGTGAATGATGTCCGGACGGAACTGGCGAAGATAGCGAAAGAACCTCCAGATTCCCGCGAGGTTGAGGCACCCTGGCTTCATGCCGAGTGAGATCACCTGCACTCCGACGTCACGCAATTCGTCAACGAACGCGGATGGCTCGAGCATAGATGCGACGCCCACAATGTAGTCGCTCCTGCGCAGCGCAATCGCGAGTTGCATCACCACAGTTTCAGCGCCGCCGGGTGCAAGGCTAGCCGTGAGTAACAGAATTTTTCTCGACTGCGGCAAAGTATTCAAGCCTTGAAACCGACGGCAACTAAATTCCCTGTGTAAATAGCGTCCTTCGGATATCCGCATAGCAGAAACAGCGTCCGATGAAACAAGTACTCCAGCCCTAACCGGAGTTTCCCCAGCCAACTGGATGACTGGTGTGGAATGAACCGGATGTCGCGAAAGCCGGCCACGGAAAGCGCTTGGCGCAAAGAGTAGCTTGTAAAAATGCGGTGATGGGTTAGATCTATATATCGGCTATACGAACTCAAGACGTGGGCCGCGTTGGGAACCCTGCAAACGAAGAACCCGCCCGGCTCGAGAGCCTCCTGAATGCCCCGCAGGAAGTGAAAGCAGTCCTCGTCCGTCTCTATGTGCTCGACAATGTCGATGCAAAAAACGCCTCCGAACACCGATGTTTTGCCCTCGAGAAATGAGAGGCCATCCTCCACGACGATCTCCGCGTTGGGAGCGGCCAAACGGGCACATTCCGCCTGACCCTCGCAAGCGTCCACGCCGAGGAGACGGAGACCCGGCCGGCTGGAAAGCCAGCGAAGGAAGAATCCGGCTCCGCAACCAATGTCTACGACGGCAGCGCCCGGCGGCAGCCGGTCCACCAACGGACCATACATTAACTCCATGTTCCGGTAGGTGCGCGGTGCGACCCGGTCCGCGTCCAGACCCGCCGGATTTATGCGCGCGTAATGCTCGGTGTACTGCCGTATTGCTGCTTCGTGCAGTGTGCTCAAGATGCCTCCTCCGACGAAAGATCAGGATTTCGCTTCCGTCCGTTCCGCATAATATTTGCTGTAGCGGTTGTAATACGAGTAGTAATAACCGGGACTGATCTCGCGGTGCACTTCGTTCAGCACCACGCCCACCAGGTTGGCGCGCAGTCGCGCCAGCGTACTGATGACGGACGCGAGCGCGGTACGGCTGGTATCCCCGGCGCGGGCTACAACGATCACGCCGTCAACAAAGGTCGCCATCTGCAAGGGCTCCGCGAAGCCGAGTAGCGGCGGTGCGTCTAATACCACCAAGTCATATTCGCGCGCGGCTTCTTCCACTAATTCGGCTAGCCCCGTGCCGATTAAATCCGAGGCGCGGCGCGTGGACGGACCGGCCGGGAGAATGTCTAGACCCACTGGTTCCGGCATTTGCACCAGCGCATCGCGCCAGGAGATTTGCTGCAGTAGAACGTTCGACAAGCCTACGCTGTTGGGCACCTGGTACAGGCGATGGACGCTCGGCCGGCGCAGGTCGCCGTCGATCAATAAGGTGCGCTTACCTTGTCCGGCGTGGGTCGCGGCCAGGTGCGCAGCAACAGTGGACTTGCCTTCCGAAGGCGACGCGCTGGTCAGCAGAATGCTACGCAACCGGCGATCGAAATCAGTGAGCAAAATAGAGTTTCGCAGAGTCCGAATCGCCTCTTCGTACGTCGAAAGCGCCTGATACCCGTTTTCGCCCGCGATGACCGCCAGATTTTTCGGGCTCCCTCCGTTACCGTTGAGTTGCAAGCCAGTTAAACGACCGGCGCTCACATGCGCGTTGATCGGACTGAGTCTGCGCCGCCAGTCCTTCACCGCCGGCAGTGATCCGATCACTTCAGTCTTCATGAGTCGCGTCACCTGATCGGGATCGCGCACCGTGTTATCGAGGACATCGCTCACTACAGCAATACCAACGGCCAGGAACGTTGAGGAGAGGAATGCCAGCAGCAGATTCAGCCATACTTTTGGAAATACCGGCTTTAATCCGGGCCGCGCCGGATCGGCCACGCGGATGGAGCTGTTCTGGAAGCTGGCATTAATGCCCGCCTCTTTAATCTTGCGCACCAATTCTTCGTACAGCTTCTTATCGCCGTCAGCTTCGCGCTTCAGCGTTTGGTATTCGAAGGAGCGTGAGTTCAGCCGGTCGAACTCGGCCTTGGTATCCTGTACCGCAGTCGAAATCATGGCCTCGCGGTTCACTGCCTCGCGATATTCCACCTCCACCCGCTGGCGAACACTGTCTCCGGTGCTCGCGATTTGCGATTCCAGCTCCTGGACGCGGGTCTGGGCCTTCTTGTACTCGGGATGATTCAGGCCGTAATGATTTTTCACCTCAGCAAACTTTTCCCGCGCATCATTCAGATTTTCAGTGAGCTTGGTAAGGGCGTCGCCCTGCGTGGATACCTGTGCGGCTTCGAGCGTTCCACTCTGCACCGAGTTATAGGCGGCCTCTTTTTTGACGCGGTCGGCCTGTGTTTTGGTGTATTCGCTGTTGAGTTCCAGCAGGCGCGCGGAAAGAATACTGGTTTTTTCCTCCGGGTTGATGACGTTGAGCTCGCGTTCAAATTGCGCCACCGCCGCGCTGGATTTCTCCATCTTGGCTTTCAGCTCTTCCAATTGCCGTTCCATGAAATCGCTCAAATTGGCAGTCGCTTGGTAGCGAATGCGATAGGTATGCGCTAAATAGGACAACGCGATCTCGTTGGCCACGTCGGCGGCGAGCTGGCGGTTGGAGGAGCGATAGCTGATCTGGAGGATGTATGTATTCGGGGGGCGCGTGATCTTTAGCCGCTTAAGGATTACGGGCGCCTCCAAGCTGACGGCCGAGTGATCGACCGCTTCTTCGAGCGCGTCTTCTTCGACTTCGCGTAAACGATATTTATCCACCACAGGGCGCAGTACCGAGTCGGATTCGATCAATTTCACTTGTGTCGCAATAAACTGGTCGGCATCATTGGTGGCACTGCGCGTTGCTTCCTCGCCTAGAACGCCGGTCGGCACCTGACGGTCGATATCTATGGACACCGTCGACTCATAAATAGGAGTCAAGCGGAGTGACACGATTAACGTTGCCAAAATGGTGGCAACCACGAAAGCTATGATCTTCCAAGACTGCCGCCGGAGGATCCATAAGTAGTGGGCCAGTGGAACGTGTGTCGCTTGCGGTTCGAATTCCGCCTCCAAAGTCAGGGGCGCCGGGGGCATGCGGAAGGATTCAGTGAGCGCGGGCAAATGATTCTCTAGCTTTCTCATGTCAGATGCTCGCTAGTGCCAGATCAAGACGCCCGACGCAGTGGATGCGCCGAAGCCGGTGATGCGGTCGATCACGTTCGCAGCATTACGGCGGGACTTGTTATCGGGAATATAGAGGACGTCATCCACTTGCAGTGCCATATCAGGAGCTTTGCGCTGCATAATCTTGTCGAAATCAACCTCGATTTCACGCTTGTCGCCGTTGGCATCACGCCGGTAAATGTATGCCTGCTTGGCGGCATACGGCAATACGCCCTCGGAAAGCGCCACCATTTTAAGGACCGAATTATCGCCAGCATCGTGAACGGCGAAAGCTCCCGGTTTTTTCACATTGCCCAGTACGAAAATTTTGCCAGCTTCCGGAATGCGGATTTCCTCCCCGCCGTGCAATTGGTAGTTGACAGCCGGGTCAGCCTCTTGAGCAGACGATTAAGTGGAATGCGCTCT
>Ga0068856_100008109_pt1 | contig 10251 bp, 7 predicted proteins | sample KBSCornC62_FD_66595 | JGI IMG/M metagenome (GOLD analysis project Ga0068856, IMG submission 66595) | Corn rhizosphere microbial communities from Kellogg Biological Station, Michigan, USA - KBS Corn C6-2 | ecosystem: Host-associated > Plants > Roots > Rhizosphere > Soil ... | reverse complement strand
TAGTCCATCGAGAGCCCGAACAGCACCACGAACAGGAACATCGGCAGCCAGGTGACGATCGTCCCGTTCGACCGGAAGTCGAGCAGCCCCTCCGCCCAGGTGTGCTGGAAGACGAGTACCAGCAGCCCGTACGCGGCACCGACCGAGAGCAGGTTGAGCCCGATCGCCGTCGCGGCGACCACCACCGACCGGAACGTCCACAGCATCAGCAGGAACGTCAGCACCAGCACGAACCCGACCACCAACGGCAGCCGGTCGGACAGCAGCTTCGAGAAGTCGACCGAGGCGGCGGTGTCCCCGGTCACCGCGACCTCCGCGCCGGGCACCCGACCGACCGTGTCCGGCACCAGCCGGGTCCGCAGCACGCTCAGCGCCTGCTCGCCGCCCGGCGTGTCGGCGCCGTCGCGGACGAACACCGACAGCCGGCTGATCCGGCCGTCGGCGGACACGTCGACCTCCGGGCGGTCGCCCGGGGCGAAGTGCGGGTCGACCGCGGCCCGCCCGGACAGGTCGAGCAGCGCGGCCCGCACCGCGGCGGCCTGCTCCGGTGCCGCCCGCACCACGACGACGTCCGACGCACCCTCGCTCGGGAACGCAGCGGTGAGCCGGTCGTACGTCTGCACCGCCGGGATCGACCGGGGCAGGTCGTCGGTGCTGCCCAGGCTGGTCCGCATCCCGAGGGCCGGCAGCGCCAGCAGGAGCAGCGCGGCGGCGCCGAGCGCGAGCGCCAGCGCCGGGCGGCGCAGCGTCGGCCGCAGCAGCGCCGGCCACAGCCGCGGCGGGCGGCCGGGACGCATCATCAGCCGATGCAGGAGCGGCACCCGCGGCCGGTCCACCCAGCGGCCGAGCTTGGCCAGCACCGCGGGCAGCACGGTGATCGAGCCGAGCACCGACACGGCGACGACGAGGATCGCGCCGAGCGCGAGCGAGGAGAAGATCGCGCTGCCGGACAGGAACATGCCGGCCATCGCGACCACCACGGTGCACCCGGAGATGACCACGGCCCGGCCGGACGTCGCGGCCGCGATCTCGACCGCGTCGAGCGGCGTGCGCCCCTTCGCCCGTTCCTCCCGGGCCCGGCGTACGTAGAACAGCGAGTAGTCGACGCCGACGGCCATCCCGATGAGCAGCACCACGCTCGACGTGGTGTCTGTGACCGGCAGCAGGTGCGAGGCCAGCGCGGACAGCCCCAGCGCGGCCGCGACCGAGGTCAGCGCGAGCAGCACCGGCACCGCGGCGGCGAGCAGCGCCCCGAACGCGATCACGAGGATCACGAGCGTGACCGGCAGGCTGAGCACCTCGGCCTGGTGGAAGTCGTCCCCGTACGTCTTCTGGAGCGCCTTCTCGATCGTGCCGCCGCCGACCTCTTCGACCCGCAGGGCCGGATGTGCGGCCTGGACGGCGGCGGTCGCGTCGACCAGCGGCTGCACCCGGTCGACCGCGTCCTGCGGATCGCCGGTCATCTCGGCGCGGACCAGTACGGCAGTGCCACCGGGGGACGTCACCGGCCCGGACACGGTGGCCACCTCGGGCAGGGCGCGCAGCCGGTGGCCGGCCTCGGTCCCCGCCGCGGTCGCCGCGGCCCGGTCCAACGGACCGGACCGGGCGGTGATCAGCACGTTCTCCACCGCGGGGTCGGTGAAGTGCGCGTCGGCCAGCATCTTCTCGGCCCGGCCCCACTCGCCGACGGCCTGCTGCGCGTCGGTCTGCGACACGGTGCCGGCCATGCCGCCGACCGCGACGCAGATGATCACGAACGCAACCCAGCCCAGCACCGCACGCCACCGGTGCTCCGCGCTCCACCGTGCGATCCGTACCACCCTGCTCGGGCGCCTGTTCGCCACTGCTCCGTCCTTCCGCCGCGGCCGTTGTGGGTCGGCGTCGAGCCTGTCGGCGCGAGGGCTCGGAGTCAGGACGGCGACCACCCGTCTTCACGGTGGGGTTTTCCTCAGCTCGATCGGGCGGTCTCCCGCATCGGCAAAGTCGGCGCGGTTCCCTACGGTGGAAGCCGTACACACACGAGCTGGAAGGAGGGGTGGCGAGGTGACGGTCGAGCCGGGCGCGTCCGCGCCGGAGCTGGTCGAACGGACCGCTCCGGACCGGCTGCCCGCGCCGATGCCACCACCCGCACGCTGGGGCGAGCGCGAAGCCGGCTACGGCCCGGACATGGTGCGAAGGCCGTCGAGGACCGACGCCTGGTTGACGACGGTCAACATCCTCATCGGGCTGTGGACCGGGTTGCTGTTCTTCGCGGTCCTCGGCTGGCTGCTGCCGGCCGCGCTGGTGCTGACACCGGTGTTCCTCGTCGGCATTCCGCTGCTGGCCTTCGCGTTGCTTGTGTCTCGCTGGTTCGGCGCGCTGGACCGCGGCCGCTACCGGATGGTGCTCGGCGTCGACATCCCGTCCCCACACCCGGAGGAGAAGCCCGACGGCAGCGTCGTCGACCGGTTCCGCACGCTGCTGCGCACTCCGGCGCGATGGCGCGAGGCCGGCTACGGGCTGCTCCGGTTCCCCCTGTCGGCCGTCGAGGTGGTGCTCGTCGCCGCCGCCTGGCTGCTGCCGCTCGGCGGCCTCACGCTGCCCATCTACAACTGGTCGCTGCCGCACGGCGGCGCCAACCTCGCGCTGTTCACCGTGCGCAGCTGGTGGTCGCTCGCGCTGGTGTTCCTGCTGAGCGTGCTGCTGCTGATCAACGCTCCGCGGGTGGTTCGCTGGCTCGGCATCGCCGACCTCGCGATCGCCCGTCGGCTGCTCGGACCCGACCTGGCCGCCAGGGTCGGTGAGCTGGAACGCAGCCGGGCCGCGGTGGTCGTCTCGGCCGATGAGGAGCGCCGCCGGATCGAGCGGGACCTGCACGACGGCGCCCAGCAGCGGCTGGTCGCGCTGGCCATGCAGCTCGGCCGGGCCCGGTCCCGGTTCACGACCGATCCGGAGGGCGCCCGCGCACTGCTCGACGAGGCCCACAACGAGGCCAAGCTCGCGCTGGCCGAGCTGCGCGACCTGGCCCGCGGCCTGCACCCGGCGGTGCTCACCGACCGCGGCCTGGACGCGGCGCTGTCCGGGCTCGCCGCCAGGGCGCCGATCCCGGTGGTGGTCGAGGTCGACCCGGCCGCCGGCGACAAGCCGGTGCCGGTGGTCGACGCGATCGCCTATTTCGTGGTGGCCGAGGCGCTGACCAACGTCGCCAAGCACGCCCGCGCGACCCGGGCCGCAGTGGTGGTCCGCCGGCTCGACGGCATGCTGCGGGTGGTGGTGAGCGACGACGGCGTCGGCGGGGCCGACCCGGCCCTGGGCACCGGCCTGCGCGGGCTGGCCGACCGTGTGTCCGGTGTGGACGGTCGGCTGCACGTCGACAGCCCGCCGGGCGGCCCTACCGTGCTCACCGTGGAGTTGCCGTGCGCGTCGTGATCGCCGAGGACTCGGTGCTGCTGCGGGAAGGCCTGGCCCGGCTGCTGGACGAGGCCGGCTTCGAGGTGGTCGAGGCGGTCGCCGACGGCGAGCAGCTGCTGCGCTCGGTCGCCGAGCAGACCCCGGACGTGGTGGTGGCCGACGTCAGGATGCCGCCCACTCACACCGACGAAGGCCTGCGGGCGGCGCTGGTGATCCGGCAGCGCTGGCCGAAGACCGCCGTGCTGGTCCTCTCGCAGTACGTCGAGGAGCGCTACGCGACCGAGCTGCTCGCCGGCGACACCCGCGGCGTCGGCTACCTGCTCAAGGACCGGGTCGCCGACGTGGACGAGTTCGTGGCGGCGCTGCGGCGGGTGGGCAACGGCGGCGCGGCGCTCGACCCCGAGGTCGTCTCCCAGCTGCTGCTGCGCGGTCGGCGCCGTCCCATGGACGCGCTGACCCCGCGCGAGCAGGAAGTGCTCAAGCTGATGGCCGAGGGCCGGTCCAACGGCGCCATAGCGGCCGCCCTCGTGGTCACCGACGGCGCCGTGGAGAAGCACGTGAGCAGCATCTTCACCAAGCTCGGGCTGACCCCGACCGACACCGACCACCGCCGGGTGCTCGCCGTCCTGTCCTACCTCGACGGCCGCTGAGTCGAGACCCGCGGGCCGGCGGGCATTCAGAGGCTCGGTGCCGGATGGCCGGAGCCGCCGAGAGTCCTCGCAGGGGTCGCCGCGCGGGGCGGCCCGGACGGCCGGCGAGGAAGCCTAGGGCAGCCGGACGACCTGGGCGGCGTACAGCAGGCCGGAGCCGAAGCCGAGCAGCAGCGCCCGCTGGCCGCCGCGCGCCTGGCCGGACGCCAGCAACCGGTCGATCGCCAGCGGGATCGAGGCCGACGACGTGTTGCCGGTGGTGGCGATGTCCCGGGCCACGACGACGTCCGGCCGCAGCCCGATCCCCCCGACGAGCCAGTCGGTGATCCGCATGTTGGCCTGGTGCGGCACGAACACGTCGATGTCGGCCGGGGTCAGCCCGGCCAGCCTGATCGCGTCGGCGGCGATCGGGGCGAGCGCGGTGACCGCCCAGCGGAACACCTCCTGCCCGGCCATCCGCAGCGTCGGCGCCGGCGTCGACGGGTCGTCCCGCACCGCCGCCCACGAGTACGGCTGGGCGATCGCCGCCGCCCTCGACCCGTCCGACCCCCACCGGACCGGCCCGACGCCGGCCTCCGCGGCCGGGCCGACGACCACCGCGCCGGCGCCGTCGCCGAACAGGAACGCCGTGCCGCGGTCGGTCGGGTCGACGATGTCCGTCATCCGCTCGACGCCGACCACAACGACGTGCTCGGCGCTGCCGGACCGGACCGCGTCGGCGGCGACGGCCAGCGTGTAGCAGAAGCCGGCGCAGCCGGCGCCCGTGTCCAGCGCGCCGGCGTCGGTCGCACCGATCCGGAAGGCAAGCTCGGCCGCCAGCGGAGGCGCCTGGCGCAGGTTGCTCATCGTGGTGACCAGGACGAGCGAGACCTCGTCGGGCGGGAGCCCGGCCTCGCCGAGCGCCTTGCCGGCCGCGGCGGCGGCCATGTCGAGCAGGGTCTCCCCCGGCCCGGCGTACCCGCGCCTGCTGATGCCGGAGCGGCTCACGATCCACTCGTCGCTCGACCCGATCGGGCCGGCGACCTCGGCGTTGCCGACAGAACGGGGCGGGCGGTAGCCGCCGACGCCCAGAAGGGCCGGGTGGTGGGCTCGTGCAGCCATTTGGAGAAGGATTACCCCCCGCTGACCCGGTGGCAAACGTGACGCGCTGTGACGAAAGCCTCAGGACGGGAGTCAGGCGGCGACCTTGCGCAGCACCAGCCGTTGCAGATCCCCGTACGTCTTGACCGCGGCAAGCTCGTCGTCGGTGATCCGCAGGGAGAACCGGTCCTCCAGCGCGGTCGCCAGCTCGATGCCCGCGAGCGAGTCGAGGCCGAGATCCTGCGACAGCGACGCCTGCTCGGTGAGCCGCTCCGGCTCGATCCCGAGATGGCCGGCCACCGCCGCCCGCACCTCGTCGGCCCGGGTCATCGCACACCCTCCTCACGCTCGGACCTGCCGCCGGCCACGGTCCCGCCCTGTCCGGCGGCGTCGACACGCGGCCTGACCACGACGACCGTGCAGCTCGCGCCCTTCAGCGCCTCGTCGGAGGCCGAACCGACCAGCCAGCCGGCCAGCCGACCGCGTTCCTTGGCACCGACCACGAGCAGGTCGGCGGCGGCACAGAAGCTGAGCAGCGCCCGCCCGGGCGGCTTGTGCATGGCGTGGACGCGGATCTCGCACTCGGCGCCGTTCGGCAGCACCTCCTCGACGACCGCCTGGGTCCGCGCCTGCGCCTGCTGCTGGTACGCCTCGATCGGCGGGGCCACGCCGCCCCACTCTCCCGGCGGCCGCGGCTCGGCCTTGACCTGCCAGCCGTAGACCACGTCGAGCGCGCAATTCCGCAGCTCAGCCTCCCGCGCGGCCCAGCGCAGCGCGGCTCGGGACGTCGGCGAGCCGTCCACACCGACGACGATGTGCCCGTACGCCGGGGCGCCGTCCATCTCGACCTCCTCGCGACACGCCAGGTACCGCAAGACGAAAAGTACAGTTCTCCAGTTACCCACCGCAGCGACCTCTCGGTCATGGACCCACAGGTGGGATGCTTCTCTGCTAGCGAGGGACCAGTCCCGGCTGTGGGCTCGGCCGCCTGCGAGGAGGACTCAACGATGCATCCGCAGACGACTGGCAGGATCGTCGTCGGAGTGGACGGGGCGCCGCGCACGATCGCGGCGCTGCGCTGGGCGGCCACTGAGGCGCTCCGCCGGGACGCCGAGATCGTGGCCGTGCATGCCTGGGGCAGCATCCTGCGGCCCGCGTCGTACGCGCCGGTCGCCGAGAGCACCGACCCCGACGAGAGCGCCCGGCACGCGGCCGACCTGCTGTCCGCCGCGGTCCGCAGGGCGTTCGCCGCGGTCCCGCCGGTGCCGGTACGCGAGCTGGTCGACGACCGGGCCGTGGTGCCGGCGTTGCTGAGCCAGGCCCGCCGGGCCGAGCTGCTCGTCGTCGCGACCCGCGCGCCGGACCTGCCGGGCGGCCGGTTCGACTCCGGGCCCGGGGCGACCACGCTGTCCTGCCTGCGCCAGGCGCCCTGCCCCGTGGTGGTGCTGCCCACGGTCGGCGACCAGGTCTGGACCGCGGTCGCGGGCGACGAGCGACCGACGACCCTGGTGTAGACGGCCGCCCCCGGGAAACGCTGGGCACGACCGACACACGGGAGGATTCATGACGTCCGGCACTACGGCCGCGCCCGCGGCCGGCCAGCGCTCCGTCGACCCAGACCGGCTCCGGCTGCTCGACGCCTGGTGGCGCGCGGCCAACTACCTGTCGGTAGGGCAGATCTACCTCCGCGACAACCCGCTGCTGCGTCGCCCGCTGGAGATCGACCAGATCAAGCCGCGGCTGCTCGGTCACTGGGGAACCACGCCCGGCCTGACCTTCCTCTGGGCGCACCTAAACCGGGCGATCGTCGACCGCGACCTCGACGCGCTCTACGTCACGGGCCCCGGCCACGGCGGTCCCGGTGTCGTCGCCACCGCCTACCTGGAAGGTACCTACAGCGAGCTCTACTCGGCGGTGACCGAGGACGAGGAGGGGATGCGGCAGCTGTTCCGGCAGTTCTCCTACCCCGGCGGCATCCCGAGCCACGCCGCGCCGGAGACCCCCGGGTCGATCAACGAGGGCGGCGAGCTGGGCTACTCGCTCATGCACGCGTACGGGGCGGCGTTCGACAATCCCGACCTGCTGGTCGCCTGCGTGATCGGCGACGGCGAGGCGGAGACCGGGCCGCTGGCGGCGTCCTGGCACTCGAACAAGTTCCTCGACCCGGCCGGCGACGGCGTGGTGCTTCCGATCCTGCACCTCAACGGTTACAAGATCGCGAACCCGACGGTGCTGGCCCGGATCCCGGAGCCGGAGCTGCTCGACCTCATGCGCGGGTACGGCTACCAGCCCTTCGTCCTCGACGCGGGCCTCGACGACGACCATCTCGACGTGCATGCCAGGATGGCGTCCACATTGGACGAGATCCTCGACCGCATCGCCGCGATCAAGCGGACCGCTCGCGACCGGAACACCGACCGTCCACAGTGGCCGATGCTGGTCTTCCGCTCGCCGAAGGGCTGGACCGGGCCGCGCGTGGTCGACGGCCAGCAGGTCGAGGGGACGTTCCGGGCGCACCAGGTGCCGCTGGCCGGCATGCGGCAGAACCCCGAACACCTCGCCGAGCTCGAACGCTGGCTGCGCTCGTACCGGCCGGAGGAGCTGTTCGACGACGCCGGCCGGTTGCGGGAGGAGATCCGCGCGACCGCGCCGACCGGGCAGCGGCGGATGAGCGACAACCCGCACGCCAACGGCGGCATGCTGTTGCGCGACCTGCGACTGCCGGACTTCCGCGACTACGCGGTCGCCGTGGCCGAACCCGGACGGTCCCAGGAGGAGAGCACGAAGGTGCTCGGCACCTGGCTGCGCGACGTCATCCGGCGGAACCCGACCACGTTCCGGCTGATGGGCCCGGACGAGACGGCGTCCAACCGGCTCACCCCGGTGTTCGAGGCGACCGACCGGGTTTTCGAGGGCGAGCGGGTGTCCGGCGACGATCACCTGGCGCCACAAGGGCGGGTCATGGAGGTGCTCTCGGAGCACCTGTGCCAGGGCTGGCTGGAGGGCTACGTGCTCACCGGCCGGCACGGGGTGTTCAACTGCTATGAAGCGTTCATTCACATCGTCGACTCGATGTTCAACCAGCACGCGAAGTGGCTCGAGTCCGCATCGGACATCCAGTGGCGGCGGCCGGTCGCGTCGCTGAACTACCTGCTCTCCAGCCACGTCTGGCGCCAGGACCACAACGGCTTCTCGCACCAGGACCCGGGCTTCATCGACCACGTGGTGAACAAGAAGGCCTCGGTCGTGCGGGTCTACCTGCCGCCGGACGCCAACACGCTGCTGTCCACGTACGACCACTGCCTGCGCAGCCGCCAGTACGTGAACGTCGTGGTGGCCGGCAAGCAGCCGCAGTTGCAATACCTGGACATGGAGGGGGCGATCGCGCACTGCACCCGCGGTGCCGGCATCTGGGAGTGGGCGTCCAATGACGACGGTGCGCTGCCGGACGTGGTGATGGCCTGCGCCGGCGACATCCCGACGCTGGAGACCCTGGCCGCGGTCGATCTCGTCCGCCAGCACCTGCCCGAGGTGAAGGTCAGGGTCGTCAACGTCGTCGACCTCATGCGGCTGCAGCCCGAGAGCGAGCATCCGCACGGGATGAGCGACCGCGAGTTCGACACGCTGTTCACCACCGACCGGCCGGTCATCTTCGCGTACCACGGCTACCCGAGCCTCATCCACCGGCTGACCTACCGGCGGACCAACCACGACAACATGCACGTACGCGGGTTCAAGGAGGAGGGCACGACCACGACGCCGTTCGACATGGTGATGCTCAACGACCTCGACCGCTTCCGCCTCGTCATCGACGTCGTCGACCGGGTGCCCGGGCTGGCGGCGCGGCAGGCCGGGCTGAGGCAGCGGATGGCCGACGCGCGACTGGCGGCCCGGGCCTGGACCCGCGAGCACGGCGAGGACCAGCCGGACATCAGCGGGTGGTCGTGGCCGTACGACGCGGCCGGCAACCGGGTGGGTACCGTCGGCGGTCTCGCCGAGGACACCGGCGACGACAACCAGTCGGCCGGCGGCGAGGACGCGATGGCGGCGTCCGGATGAGGGTGCTCGTCGTCAACACGGGGTCGAGCTCGGTCAAGCTCCGGCTGCTCGACGGCACCGAGCTGACCGGCTCCACCGACCTCGGTGCACCGTCCACACTGGACCCGTCGGAGGTCGGCGACGCCGTCGGCAAGCTGGCCGGCGAGTCCGGTGTGGACTGTGTCGGGCACCGGATCGTGCACGGCGGCGCGGCGTTCACCTCGGCGGTCGTGGTCGACGACCGGGTCAGGGCCGAGCTGGACGCGGTCGTCGAGCTGGCGCCGCTGCACCTGCCCGCGTCGCTGGCGGGGCTCGACGCGGTGCGCGCCGCACTGCCGTCGGTGCCGTCGGTGGCCTGCTTCGACACCGCTTTCCACGCCACGATCCCGGGCGAGGCGGCCACGTACGCGCTGCCGGCGCAGTGGCGCGACCTCGGCATCCGGCGGTACGGCTTCCACGGGCTGTCCCATGCGTACGCGGCCCGGCGGGCAGCGGAGATCCTCGAGTTGCCGGTCGACGGGCTGCGGCTGGTGAGCTGCCACCTCGGCGCCGGCGCCTCGCTGTGCGCCGTCCACTCCGGACAGTCGGTGGACACCACGATGGGGTTCACCCCGCTGGAGGGGCTGGTCATGGCCACCCGGTCCGGCTCGGTGGATCCGGGCCTTGTGCTCTGGCTGCAGCGGCAGCACGGGCTGAGCGCGGACGAGGTCTTCGACGGCCTGGAGTCGCGCTCGGGCCTGCTCGGGCTGGCCGGCACCGCGGACATGCGCGTGGTGCTGGACCGGATGGATACCGGCGACGAGGTCGCGAGGCTCGCCTTCGACGTGTACGTCTACCGGATCCGCACCGGGATCGCGGCCATGTCGGCGGCGATGTCCGGAGTGGACGCGGTGAGCTTCACCGGCGGGATCGGCGAGCCCTCGGCGGCGGTACGGGAGGGCGCGGTGGCCGGGCTCGAATACCTCGGCGTGGCCGTGAACCCGGGCCAGAACGAGGCCGCCCGCGGCGACGCCAACGTCTCCGCGCCCGGCTCGCCTGCCGGCGTGGTCGTGGTCACCGCCCGCGAGGACCTCGAGATCGTCCGGCAGGTGGA
>Ga0068856_100008108_pt1 | contig 10253 bp, 10 predicted proteins | sample KBSCornC62_FD_66595 | JGI IMG/M metagenome (GOLD analysis project Ga0068856, IMG submission 66595) | Corn rhizosphere microbial communities from Kellogg Biological Station, Michigan, USA - KBS Corn C6-2 | ecosystem: Host-associated > Plants > Roots > Rhizosphere > Soil ... | reverse complement strand
AAGCCTGATCCCGTTCGCGCCAAAGCTGGTTGCGCCTGCGGCCTCTTATGCCGAGATCGCAGCGAGCAAGCGCAGCAAATTCGGCAGCGCGGTCACGAAGCTGTCATTGGAGCTTTCTGGTGGAGGCCGACAGCGACGGAGTTGGTGGAGGGCCAAATAATGGAGTCGTCATCGGGATTTGGACGCCGGATCATTCCATCAACTGGGAGGTCGCTCACGCTCGTTCCAGAAGCCCTGGAAGGCGTGGGAGCCGATCTGACTGGCCGCTCCGAGCTAAAGGAAAATGTGCGCGCGGTCTTGATGCAACAGATCGATCCCGTCGCGGCTGTGGGTATGCCGCGTCAGTTGTTACGGGCACAGGTGAGGGCTCTCGTCTCGGCGATTGCGACCGAGCAAAAGGCTCAGCTTAATGAGGCGGAAGAAAACGCCCTCGCCAACGAATTGACCGACGATATGGTTGGGCTCGGCCCAATCGAACCTCTGCTCCAGGACGAGACGGTCACCGACATCCTGGTCAATGGCCCGTTCGACGTCTACGTCGAGCGCCGGGGCAAGCTGGAAAAAACCACAGCGCGTTTTCGGGATGCACAGCACGTCCTCAACGTGGCGCAACGCATTGCTGGCGCGATTGGCCGCCGAGTCGACGAGGCGAGCCCAATGGTCGATGCTCGTCTCGCGGATGGTAGCCGAGTCAATGTCATCATCCCGCCCCTGGCTTTGAACGGCGGCACGATCTCAATCCGCAAGTTCCCGACGCAGAACATCACACTCGAAACGATGGTCAAACAGCGGAATTTGTCGCCAGAAATGGCACGGTTCCTCGATATCGCCGCGCGCTGCCGAGCGAACATCCTGATCTCGGGTGGTACGGGCTCCGGTAAGACCACACTGCTCAATGCGGTGTCACGCCACATCACCAGTAGCGAACGGATCATAAGCATCGAAGATGCGGTCGAGTTGCGACTCCAACAGCCGCATGTCGTGCAATTGGAATCGCGCCCGCCGAACGTCGAGGGTGTCGGTGCAATTACCCAGCGCGAACTCCTGCGCAACGCCCTTCGGATGCGCCCAGATCGCATCATCGTCGGCGAGGTTCGAGGCAACGAAGCCTTTGACATGCTCCAGGCCATGAACACCGGCCATGATGGGTCGATGTCCACGATCCACGCCAACAGCCCACGCGATGCGCTGTTCCGGCTCGAAAACATGGTGCTGATGGCGGCTGGAAACCTGCCGTTGCGCGCTCTGCGCGCCCAGATCGCGAGTGCCATCAATATCCTCGTGCATGTCGAGCGCATGCGCGATGGTATACGGCGCGTTGAGCGCATTTGCGAGATCAGCGGCATGGAAGGCGAGGTCGTCAGCAGCCGCGACATCTTCATTTTCAACTACAGCGGCGAGCGCGAGGGCTTGATCGAAGGCGCGTTTGAGCCGAGTCGACTGCGTCCCGACCTCATGGCTCGTGCAATCCCCTACGGGCTCGAAAAGCAACTGCTCGAAGCGGTTGGAATCACGGCAGGCTGACATGAACAACACATTTCTCATTCTCCTACCGGTCGCCGCTGGCATCCTGTTTTGGTGGGTCTCCCGAAAAGATCGCCGCCGTCAATTTGTCCGTGAGCGGTTGCAGACTTTGACGGCGAGAACTGAATTGGTTTCGCCGTCACTGCGCCGCGAATTGCAGCGGGTGGCATCCTTCATGATGCTACCCGAGCGGTTTCGAAAGAAGCTCGATGCGGAATTCGAAGCGGCAGGAAATCGCATCGGCCCTCTCCACCTGGGGCTCGCGGCCTTGATTGCTGCCGTCATCGTGGCTGCTTTTACAACGTACATCCTAGACCTAAGCACTACGCTTGTCTCGCTATCCAGCCTGATCGCGGCCATCATTATGCCCGTGGTCTTTCTACATGTTGCGCAATCGCGTTATCAACGGCGCTTCCTTGACGTATTTCCAGATGCGCTCGATCTCGTTCGACGTGGGATCAGATCAGGCTTGCCGGTGAATGAGTCTCTGGCCGTAGCAGGGCGTGAGATTGCCGATCCGGTCGGTAAAGAACTGCGCCGGGCTCTCGATCAGGTGCAAGTCGGCGTCACGATGAATGATGCCCTCGAAGAGACGGCTGATCGGCTTCGCATTGCCGATTTCCGTTTCTTCGTGGTCGCGCTCACCTTGCAGCAGAAAACCGGCGGCAGCCTCGCCGAGACATTGGCTAATCTTGGCGGTGTCATACGCGCGCGCAAGGCGCTTCGCCTAAAAGCACGCGCCCTCACAGCCGAAGCGAAAATGTCAGCATTCGTGTTGGCGGCACTACCGTTTGTCGTCGGTGGCGCAATGTACGTGATGAACGCCGATTTAGCGCGCCCAATGTTTGTTGACCCTCGCGGACGTTTCATGATGGGGCTCGCTTTTATGAGCTTGCTGACTGGATTGACCGCTATGTATGTGCTCGTGCGGAGAGCGATCCGATGACATTCGATCCAAACATGTGGCTGTGGCTGGCGGTAGCGATGCTACCGGCGGCTTTTTTTTCCGCGTATCGGCTATGGGGATACGAGGAGCGTGATCGGATCCGACACGCCCGGCTCGAAGGCTTTCGCGGCGCGATTCACATACAGCAGGACTCCGCATGGCAAAGATTCGGTAAGCGCTTCGCGCCATTCGTCGGTATCGGTGACCAACAACGCCTTCTGAAAACGTTAAGGGCAGCAGGTTTTACCGGCAGGAACAGCCTTACCAATTTCGTCGCAGCGAAGGCTACGACCGCAATCGTGGTTGCCGGTTTGACGTGGTTGATCCTCGAATGGCGACAGCTACTTGCAATGCTGATCATGCGCCTAGCCATAATCGGGATTGCAATGATCATCGGCTGGCGATTGCCCGACCGGGTTTTGCACCACCTCGTCAAACGGCGGCGGATTCGTATCGAGCACGGCATACCCGATGCTCTCGATTTGCTCGTGGTATGCGCCGAGTCGGGGCTCAGCCTCAATCAGGCCGTCGAAGAGATCAGCCGGCAACTCCGTGCATCCAATAAGGATGTAGCGGACGAATTCGCGACGACCTCAGCAGAAATGCGCATCGCGGACTTTGGTCAGGCTCTCGACAATTTGGTTGAGCGCACGGGTCTGGACAATCTGCGTGGGCTCGTCGCGACACTCAAGCAGTCAATTCGCTTCGGCACTTCGCTAGCGGAGTCATTGCGGGTCATTGCCAGTGAAATGCGAGCAGAACGCAATGCCAAGATGGAGGAGCGCGCAGCCCGGCTACCGGTGTTGCTCGCAATCCCGATGATGGCGTTCATACTGCCCTGCCTGCTGATGATCATCGGGACGCCAGTGGTGTTGCGCATGATGGACGCGTTCGGGAACATCCATTTTGGAGGTTTCGGTGCTCATTAAATTGATGTCCCGGCTATTTGCATCCGCAGATGGTGCCGTCGCCGTCACCACGGCGATTGTGCTCCCGATCCTGCTTGGCTTCTCGGCCCTGGGCATCGAGGTTGGGCATTGGTACCTCGTGCAGCGCCAGATGCAGGGCGCTGCTGATGCGGCTGCGATCAGCGCGGCGGCTCAATACTTACAAGATCAGGTCGCTGGTAACAGCACCAGCACGGCCTACCAAAACAGCGGACAATACTACGCGAACCATAATGGGTTCTCGATCCCGCTTGCCAACACGTGCCTTGTGACGTTGAGCGGCGACAATTGCAGTGCTGTACGCGCGCTCGATGCGCGCCCGATTCAATGTTCCGGGCCGCCGTGCATCGTGGTGGAGATCACCCAAGACCCACTGCAATGGTTGACCACCAAAGCGCAGTTGGAGCCAACAGCAAGCGGCATGGGCGTCCGACCGATACCCGCAGCCCGTCTGGCAGCGCGCTCCATCGTCTCGATAAAGCTCGACCTCGCGAGCAACACGCCAATCGGGAATAGTTGTATCCTTACCCTGGCAAACGCTCGCAATGCCATACAGGTTCGCGGCGGCGGCGACATCCACGCCAATTGCGGACTACTGATCGACGGTGGGCGTGATCAGAATGCCCGCACACCGAACATCAATTCCAATCCTCTATGCACAGACGGTACGACACCGCCATGCGGTGGCCTGACCCTCTCGGGTGCCAACGCACTGGTTCATATCACGAACCTGACCGTTGCCGCGAGCACTGCGGGGCCTTCTGAATCATCGTGCCCCGATCCAACCCGGTGCTTCCTGTACAATCCTGCAACGACAGTGCTCCCGGCCAGCGCGATTTTCACAAGCGTGGCGACGCCTGATCCCTTTGCTGGCCGTATTTTCACAAAGCCGGCGGGTCAGGTCGTCACAGGAATCGCGCTTGTCCCAGGTAAGGGAGGGAGCGGTTATACGAAGGGCACTCGTACCTTCACGGTCGTTGGTGGGTCTGGCCCTGCTGCCAAATTCACCGCCATTGTTTCCGGCGGCGCGGTCACTGGCACTCCAGTTCTGGTCGATCCAGGCCAGTACGCCACATTGCCCCCTGCTACGGTATCGGTCATCGCTGATGACGGAAAGGGCGCGGGTGCGCAATTCACGCTGACGTTCGCCACCTGTTTACCGAGCGCAAAATTCCCGGGAGTTCCGGTACCAGGGCGGGCCTACTGCTCTATCAACCTTTCGGTCGGCGCGAAAGCATCGGTGAACTTCCCAACCGGCATCTATTACATCGAGGGCGGTGAGACAGGAGTCTGTGTCGGCTTATGCCTTGGCGCTGGCACCTACACCTCGGATGTCGCAGGCGTCACCTTCGTCCTGACAAACGCCGCGAACGGAACTACCTATGCGCAGTACGCGATATCGGGCAACAACTCACTGAATTTCACGGCTCCGCCACACAACATCAACGCCGATGGTTCGGCGTGCTCAGAGAATTGCGCAAACACGACGTTCGGAATGATTATCTTCCAAGATCGGAACGCGCCCAATACCACCGCACTTGATTCAGGCGGCACAGCCACTTCGTCGAACCCTGCCGCTGGCAGCACCCTGAACACGATGGCAGGCTGTGGAAATAACACAAGCTGCCGCACGCTCTCCGGATCGCTGTATCTGCCAAATCAGACCGCCAATTTTTCCGGCGATGGACAGGTGAATGGGACGTGTTTCGGCATCGTAGCCAAGTACCTCGATGATGCCGGCACGCCGATCTTCCAAAATGGCTGCCTACCCGGCACAACCGGTGGAAGCGGTGGCACTGGCTCGGTCACGGGCGGCACGTTCAAGCTGGCGCAGTGAGGCGAAATGATCTGGAACCTACTCCGGTGTAAACGTGGCACGGTTGCGGTCGAAGCCGCGATCTTTACGCCGATCTTCCTGCTGTTCACATTCGGGATCAGCGATCTCGGTTCGGCAATGTTCATTCGCACGCTCGCAAACGCGGCCACACAGGCGGGTGCCATTTATACCATCGTCAACTCAGACACATGCTTATCGAGCGGGACGCCGACGATGACGGCAGCATGTTTGAGTGGCGTCAAACAAGCAATGAACGACGCAGCATCAGACGCGTCATTCTGCTCGGGAACTGTGTGCTCGGCTTCCATCGGCCCATGCCCGGATGTCGCCGCCAACAAATGCATCAGCGTGAGCGCGAGCTTCACGTACACGCCCGTTATGTCTGGCAGCCTCTATTCCTGGGCAATGGACCAAACCGCCCAATACACCGCCACCATTCGGATTCAGTGATATGTGGAAATTTTTCCGAGACAATCGCGGTGCTGCAATGGTGGAGTACGCCCTTGTGAGCCTGCCTGTCCTTCTTTTCATGTTCGGCATCATGCAGACCGGCTGGGTTGTCTGGGCGGACAATTTGCTGACGATCTCTGTTAATACTGCGGCCCGGTGCGGAGCGGTGAAATCGACTACCCAACCTTGCCCTACCACGGACTGGAGTAACGTTGAGGCCGGTATGGAAACAGCCGCCAGGACTATGTTCGGGATCGGCGGTGCAACATTCAGCGCAAACACTTGCACAAATGGGGTAGGTCTGGTCGGGAACTACACCATTAGTTTCTTGTTTCTGGCCGATATGACGGTTTCCGCGAAGTCCTGCTACCCGAAGGTTTCATAGCGAGAGACGAATGTACGGAGCGGCATTTGCGCGAATCAGCCTGGGTGTCGTCCATTCGATGGCAGGAGGCTTCGCCGTGTTCTGCCTGAGGTATGCCGTTGTGCATCCGTTTCTGGCTTCCATCACGCTCAAGCCCATGCTGCTTTGGGGCGCTGTAGCCGTAGCCGCCGCCTACGCCAAAGACCACTATTTCGCCGGCTAATCGCCGGGCCGAAACCCGGTGATCACCAGGAACGCCCTAGCGAGGAATTCGCGTCACTCAGCGCCGCTGATAGATCTTTGCCGGCGTGACCACCTCCCATCACCCCAGCACCTCTCGAAGCGCGTAGAGTCGCAGTGCGGCGTCCTTACGGCCCCGACCTCGGCATAGGAGGGGCCGCCGGCCAGCCGGTCGGGCTCGGCGCAGGTCTTGAGGATATCAATTAGCTCGGCTTTGCGGCCCTCAGCAGTACTATGGGCGTTTTGACAAGAGCCGCATCAAGGTGCGCACCAAGCCGGTCGCGGGAGGTGGACGGCTCCGCATCTTTTCGTCGAAAGTCTCCGCCGAACATCACCGAAGTTTAGGCCGATGGAGTCTCGATATGACCCGCACACCCCGCCTCACCATGACCGCTCCGCGACGGTTTGCCGTCACGGTGCAGAGCAACACCGGGCTCGACCTGATTTTCGTCGATGCAAGCACCATCGCTTATGCCCGCGATCAGGCGCAGTTGAAATATGGTCGCGATGTACGCATCCTCGCCACGCACGTTGTTCGCAAGGGTATGGGCGAATCGCGTTTCGATCCGCATGGAGTGCTGGCGCGCGAGCGCGAAGCGCAATACAAGCGGCATGCGTTGCCACTGGCCGAGCGCCGTGCACTAGAAGAGCAACTGGTCGTCGCGCGACTGGTTGGCGATGTCGCAAAAGACCTGCACGCTCTGGCCGAGTCGCATCGGCGCAGCCGCGACGAGGTGCCGCATGAGTTCGGCGGCCCGTACCATCATGAGGCGATGCGGCTTGAAGCGGTTGCCAACGCCTATGATGACGCCGCCAAGCGAGTCGATGCAGTGTTGGCAGAAATATCGAAATGAGGCAACTGGAGTGGCACAAAGTCCCGACTGGCACGAAGGCGAACCGATGTAGAGCGTTACGCTCGACCCGTACTCCGAGCATTTTGCCGCGCCACGACGGCAAACACCGAGCAAGCCTAAATCAACGCTGCCGCTGACCTTACTCCCACACTCGAAACAGACCGAATCCACCAGCATCGGGCGCAGCGCTGCTCGACCGCCCTGGCCGGCTCTTTGTCGATTACCTACGGAATGGCCGTGGCACGACCGCCATTGGCGCGTACTCGCCGAGAGCACGACCCGGCTTCCCTATCGCTGCTCCAGTGACATGGCGTGATGTAGAGCGCGGCATTCCACCGGATGCGTTTTCGATCAGCAGTCCACCGCGCGTGTACAAGCCCAGGCGGGCAAACCGCACATAGCCGCCGCCGATCTGCTCTTGTCGAGGTCACATCGAGGGCGGCGGGATCGCTCGGTTACGCGAAGAAGTGCACGAGCTAAGCACGACGACTTTCCCGGCTGGTCGCAACGTATCCGAAGGCTGGACCGCACGGGCATGACACATCTGATCTATGCTGCAGCTTTGATATTGGCGCTTGCCGCACCGCACGCGGTCATATCGGCGCCAGGTGAACGCGAGCAAATGCAACAGTGGCTCAACTCGCACTGCCAGCTCAATGCTGCCAACCCGGAATGTCGCCAGGTAATTGTCAGAAAGCAGCGGGTCGCCCGGCCGGGCAAGTTCCACCCCTACCCAGGACCGATCGATCTGTGCAGTTCCGATTAGATCCCCGGGATGGTTGCATCGAGATCGGCTTACACCGTGTCGAGCGGACGAAATAAGGGCGGTGCATAAGGCAACAGCCTCATCGCGGGAACCTCCCGGGCCTCGGCCGCCGCTCTTCGAGGAGATCGCGCGGGTTAGTAAGCTTGGCCGTGTTGGGCTCGTGAGCAGTCATTCCGAAACATGGCGGGCCACCGACCTTGCGCTTGGACGGGGGAAAGAACCCAAAGGACGAGGGTTGATTTTGCGTTTCGAAGCTCCTCTGCACGAGAAAATCGGTGCATCGGCTAAGCACGCAGTGATTGACGGGTGTTAATCGATTATTTCTGTCGGAACGATTGGTCGAACGCGGCGGCGATCGGCCCGAGGAGGTAGTCGAGCGCGGTGCGTGCCTTGGTTCCGATCATGACCGTCGCCGCCATACCGGGATACAGTTGAATTTCCTTATTGTTTTGCAATTCTTCCCGATCGACCTCTACTAGAGCGGTGTAGTACGGCTGGCCGGTCCGCTTATCTGTTAGCCGGTCGGCCGATACATCTAAGACCGCGCCATGAATGATTGGAACAGCGCGCTGCTTGTAGGCCGTCAAGTGCACTTCAGCGTGCATTCCAGGGTGCACTTCGTGGATGTCGTCGACATTCACATTGGCTTCCACGGTCAGCTGATTTTCGGTCGGGACGATGTCCATTACTCTTTCCCCGCGCTGGATAACAGCGCCCACGGAAAAGACACCAAGATCGACGACAGTGCCGCTGTAGGGCGTGCGAATCTGGGTGCGATCGAGCACATCCTGTGCCGCCTGCAGGCGCGGCAAGACCTCGACCAATTTTGCTTGCACGTCCCGCAGATCTTTGGCCACATCGTTCACACGATCGTTTCCGGCCTGGATGATTTGAAACTGCATCTCGCCGATCGCCTGTTTGGCACGGGCGATCGATCCGGTGATGTCACCATCCTGGCCGAGTAACGCCGCCGCGCTGCGTTCAAGCTCGAGCACGCGTGGCCGTTGTGTCAGGCCTTTTTCCAATAAAAAATGTTGATCCTGGAGCTGGGCGTTGATGAGCTCGATCTGCTTGCGCACTGCGATCTGCTGCGCCTGCAAACCAGAGATTTGCTCCTCACTTTGGCGGATGCGTTGGGTCAGGATGTCGGTCTGACCCTCGAGGCTGGTACGGCGGATGTGGAATTGCCGGGTTTCCGTGCCGAGTACTTTGGCGATCTCGGGCTCCCCGTACCGGGCCATTAAGTCAGCCGGAAATGCAATCTCGCGCAAGCTATCGCGCTCTGCGAGCAGACGCGCTTCCTGTGCGCGCAGCAGATCGTACTCCTTCGCGAGGATATCGCGCGCAGCGCGGGCCTGCATATCCTCGAGAACGATGACGACCTCACCGGCCATGACGTGATCACCCCCTTTGATCCGGAGCTCCTTGACTATACCGCCATCGAGATGCTGGATCGTTTTGCGGCTGCCGTCGACTTTGATCACTGCCGGCGCGATAACCGCGCCATTGAGCGGCGCATACGCGGCCCAGCTGCCGAAACCGGCAAAGAAGAGGAGCGCGACGGCAAGCCCCACGGCGATTGGCCCCTTGGCGCTTTCCGAGAGCGATAGACTGGGCTGCGACGAGTGAATCAATATGGGTTCCGGCACCGGCTCAGCTCCGTCGGCTGGCCGCATAAGCGACCTCTCGTTTCAGGGGGGCGGCAGATACTGGTTGCCCGAGTTTCGCCAGAACCTCCTGCCGCGGGCCGCACAGCCGCGTGGCCCCAGCCTGCAGAATCAGGATCTTGTCCACCAAGTTAAGCGTGGTCTGGCGGTGCGAGATGAGGATCACGGTTCGCTTCATCTCTTTCAGCTGCCCAAGGCAATTGGCGAGCGCGATATCGCCTTCGATGTCGAGGTTGGAACTGGGCTCATCCAGCACGATAAGGCTTGGATCGCCGTAGAGTGCGCGCGCGAGCGCGATGCGCTGCCGCTGTCCACCGGACAAGCCGAGCCCATCAGGACCAACCTGGGTCTCGTATCCTCGCGGAAATTCCAGGATCATCTCATGGGCGCCTGCAAGCATGGCGGCAGCAATCACCGCGTCGTCGTTGCCATTGCTAAAACGTGCAATATTTGAAGCGACGGTATCGGCGAACAGCTCGATTTCTTGCGGCAGATAACCGACGTGGCGGCCGAAATCGGTTCGGCTCCATTGGGCAACATCAGCGCCGTCCAATCGCATGACTCCTGCAGAGGGCGCTTGGATTCCGACAATCAGGCGCGCTAGGGTCGACTTGCCCGCTCCACTCGGACCGACAATGCCGAGCGCCTCACCGGGTTC
>Ga0068856_100008107_pt1 | contig 10253 bp, 13 predicted proteins | sample KBSCornC62_FD_66595 | JGI IMG/M metagenome (GOLD analysis project Ga0068856, IMG submission 66595) | Corn rhizosphere microbial communities from Kellogg Biological Station, Michigan, USA - KBS Corn C6-2 | ecosystem: Host-associated > Plants > Roots > Rhizosphere > Soil ... | reverse complement strand
TCTGCATGTACTGCCTCCTAAGCACTGGCTACTCAGCACTGGCTCCTCAGCACTGGCCCCTAAGTTGGTTTTTCCAACCTAGCATCCTCAATAGGTAAAGCCAACCCAGGGGTATGCTGGAAGCATGGCCAAGATCCCGGACTCGCGCTGCTCGATCGCCCGCACGCTGGGCGTCCTCGGCGAGCGGTGGACGTTCCTGATCCTGCGCGAGGCCTTCCTCGGCGCGACACGGTTCGCCGAGTTCAGGGACCGGCTTGGCATCGCCCCGGACGTGCTGTCCGACCGGCTCGGCACGCTGACGGAGTACGGCGTCCTGCGGCGGGAGCCCTACCAGGAACCGGGGGAGCGGTCCCGGTTCGCCTACCAGCTCACCGAGGCCGGCCAGGAGCTCCAGGTCATCCTCGGCGCCCTGCAGCAATGGGGCGACGAGCGCCTGCCCCACCCAGAAGGCCCCAGCATGCTCCGCCGCCGAAGCGGCCCCGGCGGCGCCGCCCTGCACGTCGGCTACATCGACGACGACGGCCGCGAGGTCACCCTCCCCGACGTCCGCATGATCCCGGCAGGATCCGCCCCCGGCCGCTGACTTCCGTCCGGCGGCCGAATCGCGCGGGCGCTTCCTACGGCGATGTACCGGCCGGGTTGAGGCTGGGCACGCGGGTGATGTTGTCGAGGGCCCAGTTGCGCAGGTGGGCGAGGGGCACGTTGGCGCTGTGCCCGAGCTCGGTGAGGGAGTACTCGACGTGCAGCGGCACCTCGGGGAACACGGTGCGGTCGACGAACCCGGCGTTCTCGAGGCGGCGCAGTGTCTGGGTGAGGACCTTGGGGCTGATGCCCGCCAGCGTGTGCTGCAGTTCGCCGAAGCGCTGGGGGCCCTCGTCGAGGGCGCCGATCGTGAGGGTCGACCACTTGTTGCCCAGCAGGTCAAGCAGCGACCGGCAGGGGCACAGCTCGGCGAACAGGTCGTGCTCGTTGTCGATGTGCCCGTGGTTGTTCCTGCTCATCGGTGCGGCTCCTCACGCCGTACTATCCAAAGGATAGTATTCGCCCTTGCGGGTAACTACCCACCAGAGGATAGCTTGCGTCTGCGTCGCAGAACATGGCTGATCGGCAGCCGCGTCCGGCGCACGAAAGCTACCGGAGGTATGCGTGTCCGCGTCCGCACAGATGACTGCCGTCGTCCAGCACAGTTTCGGCGCCCCTGAGGTGCTGACACTGGGCCAGGCGGTTCGTCCCGTTCCCCTGCCCACCGAGGTCCTCGTGCGGGTGCACGCGGCGGGGGTGAACCCGGTCGACTGGCAGACCCGGGCCGGCTCCGGCGTGGCCTGGGCGCTCGGTGAGCCGCCGTTCACCCTCGGCTGGGACGTGTCCGGGGTCGTGGAGGAGGTCGGCTTCGGCGTGACCACCCTGGCGCCCGGCGACGAGGTGTACGGGATGCCGTGGTTCCCGCGAGCGGCCGGCGGCTACGCCGAGTTCGTCACCGCGCCGTCGCGCCAGTTCGCCCGTAAACCACGCTCGATCACCCACGAGCAGGCCGCCGCAGTTCCGCTGGCCGCCCTGACCGCGTGGCAGTCCCTCATCGACACCGCGCACGTGCAGCCCGGGCAGCGCGTCCTGGTAACTGCCGCCGCCGGCGGTGTCGGGCACTTCGCCGTCCAGATCGCCAGGCACCTCGGCGCGCACGTCATCGGCACCGCCAGCAGCGCCCGCCACGACTGGCTGAAGGGGCTCGGCGCCGGCGAGCTCATCGACTACACCACGGTTGCCTTCGAGGAGGTGCTCGCCGACGTCGACGTCGTGCTGGATCTGGCCGGCGACGCGCGCGAGAACACCAGCACCCGCTCGCTGACGGTGCTGCGCCCCGGCGGGCTGCTCATCGCCGTACCCGGCGGCGTGTCACCGGAGCTGGCGGCCGCCGCCGACGCGGCCGGGGTCCGCGCCACGCCCTTCCTCGTCGAGCCCGACGGCGCCGCGCTGGCCCGCATCGCCGAGCTCATCGACGCCGGCACGATCCGCGTCGAGGTCGAGGAAGTGTTCCCGCTGGCCGAGGTCGCCCGCGCCCACACCCGCGGGCAAGCCGGCCGCACTCGCGGCAAGCTCGTCCTGCTCGTCGCGTCCTGACACCCTCGCCGCACCGCCAAACGGAGCAACGCCATGTTCTACGAGATCCGCCGCTACCAGACCGAGCCAGGACGCCGCGACGAATGGGTGCTCTACATGGAGAGCGTCGTCATCCCCTACCAGCAGTCCAAGGGCATGACCGTCACCGCATCCTTCGTCGACGAGGAGGACCCCGACGGCTACGTATGGATCCGGCGCTTCGACGACGAAGCCCAGCGCGCCGCCCTCTACGCCGCCACGCACGACGACCCCCGGTGGACTGACGAGATCTTCCCCGCCGTCGCCGGCCTGCTGCGCATCGACCGCACCGTCGTCACCCGTGCCGTCCCCACCCCGGCCTCAGCCCTGCGCTGACCGCGTGCGCCGCACGCCCGTCCCCTGCACCCACGGCAGAAAAGGCGCCTGGCCGGAACCGCCAGGGTTGGCTCCGGCCAGGCTGCCTGTCGGGGGGCCAGGGAAGCCCCGGGTGACGCGGCTAGATGTCGTAGTACAGCTCGAACTCGTGCGGGTGCGGCCGCAGGCGAACCGGGTCCAGCTCATTGGTCCGCTTGTAGTCGATCCACGTCTCGATCAGGTCGGCGGTGAACACCCCGCCGTCCAGCAGGAACTCGTGGTCCGCCTCCAGGTTGTCGAGCACCCTGTCGAGCGAGCCCGGCACCTGCGGGATCGCGGTGGCCTCGTCCGGCGGGAGCTCGTACAGGTCCTTGTCCACCGGCTCGGGCGGCTCGATCTTGTTCTTCACCCCGTCCAGGCCGGCCATCAGCATCGCGGCAAACGCCAGGTACGGGTTGCACGACGGGTCAGGGACGCGGAACTCCAGCCGCTTGGCCTTCGGGTTGGAGCCGGTGATCGGGATCCGCACGCAGGCCGACCGGTTGCGCTGCGAGTACACCAGGTTGACCGGCGCCTCGTAGCCGGGCACCAGGCGGTGGTACGAGTTCACCGTCGGGTTCGTGAAGGCCAGCAGCGACGGCGCGTGCTTGAGCAGGCCGCCCACGTAGTACCGGCCGGTGTCGGACAGGCCCGCGTAGCCGGACTCGTCGTAGAACAGCGGCGCGCCGTCCTTCCACAGGCTCTGGTGGCAGTGCATGCCCGAGCCGTTGTCGCCGAACAGCGGCTTGGGCATGAAGGTGACCGACTTGCCCGCGGACCGGGCGACGCTCTTCACCACGTACTTGTAGAGCATCAGCTTGTCGGCCATCTTCAGCATCGTGTCGAACCGCACGTCGATCTCGGCCTGGCCGGCCGTGCCCACCTCGTGGTGCTGCATCTCGACCTCGATGCCGAAGTCGATCAGCGCCCGCACCATCGAGGACCGCAGGTCCGTGTAGTGGTCGGTGGGCGGCACCGGGAAGTACCCGCCCTTGAACCGCGGCTTGTAGCCCAGGTTGCCGCCCGGCTCGTCACGGCCGGTGTTCCAGGCGCCCTCGATCGAGTCGATGTGGTAGTAGCCCTCGTGCGCGCTGGTGGAGAAGCGTGCCGAGTCGAAGATGTAGAACTCGGCCTCCGGACCGAAGAACGCGGTGTCCGCGATCCCAGAACCCTCCAGGTAGTCCTGCGCCTTGCGGGTGATGTTCCGCGGGTCCCGGCTGTACGGCTCGCCGGTCAGCGGGTCGTGCACGAAGAACGTCAGGTTCAGCGTCTTGTGCTGGCGGAAGATGTCGATCACCGCCGTGCTCGGGTCCGGCATCAGCAGCATGTCCGACTCGTGGATCTGCTGGAACCCGCGGATCGACGAGCCGTCGAACATCAGCCCGTCCTCGAACACCTTGCCGTCGAACGCCTCGACCGGCACGGTGAAGTGCTGCATGGTGCCGGGCAGGTCGCAGAACCGGATGTCGACGAACTGGACCCCCTCGTCGGATATGTACCGCAGGACCTCATCACCGCTGCTGAACATCAACTCTCCCTCGCTGCCTCAGCGTCCCTGGCCAGGATCGTCTGCCGCCCGGTGCCCGGGCGCGCTTGCGAGGCTGCCATCCAGCGGTTTCCTGTCCGTGTCCCTTGTGTTTCACCCGTGTTACGCAACGCCACGGTCGCAGGGTGGCTGAGGCTCGCTGGCGGACTTGCGGCTGGGTGGCGGGCTGCGCGCCGTCCGCTGGCTAGCTGGGCATACCTTTGTACTGTGAGCGAACGACGGTGGGCTGGATCATGGCTGTCGCCGGCCCGCGGCAGTGGCGAGAAGACGGCCAGCGCGTACCCCGGGCAGAGCCTTGGGCTCCCGGAGACCGGCCCGGGCTCGGTGTCCGGCGTCGGCCGCCGGTTCGGCGCCATCTTCATCGACTGGCTGCTGTGCGAGCTCATCGCGATCGCGCTGCTGCACCAGCAGTACTGGACGATCGCCGTGTTCGGGGTGGAGGTCTTCGTGCTGACCGCCCTGACCGGCTTCACCGTCGGCAAGCGCCTGACCGGTATCCGCGTGATCCGGCTGGACGGCAGGCCGGTCGGCCTGTGGTGGTCGCTGGTGCGCACCGTTCTGCTGCTGACCGTGATCCCGCCCCTGGTGTACGACCGGGACCTGCGCGGCCTGCACGACAAGGCGGCCAACACCGTCGTCGTCCGGGTCTGACGCGGTGACCCAGGCCCCGCCCGCGTTCCCGCGGCTGCCCTACACCGGGCTGGCCCTCGACCGTGCCTCCGGCCACCGCGGCGACGGCGCCTGGCTGGACGCCGTCCGGGCCCGCGCCGGAACCCGGCTGATCCCGCTGTGGCGGGACCGCTGCCTGGTCACCGCGGCCGGCGCCGGCCCAGTCACGCTGCCGCTGGCCGGGGCCGCGGACCTGCTCGCCGCCGCCGACCCGCCGGTGTTCCTCGGCCTGGACGAGTCCGGCGCCGGTGTCTTCGCGGCCGACCTGTCCGCGCTGGACGAGGCCGCCGCGGCCACGCTGGCCGGGGCCGCCGCCACCGTGGACACCCGCAGCCTGTTCGCCGCCCTGGACGCGGACCAGGCCACCGCCCTCGCCTACGCCCGCGGGCTGCTGCGCTGGCACAGGGACCAGCAGTTCTGCGGCCGCTGCGGGGCGCAGGCCCAGCCCGACCAGGCCGGCCACCAGCGCACCTGCACCGGCGCGGGCTGCGGCAAGCTGCTGTTCCCGCGGATCGAGCCCGCGGTGATCACCCTGGTCGAGGCGCCCGCCGGGCCGCCGCGCTGCCTGCTCGCCCGCCCGGCCAACGGGCCTGACGGCGTCTGGTCGCTGATCGCCGGGTTCGTCGACGTGGGCGAGGGCCTGGAGGACGCGGTCCGCCGCGAGGTCGCCGAGGAGACCGGCGTCAGCGTGGGCGAGGTCCGCTACCTGGGATCACAGGCCTGGCCGTACCCAGCCGGGCTGATGATCGGCTTCCGCGCGGTGGCCACCGTCGAGGACATCACCCCGGACCTGGCCGAGGTGGCCGAGGCGCGCTGGGCCACGCGGCCGGAACTGGCCGCCTACCTGGGCGAGCGGCCGCGCCGTTACCGCGACTCGATCGGCCTGTACCTGCTGGAAGGCTGGCTCGAAGAGGGCCAGCTCGTGGAGGGCCGCGGCGCTGCCTGGACTGACGAGCGACGCGGCGCGACGAAGGAGCGCCGTAGGAGCGAGGAGGGAAGGCAGCGCGCATAGCGGCCCGGAGCGAGCCAGCTAGCACAGCCCTACCGGAACTTCGGGCGGGGGGCCTTCGGCATCCGGGCGCTGCGGGGGACCGGGCCCTTGGGCATCTGAAGCGACTGCGGCAGCGCCTTGAGCCGGAAGTTCAGGTCCGCGACCGCCGGGCCCTTCAGGTTCTTCGGCAGCTTCATGATGTACCGCTGCACCTTGCGGATCGGGATCTGGCCTTCCTCGTTGCCGACCTGGATGTCGTAGATCGGCACGTCGAGGGCGACCCGGGAGACCCGCTTCTTCTCCGCCGCGAGCAGGCTCGGCAGCCGGGACGGCGAGCCCTCGCCGACCAGGATGACGCCCGGCCTGCCGACCGTGCGGTGCACCACGTCCATGTTCCGGTTGGCGGCAATGGCCGGGGTGACGGTCCAGTTGCCGCGCATGCTCTGCAGGATCGCGGCGGCCGCGCCGGGCTGGCCCTCGATCGCGGCGTACTGCGCGCCCTGCGCGAACCGGCCGAACGCGATCATGCCGCCCGTCACGCCGAGCAGCACGCCCAGCGGGATGAACAGCGGCCCCAGGCCGACGACCAGGCCCAGCACCACGAACAGGGCGATGACGCCGATGACGATCCCGAACACGATCGGCAGCGCCTTGGGGTTGGACTTGCGGAGGATCCCCGCGACCATCCCGATCTGCTTCAGCCGCCCCACCGACGCCGGGTCAGCGGCACCCTTGCCGGACGCAGCGGGCCCGGATTTCTTTGCCATGCGGTGAGGATATCGACCAGGCCACCTGCCGCGCGAACGGGCGGCTGTGCTGGCCCGCTCGCTCCTGGGCCGCTATACGCGGCGCCTTCCCTCCTCGATCCGACGGCGCTCCTTCGTCGCGCCGCCGGCTCTCGTCAGTCCAGGCGCCGCCGCGGCCCTTCCGCTCGCTCAAGCTGGCGGATCAGGCGCGGTGCAGGGCCTCCTGGGCCTGGCGGTACAGGCGGCCCGCCCGGTACGACGAGCGGACCAAGGGCCCGGACATCACGCCCGCGAAGCCGAGGCTGCGGGCCTCGGCCCCAAGCTCGTCGAATTCCTCCGGCCGAACCCAGCGTTCCACAGGATGGTGCCGCACCGAGGGCCGTAGATACTGGGTAATCGTGACCAGATCGCAGCCGGCGTCACGCAGGTCGGCCAGCGCCTGGCTGACCTCGGCGCGCTCTTCGCCCATGCCCAGGATCAGGTTGGACTTGGTGATCAGGCCCGCGGCCCGGGCGGCCCGCAGCACGTCGAGCGACCGCTCGTAGCGGAACCCCGGCCGGATCCGCCGGAAGATGCGCGGCACGGTCTCGATGTTGTGCGCGAGCACCTCGGGCCGCGCCGCGAACACCTCGCCGAGCTGGCCCTCGTCCCCGGAGAAGTCCGGGATCAGCAGTTCCACCCCGCAGCCGGGCACCTGCCGGTGGATCTCCACCGCGGTCTGCGCGTACAGCCAGGCGCCGCCGTCCGGAAGGTCGTCCCTGGCCACGCCGGTGACGGTGGCGTACCGCAGGCCCATGGTGGCCACCGAGGCGGCCACCCGGGCGGGCTCGCCCCGGTCCAGCGGCTGCGGCTTGCCGGTGGCGATCTGGCAGAAGTCGCACCGCCGGGTGCACTGGTCGCCGCCGATCAGGAACGTGGCCTCGCGGTCCTCCCAGCACTCGAAGATGTTGGGGCAGCCCGCTTCCTCGCACACCGTGTGCAGGCCCTCGCGGCGCACCAGCTGCTTCAGCTCGGTGTACTGCGGCCCGGTACGCAGCCTGGTCTTGATCCACTCCGGCTTGCGCTCGACCGGGGTCTGGCTGTTACGGGCCTCCAGGCGGAGCATCCGGCGCCCCTCAGGTGCAAGAACCACGCCTCCACCCTACGTCGGCGCCGCACCGGGCCGTCCCGCGCTGCCTGGTTCCAGGCTTTCCTCCGCTCCCTAGTTCCGGATAGCTGATCCGATCATGATGAATTGACCTGCCGCGGCGGTAGACCGGAAAGGGCTGGGTTTCGTGGATGACGAGGTTCGGTTCCGGGCGGACCTGTTCCGGGGGACTGCCGGGTACTACGACCGGTACCGGCTGCCGTACCCGGACCAGATGCTTGCGGATCTGGTCCGGCGCGCCGTGGTGCCTGAGGGCGGGCGGCTGCTGGATCTGGCGTGCGGGACCGGGCAGCTGGCCTTTCCGCTGCGGCGGTGGTTCGGCGAGGTGTGGGCGGTCGATCAGGAACCGGGCATGGTCGGGGCGGTGCGGGCGAAGGCGGCTGCCCTGGGAGCGGCGGAGTTCCGGCCCGTCGTGGCGGACGCAGAGACGCTGGAGGCCGGGCCGGGGTCGTTCGACCTGGCCGTGATCGGCAACGCGTACCACCGGCTCGACCGGGATCTCGTTGCCGGCCGGCTGTTCGGCTGGCTCCGGCCGGGTGGGTGCGTGGCGCTGTGCTGGTCGTCCCAGCCGTGGATCGGTGACGGGGCCTGGCCGCGGGCACTCGCCGCCCTGCTGGACCGGTGGCGGGCGGCGCTCGGCGTCGAGGACCGGATACCGGCCGGCTGGAACGCGCCGCGGGAGCGCCGCCCTGACGCCCAGGTGCTGTCCGGGGCCGGGTTCGAGCTGGCTGCGGACTGCGAGTTCGCCGTGGAGCATCGCTGGACCGTGCCGGAGCTCGCGGGGCTCATCCGGTCGACCTCGTTCCTGCCGGACTCCGTGCTCGGCGACCAGGGCGAGGCGTTCGACGCGGACCTGGCGGCCAGCCTTGCGCCGTACGGCGACGGCGGCGCCTATCCCGAGACCGTGTCGTTCATGTACGAGCTGGCCCGCAAGCCCGGATAGGGGTCAGGGCTGGCCGGCGGAACGCTTGCGGGCCGCGGCGAGCAGGCGCTGGCGCATCGGGAGGTTCGGTTCTGGGTCGGGGAGCAGGACCTCGACCCAGCCGGCCGTGATCCGGCAGGGATAGCTGGCCACCTGATCCGGGCCGTGCAGGCACTGGCCGGTGCGCAGATCGTAGCGCCAGAAGTGGCCCGGGCAGGTCAGCACGCCGTCCCTGACCAGGCCGCCGGACAGGGCGGTGCCGCGGTGCGCGCAGGAGTCGGCCACGGCGGCCGGCTGGCCGCTGGCCAGGGCCAGGCAGACCGGGACGCCGCCGCAGTCGGCCCGGACCGCGGACCGCTCCGACAGCGCGGACAGCGGCACTGCCCGGTGCCAGCCCGGCATGCCCGCGCCTGCTACAGCGCGGGGTCCACGGGCGGGGGCGCAGCGGCCCCGGCCGGCGGCTCGGCGTCCGCGGCCGCCGGGCGCGGGCCGCGGACCACCGAGTGCGGCAGCCCGCCGATGCCCCAGTCGTCCTGGCTGACCTCGTAGATGGCCACCCGGACCCGGTCGGCCGGTGTGCCGAGCGCGTCGGTGACCGCCTGGGTCAGCCCGGCGATCAGCGCGTGCTTCTGCTCCACGGTGCGCCCGGACACCATCGTGACCTGGACAAACGGCATCAGCCTGGCTCCTTCCCGGCAGCTATGAACACGCCAGCTCGACCGAGCCGAGCCGGTCGAAGTGGGCCACGATCACGTCCCCGGGTGCGACCGGCAGCGCCTCGGTCAGCGCGCCGGCCAGCACCACCTGGCCGGCCGCCAGGCCGCGGCCGCGGCCGTGCAGCACCCGGGCCAGCCAGGCCACCGCCGCGGCCGGGTGGCCGAGCACGGCCGCGCCCGCCGCGGTGGCGGCCAGCTCGCCGTTCTTCTCCAGCACCAGCCCGGTCAGCCGCAGGTCCACCCCGCGCGGCTCGGTGGCCTGGCCGCCGAGGAGGTAGCCGGCCGCGGACGCGTTGTCCGCGATCACGTCAGGCAGCGTGAACGAGTACCCGGCGAACCGGGAGTCCAGCACGTCGATGGCCGGGAAAACAGCCGCCGTGGCGGCCAGCACGTGCGCCGCGGTGACCTGCGGCCCGATCAGGTCCCGGCCCAGCAGGAAGGCGATCTCCGGCTCGCACCGGGGCTGGATGAACGCGCCGCAGTCCAGCGGCTGGCCGACGTCCAGGGCCATGTCTGAGGTGAGCCAGCCGTACAGCGGCTGGCTCACCTTCATCTGCCGCTGCTTCGCCGCGCTGGTCAGGCCGAGCTTGGCCCCGGTCACGTCGTGCCCGGCCTTGATCCTGCCGGCCACCACCGCGTCCTGCACCTGGTACGCGGTGGCCTCGCCGAACGCCCCGCAGGTGGTGGTCAGCGCCGCGATCCCGGCCCGCTGGGCCTGCGCCGCGGTCAGCCGGGCGGCCAGCTCAGCGGGGTTCGCCAGGGCCGCGGCAGGAGCGTCGGTCATGAGGCTGCCTCCTGGCGCGGTGACTCCTGGTGCTGGCGCCCGGCCAGCTCCAGCGCCACGTCGATGATCATGTCCTCCTGCCCGCCGACCGTCTTGCGCCGGCCGAGCTCCAGCAGGATGTCCGCGAGCGGCACGCCGTACCGGGCCGCGGCCCGCTCGGCATGCAGCAGGAACGAGCCGTACACCCCCGCGTAGCCGAGGATCAGCGCGCCCTCGTCCACCAGCGGCGGGCGGGGCAGCGC
>Ga0068856_100008105_pt1 | contig 10257 bp, 9 predicted proteins | sample KBSCornC62_FD_66595 | JGI IMG/M metagenome (GOLD analysis project Ga0068856, IMG submission 66595) | Corn rhizosphere microbial communities from Kellogg Biological Station, Michigan, USA - KBS Corn C6-2 | ecosystem: Host-associated > Plants > Roots > Rhizosphere > Soil ... | reverse complement strand
GTGGAAAGTGAACGCCGCGATCGTGAGCCGCATCTACACGCAAACAAACCCCGGAACGACCGATACTTCATTTACCAATGTCGGATTTGATGTAAGCGGAAGTCGTCCCTTTCATCTCATTCGCGGGCTTCATCAAGAGTTCGAAGCCGGCTACCGATTCCGTGACTACACTTCGATCGAGGGACGTAACGACCACAACTTCTTTGGCGCGATCTCAATCGACAAGGAACTTTCTGAAAAGTTGGACTTAGGCGCAAGCACCGAGATCGGGCTTCTCGCGTCGTCGATCTCCGACTACAGCCGGGCCTACATTGAGATTGCGGGCTCCGTCGACTATCAATTGCCTGAGAGCTGGAATTGGTCGAGCGAGCTTTCGCTGGCGGAAAACTCCTACACCTCGCGCACGATCTCGACTCAAACAGTCGTCAATCAACAACGAGGTCGAAGAGTCGTCGGAACAAGTGCGGCGCTCGAGTCCTACCTGCTCCTCACCGCATCTACTGAAGTCATGCGCAAAGAAAGCCAATCGTTTCGCTGGGGATTTTCATTATCCGGCATGAATGAATCCTCGGCCAGCGGCTCGCTTGATTTTACAACCGCCGATTTAATGGCTCGTTTACTTTGGAACTTTTAAAACAGGAGGTCCTATGAACTTCAAACGGAAGTCTCTGATGCCGACAGGTTGCGCCGCTCTCTTGATCGGTGCGCTGCTCGTCACGATGCCTGCGCGCTCGAATGCGGCAGACGCGAACGACGATCAGCTCTCGCAGCAAGAGCAGTCGTTGGAAAAGGATGCGAAAGATCCGAAGTACGAAACGGCTCTGAAGGAAAAGTACAATCTCACCGACGATCAACTCAAAGCGCTTCATGACAAGGGCATGAACGATTCGCAGATCACGATGGCCGCGGCGCTCGCGAAGGAGTCGGGAAAATCGATCGATGATATCGTGAAGATGCGCCTTGATGAGAAGATGGGTTGGGGAAAAATCGCTAAGGAGCTTGGTATCCCGCCAAAAGAAATCGGGCAGGCAATCGCGGCGATGCACAATCATAAAGAAGAGCGGGCCGATGCGAAGAAAGATCGCGTCGAGCGCCGCAGTGAGCGCCAAGAAAAACGCGCCGAGAGAAAATCTGAGCGCGAAGATCGCAAATCACAAAGAAACAAATCTTAATTAATTGGAGCCCGGTGCTTTGGCGCCGGGCTCGACGACATTCGAAACAGGCGCTAATTGCGCTGGCAGCGAGTCGTGGAAGAAGTAAAAGAGCGCTCCGTCTTGCAAGCGATCTTTCCACGCTAAGATGTCATCAAAACTCAGAGCGGGGCATCCGAGCGAGCGGCCCATGTATCCATGTAACTGTCGAAATGCCGCCGAAGCGTAAGGCGCTCCGTGAATGACGATCGTCGAAGGGACATCGTTTCGTTCAGCCCCCACCGCTGGACCTTGCAATCCGATGAGCGGAATCTCCCACTTATCCTGGCCAAAAAAAGTATGACCGGTCAGAAAGAATCCGAGCGGTGTTGCGCCGCTGTCGCGATCGCTAATGAACTTGCAAGCGCGAGTCATGTCGTTCGGGCACGTTGACTCTTTACCGTGAGACGCGAAGAGCGAAGTGACTTCTCCCGTTGTCAGATCGACGATGTGAAAACGCGGAGTCATCGACGACTGATTTAAGTCGAAGATGATTAAGTAGCGCGAGTTCGCGAAGAGAGTTTGTTGGACGATTTCTTTCTTGCAGACGATTCCGGCCTTATCGCAAACGTAAGTAGTGACCGGCGGCTTTGCAGCATTTGGAGCGGTTGAATAAACCAACGCGCTTCGCTTCACGCCCTGATTGGTATCGAAGAATGTAAAGGCGTCATGAACGGCGCGCGCGGGAAGAGTTTGGCTCACGACTGAAAGCAAACTCTCACCTTGATGCGGTCCTTGAGCGATCGTTGCCTCAAGAAGGCTCGCTTGAGAAGCCAAGCTCTGGAATAGAACTGCGAGCAAAATCATGAGCTTTGTCATGACCGATTCTCTATGCAGCCCGCGTACACAAGCGAGCGATTCATAACTAGTCTCTTACGGCTCTACCGACGTCTAAACTTTTGACAGCCTTGAACAACTTACCGGTCGATGCAGGATTGAAGCGTCCCGCCATTGAGGCCTCGCCGGAAGGCGGCGGTGCGCTGCTCAGAGGAGCCGTGCGTGAAGGAATCGGGCATCACGACTTGGCCCGAGCGCTGTTGAAGTCGATCGTCACCGATGGCGGAGGCGGCATTCAAAATATTGTCGACGTCACCTTTGTCGAAATACTTCGTTTCATGCGCGGCCCAAACTCCGGCCAGGCAATCGGCTTGAAGTTCGATGATGACCGATGATTGATTGCGCGAAAGACCGCGGACTTCGGCGCTGTCGGTTAATCCCAGAAGATTTTGAACGTGATGCCCTACTTCGTGCGCAATCACGTAAGCGTTTGCCGAGTCACCGCGGGCCCCGAGCGAATTCGAAAGCTCGTCGAAGAAGCTCGTATCAAGATAAACCTGTTGATCGCGCGGGCAATAGAAGGGACCCGTTGCCGCACTTGCGCTTCCGCACGCCGACCGTGTAGCGCGCGTGAACAAGATCAGCTTTGGCGGAGTATAGGTTCTTGAAAGCGAACGAAATTGCTCCGTCCAAACATCTTCGGTGTCGGCGAGAACGACTGACACAAAGCTCTTTCTTTGTTGGTCTAGTTCGCTTGCCGATTGCGAAGTTCCCGATTGTGAGCCGTGAATGACGTTGGGCGCATTCGCCGCGATGTAATCGGTCGGATTTCCGCCCATGAAATAATAGACGATGGCGCCGATGATCAGCGTTCCGATTCCGACGGATCCTGCCCCAAATGATCTTTGATCGACTACGTTCCCGCTTTCACGGCGTCCTTGCCACTGCATACATTCACCTCGGTTGTCAGATTGCCGAAGCTCTCCGACTGAGCGCAACGGAGGTGTAGAAAATTGCACGGCCCCAGTTCCGTTTATGAAATCCTCGCGGCATACTTGAACGAATATGAACAGCTACGAAAAATTAGAAGCCCGTTTCCGCCAACGCAGTCGCCTCGAAGATCTTCGCCAAATGTCGGGGTGGGATGAATCCGTGATGATGCCCTCGGGCAGCGGTGAGGCTCGTGCAAACTCTCTCGCCGAACTTGGTTCGATTATTCAAAATTTGATCTGCGCACCGGAAGTCGGCGAGTGGATTCAAGATGCGGAGTCGTCGGCGCACCAATTAAGCGCGTGGCAGAAGGCGAATCTTCGCGAGATCAAGAAAATCTACATTGAGAACACCGCTATCCCCGTTGAGTTGAATCAACGACTCACGATCGCAAACATGAAGAGCCAGCAGGCGTGGCGTGAGCTTCGTGCGCAAAACAACTGGCGTGAGTTCATGCCGTACTTCCAGGCTTCGCTTGATCTTAACCGCGAAGCGCTTCAGGTCTTGAGCCAGCGCAGAGGGCTTTCGGTTTACGATACGGCGCTGAGCATGTACACGCCCGGGCTCGACACCGCCACGGTCGATCGTTTGTTCACTGATTTGCGGTCATTTCTTCCGGCGCTGATTCCGCAGGTTGTTGAGAAGCAAAAGCGCCAGCCGGCGATCATGCCCCAAGGCAAATTTCCGATGCAGGCGCAAAAAGCGCTTGGACTTGAACTCATGACTCTCGTTGGTTACGACATGAATCGCGGTCGGCTTGATGAAAGTCATCATCCGTTTTGCGGCGGAAGTACCAACGACGTTCGAATTACCACGCGCTACAATGAAAATGATTTCGTCTCAAGCCTAATGGGCGTTTTGCATGAAACGGGTCATGCGATGTACGAGCAAAATCGCCCGCAAGAGTGGATCGAGCAGCCAGTCGGTGGTGCGTGCGGCATGGCGATTCACGAAAGCCAAAGCCTCTTGACGGAAATGCAGGTCTCGCGTTCAAGAGAGTTTCTCGAATTCGCGGCGCCGATCATCCGGAAACATTTAGGGCCTTTCGTTACGAATCCGGATTCGCTTGAAACCGATAACCTGGTTCGTATCGTGAACCAAGTTGAGCCTGGATATATTCGCGTCGACGCCGATGAAATGACGTATCCCTCACACGTGATCTTGCGTTTTGAAATAGAGCGAGAGCTTCTCGAGGGTCGCATGCAGTTAAAGGATCTTCCCGAAGTCTGGAACGAAAAGATGACGGCTTACTTGGGCCTTTCAACTCTGGGGAATGACAAAGACGGATGTATGCAAGACGTTCATTGGCCATCTGGCTTATGGGGCTACTTCCCGGCTTACACGTTCGGTGCGGTCATCGCGGCACAGCTTTTTGCGAAAGCGAAGGCGACGCATCCGCAGCTCGCAGGTTCAATCTCTAGAGGAGAATTCGGCCAGTTGCGCGATTGGCTGCGTGAGACCATTTGGTCAAAAGGATCTCTGAAAGAGACACTTGCGCTTGTCGAAGCGGGATCAGGTCCCCTCTCGGCTGATGCGTTCAAATCGCACATTCGACGTCGCTATATGGGTGCTGACTGATCAACATGCAGTCGAACTTAGACCTGCCTCCCTGCGGCTGACAATCCTCACGATCGCTTTAAGTTAGCAATTCGTTTTGTTTAATCTCGGCGCTCTTAACGAAAAGCGTTCGAGGATCTGACAGTGCGCAGGCAGTGCACACCAAATCCGTTTCAGCTTGACGCACCTGTGGCGGGTGTTGATCGACCTTTCAGAGGGTTAGCGCGAGTTCCTCGTTGGGCACCGAATTGCACTTACGTCTTCTCGTAGATCGAAACTCGATCGTGAGCAAAAGAACGCAATTTAATCGGGGGGTTGAATGGTGATTTCTAAAGTGGCTTTGGGGATTTTGTCGTTCGCGGTCATCGCTTCTGGTACGCAAGCCTTTGCTGGCGGAGCAGGAAACACAGGCGGTGGATGCTATAACTTGGAAATCATCGGATCGCCGACGAAGAACGTCGACATGACGGGATCAAGCGGTCACTCGCTTTTTGTTCCGATCAGCGGCAGCACTAAAATTCTTCTTCAAGAAGGTGCTTTCAACGTGATCGATCGAAACGGGACGGATGGATCGGCCTCTTTCTCGCTTCCAAATCCCGATCCCACGAACTCAGGCGTGAGTGCCTACTCGGTCTATGCGCGTGTTCTCGGTAAGCCGGGCACAGGCATCGATATGAACACATGTGCGTATGATGCAACCGGCGCGTTGTTTTGCAGTGAAAACATAATGAGCATGCAGCGAATTGCCGGGACTTCGAAGTTTCAAAACGTAACAAGCTCTCTCCTCTACATTTACGCCGACATCAACGGTGACGGAACGATTGACCGCGTACCGCTCTTCTCGAGCAGCCTGCAAGATTACTTCTGGCAGGTCGATACCCAAGGTCGAGTTCATGCTCAACTTCGGTTCTGCCCAGTCTCGACCGTAGTTCCTTAATATTAGAAAGTGTGAATTTGTGTCTCCTTCGATCGGCGGCGTGAGGGTCGCCGATTTGTTATGAAATTTCCTCATGCCAAAATCTCGAATCCTGTTTAGCTTCGATGTCAGGAGGATCGAGATACATATGGGAAATTTCGCAAAGAGCTTATTGATCGCAGTATTGGTTTTATGTTTGGCGCACATTCCTGAGGTGGCATCAGCGGCAGCGGCGGATCAGATGATTCCAACGCAAGCAGTAGTCGACTCTCTCAGCCGAGCCGATCTTGAAGCAAAAGTTCAAAGCTATCTCGATCGCGCCGACTTGCAAAAAGAGCTCAAGAAACTTGGCGTGGCGCCAGAGGAAGTTTCGAAACGCGTCGCCAGCCTTTCAGATGTTGAATTGAAACAGCTCGCGAACCAAATGGATCAAGCCCGTTACGGCGGTGACGTCGTCGGTATTTTGATCGTTGTCCTCGTTGTTCTCATGATCATCTTCTTCGCTAAACGCGTCTAATGACTTTTCTTCGAACACTTTGCTTGTTCGCAGTTCTTGGCGCAGCTCTTTCGGGCTGCGCCACAACGGCTCCGCAAGCCAAAGCCCTTCTTGCATCACCGCCGCCGGTTGCTAAAGAAAAGCAGATCGAGCACGTCCCCTTCATCGATCAGAAAATCGGGGAGTGTGGGCCTGCGAGTTTAGCGATGGCGATGGCCTGGGCCGGTCATCCAGTTTCGGTCGATGAGCTTGCGCCAAAAGTGATGATCGATAAAAAAGGGACGCTGCAAGAGAACATGATCGGTGCGGCCCGACGTGAAGGATTGATGGCCGTTCAGATCACGGGTTTTAATTCGCTTTTGAGCGAAGTAAATGACGGACATCCCGTCATTATTTTTGAAAACCTGGGATTGTCTTGGTATCAGCAGTGGCATTACGCGGTTGTGATTGGTTACGACTTGAATCGCGAAGACATCATTATGCACTCCGGTCACGATGAAGCCTCGAGAACCGATTTGAAAATCTTTGAGCGCTCTTGGAAGCTTTCGGATTATTGGGCGCTTGCTGTTCTACCTCCCGGTCAAATTGCGAAATCAGCCGGGGAGCTCGCGAACATGCGAGCCGCCGCGGGTCTCGAAATGGTGGGCCGAAACGATGAGGCGCAACGTTCCTATGAGAGCATCTTGCAAGTTTGGCCAAAGAGCGTGAGCGCTTTGATCGGCCTCGGGAATCTGGCGTTTGCGCGAGGGGATTACCGCGCTTCGGTCAATTACCTCCGCCGCGCCCACGAGATCGATCCCGATTCAAAAGCGGCCGAACACAATTTAAAGGTTGCCGAAGAGAAGCTTCGCTCGAAAATTTAAGCGGTTCGTTTGAGTTGAATCGCGAGCCATTTCGCGAGAATTTCGCGGAGCTTTTTCATGTCGACAGGTTTTGAGAGATAGTCGTCCATGCCGGCCGCGAGAGTTTTTTCGCGGTCGCCCTGCATGGCGTTCGCGGTCATGGCGATGATCGGAATCTGGTTATCGGGAATTGATTTGCTTTCACGAATAAAGGCCGTTGCGTCGTAGCCGTCCATCTCCGGCATGTGGCAGTCCATGAAAACCAAATCGTAAGGTCGCGACTGAAGGGCGGCGATCACTTCTTTTCCATCGCCGGCGATCTCACACCGGATGTCCAATTTTTCCAACATTTTCCGGATGATCATTTGGTTCACTTGGTTGTCTTCCCCAACCAAAATCCGCCAAGGCTTTTCGCGATGTGGGATTTCCGCCAGAGTGCCTTTGTTCACGGTCGCTTCGGGAGCACTTGCCGGGTTTAGCTGAATGGTGAACCAGAAGGTCGAACCTTCGCCGACCTTTGAACTGACGCCGATTTCGCCATTCATTTTTTCGACCAGGCGTTTGCAAATCGAAAGACCGAGACCCGTGCCGCCGAATTTCCGAGTCGTCGAAACGTCGGCTTGCGTGAATTCGTCAAAGAGGTTTGGGATTGATTCAGGAGGAATTCCGATTCCGGTATCGGTGATCTCGAAGCGCAAACGAACGGCGTTTGGATCAAGGCATTTAAGCTTAATCTGCACGGTTCCCTGAGAGGTGAACTTAATTGCGTTTCCGATGAGGTTGATCAAAATTTGTCGCACGCGGCCGGGGTCGCCGTTGACCAAGTGAGGAAGGGTCGGATCGGATTCCATCGTCAACTTCAAATCTTTTTGCCGAGCAATGTACGAAAACGATTTTGAAATATCTTGAAGCGTGCTGTGCAAATCGAAGTCGAGTTGCTCAAAGAGAAGACGCCCGGCTTCGATTTTGGAGAAATCGAGAATGTCGTTCACCAGCGCCAGCAGCGATTCGCCGGAGGTTTTAATGGCGGTCGCGTAATCGCGTGCTTCGCCATTGAGTTGCGTATCGAGAAGAAGACCGCTCATTCCGAGAATGCCGTTTAGAGGCGTTCTGACTTCGTGGCTCATGTTGGCCAGGAATTGCGATTTGGCAGTCGTCGCCGATCGCGCCTGATCGCGGGAAAAGATAAGTTCTGTCTTTGCGTTTTCAAGATCCTGGATGGCCGCGACTTTTTCTTGAAACTCGTGGGCTTGTCCGAGCGCGCTTCCGGCGATTCCAATGACGAGATTCAGAGCGCCCACCAACGCATCGTCAAAATGTTCGGGCTTAGAAGAATAATTTTTTAAGACACCGATCGTGCGTCCCGCATATTGAAGCGGGACGACGACCATCGAGCGCAAACCGACTTTGCGGCAGGCCTCGATGTTGACCCGCTGATCGATTTCAGCGTCGTCGCAAACCATGATCGACCCGTTATCGAGTGCGAGGCCGGAGAAACTTCCTTTACGAGGAATTCTCAGATTTAAAAACGCTTCGCCCTTTCCGTAAACGTACCGGTAAACGAGCTCGTCGCCTTCCAGAATTTCGATCATCGAGCCGTCTGACGATGTCAGTTCGCATGTCAGGCTGACGATCGCGTTCATGATCGCATCTTCATCCTTTGGCGCGGTCGCGATCTGGCTCTGGGCCTCGATAACTTTGGAGAGAAGGATGCGACGATTTTCGAGCGTTGAGTTGCTTTCCCGTAAGGATTTCGCGACCTGAATGCGCTGCTTTTGATTGCGAAGAAGCAAGACGATCATGGAGGCGACGAGCAAGACGACGAACAGAGTTGAAAGCGTCAAAATGCGCTCTGTTTTGTTCGAAAGCTCATCCGTGCTCTGCTGATAGTGATCGACCTGTTTCATCTGTTCGGCTTCCATGGCGCCGAACAAATCACGAAGTTCATTCATGTAAGTGAGGCCAGCGCCGTTTTTGACGACGGTCAGCGCTTGGTCATCGTGACCCTCACGCTTGAGAGAAATTGTTAAAGCGAGTTCGCGAAGCTTTTCACCCATAAGCTCGCGAACTTTGTTAAGCCGTGTGAGCTGTTCAGGTGCTTTTGCAAATGCGCTGACAAGTTCCGCATCGATTTTCGGGATGCGTTCGAGAGCAGCGTAATATGTCTCTAAGTATTTTGGATCGCCGGTGATGAGAAATCCGCGCTGTCCGGTTTCGGCATCAGAAAGAAGTGATTTTAGGTTGTTCACCTTGAAAGCCGCTTTGCGGGCTTCGGCACGAAGTGAAGTCATCTTTTGAACGTCGCGAATACCGTCTTGGAGAAAAAAGCCCAAGACGATCAACGCCGAGATCGCGACAAGGAAGCCCGAAATAATTCGGCGGTCGGATTTTATCGTTCGAATCACGGTCTGGTCCTAGGTCTAAGTCGCATCTGCAGATACAACGTCGTGGTTAAATTATAATGCGCTTTCTTAAGTTCCGTGGGGCCAGATCCGAAAACGACACAATGGCCGAAGAGAAACCGGACCCAAAACAGCTTGTCGAGCTCAGCCGAGTTCGAATTCTTCTTGTCGAAGATAGCCAAATCGACCGCGATGTCGCTTTGGCTTCGCTTCGTAAGCTCGGAGCAACCAGCGTTCAAGTGGCCGAAACCGGAAGTCTCGCGCTCGGAAAAATTCAAAACGCACTCGAAATCAGAAAACCGTTCGATCTCATTCTTCTCGACGCGAAAATGCCAGGGCAAGATGGAATTGCAGTTTTAAAGTCGTTACGCAGCCAGCTTAAAACGAAATCGACTCCGGTTATCATGATCACCGCGTCTGCGCATTCAGACGAAGTTTCGGAATTCATTGGCATGGGGATCAGCGGCTACATCGTAAAGCCCTTCCAGCTCGAAGTTCTTAAGACCAAGCTTCTCGAAGCCATTGCGGTTTTGAAGAAATCCTCGAAGCAAGCCAGCTAAAAACACGTCTCAAAAACTCGCCTTTGACTGATTTATTCCGAGACATTGGTCGGGATAAAAACAGATTTTTACTGGTGCTTTGCAATGGGTGAAATCTGGGGGAATTTGGCAAAGTCTTGGCCAAGTTTCACTACGACGCCTCCGATAAGTCTTCATGGGGACGAGGCTTTTAGCCATTTTACTAGGGATCGGTTTAGTCATCGTACAGATGGGCTGTACGGCGAATGACGTCCAAGATGATCCGCCGGCAACGGCAGTGGCTGCAACGACGTTAAGCATCGCCCCATTTTCAGTCGCCGAAAACGCATCGAGTCCTGTGTTCAAGTTTACGTTATCGAGTGCGCAACCCGGGCTCGTGGGTTTCATCTGGACGATTTCGCAGATTACCGCCTCACCGAGCGGGCGGTTTGCAACGCTCTCCGGATCGGTCACGATCCCGGCGGGTAAAACGACTTACTCGGTTCCGATTCCGCTGATCAACGATACGACTTATCAACAGAATCAGGATTTCAAACTTACGATCTCAG
>Ga0068856_100008103_pt1 | contig 10258 bp, 9 predicted proteins | sample KBSCornC62_FD_66595 | JGI IMG/M metagenome (GOLD analysis project Ga0068856, IMG submission 66595) | Corn rhizosphere microbial communities from Kellogg Biological Station, Michigan, USA - KBS Corn C6-2 | ecosystem: Host-associated > Plants > Roots > Rhizosphere > Soil ... | reverse complement strand
CAGCTCAGGGTCATTTGGGGGCACCGCCTCGGCAATCAAGAACTCACCTATACGTGTACGGCGCAGGTCCGACATATACGCACCGGTGCCGAGTGCTTCACCCAGGTCTTCAACCAGACTGCGGATGTACGTGCCGCTGCCCACATCGCTGGTGAATTTCACGCACGGGTACTCATACGACGTCAGTTTATTACTGTAGATCTGCACCGGCCGCGCTTCAAGCTCCACGGCCTTGCCGTCGCGGGCCAGCTTATATGCCCGCTGGCCGTTCACTTTCATAGCACTGAATGCCGGAGGTACCTGCATAATTCTCCCCTGGAACCGCGCCAGCGCCTCCAGGAGGGCCGTTTCGGTCGGGGCAGTATCGGATACGGCCTTTTTTTCGCCTTCTTCATCACCGGTAGTACTTACGAATCCCAGCTTCATCGTGACCTCGTATGTCTTATCCAGCTTAGTTAGTTCGGTTGCTCGGCGAGTATAGTTCTTGCCCACGAGCAGCACCAGCAGGCCGGTTGCTAACGGGTCCAGCGTGCCGGTGTGACCACATTTAACATTCTTGGGCTTTTTGTCTTCGGCAGCTGCGACCTGTTTGCGCACAAAATTCACCGCGTCAAAGCTGGTCCACTCGCGCGGTTTATCTACTAATAACACACCTTGCATAAGCAATAGGCTAACACATTACTGGAGAGGCGGAAGCATTGGAGGCGGAACCGGTGGCGGAGGAGTAGCCCCTCCGGACGGTGCACCGGGGGCCGGCGGCATACCCGGGAAAGCGCTTGGTGGAGTTGTCGGAGACGGTATGGGTGATTGTGGCGGGCCGAACGGGTTCGACGGCAGTGGCATGTCGAGTGTTTGGTCTGCCGGTGTGTTGCCCGGTGTTGGTTCGCTAAAACCTGCGTTCGGCGGAGCAGGCATTGGAACCGGCGGAGGCATGGGTATGTCGTTATGCAGGTTCATACCAAGTGGCTGAGCGTTCAGGGCGGCAATAGGTTCGGGAGACGGGCTGGGCGCGGCAGCTGCGTTCAGCGCTGCCTCCACGGCGCTGCGGGCATCGTTCACACTGCTTGCCTGGGCGGCGGGGCTCCCCGCTTCCGGTGCACCCTGTAGATGGGGACTGCTGACTGTCTGCTCAATCTGGCTTAAAGTGTCGTTAGAGCCGAAACTCGCCGGAGAAGGTGGTATGGGAGCATTCGGGAACGGCGGCGCTGCGAACGCCGGCGGCTCCGGAGGTGACATGGGCGTCGGAGGGCTGAATGGCGGGGGTGGTGGCAGTGACACCAGCGGCCCTGAGTCGGCAGACGGCATTGGTGGCGCAAATGGGGGTGGAGCCGGAGCCGTTGGAGCTGGTGGCAGTGCAAAATCAGCAGTCGGTCCTGATGACGGCACAGGAAATGGTGCAGGAGCAGGGCTCGGTGCCGGATCGAATTTTGGCGGTTCAAACGGCGGTGGCGGAGGAAGCGGTTCTGGCACTGGATCGGGCATTGGCGGGGGTGGTGGCAATGGGGCCGGTTCAGGCTCGGGTTCAGACTTCGGAGGCTCGGGCGCAGTCCAATCCTGCGGTGCGGGCTGCAGTGGCTCTTGCGGAATAAACGGATTCTCGACCGTCGCCGACATCGGACTCGGCTCGGCGGGCAGGACTGATTCGTTGTGTTTGAGCAGCGGCGCGTTGAGCGGCGGCATTTGCGGCAGGCTGAGCTCTTCGGTCGACGTATCGTTCTCGTCCGGTAGTGTGTTGGCGGTCAGACTGGCATCACCCATTGTGGGGGGATCCATCATGCGGCCGCCGCGGCGCCCTTTTCTGCCGCGCCTACCCGAATTACCATCTTTACCATCTTTGTTGTCTCGGCCTTCCCCGTTATCCCCCCTGCCGTCAGGATTAACACCGTGCACCTGCGAGATCTGTGGCGGCACGGACGGTGGCGGGGGTGGTGGCAAGGGTGGCAGATCCAATCCCTCTTCACCACCAACTGCACTCAGCTTACCGTCGTCGTCAACATGTATCTGTGGCTGTTCGGGCTCTTTGGGCTCAGGATCCGGCCCTGAGCCATCGGTACCACCATCTTTTTTCTGCTCGTCGTCGTGAATAATGTCGAGTTCACCGGGCTCGTGCGGCTGTTCGTCATGGGTTTCCTGTGTAGGAGCCTCTGTCGGGGCTTCTTGCTTTGGCTCCGGCGCAGGTGGCGGGGGCGGTGGCGGCGTTTCGAGCTCTGTGGCAATCAGCTGCTGGTTGGCGCCGGCAGCCATCAGTTCAGCGCTGGCGCTCATGGCCTTCGGACTTGTCTTCTCGTTGCGGAAACGGTCGGTGCTGGCTACGATACCCGTCAGCAACGCTGTGGCAATCTGGTTGTCGAGCAGTTTTTTGTCCAAGCCGTCTATTAGGCCCAGCATCATTTCCGAAAGCGAGCTGGCGCTGCCGTCCACCCAGTTTATAGTTCCCAGGTCGCCTTTGCTCAGGCTAATGCTGGCTACGGTAGCGTCGTGCAAAATACGGCCGTGCGCCGAAATGGCGGCATCGATATCCTGCTGATTGCCAACACCCAGCGCAATCACCACGTCGACGTTGAAGTCTCCCTGGCTGAACTCAAGATCCTTTTGACTTAGAGACGTCTTGTACGGGGTAATAAAAATGCGCACCACCTGGTCTTCGACTTTGTAGCGCAGTTTGTCGGCTTTGGACTTGTCGAGCGCTATGATGAAGTCGCGTAAGCTGTCGGTGTTCTTTTCGAGCGTTTCTTCGGGCTTTAAGAATTCGATGGTGCTTGGTATTTGGCCGCTAAACACCGCTGTGCCGTGCTTCTCCAGCTTGTTCAGTGCAACCGTCAGGCCGATGGCGGCCGCCAGCTGGTCTACGCTTGGGTTCGCACTAACCGTCACCAGCACGTTCTGCGCCTGTTTGATGCGGTCGATGAGTGATTGCTCTTGCTGGTCCATCGGTATTTTTTATTTTATCCGGTAATGCTTTGGGGGCATAGTAGCATATTTTTACACACGCTGTCGAGAAGTTTCCGCTTATGGCAGTTCCTTCCTTTGACATTCATATTGGCCCCTGTTATATTACGTTGTGAGTTAAACATAACTACAAGGACGAAAAAGCACCATGCCAATCATTAAATCAGCCAAAAAGCGCGTAAAGGTTGCCAACAAGGCTGCTGTGCGTAACAGCAAGACCAAGCGCAGCCTGAAGACCGCGCTGAAGTCGTTTGTAAAAAAGAGCGACTCCAAGAGCCACAGCGCAGCCCAGAGCCATGTCGACAAGGCCGCCAAAAAGGGCGTAATCCACAAGAATAAAGCCGCCCGCATGAAGAAGCAGCTGGCCGCTAAGGCCAAAGCCTCCGGCGCAAAACCGGCAGCCAAGAAAGCCGCTCCGAAAAAGGCCGTAGCAAAGAAGGCTCCAGCAAAGAAGCCGGCAGCCAAAAAGACTGCTGCACGCAAGAAGTAGTACGATCTACCCTGCCCACACAAACTGCGGTCGGGTTCCCGATCGCGGTTTTTTGTTGCTTTCGTATAACGCGTAACCGTGAAGTTTCGTACCTATCCAAAGTTCGCTTTCGAGCTAAATATTGCAGATCGCGGGCTGCCGTATGCGCAACAGACGGAAGCGTAACTGTGGTTACGATGACGAGTGGTGCGCGTGCGGCAGCGTGCAAGCTTGCGGTTTTTAGCCGGAATGGAATTTTGCAATGGGTTCTAGTAATAAACATGGAAGAACAAGCAGTCAGAACGGGGCAGAAACAAAGGAAGGGGTTGGAGTCGCAAGGACGCCGCAGCCATTCCAGTGCATTCTGCACCATTCTGGCTGCTCGCCCCCCAGGCGAGAGACAACGTTGTCTCTCGCCTACTGCCCGCAGATCCCGAGCGATCCCTTCATGCGACCAGCGCGGCCATCTCGGTCAAGACCCCTGCTGTGGGGTTGACGGTCCTGATCTCCACCGGGAGTCCATCGAACGCGTTAGCCGGAACGGCTTCGGCGAGCAACAGCAAGTCGGTGACGATCCGGTAGAGCGCCCGCGTGTACATGCGGTTGCCGATGAAGATCACGCGAACGTACGTGTCGTTGAAGTGAACTTCGCGGACGCCGTCGATCTTGCGAAGGTATTTGGTCATGGCCAGCCGCTGCACCCGCGAGAGCTTCAGCTGGTGGCTGAGCGGGATGATGAGCGTGCGCCCGATTGACCCTGCGATGACGGTAGCGGTGTGAAACTGAGCGAATTCGGTTCCCATCGTGAGACCTCTTTCCTGGTTTCCTTGTACTGCGGACAATTTCCAATCACGGAAAAGGTATGAAGCAACAATAGCTTGCGACTTCGTACCTTTTCCGGCGGAATTTGTCTGTCTGACTGCTTGTCAATGTACCTCGGAGTAACTCCTTACTCAGCGAGTCGGTACATAATACCATAAAAGTGACAAAAATGCAATATACTAGGCTGCGTTATCCCTGTCGGAAAGATTCAAGAGGTAGTATCTGACCACCTCATCGGCGCTTATAGATTCGCTTTTGAGACGCACGTCGAACACACGTAATTCGGTGATGAGCTGCTTAAGTCGTGGGCCGCCGATACGACGAGCTAGATCCTGGCTCTTCCGGACCGTAAACGGACTTAATTTTGCCTCTTTGGCAACATTCTCAGCACTTCGAGGCCCTGCTGCTTTGGCGATTGCCAGGATATGCAGCTGCCACACCAGCATGGCAATGATCTGTTGCGGCTCCACGCGCATATCGCGTTGCTCATCGTACAGCTGCATGGCACGACGGGTGTTACCGGCGAAGGCGGCGTCCAGCAGCTCGAAGATACTGCTCTGAGGTGTACGTTCGGTGAGTAGTTCTATGTTCGACCGCGTTATCTTTGGGTCGTACGCCAACAGTTTGTCGAGTTCGTGTTTGAGGGCCAGCTGGTTGGTGCCAATGCGGTCAACGAGCACTCGGGCATCACCAGAGGTCAAACTGCCGCCCTGTGTTTTGGCGTAATCTGTTAAGTAGCGCTCCAGACCGCCGGCATCCAGCACCGCGAAGTCGCGGAAATCGGTCAGTTTTTTGAGCTGTTTGTAGTAGGCTAGGCGCTTGTCGAGCTTCGGTTCCACTATAACGACATCGTTTGTCTCTGGTATGTCGCCCACAAACTGTTCGAAATGTTCGGCAAACTCCTTGTTTGCGCCGGGGCTGCGCAGCACGACCAGCTTGCGGCTGGCCAGGAATGGCAGGCTCTGCACGCCCCCAAGCATACGGGCATAATCGGCGTCTTCGCCGTCCAGACGCTCCAGCCCCATATCGGTGTGCTCTGCTAGAAAGCTCTCGACAATCCGGTGCAGAGCCTCTTGGCGCAGTACATCGTTCTCCCCGGTCAGTGTCGTAATCATCCCTTTTATTATATCTGACAGCTCCTGTCCGCACGATGTAACTGTAAAATAGTTCGCTTCGCCTTGCACGGGGGAGTGCTAGAGTAGGAGCGCAATGGCAGATCTGGTCATTATTTCGAACCGTTTGCCGGTAAGTGTGCGGAAAACCGGTAAGTCTATAGAGGTCTATTTAAGCTCTGGCGGGCTGGCGCGCGGCCTTATGGGCTACACCAGGCGCCGAGGCACCAAGTGGATTGGCTGGCCGGGATTACCAAGCGACGATCTGACCGAAGAAGACAAACGGATCATCACCGAGAAGCTCAAAGCCAAGCACTGCTATCCGGTATTCCTCACCAAGAAACAGGTAGACGACTACTACAACGGCTACAGTAACAGCGTGCTCTGGCCCCAGTTTCACAACCTGCAGGTACGCACTGGCGACAGTGCCAAGAATTGGCAGGCCTACCAGGCGGTTAATCGCCAGTTTACGGAGGTGGCACTGGAGCTGAGCAAGCCGGGCGACACGCTGTGGGTGCATGACTATCAGTTGCTCCTGGTGCCGCAATACTTACGGGCCGAGAGACCCGAAGATCACATAGGCTACTTTTTACACATACCCTTCCCGGCCGCCGATGTGTTTACAGCCAACAAGCATGCCGGAAGCCTGCTGGCGGGTGTGCTGGGGGCGGACCTGGTGGGGTTGCACACCAGTGGCTATGCACAGAATTTTCTGCAAAGCTGCAAGCAGCTGGAGTTCGGCACGATTGCCGGCGACAAGGTACTACTGCCGGCGCGGGCTGTGCACGTTTCTGAATTTCCGATGGGCATAGATTACCTGAAATTCGCCCATGCCTCTGGCCAGCGCCATGTAAAGACAGAGCGGCGAAAACTGGAACGGGCCCATCGCGGACGTAAGATTATTGCCACTGTCGACCGGCTGGACCCGGCCAAAGGGCTCGTGGAACGGCTCAAAGCATTCGAGCAGCTCCTGGAGACCAGTCCGCAGCTACATGGAAAAGTTACCATGATAATGCTCGTTATTCCGTCGCGCGAGGAAATTGCCACATACCAGCAGCTCAAAATGCGCATGGAAAAAATCGTGCAGCGCATAAACAACCGGTACGGCAATGAAACCTGGGAGCCGGTGGAATATATGTACCGCAGTATGGAGTTTGCCGAGCTGGTGGCGTTGTATCAGCGCGCAGACGTTGCATTCATCGCACCGCTTCGAGACGGCATGAACCTGGTTGCCAAAGAGTATCTGGCCAGCCAGCAACACCGTGACGGTGTGCTCGTGCTGAGCAAGACGGCCGGTGCGGCCGACGAATTAAAGGATGCAATCCGGGTTGATCCAGCGCAGCCTCCAACCCTCGTTCGTGGTCTCAGCCGGGCTCTGGCACTCCCGAAAAAGGACTTGCGACGACGCACGAGCGTCATGCGTCAGCACCTTAAACATCACACCGTCGACCGCTGGGCCGACACCTTCATGAAGGAACTGCAGCGCCCTCACGCCGCCAGACTCCCTATAACCCGCGCACTGGACGCCAGTAATCGAAAAAAGCTTCTGGACGCATATAGCAGCGCCGCACATCGGCTACTTCTACTGGACTACGACGGCGTGCTGCGGTCATTCACCCGGGACCCGACGGCAGCCATACCATCACCCGAGCTGCTTCGACTGCTTCGGCGGCTGGGAAACAACAAAGCAAATGATATTGTTATCGTTAGTGGACGCGACAAATCCAATCTGACAGAGTGGTTCGGCAAGCTGCCGATTGCGCTGGCCGCCGAACACGGCGCTGTCTTCCGGCGCAAAGGCGGCAAAAACTGGCACAAAGTGACAAGCGGTGACACCGAATGGCGCCACCCTACCAGTGTTCTGTTCCGGCATTATGCCGATAAGACACCTGGGGCATTCGTAGAGCAAAAGGAGTGGGCCATAGTGTGGCATTACCGTACCGCCAGCCCCTACTACGCCCAGAAACATCTGGTGGCGCTCCGCCGGGAACTAAAACCGCTCACCAAGGCCTACGGCATACAGGTAATCGAGGGGCACAAGGTGTTAGAGGTACGTCCGTCCGATGTTAGTAAGGGGCGGGTATCGCAGGAGTGGCTCATCCACGACTACGACTTTGTGTTGGCAGTCGGCGACGATACGACCGACGAAGACATGTTCGCCGCGTTGCCACCCGGTGCGTACAGCATAAAAGTCGGTCACGGTGCCACGTACGCCCGGTTCCGGCTTTCGGACGTCACGGCAGTATTAGGTCTGCTGAGTAAGTTCTGAGGTATTAGATAAAGTGATAGGTAGACAGTCCGGGCGGCAAGCGAGTGGTGTTGGTGTGCATTTCTGCAGTACCCGCTTGCCGCCCTGGGCGTCAGAAATGCTCTCCTGCGAGTTCGTTCGCCGTGGGCGTACCGGGCTCGGGGAGCAACGCCACCTTCTGCTCGAGACCGGGGTCGAACCTCATTGCCTCGTCACGGTGATGCGCAATGAAGTGAACGACACAAGCCGGCATGCTGATGGTCGCGCCATCGACAGTAAGCGTCACAGCGCGGATGAACATGTACTCGCCGCAGCAGTCGATGGCCCCGTTGGGGAAAAGCCCCTCACTGCCACGACGACGCCCTTCGGTTACCCGACGGGTCATTGCATCGATTACCGGAGATTCGCTCCCTGCCTCATTGGGCTGAAAGCCGTCCAGGATTTTGATTTCGGACATAGGACTGTCCTCTCTGTTCTTTCGAGGCGTCGATACCGCCGCTTGCTACCTATCTATGTACATTTGACAGTATTCGACAAAGTACGAGATTATTATACAATTTAAATTCTTATACAGCAACACCACCCTTGTGTGGGCTTACCTGGTGCTTAACCAGCCGTTGTTCGTTCGGACAAATGTGCGTACCCCGGCCCGCCACACGCAGCTTAACGATGGTTGTGCCACAGCGCGGACACGGTTGGCCTTCACGTCGGAACACGCGTGCGAAGCTCAGATAGCTGCCCTTCTTACCTTCTGCATTAACATAATTCTTGTCCGATGAACCACCCTTTTGAATAGCAAGGTTTAGCACGTACTGAAGTTCGTTAAAAAGTGTGTGTAGCTTCTGGCGCGAAACATTACGGACCAGTGTGGCTGGGTGAATTTTGGCGCCCCACAGGCTTTCGTCGGCATAAATGTTGCCCACACCCGCTACAACAGTCTGGTCAAGCAACGCAGCCTTGATGCTGGTATTTTTACGACGCTGCAGCCGCTCTACGAATTCCCGTGCAGTGAACGCGGCATCGAGCGGTTCTGGCCCGATTTTGCGCATAAAATCGATGTTTGGCACCTCTGCCGTTGGCAGCAGTCGCACCCAGCCGAATTTTCGCTGATCGTTAAAAAAGAGCCTGCTTTGATCCTTAAATGTGAACTCAACGCGAGTCGATTTATCTGGCAAACGCCCCACCAGGCTATCGTTCGGGTGGCCGGCTCCAAACCGTGTCTCTGGTGATACAAACACCAGTTGGCCAGTCATCTTCAGGTGAATCACGAGCGAATAGTTGCTGGAAAGCTCAATGATGAGCACTTTGGCGCGCCGTTTTACAACCGTTACCGAGGCGTCGATAAGAAACGCATTCACATCGGTGGCCGCGTTTGGGAATGACTTTTCGGTATCATGTGTAACGGTGGCGAACACTCGCCCGGGCAGCAGTTCATTCAGTCCCGCTCGCACTGTTTCGACTTCTGGTAACTCCGGCATTGTACCTCTATAATACATCCTCGACATGGATGGTTTAGGTGATATTCTCTCTCGCAAAGATTTTGACGTACCCCCAGAGGTACGTGCGATTAAAGACTACGTGCGCCGCTACTACGACGCCGACGTAAGCGTGAGCATGCAGGCACATGCCATCGTTGTTTCGGCCCGCTCCGCCGCACTTATAGGCAGTTTGCGCATGAACCTGCCAAAGTTAGAGAGCGCCGCCGGTACCGATAAGCGCATTATGCTACGAATCGGCAAGTAGCGCAGGCAACTCCTGCTCGAACTGCTCGGCGTCAGCGTACAGCACCGCACGCATTCCCACTGCCTGCGCGCCAGTGACATACCGTGGCTGATCGTCTACAAAAACGCACTCCTGTAGCTTCACCTGCAGGCGCTCAGCAATTGTTTCGTACATACGCGCATCTGGCTTTATGGTGCCGACTTCGTACGAAAACACGGCCGCGTCGAAGAGCGTAACCTGCTCCGGCGTAAAGATATCACCCAGCCAGTTGTCGCCAGCATTCGACAACAGGCCGATTTTGTAATGCTGTTTCAGCTCTTTTATATACGTGAACAGTTTTTCGTCCGGAATGTTGTTTTCTATCTGGTGACGCGCCACATCTTCCGGCAGACCCGCCATCTGGGCTACTTGGTGTATAAAGTCGTTGTAGCTGGCTGTGCCGGCGTCGACCGCTTTGTTAAGCAACGTGGCCTGCAGGTTCAACTCGGGGCTATCCTGAAAATACCGCGCCTTGAACGGCAGCCAGCCATCCGATGCAAGTACTCCAAAACAATCAAAAATAACCGCGCTAATCACCCCTCCATTGTAACAGGGACGAAACTCTGTTTGAAAAGTAGAAAATGGCACGGACGAGCTCGCTCTGTTTGGGTGTAGTTTTGGATGGAAAACGAGCACCGGAATGCAGGCGTACTAGAGGTACGACGGAATAGGGAGCACGGGTTTACGCCGAAAATACACCCAAACAGAGCGAGCGGCAGCTAGAAACCTAGGGGGATGGTGTTTGTGAGATGGTCAAAATCCATCTCTGGAATCTGCTTTTTGAACTGCACCAGCACCGGGTCCAGCGCGCCCTTGTACGTACCCTGGCCGCCACAGCTGGTCGCCCAGTAGCTAAACACGTTGTTTTCACCGTTGTTGAAGGTGAACACATAGCGG
>Ga0068856_100008102_pt1 | contig 10258 bp, 9 predicted proteins | sample KBSCornC62_FD_66595 | JGI IMG/M metagenome (GOLD analysis project Ga0068856, IMG submission 66595) | Corn rhizosphere microbial communities from Kellogg Biological Station, Michigan, USA - KBS Corn C6-2 | ecosystem: Host-associated > Plants > Roots > Rhizosphere > Soil ... | reverse complement strand
AGTGAGAAAGCCTGAACGCGCGAATATTTCCAGAGCGCTACTGCAGTTCCCTCAGCGGCTCGGCGTAGCGCATGAAGTCGTCGAGCGCTGGCCGGAGCGGCCGAAGCAGCAGCCCCCGATTGCTGGTGAGGCTCGTATCCGCAGGTGAGTCTTCTTCGGGCAGGACGATCCGCCGCCGGTCCAGCTTCGCACGATCGGCGAGTTCCGCCGCCAACTCATGCAAGCTGGTCGCGCCCTGGTTCGTCAGGTGCCAGATCCCTTTTTCCTCATCGAGGAGGAGGTCCAGCACCGTGTGCACCAGGTCCGGAAGGTAGGTGGGAGAGACTAGTGTCTTACTGGCCACCACCCGCTCGCCACGAGCGAGCTCGGCAAGGGTCTTGTAGAAGAAATTCTGCCGATCCCACGGGCCGAAGAAGGCGCTGGTGCGAACGATCAGGCTCTGTGCATCAATAGCCAGCAGCCGCTGCTCCGCCTCGGCCTTGCACCTTCCAACGGTGCCGGACGGTGCGGGACGGTCCGGCTCGACATAGGATCGGCCAAGCGAGCCATCGAAGACGAGGTCGGATGAAAAGGTGACGAGCGGCAGGCCGTGGAGTTTAGAGGCGCGCGCAAGCAATTCGGGGCCAGTCACATGAATCCGGAAGCATTCTTTGGCAGTCTTGTCGTCGGTGGGGGTGAAGCCGGCGGCATTGATGATCGCCCACGGCCTGTATCGCTCAATGGCGGCCGCGATTGAGCTCTCCTGTGTGATGTCGAGATCCGGTCGCGCGGTGAGGACAAACGCGAGGCCGCGATGTGCGCAAATGCGTGCGAACGCCTGGCCCAATGTTCCCCTCGCTCCCGCGATCAGGAGAGGCTGGCCCTTTGAGCTCAGGCTCGGCGGCAGCGTTTCGAAGCGGCGGCGAGCGTAGGTTCTTCCCGGGCGCCGCCACCAACCGCGCTGCTGAAGCACCGGATGCTCGAGCTTCTGCCCAGCTCCGAGCCGCGCTGCGGCCTTGGCGACGAGGGTGGGTCGCGGAAGGGGCGAGCGTATGTCAAAGGCGCCGGGCTCATGGATGCCATCGCGGCGGGTGAGCATGGATCGCCAATCGACAACACCGAAAAGCGCCCAAACGGTGACGGCGCGGATATCTGCTCCACGCGCACGTTCGCGCTCTGCTGCGGTCCACATTTCCTGGAGCCAGCGCACCTGCTCTTCACGGGTGCAGCCGTGATGGACTTCAGTGACCGCGATCGGCAGCCGGTAGCGTTCCCACAAGTCCGCCAGCCGCTTTTCCGGGCCGACCTTTCTGCCGAGGGACGCAATCCGGACGGCTTCCACGTCAACGTAGCTGTCGCGTCCGTTGGTCCCGATCCGCTCGCCGGGATAGCGGCTGATGCGGTGGTCGAGGTAGCGTTCACTAGTGAGATAATGATCGAAGCCGAGGATGTCCGGTGTTGCCGATCCGTCCGCGAACGAGTCGATATGTTCTTTCAAGACTCCGGCGCGAAGGAGCCAGTCGTAGAACGGGTGCCCCGGCTGCACCCGCCCGGAAAGCAGGTCGAACGTCAGCCAACGGCGCTCGTTCTCATGCTCAGCCTGATAAGCGAGCTTGTCCGTGGCGAAGGCCTTGCCGACATCCTCTGTCTGCAGCAGCTGCGCATTCGGAGTCACCTCTCGGATCGCGTTCATTGCCGCAGCGATCCCGGCGCACTGGTTGACCAGCGCGCGCAAGGTGAGGTCGAAGCTTCGCTGGTGGGGATACCAGGTGCCGTAGAGGAACGACATGCGCGCGGTCGTCAGCGGCTCGTTGATGGGCGTCCAACAGTCGATCCAGGGGTAATGCTCCGCCACCGCACGCGCGTAGCGGGCGAAGAGCCTGGGGAACTCGGGATCGAGGAGCTGGGTGTAGCGGGGCCCCGACCCATGATGGAGCAGGCCGGCAATCACCCGGATCCCGTGCTTCTTGAGCCGCTCCATCCGGGCATCGTGCCAGGTAAAGTCGAATTCGTTCGGACTTTCCGGCGCTATCGTTTCCCACAGGATCGGGTAGCGGACCGCCTTGATCCCGAGCTCCGCCATCGCGTCGATATCGGTCAGCCGGGCGGAATGCCCGGTTTCCACTACCTGGTTGCGAAATTCGTCACCGACGCGAACCAGCGAACATTCGACTCCGCCCCAAAGCTCCAGGGGCGCAGCGTTCATTCAGCCGCTACCGCTGTCCATTGCGGCTCCCCCAGGCCCATACTCCGGGACTGGCGGCGCTTTTCATCCATGCGCCGGAAGGTGGCGAGCGCCTGCCCCACGATCTGGTCCATGTTGTAGTAGCGATAGGTTGCCAGCCGGCCGACGAAGGTCACATCGTCCGTGGCGTCGGCGAGGGCCTCGTAGCGCTTGAACAGTTCCTGATTCTCGGCCCGCGGGATCGGGTAGTAGGGGTCTCCCTCGGCAGACGGATATTCGTATGTGATCGTGGTCCGCGGATGCTTTTGCCCGGTTAAATGCTTGTATTCGCTGATGCGGGTGTAGGGCACATCCGGCGAGGGATAGTTGACCACTGCAACGGGTTGGTGTTGGGCCTCATTCAGCGTCTGGTGGTCGAACTTGAGGCTCCGATAGGGAAGCTTCCCGAAGCGAAAATCGAAATACTCGTCGATCGGTCCCGTGTAGATCACGTGATCGGCGATCTCGAATGCTCGATCCTTGATATCGCGGAAGTCGGTTCCAAGCCTTTTGTCGATCAAAGGATGGTCGAGCATTTTCTCGAACATCGCGGTGTAGCCATCGAGCGGCATCGCCTGGAACTTGTCGCCGAAATAACGGTCATCGGTGTTGGTCCGGGTCGGGATCCTCGACGTCACCTGCTTGTCCAGCTCGGACGGGTCCAGCCCCCATTGCTTGCGGGTGTAGCCCTGGAAAAAGAGCTCATAGAGCTCACGTCCCACCGCGTTGATGACCACGTCCTCCGATGTCTTGATATCGTCGACCGGTTCGGCCCGCGAAGCGAGATACTCAGCCGCTTCCTCGTCTGTCTGCAGGTCGAGCCCGAACAGCTCGTTCAAGGTCGTCCGGTTGATCGGGATCGGCACCAGCTTGTCCCGCACCACCGCGCGCACACGATGCTCATAGGGCCGCCACTCGGTGAACTGCGACAGATAGTCGACAACCTGGTCGCTGTTCGTGTGGAAGATGTGCGGTCCGTATTTGTGATACAGGATGCCATCCTCATTCGGCTCGTCGTAGGCGTTTCCGCCGACGTGAGGCCGCCGATCGATCAGCAGGACACGAGCTCCATGCTGGCTTGCGAGACGCTCAGCAAGAACGGAGCCGGCAAAACCGGCTCCGACTATCAGATAGTCATAGCGCCCTTTGGCGCGCTGCAGCCCGCTCATTCGGCAGCCACCAGAAGAGCCGACATCTCTGAACCAGCGCGCTCGCCGAGCTTCTCGGCGATTAGCGCCTCCATCCGGCCTTGCGTGGTGCTCCAGCTGGTGGCTGAAAGCAGTAGGTCGGCCTCGGCGAGCCATTCGCCGTTCCTCGGCAGCTTCAGCATCCGCTCGCATTCCGCCGCGAAATCCTCGGCCGTGGAAGCGATGCCGACGCCCTCGAGCTGGCCGTAATGACGGACCACGTCGCGGACGGGGGTCGAGACGACGGGCTTTCCGCCGGCAAGATATTCCGGAGTCTTGGTCGGCGAGATGAATTGCGTCGATTCGTTCATCGCGAACGGCATCAGCGCCACATCCCATCCCGCGAGATAGCTCGGAAGCTGCTCGTACTTCTTGCCGCCGAGATAGTGGATATTCGGCCGCTTCGGCAGGTCGTCGTCGGAAATCTTCACTACCGGCCCGATCATCACGAACGACCAGTCGGGACGAAGGTCGGCGATCTGGCCGAGAAGCTCGGTGTCGAAGCGCTCATCAATCACGCCGTAGAAGCCGAGGCGCGGCCTTCGGATGTCCGACTGGTCCTGGGGTTCGGCCAGGGTATTGCGCGCCCTTGCGAAATGCTTGCGGTCGACCGAAGAGGGGAACAGGTGGACGCTGTCGTGCCGGTTCTTCTTGGCTTCGTAGAGGCTCGATCCGCCGGTAAAAACCAGGTCGGCTCGGTCGATCAGTTCCTGCTCAAGCTGCAGAAGCTTGGGCGGGGCGAAGCGGAACTTAGACAGCTCATCCATTGCGTCGAATACGGTGACGCTGACATCGAGATGCCGCGAGAAGGGCAACATCATCGGCGTGTAGTACCAGGCAATGAGGGGGCGGCTGAGACCCGAAGAATAGGCATCCAGAAGCCGCTTCAGCGCAGCATTGCGGTCATCCTCACTCATTCCCGCGGGAAGATGCGGAGTAACGATCCGCACGTTCGGATAATCGTCGGCCGAACGCACCTTCAGCAACGCGGTATCGCCATGGCCGAGCTCCATCGGCTCTTCCCAGAAGACCACGGTCATCGACTCGGCAAAGCGGCTCATCAGATGCTGCGGCCGCTGGAAAACGAAATCCCATCGCAAGTGCGAAAAACAAAGCAATGTGGGCTTGTCTGAATCCGGCACCGAGGGCTCGGCCGTCGACTCAACTGGAACCCCGACGCTCGTAAGCATTTCGCTTCACACTCCTCTAGTTATTGGAAACCCACTTGCTCAACGGGCCGAAGGCGAATGCGGTTCCGTAACACTGATTTGTGTCAACAAATGGCACCCTGTTGCACTGCAATATGTTGCGCCATCGCAACAAATGCAAATTCATGCCGCGGACAGCCGTAATCTATACGGACTACTCCTTAGCCCCTGATTTTTTGGGCCCGCGGGAGAGCTATGAACAGTAAGCTTGGCAGACTTGGCATCGCGTTCGTGTCGGCTTGTGTTGGTTGCGCTGCAACGGGTGCGAACGCCCAATCCCCCTCGACAGTGCCCGACTATTCCAAGCCGGCGACGTGGCTCTGCCTTCCCGGTCGCAGCGACGTTTGTTCAAGCGCCTTGCCGACCACCTCGCTCAGCGCGAAGGGTTACGGATCGAACGGCCCCAGCGCCATTGCAAAAAATCCGGCGGTCGACTGCTTCTACGTCTATCCGACGGTTTCACGCGACGATGCACCGAACAGCGATCTTTCCGCCAGCGAGGAAATCGGTATCGCGCAGACCCAGTTCGCGCGCTTCGCGTCGGTTTGCCGGACCTTTGCTCCAATCTACCGGCAGATGACGGTAAGTTCGATCGCGGCCTATGTGATCGGAAGCGATCTCCATCAGTCTGCTGAGCTTGCCTATTCGGACGTGCTGGCGGCGTGGCGGACCTATCTTGCAAAATACAATCATGGGCGGCCCTTCGTCCTGATCGGCCACAGCCAGGGATCATTGATGCTTCAGCAGCTGATCGCTCGCGAGATCGACGGCAAGCCGATCGCGGCGCGCATGCTCCGGGCGATCATCCCCGGATATGACGTACTAGTTCCGCAAGGGAGACTGGTCGGCGGGACATTCAAATCGATCCCGCTCTGCTCGTCGGAGGCCGAGACCGGGTGCGTGATGACTTGGACCAGCTATCGCGAAGGTGCGGTCCCGCCCGAAGGCGCGATGTTCGGCTGGGCGAATCAGCCGGGCATGACGGTCGGTTGTACCAATCCCGCGCATCCGGGGTTGACGACATGGCAGCCGCTCGACGGCTATTGGTATACGCACTCCGCCGCCGAGGTACCCGGCGGCCCGATCCAATGGTCGAGCCAGGGGCCGCCACCGACGCCTTATCTGAGGACCGAAGGCCTCGCGTCCGCCCGCTGCGTCAACAACGGTCAACGCGGCTATCTCTCGATCCGCACAAACTCGCGGCCGGGTGAGAAATGGACGGACCGGATCGGCGGGGAGGTGGGGGTGTTCGGGTTTTTCCTGCCCGGCTGGGGAATGCACTTGGCGGACTTGGAGGAAGCCCAAGGCGATCTCATCCGCGAGATTGGCGAGCTCCCCAACGAGCGTTGAGTTTGACCCTGCGACTCTGCGCTCGCTACAGGGCCGATCAATGAGTGGATCGGACCTCGATCATCCTTACCGCGGCGGGTTCGTCGGCCGCGAACATCGCTTTGCGCTGACGGTCTATTACGAGGACACGGATGCTGCTGGGATCGTCTACTACGCCAACTATCTCAAGTTCATGGAGCGCGCCCGCTCCGACATGCTTCGCGCCGCCGGAATCGATCAGCAGGCGGAGATCGAGAAGAGCGGGAGCGTCTACGCGGTTGCCGATGTAGCGATCCGCTACCGCCGGCCTGCGCGTCTGGGCGACGATCTCGTCATCCTCAGCAGGGTGGAGACAGTGCGGGCTGCGTCTGTGGTGATTCAGCAGCGAGTCATGCGGGGCACGGAAGAGATTACGAATGCGCGAGTTACAGTGGCCTTCCTTTCTTCCGACCTTCGGCCGCAGCGGCAGCCACGAGAATGGATGGAGCGGATTGCTGCCTTTGCGGGGGAGGCAAACGATGAAGCTTAGGCTGTTGCTCCTGGGTGCCGCGGGCGTGGCGTCGGCGGCGCAGGCGCAGCCCGTGTCGCCGGCCAATCCCGATCCCACCGGGGCGACCGTCATCGCCATCCCCGTGCTCGCTACCTCCAGAAACCTCGAGACCCCCTCCGGCAGCACCTGGACCGTAGCCAATCAGATGACCGAAGTGATCGCTGGCGATCTGAGGAGCACGACCAGGTTCATTGTTGCCGACGTGAAAAGCCTGCGCATCCCTTCATTCCCGGAAGTCACCGCGCCGACCTATTCCGAATGGAGCGGAGTCGGAGCGAAGGCCCTGCTGACAGGTTTCGTGGAGGCCCGTTCGGACGGGCGGCTTATGATCGGCTGTTACGTCTACGACGTCCGCCAGCAGCGGGAACTCGCTCGTGCAGGATTCCTGGTGGCACCGGCAGACTGGCGCAGAGCGGCCCACAAATGCGCGGATGTCGCTTACTCCGGAGTGACGGGCAACGGCGCGATGTTCGACAGCCGGGTCGCTTATATCGCGCAGAGCGGGGCGGCATCGGCTCCGATGAAGCGAATAGCCGTCATGGATCTCGACGGTTCGAAGCTCACCTATGTGACGACCGGGACCACGCTCGCGATTACGCCGCGTTGGTCGCCCAAGACTCGCCGGCTCGCCTACACCAGCTTTGAAGGGGGGGAGCCGCACGTGGTGGTTGTGGATCTGGCCAGCGGCAAGGAGCAATCCTTGCTCCCGGGTGGGACGAGCTTTGCGCCGGCTTTCGCTCCGGACGGGCAGAGCCTCGCGCTTTCGGTCAGCGTCAACGGCAATACCGATATCTACGCGGTCAACTCCGATGGCACCGGCCTTCGACGGCTGACCACGTCTCCAGCCATCGATACCGAGCCGGAATTCTCGCCGGACGGGCGGCATGTCGTCTTTTCAAGCGACCGGTCGGGGTCGCAGCAGCTTTATGTCATGAGTGCCGATGGGACGGGCCAGCGGCGGATCAGTTTCGGGCCCGGGGAATATGGTGCTCCCGCCTGGAGCGAGGACGGCAAGCGCATCGCTTTCACGAACATCAACGGCGGTTCGATGCGGATCGGCACGATGAACGTGGATGGCACGGATCAGGACATCCTGACCGCGGGGCCTTACGACAGCCAGCCGACCTGGGGCCCAAGCAGCGACCATGTGATGTTCGAGCGCAAGAACTTCGGCACGGGTCACACCTCGCTGTTCATCACCGCGGTAGATCGCCCCGACCCGCATCCGGTCGCGACTCCGCAGGATGGCTCCGATCCGTCATGGATCGGGAGGGAGCAGTAAGATGCGAAGAGCTTTCCTGATCGCCCTCACAATCTCGTGCCTTATCGGCAGCGGCTCCGCCGACGCCCAGATCTGGCCGCTTCGGCGCTACGGCTCCGCTGCGGCCAAGGGAGCGGCAGCGATTCCTGCAAATCCGCAGGCGAGCCTGGTCGCGACCGCCGGCACCGACACCATCTATTTCGCTCGACGCGGGATCGCGCTCGATCCCCGGATCATCCCCACGCTTTCGGCCGAGGCGCGGTGGCTGATCGCCAATCCGACGATGACGGCGCGCATCGAAGGCTATTCGGATCAGCAGGACACGCGGTCCTATGCTGTGGCAATTGGGGAGGAGAGGGCGGCCGCGGTTCGCGATTTCCTGGTGCTGCACGGTGTGGCGCCAGACCGGCTGAAGGTGGTCAGCTGGGGCAAGGAACGTCCCGGAACTGTCCCGCAGGGTGCTACGGCAGGGGCCGCAGGCGCGCGCGTGGTGACGGTCGTCAGTGACTCAGGCGGCCCACCGCTGTTGGGTCGTCGATAGCCACGCACGCGCCTGGCGCTGCGCCTCAGCGATTTCGCGCGCAGTCATTTCGATCGAGATTTCGGCCCGGCACTGCTGGCCCTGAGTCGATCCGGAAAGCGCCGCAAGGTTGAACCATTTGTGGGCTTCCACGAGGTCCACCGGAACTCCGCCGCGACCCGTGGAGTAATCGATCCCGAGTTCGAGAAGCGCGTCCACATCGCCCCGCTCAGCGTCCGCGATCCGGCTACGGATCAGGAATTCCTGCGCCTTCTGACTGATTGCCATTTCCCATTCCCCTTGTTGCGTTGCGCTGAATTCAGCAGCGGAATGCGAAGAAATGGTTAACGCCGCGGTTATCTTGTTGGCGGCGGCTCCACGGAAAGGTTGTCGATGAGACGAGTTCCGCCGATGGTTGCTGCGGCGATCAGTCGCGTTCGGCCGCCCGGAACATCCAAAGGCTCCAGACTCGCGGAGTCCACAAGCGCCACATAATCGACGACCGAGAAGCCCGCGTCGTAGAGAGCACTGCGCGCTTCCTCCAGCGCCTGATCCACCGCTTCCCCGGCGGATATTCGAGCGGCGGTGAGCTCCAACACTCGAAGAAGCATTGTCGCTCGGGCTCTATCGTCGGGGCTCAGGTACGCATTGCGTGAAGAGAGAGCGAGACCGTCCGAATCGCGAACCGTCGGAAGGCCGACGATTTCCAAATCCAGATTGAGATCGAGCACCATGCGCCGGATCACCGCCAGTTGCTGGAAGTCCTTTTCTCCGAAGATTGCGACTTCCGGGCGCACGGCATTGAACAGCTTGGCGACCACCGTCGCGACTCCGTCGAAATGCCTTGGCCGGAACTCGCCTTCCCAGCGGCTGGCGAGCGCACCAGCGATGATCTTCGTGTCGAAGCCCGGCGGGTACATCTGCTCGGCCGTTGGCATCCACAGCAGGTCGCAGCCAGCCTGTTCGAGAGCCCGCGCATCCGCTTCTTCCTGGCGCGGATACCGGCCAAGATCCTCATTCGCTCCGAACTGGAGCGGGTTGACGAAGATCGTGGCGACGACACGGTCCGCCTGCCGCTTCGCCTCTTCCACCAGCGCAAGATGCCCCGCATGAAGCGCGCCCATCGTCGGGACGAGCGCGATTCGCTGTGCGCCCGCGCGAAGGGCGAACAGCGCACTTTTCAGCTGGCCGATGTCACGGATCGTTTGCACCGCCGATTCGCCTCCGGTAAGTTGCTGTCGGGGCCGCGCTTCTCGGCGCGGCGGGGTTTCGGATCAAGAGCGTAGCCGGGGGTATCGAGGCATGGGCCAGCCGCATTTCATTGTCTTCGCCAACGAAAAGGGCGGCACCGGAAAATCGACGACTGCCGTCCACACGGCGGTGGCGTTGGCGGCGAGCGGGCACCGCGTCGGTGCGCTCGACCTCGACAGCCGGCAGCGGACCACGACGCGCTATCTCGAAAACCGCGACGCCACCATCCGGCGCTTGGACACGGCGCTGCCGCAGGCTCGGTACGAAGTCCTTGAAGAGGGCGGTTCGCTTGACGAAGCGCTCGATCGGCTGTCCGCCGATGCCGACGTGATCGTCATCGATACGCCTGGCCGCGACGATCCGGTGGCACGGGCGGCGATCCTGAAGGCCGACACGCTGGTCACGCCGATGAACGACAGCTTCGTCGATCTCGATCTGATCGGGCAGGTTCATCCGGAGAATTTCAAGGTCACCAAGCCGAGCTTCTATGCCGAGCTGATCTGGAACAGCCGCACCCAGCGGGCGAAGGTCACCGGCAAGAGCGTCGACTGGGTGGTCCTCCGCAACCGGCTCCAGCACATCGAATCGCACAACCTGCGCCGCGTGGGCGCCGCTCTGGACGAGTTGGCGAAGCGCGTCGGCTTCCGTGTGATCCCGGGTCTTGGCGAACGCGTGATCTACCGCGAGCTGTTCCCAAAGGGGCTGACGCTGCTCGACCTCCCGCATCTCGGCGAGGTCGGGATCGGCCA
>Ga0068856_100008100_pt1 | contig 10258 bp, 11 predicted proteins | sample KBSCornC62_FD_66595 | JGI IMG/M metagenome (GOLD analysis project Ga0068856, IMG submission 66595) | Corn rhizosphere microbial communities from Kellogg Biological Station, Michigan, USA - KBS Corn C6-2 | ecosystem: Host-associated > Plants > Roots > Rhizosphere > Soil ... | reverse complement strand
TTCCAGTGGCGCCAGGCGAACGACAGGGCGGTTTCCAGGGCCATCATGGCGTCTCTACCTTCGTTGTGGTGGTGACAGTCGCGGCGGGCGGCTGGTCGTGATCTTCAGCTTCAAGGCCAAGGCCAGTGCGTCCGACCTTCGCTTTGAAGCGGCCGACAGGCCCGCCGATCGCGAGCGAGATGATGACGGCAAGCATGCCCGCCAGTGTGCCGAGCAACGACCAGCCGAGGATGGACAGGCGTTGATGCTCGGTTCCCGCCGGCCACGGGCCAAGCCAGACGACTAGGTCAACGCCGATGGACATGGCGGTGCAGACGAGCCCGGCGCCGAACAAAGCCCAGCTCATCGTGCCCCGCAGGCGTTCCGCGTAGGTTGCGGGTTGGGGTTTCACCGATCGTACTGCGTCAGGTTCGCTCCGCGAATGATCGACTCCAGCAAGTCGCCGTACTTCGGGTCTGTCGCGTACACGCCAGTCAGGGCGTGGGCGAAGGCAATGGCGTCGGGCAGCTTGGACCGGGCATTCTTGTATGCGCCTGCGGTTGCCAACAGCTTGCCGTGCGCGTCGAACGCCTCCTCATCGCTGGCGAACGACCGGAACGCGGCCTGCACGATGACGCTATGCCCCTTGTACACCTCACGGGTTGGGACGGTCACGGACGGCTGACCGGGGAGCGCCTTCATGCCGAAGTAGTTGTGCGGCGCTGAGACGTGCTTGCCCCACCCGCTTTCAAGCGCCCACTGGGCAATCGAGATGGAGGCGGGAATGCCCCACTTCTTGCGAGCGACGCGCGCGGCGTCGATCACAGCCTGCGACGGTTGTGTCATGCGGTTGCTTTCGGTTGTGAAATGTGCTAGCTGAAGTTCGTAGCTGTCTGGCGCGAGAGGCCGGATTAAGTGACCCTGCGGCAGCGCGCCGTGGCCTTTACGCGGCAGGGTTTCACCGGGCGGCTACGCCCTTCCCAATGCTTCCGCTTTGAGCGCCGAATATGCCACTGAATCGACGGCACTATCCTCATGGTACTCAGGGCGCTGCCACTGACGCGCGTCCTTCACGATCTGCATGAATAGCCACCCGTCTCCCTCGGACAGGTTGCCCCCGGTGATCGCGTTGAACGCGGTAACAGCGTTCGTCATGTAGCGTTCGCCGCTGTCGGTGTCGTAGGACTTGCCGCGCTCGCCAAGAAGCTCTTGGGCGCGCTCCAGATAGGCGATTGCGTCGCTCATGCTGCCGCCACCATTTCAGGCGATACAGTGACCCGCCCGACCTCTCCGAAGCTGGCGTGGTAGGTGATCGCGTTGGTGCGCCGCATTGCGTGGTAGCCATGTCGGGAGGCGTAGGCGTCGCGCGCGGCTAGCGTCGGGTGCTGCTCCACCTCCATGCCGCGATGCTCCTTGCGCTCGGCATGATGCTTGTCGCCGCAATGGGCGTAACGCTTCGTCGTGAGCCCCCACATCGAGGCGTATTCCGCAGCGAAGATCGACGGGAGGTTGTCGTTCTTCGCCATGTGGCCGTGATGGAAGCACAGCATCACTTCGCCGTGCTGATGCGCGTAGAAGGGCTTGGCGGTCGTATCCACCTCCACACGGGGCTCGGCTTCGTAGAGCGCAGAGAACATCGTGCGCAGCCACACGGACGACGCCAGGTCGTGATTGCCTTCCGCCGGCAGTAGAATGACCTTCTGATGCTTCTCCAGTGCCATCGTGACGACGCGGCGCAATACCCGCACCGCAACCTCCACCATCTTTGCGAAGCGGCTGTCGGCGTCCAGAACGTGCCCACTGGTCGGCGTGACCGGCAACAGGCCGTCGTAGTGCAAAAGGTCACCGAGCTGCCCGATGATGGCAGTTTGAGCCTTGGGCGCTCCACGGATCATCTGGCGGAAGCATCCGGTGATGACCCGCTCGGCAATCGCCAGATCCCAATCTTCGCCGCCCTCGCGGTGCCAGGCCAGCATCCCGATATGTGCGTCGGTCAGCACGTACAGGTTGAGCAAGTCAGGGTCGGTGACAGATGGTGCCGCGATCGGCGAAACGCGGGGCAAGGTTTCCGCCATCGCATCGGCCGCCGCGCGCATCATTTCCGCGCGCCGTCGCTCGTCAATGCTGGTTTTCACCCATTGCGCGCGTGCGTTTCCGTCGCTGTCGAAATAGGTACTTGTGCCCTTCACGACATAGGGGGCCTCTACGCCCGCCTTGGCTTGTCGCTGTAGGCCAATCTTGTAGCGCCCGTCGAACGTCTGACGGGGCACTCCGATGGCAAGCGCTGCGGCTGTCACAGACCCATGCTCGCGCACGGCCTCGACTGCCGCGAACGCTAATTCGTCCGCTAGCGGGGGTGTCGGCAATAGCTTGCTCCCTATGCTGTTGCTATTTGAATGCGGCTGTGATCGCGGCAAGGATCGCGGCGAGCTTTGCGCCCACGACACCGGCAGCAATGGCGACACCGATCAATATGCCGGTGCCCCTGTTCTTCAGCGCGGCAAGGTCCGCGATGTCCTTATTCTGCGCTTCCTCTATCCGTGCGGTGCGTTGTTCGACGCGCTCCAGGATCGCCTCAATGCGGCCGAGCTTTTCGGCTGGCGTACCTGCGCTCATGCGTCTTTGTTCACCGATGCTAGGCGCATGGCGTTCTCCATCATGGGTCGTTGCGGGGTTGTATTGAGCGCCAGATGTGTCACACTGCGTGCGTGAAAAAGTGCACTGAGTGCGACGAGGACGTGCAGGACGGCGCGAAGGTATGTCGCTACTACGGTAACGCGCTCGGAGGATGGGAGCCAAGACAGTCGGCGTGCGCGGGGTGCACCCTTGCTATCGTGCTAGGGGGCTGGTCGGCTGCGGCCAATCAGCTTCAATAAGGGCACCTCGATATAGCGATGGACGCCAACACCGAAAAACACGGCGACGAATGCCGCTACCGGACCAGGCATCAGCCATGCCATCACCAGCACCGGAAAGTAATGTGTTAGGTAGATCGAATAAGACGCATCGCCCAAATAGGCGAATATCGATCCCACTCGACCGATCGTCCGCACCTCCAATTGAAGTGCACCGAACAATATCGCTGCGGCCGGCAGTCCCCAAAATACTACTCTAGCCAGCGCACCAAGGCCAAGCCAGAACGACATGCCCATGGGAATTGACCAGGGTGCAGTCGCGATGATGACGATAGCGCCCGCAACTATCAGGCATAGCCCCGCCCATTCCCCCACCGCCCTCAGTCTAGTTAGCAACACACCTAATCCGAATTCGATTATGATCGGGCTTCCGAAAAAGGTGGCGGGGTGCCATCGTGATATCAAGCCGATTATCAAGACGACAAAATAACAGACCAATAACCCCTTCCAAGTTGCCCTCCACCACAGGAATACTGCGAAGGCGGCATAAAAGAAAACTTCGAAGCATAGCGTCCAAGCCACGGCGAGATAAGGCCGAGGCGATCCACCAAAAATGGGCAAGAGCATCAAACTCGTCAGCACGCGCGATAGTTTGAACCCTTCCACATGTATAATCGCGATGCTCATCGGCAATGCGGCGAGCCAATAGATCGGATATATCCGCCGCACTCGATCTGCGATGAAGGCTTCTACGTTCTTTCCGGCAGATGCCCGAGCGATGATGAAGCCAGAGATAACGAAAAATATATCTACCCCAGCAGCACCAATGCCAAAATTAGGAGATGCGTGCAGCAAGACTACCATTACCGCTGCAACGAACCGCAATATCTGCACCGATTGAATCCGCCCCATCGGCAACATTTACACCAATCCAAGCGCGATGACGAGTGCGTGTGCTTAGTCGAGCGACGCACCTGATTTCGATCTAATGGGTGGCTAAGAGATAACCATCATAACCTGATAGTCTCCAGTTGGAGAGCCAGCGTAATTGACCGTTGCCGTCTGCACCCCTGAAGCGGCCGCTACGCCCGCACGGCATACGGCGTCCGCGTTGGCTTGTGCATCTGTCGCCAAGGTCAGCGACAAATCCGACGATGACGCACCCGACCCCCCACGGCAGCCCCCGAACAGGAGCAGCAGATCGCCCGCGTGCGGCGCGGAGGTCGTGGAGACGGTGCGACTAGCAGCGCCCGTGGAATTTCTCGTGCCTTGGGCATCGCGATAAGCTCGGGCACCGCCGTTAATCAGCCCGACACAAACCACGTGTCCATATCCAATTCCCGCAAAGCTAACGGTAACTGAGCCAGTAGATATGTCGGTAGACGTAAGATCTACCAAATAGGTCACACCGTTGTAGAACGATCCGGTTAGATTGACAAACGTACCTGAGGCTCCACCGCCGTGAGTGATCGAGCTGGCTCCCCAGTAATGGGCGCAGAATACAACGATCGTATCGGTAGCGATGGAGCCAGTCGGTAAGGGGACGATGCAAGAGTTCGCATTGTTTACATAAACGACCTTTGTATCGCGGATCGCGGTCAACAGGCTGGGCCCCGCCACGGGGTTACGCATCCGCAAGGCCTGAAACGGACGCACCGATCAGGCCTCCTGTGCCACGGCGACGACATCGAACTTTGTGTCTGCCGCGTTCCAGATGCAACCCAAATAGAGCGTCTTGCTGATAACCGTCGTTGTCGGCAGCGTCACGCCGATCGCGCGATATTGCGACCCGAACGTGATCGACCGCGCGGTGCCGTTGTCCTTGATGCGGATGACGATGCCCCAGCCGTCCAGCGCAGTGCCGGTCGGATTGGCGAGCGTCAGTCCCGCCGCCTGGGCGGTGATGATGACCTGATCATCGGCGAAGGTCGGGGTGACCGTCGCGGACGACGAAACTGACTGTATCTGCGGTGTTCGGCAGGCTGCGTCGAGGTTGGTCCGGGCGGCAGCGGCAGTAGAAGCACCGGTGCCACCATCCGTCACGGAAACATCGGTTCCACCGGCTCGGTAGATAGCGTTGCCCTCGACCGCGATATCTCCTGCACCTGTCCGCGTGACAGTAGTATCCGAAGCATGTCCTATATTCAGGGCCGTAAACTGCGGGGAGTCCGCCGTTCCTAGACCTAGATTATGTGCTGCCGTTGCGGCATTCGCCACGTCCGATAGGTTGTTCGAGGCCAGCATGTCGCCGCTGCCTGCGCTAGCAACCGCCGCGTCGACATAAGTCTTGGTCGCCTTTTGCGTTGCGATCTTGCTGTCGCTGTTCGCTGCCAGTGTGCCGTCAGTATCATAATCGAGTGCGGCCACCGTGCCGACGCCGGGAGAAACTGCTGGAGCCCAGGCAGTTCCCGACCATTGGTATGTAACGTCTTCATCTTGGACGTAGGCGGTAAGGCCCTCGTCAAGCGTGCCGGGAACACGATATAGCCATCCGTTCGCGGCATTGACGCCAACCGCAATGGCAATCTGGCCTTCCTTGCTCGCAAACGCGCCGGTCGCCGTCGCGATGATGATGTAGCAGGCGCCGTCCGCGCATGTCCCCGGAGGCGCGGTGACACGATCCGCTATGGTGTAGCGGCCCGCCCCCGCTTCCGTGCGGCGGATTTGCTCGTTGACGGTCGTTTCGGGCACAGCTTGTCCCGACGCCAACTCAGGGGCGCCGCGCGGCGTATTGCTCATTCGTGTTTCCCTTAGAAGCTGGCGGGTGCCGCAAAGCCGCGATCGACGCTGGCTGAAATCTGGTAGACTTTGACGTACAAGCCCCCGACCGCGACGGAGCCGCCATCAGTCGTTTGATCAGCCGCGCTGTAGGTCGCAGTCGGCGAAGTCAGGCCGCTATAGGTGCGAACCACAGCGCCAAGGCTATCGAGGATATCGACCTCATATTCTTCGGTCGCCTCGCCCAACGGAACAGTTGTCCCGCCGGTCCATGCCCCGCCAATGCGCGAGCGGCGCGTCCAGGTGATCGTCCAGTCGCCTGAACCAGCATCCTTGGTCGCATTGACCAACGCAGGAGCATATGGCTTCAGGCTGGCCCCTGAGAACGCTACAGGGATGGGAAAGGCGCTTGTGGTATCACGACCCGACGTGGCCGCCTTGAAGCTGAGATCAGTCCCTACGTCACTTAGCCCTTGTCCAACGTGGCCAGCTAAATCGAGCATGATGAACTGATTGCCGGCGGCATGACCGTCCACCGCCCACTCCGTGCCACGGCGCCCGCGCTTGAGGCCCGACAGCGTATAACTGCCGTCCATTTCCAGAGTCGCCATGGTGAACTGCAACAGCTCGTCACCAAGCAAGCAAAGATTCGCGGTCGGTGTAGCGTTGCAAACCGCTTCAGTCGTGGATGTAAGCGAACCGTTCTTGACGACGATGTTGACGCTGTTGCCGCGATCCCAAAGCCAGGGGTTGGCAGTCGCTAGCGCATTCGTCGTATAGCCCCATGTCAGGCCAGCCGTGGACGGGACGCTAGCCCATTCCGACGTATATTCGCCGCCTACTTCTTGATAGACCGTAGCCCCTGGCCAACTGCCCGCAGCGTACGGCCCCGCTCCATAATAGAGCAGCGGATTGACGCTATTGTGTGCGTCAGTGATCAGCGGGATATCGAGAACGAAGCCCTTGGAGATAACCGCAACCGAGATGACCGAATCTGCGCGGCCGTCCATCGCCGCGCCATCAGCGCCCGAGAGAACGGCGACACTCGGGTCATCAAGCACCCATTTTCCGCCAATTATGCCATCGGCGCCGATATCCATCTTGGTCAGGCGGTATGTGCCGGCCACACCGTCCAGATCCAGCGTGCGAACATCACCGGGCTCAAGCCCGATAAGCTGCATCGTCAGCGCGTTCTCTACGCCAGTGCGCGAGAACCACTGACGGCGAAACCAGCGGTCGGCCAATTCCTTTGCCGTGCCCGCGTCGAGCGCGAGCGTCGTCATGTTGATCGTGGTATCGCGGCGACTGTCGACGGCATCCAGCGGGCGTTGCGTGACCGCTGCGTTTGTCTGTTGGTCCGCGTCTACGTCGGCGAAGTTGAATGACACGCGGCGCGGGAGATCGGTGTCTTGGATGATCGTCAGCTTGTACCGACTGTCGCCCTTACGGACGAACTTCTCCGTCAGGATCGTTCCGCCGCTCGATGCACCACGCTTAAGGAATTGCAAGCCGAAGTCATGCGGCCGAACGAAGCTGTCATAGGCATCAAGGAGCGGATCGAGAACGTCACGTCCCGATCCCTGCGTCCACGAATAGCCCTTGATTGCCTGGTCGAGCGCGGTTGCGTCGATATTACCGGCTGCGATCCCGGCGCGGTCGGCAACCTGCTCCACAACCGACTGAAGCGTCACCGTCCCGGCTGCAATGCGGTCGAGGTAGCGCCACGTAACGAAATCGGAATATTGCGGCGTCGAAACAAGCGCGTTATTGACTTGGTCATAGACCGGGCCGACGTACGAATCCTCGGTCTTCCAATCATAGGGATCGACCGTACGGATCGTACTGCCATCGGTAAGATTGATTTCGCTAAAACCGATCCATACGCTGGTAGATCCAGGCTTTGCATTGCGCAGATTAAGCGCTCCGCCGCCACCGACATTGTCCGAGATCGCGACATCACCGACGATCGCCATCGTTTCATCGTCTATCGCGATCATCCGATAATGACCCCAGAAGACAAAGAACTTGCCGTCTGCGTGAACGATCTCGGTTGAGGCGCCGTTGTCGAAGTGACCGCAGTTGAGATGGACGAACCCGATCGAGCCAGGCCGCGCGCCGGTATCTACGACGCGATAGAGATAGAGGTCATCCCAGCTACCGAAGAAGCCCGCCTTGCTGCCAGTCACCCACACATCGCCGTAGCTATCGGTGCAGGCCCCGCGCGGGGTCCATCCGTCAAGGTCGCCAACGTCAACCGTGTCGATCAGAACGGGCGAACCCAGCCCGTCCAGCGTAAACGTGTAGAAATAGGTGATGAAGGCCAGCGGGAAGGTTATGACATGTTCGCGACCGTTACGATCGCTATAGACGCCAAGGCCGGCTTGGTAGAGCGCGACAAGTGGGGTACTGCTGACCAGCGCCAGCCCGTCTGGAGTGAATGCAGTTATCGCGCTGCCCGAAAAAGCATCACCCGAAATTCCGTAGATCGTCCCGTTGTTCGAGATTGTCGGAGCGCTGATCGCTTCGGGAAAATTACCACTGAGCATCGTGGTGCGCGATGCACAGTCCCATATCGTATAGGCGTCGCCATAGGCCGAAAGCATTAGGCTTAGGTCGGGTGAAAAGGTGACGCTGCCGAGCCGGCCGACGACGGATTCGTAGGGATAGTGTGGCGCAGCGTTCGTTACCGCCTCTACACCAACCTGCGGCACGCGATTGCCGAACTTGTCGAGCGGTATGTTCTCAAAGAAGATATAGGCGACACCGCGATAGGCCGGGCAACTGCCGGCGCCCTCTTTGGCGTCGACCGTCGCCAGCATGCGAGGATCAGCTTCTTGATCCTCCGTGCCGAGGTAGAAGCGTATGCTTTCCTGAATGTCGAACCCATCGGCGATCGAGAACGGCGTGATAGGCCCTGCTCCCGTCACGTCATAGACGAGATGCTTGTCCATCCAGATACGGGTAACACCGTCGATCAGATGGTCAGCAATCGCGACAGCCCAGGTGCCGTTATATTTATAGTCGGTGAACTTGCCGCCCTTGGTTTTGCGGGTCTGCTTGATCTCGGTAAGCGGCTCTGCGAAGAAGATCGGGCAGCCGTCGAACCGACGGGTTACGACGAAATAGTTCAGCGGCGTGCCATAGTCGGCGACGTTCACGCTCAGGTCGTCAAGGCGCGGGCCTTCGATCTTCTTGCTGGCCTGCATCGCCATCTGTGCGGCGGTGAGTGCCGCCGTGATAGCAAGGCTGACGGGATCAATGCTCATGCAATCCCCCGCCACGTCCAGACACTATCGATTTTGTCGCGCCACGCTCGCCCCATGGCCACCTCGATCACCCGAGAGAGGTTGTTGCCGTAGGTATGGATCATCCGCCCGCACCCGACGTAGATCGCCAAGTGTTGTGGCTTCCCGCCGATGTCGAGCAGAAGCACGTCACCGGGCCGCTCTACCGTTGCCGGATCAAACACCGCACGCAGCCCGGCCTTGAGCAATGCCGGGTCGACCTTGGCGTAGTCAGCGGTGCGCGCGTAGAAGCTATCGGCTTCCGGCAACCCGAGGTCCCGCGCCACACCAGAGATCAGCCCACGGCAGTCAGCCCCAACGCCCTTCACCGACGCCTGCCAAACGAACGGGGTATCGATCCACTCGCGGGCCGCCGCGACGATGTCGCTACGCTGCGGCATCGCCTGGAATCTGCGCCTTGAGAACCTGATCGGACCCCGGCACTTCCGGGAAGCCACGGAAATTATCAATGTTGGCAAACGTATCCCGGCAAGCGGCCCTAGTTTTCGGGCACCCCTGGCTAATGTTCAGCGTGTCACCGATTTCGGGAACGTCCGCGAGCGGCATGAACAGGGTGGTTGCCCCGCCGGACGACCAGTCGAACACCTCAACCGCCGCCGTACCGTCCAGCGCGCCCGACGTGAAAACCACCTTGCCCGCGTTGAAGAAGTCGTTTGCATAACTGCCGGTAAACGATACCGTAAACCGCATGGCGTCGGTAACCGCCGTCACTGTGCCAACGATCGTCACGAATGTTGCCTGGCAGCGCGCGTCACCTAAGTCGGCATCGCAATATGGCGACAGCGTGCGGCCGATCGTCTGATTGAACCGGTCGAGATCGCTGCGGATCTGAAGGACAAACTTTCCGCTATCAACGCTAGCCTCGCCAACGTTTCCGGCCATCAGCTTGATCGCGCCGCTACCGAGCGACTTCCAATTCACCTCAAACAGCCGGGCGCGGGCGCGGTTGAACCGGCCACCGATAACAGCATCCCGCGTTACCGTGTCACCAATCGGTCCCGATACTTCGTAATTGTCGGTGTCGAAGCCTTCAGACAGCGAAACCGAACTGGGCAGAATGCCGGTATCGGGAGAGTAGAGGATTGCCCCATCGCCCAGGTCGAACAGGAGTGGCTTGTCGTGCGTGGTTACGCCGATGCTAGTCCCGTCGTTCAGGTCCAGCCGCAGCATACGGGCGCGGGTGTGGGTCGTGGTGGCAAGGTGGGAAGTGAGCGGCCCGCCGAGCGTGCGGCTCATTCGTCTCCATCCCCGAAGTCTTTATGAGATAGAGCCCGGCCCAGCCAGATGCCGCACAGGATTGCAGCACAAAGTACGCCAATCATGAAGGCGCCTTTGCCCCATTGTGGCCATGTCCAGAATATGCCCATCACTCCCGCACCTCCCGCAACGTCATCGTGTCGA
>Ga0068856_100008096_pt1 | contig 10260 bp, 15 predicted proteins | sample KBSCornC62_FD_66595 | JGI IMG/M metagenome (GOLD analysis project Ga0068856, IMG submission 66595) | Corn rhizosphere microbial communities from Kellogg Biological Station, Michigan, USA - KBS Corn C6-2 | ecosystem: Host-associated > Plants > Roots > Rhizosphere > Soil ... | reverse complement strand
TTGTGCCAGCGACGCTCACGGACACTGCTGCCTCGAGCGACAGCACAGCGGGTGTCATGCGTGCCACTGCGTCGCTCACTGACACAGCGACGACCAGTGACAGCCTGACTGCTACCTTGACAGTTGCTGTGGCGCTCACAGACACTGCGAGCACGTCTGATGCGTTGACAGCGGCAATACAGATGTCGGCGGCGTTGACCGACACAGCCGCTACCTCAGACGCACTCACAAGTACGATGAGTGCGACGAGCACAGTCACTGACACTGCGAACACGTCGGACACGACGACAGGCACGTTGCCTGGTTCGCTTGTCGCCAATCTGACTGATACAGCCGTCACGTCAGACAGCTATGTCGTCACGATGCGTGCAGCCGGCTCGCTGACAGATACCGCCGCAACGTCCGATGCAACGACAGGCACGTTGTCGATACCTGTTTCGCTGATCGATACAGCAACGACAGGCGATGCGCTCATTGCTGCGATGCGCGCGAGTTCGTTGCTGATCGACCTAGCAACGACTTCAGACGCGCTCGTTGCGCAGATGCAGTCTGGCGTCTCGTTGACTGACACGACAGCAACGTTGGACGCGCTCGCCTCTTCGATGCGCGCTCCGGGTATGCTGAATGACACTGCGAGCACGTCCGACGCGCTTGCATCCTCAGTGCAGATGAGTGCAGCACTGCAGGATACAGTTGTCACAAGTGATGCATTGGTAGCAAGACTGCCGTTGACTGCTGAAGATGTAAGGCAGTGGGCGATCATGCCAGTGAGCGTTCGCATGTTAGGGCTCAATCAATCGCGACGTGTCGCCACACTGTCCGCAAGTGCACGTGTGCTGCCGCTGTCGAGAACAGGATCAGTGGCGCCATGAGCCAAACACAGACCAACATAATCCCGACCTTCTCCCCAGCGAACCCAAACGACAACGATACGTATGGCGAAGATTGCACGCGTGAGATGACAGCGCGTGGCACGACGATTGTGTCAGTTGCTGCGCCCTCAATCGTGTCAGTGCCCGCGAGTGCGACAGCATTTACGATCAGCAACATCACCGTGCTCGCAGGCGGTCTGCAATATGCATTTCAAGGTGCAGGTGGAGCGGCTGGGGCGCATTACATCATTACGTTTCCAATCACGCTTGCAGATGGGAACGTGATCAATCGCACTGTCATCATTCCTGTTGCGCAATACGTCGGTTAAAGGAGTTTGAAATCGTGAGCTTGATCCTGCTTGTGCTCGTCGTCATCTTGTTGTTTGGTGGTGGTGGCGGATATTACATGCATCGCAACTATGGTGGTGCGGGGCTCGGTGGTGTGCTTGGCACGCTGCTGATCATCGTTCTCATCATCTGGCTGCTTGGCGGCCTCGGCTTCTATCGATGATGCGATACGGCGTGCCTGCGGTCAGTCCATCAGCGTTGCTGATTTTGATCGCATTCGTGCTTGTGCTGCTCGCTGTATTGCGCACAGCGCTTGCGTCGCCGCTTGCCCCGCGTATCGATCTCGCCTGGCTCGGGATGGCGTTCTTTCTTGCTTCGTTTCTTGTGAGGTAAATCATGCCACTGGAAAAGGGTTCAAGTCCCGAAGCCTTCTCGCATAACGTCTCAACTGAGATGAAGGCAGGAAAGCCTCAGAAGCAAGCAGTCGCAATCGCATATTCGGAAAAGAATGGCGACGAAGCGAATGCAGGCTTGCCGCTCGTCAACTACGGAGAGACAGAGGACAAGAAGGAAGATGAGCCGTGCGTTGTTCCTGCTCCCGTTGTGCCTTCTGTTCCTGTCTCGCCCGCGGCGCCGATATATGATCGCGTCCCGGTTGCGAGCGACGGACGCGCTTCAGCCGGTGCTGCTTTCAAAGGACGCACGTTCTAATTGTCCCTCATCAGTATCACTGAGACCAACGTCTTTACAGCACTCAAAGCTGTCCTGCTGACGTTTGGCTTGCAGACAGCAGCGGGCGCGTCGTTGCCTGCTGCGCAGATCATCAAGGGACAAGTCAATCGCGTTCCCGAGCCGCAAGCGACAGACTTCGTGGTGCTTTGGCCGTTGCTGCGCAATCGTCTCGCCACGAACATCGATGACTGGCTCGACAACTCGTTTGCGGGATCGATCACAGCGAACGTGCTCACTGTCACGTCTGTTGCGAAAGGTAGCGTGGTTGTAGGGTTACCTATCTATGGGGCGAACATCGCAGCCGGCTGTCGTATCGTGTCGCAGTTGACTGGCACACCGTCAGGTATCGGCACATATTCTGTCTTGACGACGCCCGACATCACGAGCGAGACATTGTATGGCGGGGAATACGATGCGACGCAGTACACTGAAATGGTTATTCAGTGCGACGTGCACGGTCCCGGTTCCTCGGACAACGCACAACGCATCTCAACGTTGATGCGCGACATGTATGGCGTGCAGGCGTTTCAGGATGTGATGGACGGCATCGTTCCGCTTTATGTCGATGATCCTCGTCAGTTGCCTTTCACGAATGCTGAGCAGCAATGGGAAGATCGATGGACGATTGATATCCATCTTCAAGTCAATATCGAGTTGACGCTTTCGCAACAGTTTGCCGACGCGCTCACCGTGGGCGTAATAAGCGTAGAAGCTACGTATCCTCCTTAGGAGTTCGTCAATGTCCGCGACTATCAGCACAATTCCTGCATCAACGGTTGTTGATGTCATCCCCAGTGTTCTGAATGCTGGTGGTTCGGCTCTTGATCTCGTCGGTCTGCTGCTCTCGTCGAGCAGCCAGACGCCGATCGGCTCCGTGCTTTCGTTTCCGACTTCAGATGCTGTCGCTGCGTATTACGGTGCGACATCGATTGAAGCACTCGAAGCCGATGTCTACTTCAGCGGTCGCTTGAATGGCACAAAGTTGCCAGCTGCAATGCTGATCACGCAATACAATCAATCGAACGTTGGCGCATATCTGCGAGGCGGGCAGATCAGCGGCTTGACGCTCGCGCAGTTGCAAGCGATTACCGGCGTATTGACAATCTCGCTGAATGGAACTCCTGTCACGAGTTCGGCGATCAATCTTGCGTCTGCAACCAGCTTCTCGAATGCAGCGCAGATCATCACGACAGCACTCGGCACGACGGGACCAACGCAAGCGTCGTTTACCGGCTCTTGTGGTTCGAACTTCACTGCGACGGCTTCGGGAACAGCATTGACTGTCTCAGCAGTGACGGGCGTATTGCATGTCGGCGCGGGTGCACTTGGCGACACGATCACAGGCACCGGCATCACAGGCACCGTGACGTTGGTTGCGCAGGTCTCAGGCACTCCGGGCGCTGCGGGCGTTTACACGACAAGCGCTTCGACGACATGCGCGGGCGCAGCAGTCACAGGGACGAGCAACTTCGTCGATGTGACCGCAGTCTCGACGGGCACGCTTCAGATCGGACAAGAGATCGTCGGCACCGGCATCGCGAACGGCACCTATATCACTGCGCTCGGCACCGGCACAGGGACGACGGGCAGTTATCAAATCTCGCTCGCGACGCATCAAGCGAGCGAAGCGATGACGGCTGTTCTGCCGACCGTCACTTACAGCAGCTTGTCGGGGTCGTTCGTCATCACGAGCAGCACAACGGGTGCTGCATCGACGATTGGATACGGCAGTGGCACGATTGCGACGCCGCTGCTCTTGACGCAAGCGACCGGTGCAGTGCTCTCGCAGGGCGCCAATGCTGCGACGCCGACGGCATTCATGAATGCAGTCGTTTTGCAGACACAGAACTGGGCAACGTTCTGGACTGGGTTCGATCCCGACAACGGCTCGGGCAACGCGAACAAGCTGCTGTTCGCGCAGTGGACGAACGCGCAGAACAATGCTTACGTCTACGCTGCGGAAGATCACGACATCACAGCGACACAGAGCACGAATGCGACGACATCACTTGGCAACATCATCAAGACGACGCAGTTGTCGGGCACCGTCGTCAGCTACACGCCGATTGCGACCAGCCCATATTTCCTCGGCGCATTCGTCGCAGCGTATGGTGCGTCACTCGACTTCGACCGCACGAATGGACGCGCGACGCTCGCGTTCAAGTTCCAAGACGGACTGGGGATCACTGCGAGCAATGCGACGCAAGCAGCGAACTTGACAGCGAATGGATACAACTTCACGGGCGAGTTCGCGACTGCCAATCAAGACTTCAATTGGTATATGAATGGCGGGATCAGCGGGCAGTTCCAGTGGGCAGACAGTTACTATAACCAGATCCAGCTGAACAACGCGCTGCAACTCGCGTTGATGGAACTGCTCAACAACGTCGGCTCCATTCCCTACAACCCCGCGGGTTACAGTCTGATCCGGCAGGCGTGCCTCGACCCAATCAACTCTGCTGTCAACTTCGGATCGATCCGCCCCAACGTGCCGTTGTCTGCTGCGCAAGCAGCAGAAGTGAACAACGCTGCGGGCACTCAGATCGATGGCGTGCTCTCGACAGTCGGTTGGTATTTGCAGATCAAAGCGGCGACGGCACAAGTGCGACAGGCACGTGGGTCGCCTCCGATGACGCTTTGGTATATGGATGGGCAGTCTGTCCAGCAGATCACGCTTGCTTCCATCCTCGTTCAATAAGGAACAGTGAGTTATGCCTGATATCACGAGTGCAAACGCAGTCTTGACGCTCGCTGCAATTGGCGTGCTCAGCGTGCCGCAGCGTATCCAAGGCTTCTCGACAGACGACATCTACTCCGTCGCTCCCGTCGCTCCCGTCGAGACGATGATGGGCATCGACGGGCAGTTGTCGGCTGGGTTCGTCTACACTGAGAAGAAGATGGACATCACGCTCATGGCGGGGTCGCCATCCAACAGCTTCTTCGACGCACTGCAAGCAGCACAAGAAGCTGCCGTGCAGCCCTTCGAGTTGTCTGGGATGCTGACGTTGCCGAGCACTGGCTTGCAAGCCGTGTTGATCACTGGCTTCTTGACGCGCTATCCCCCGGTGCCAAACGGCAAGAAAGTCTTGCAGCCCCGTGTCTATGAGATCACGTGGCAGAACATCAACGTGTCCCCGATCAGCGCAGCAGGCTAACGCCCGAACGGCACAGTGATCGTGCCGAAGCAGACGATCCCGGGTGCTTGACAGTTGTTGATCATGCGGAGCATCGCGATCTGCCCGCGCACGTACTCGGGATCATACGCTTTGCGTTGTGCTGTGCGCTGTGTCTCGCGCTCGAAGTGGTTGCACACGTCACGCAAGCGCTCAGAGGGCTCCTGAGAGCACGGATGGACGCTCTCAGGATGCAGATCACCGACCGGGTCAGGTCGCCGTGAGAGCGCGTTCAAGACGCCGCGCTCAGCAGACAGCCGTTCACTGTCGTTGAGCGACTGCCACGTGCGCACGTGCTCGTACGTGTCACGGTAGCCGGCGATAAAGGAGTTGATCTTGGGTGCGTAGGGATCGGGGTCAGTCTGCGCTTGTCCTCCGACCGGACCGACGAAGCTGAGCGCGCCGATCATCGCTGCGATTGCAAGGTATTTCATCAGACCACTCCACTCTCGAAGTCGTGACAGGATGTGAGCGCGAGATAATGCGCAGTCGTGCTTGAGTAGACAGCATCGACGTTGAACATGGCAACGTCCTTCTTCGTCTGGTTGTCATAGACAGCGAACCCGACGAAGACGCGATCACCGAGGACTTTGCGCTCGGCGTAGCGCTCTTGCACTTCGAACCTCATGACGTTACTCCTTCCAATTTACGCAACAGATTGCTGCTGCGCAGCTTGAGAACTCTGCCGCTTCTGTCCATTTTGACATGGATCCGGTGCGATTGAAGAACGAGGCGGACGATCTCGCCGTATCTGTCTCCCGACATCCAGAAGTCTGTGGCAGGGTGAAGCTCGACGCGATCACCGACGCGGTAGCCGTTATACGCAACGGGATCAGCCATCAGACTACTCCCGCGATTGTGACCATGCCGGGCTTGAGCGCGTCTTCGTCTGTGCTCTCGCTGTCGAGACAGTTTTCCAGAACGATCTCGGCGATGTCGGTCAGGCTATCGGGAAGCGTCGCAGTGTGCGGGAACGTCGTCGCATCTGCGCCCGTCCGTTCGATCAGAGCAGACAGCTTGCGCGCTCTGACAGTCTCGTCGTCGTCGTTGGCGACCTCAAGCATGTCTTCTGCCATGCAGTGATAGGTGCTCAACGCAGTCTCAGAAATGAATGTAATCTCAGCCATAGGAAGTCTCCTGGGTTTTCAGCACGTCGGTATATACACATTCTACCTCAGCAGTGCAAAGGAATAATTACCTATGTCGCGTCGAGAAGCGCAAATCGTCATCATGGCAGAGGGCCGTGATCAGGGCAAAATATACCATATTCGGGAGCTTTTCGCGGTTCCGGCGGAAGAATGGTTCACACGTGCTATGCAGATGCTGGTCCGCGCCGGGATCGAAGTGCCGCCAAATATCCTCCAGGAAGGCGCCATGGGTTTCGTCACGATGGGGATCGGCGCGTGCTTGACGGGGCTCGGGAAGGCTCCATATGACGACTTCAAGCTGCTGATGGATCAGATGATGCAGTGCATCGTCGGGTATCAGGAGAAGGCTGGGGCTACCAAAATCGAGAATATCGACGTGATCCTAAGCCAGACCGAAGAAGTCTCGACGCTCATCAGACTGCGCGAGGAGATCATCTCGCTCCACCTGGGTTTTTCTTTGGCCGCGAGGCTCTTGAGTTATCGGGAGGCGGTGGTGGCGCTGATCAACGGGCTTGGGCTGACTACCGAAACATCCCAAGATCAATCGCAATCGTAATCTCTTCGCGACTGGCGACATACCGCGAGTTGCAAGAGTTCTATTCGTTGCGCGATCTGTACGACTTGCTCGAAGTTCGGGCCGTGGACGCACACAACAAGTGGCTTGCGAGTAAGCCGGAGCGCTGATCAATGCCGACAGTCATCGACGAGCTTGTCATCAAGCTTGCCTTCGATATGGAGGCATTGAAGAAGCGTGGCGATGAAACGAATGAACACCTAAAGAAGATCAGAGAGAACGCCGAGCGTACCGGTAAAGACATGGAGAACAGCGGCAAGCGTGCTGCTCAGTTCTTTGCGTCTGCCAAAGTCGAAGCGCTCGCATTGATGTCGGTGCTGACGGGCGGAGCAGGACTGATCACTGCTGCTGCCAACACAGCGTCTTCGATTGCTGAGCTTGGTCGTGCTGCGCAGAACCTGAATGGAATGAACCCGCAAGCGCTCGATGCTTGGGGCATGGCACTGAAGCGTATCGGCGGCAACGCTGAAGACGCTGTGACATCGTTCAATAACATCGGTTCTGCGCTTGCGCGCTATCGACTGAAGGGTGACACGACGATCATTCCCTTCTTGAATGCGATCGGCGCGCAAACGACGATGACGCCCGAACAGATTGCGGTCAAGTTCTCTGAATACATCAAGGCGCATCCCGAGAAGACTGCGCAAGAAGTCAACGTCATCGGGCAGGGACTGGGCATAACGCAGTCGATGACCAATCTGCTGCGACAGGGTCCCGAAGCTGTGCGTCGCGAGCTTGATCTGTCCCGCACGCTTGGCTTGCGCACGCAAGAGATGATCGATGTGGCGACGAAGTTCCAGCACGACTTTACCGCACTCAATCAAGCTGCGTCGCATCTGACCGACAAGATGATGCTTCAGATGATGCCGACGATGGATGCATTCATTGTCGGGCTGACGAAGTGGATCGTCGATAATCCAAACACTGCTGAAGGCGCAATGGTCGGCGGTGCTGTTCTCGGCGGTGCTGCTGGCACAAACGTATTGGCGCGCGTGCTCGGCTTGACTGCGCTCGCTGATGCAACGGGCGCAGTGACAGCAGCGCTCTTGAAGTTTGCGGGTGTGCTCGGCTTGATCAGTCTCACAGGTGCGGGTGGAGGACAAGCGACGCAAGCTGAGACAGACGCGACGACAGAGCGCTTGCGTCGAGAGAATAAGCTGCCTGGCGGTAATACGCCATTGCCTCCGCTTCCTCCTGGCTATCAAGATCCAAATTCCGGTCCGACGCTCTGGGGCTGGATCAAGCGCAAGATGGGCTGGGGAGGCGAGACGACTGCGCCGCCCGCAGCAACAGGAGTAGGACCGCGAGCGGGCTCATTCTCTGGACCGCGCGCAGATGCAGCAGCGCAAGCGTCGCTCGCGTTCTGGAAGAGCAAAGGCTTGACTGATGCACAAGCAGCAGGCATGGCGGCGCAAGAGATTGCAGAGAGCGGGGGCAACCCAGGCGCGCGTGGCGATTATGTCAATGGACAAGCGACAGCGATTGGCGCGTATCAATGGCATGCTGATCGACGCGCAGCGATCCTCGCAGCAACAGGCATCGATGTCACGAAAGCGACGATTGAGCAGCAACGCGAAGCAGCTTATTGGGAATACACGCATACTGAGCGCGGCACGCAAGCTGCGATGCAAGGCGTCACTGATCCCGCACAAGCAGGTCGTATAGGAACAGGCTTCGAGCGTCCCGGGGATCGTCGCGGGCAAGAAGCTGAGCGCGCAGCGATTGCAGCACGCATCGCGCGTCTCGGCAGCAACACGCCGCCCCCTATCGGCGGTCCACGCATGATGGGCTATTCAGGCGAGCCAAGTTTAATACCGCCGCCAGGTGCACGGGGCGAAGACATGTTGCAGCCTTTGATGCCTGTCACGCACTCGATGGATGTCGGCACGATCAACGTGCATACGCAAGCGAGTGATGCGCACGGCATCGCGAAGGAAATACATGGAGCGTTGACAGATCAGATGATCTCGCAGGCCAATCGAGGGCTGGCATAATGGCGCTCCCAAATACCGTTAAACCTGCGTTCCCTGACATTCCGCAAGTGTCAGGGGCGCCGAACGTCGTGCGCGCTGTAGGTAGTGGGCAGAGCACCGTGGTAGCCGTGCTTGCAGACGCTGCGCGCATCGCACGTCTGTTCTTCCCTCCGCAATGGGGACTGTACACGATTGAGGGCTCGCCTGTGCTCACTGCGCATGCGTCGCTGTCGCCGACCAATCTGATCAGTTCGATTAACTCGCTCGTATCTGTGAATGGACTGTCCTCGCTGTTCTCTGGCGATGCTGCATCTGTGCGCAGTGTCGAGTTTCGGCGCGAGAAGCGCATCTCGACGGCGCCCCAAGAAGAGGGCGCGTTCATGAGTTACAATAAGGTATCGGAGCCGTTTCAAGCGCGCGTGACGTATCTGCAAGGTGGCTCTGATGATGATCGCAACTCATTCTTGCAGCAGGTCAATCAAGCGCTCAATGCATTGACGCTCTTCATGCTCGTCATGCCTGACTTCACGTATCCGAACGTGAACGTGGTTGGCTATGAGTATCAACGCACGTCGCGTCGCGGCATGACGCTGCTGCAAGTCGAAGTGATGGTCGAGCAAGTGCGCGTCGTCGGCTCGGCACAGTTCACACAGACTGAGACGCCTGCGGGCGCGAATACGACGAATACAGGAACAGTGCAGGCAACAGATGCGCCGACTGGCGTTCCTGCGCGTGTCGAGAGCAATTCGTTGCCTGCTGGAGCAGTGACCTGATGCAGCTAATTCCGCTCCAAGCAACGCCAAATCAGACGGTGGCTGTGCAACTCAGTGGGCAGTCATGCACATTGAATGTTTACCAGAAGAGCACAGCGCTGTACATGGATGTGTTTGTCAATGACGTGTTGATCATCGGCGGTGTCATTTGTCAGAACATCAACCGCATTGTGCGCTCGACCTATCTCGGTTTCATCGGGGACTTCGCATTCGTCGATACGCAGGGCGATCTTGATCCCTACTATGCGGGCATCGGCAGCAGGTATTACCTGATGTATTTCACTGCGGCAGAGCTTGCTCCGCTGCCTTACGCGGACGCCTGATATGAGCAGCACGCTATCACCCGCGCAGCAAGAGTTGATCAGCGCCAACAATCAACTCAACGATCCGACGCTGCATACGGCAGTGCACGCGAACGCGGGACCGCCTGGCAACTCGTATGTCGAGCGCGCGTTGTCCTTCAAGTTTACGTTGGGCAAAGGCTCCTTCGGCTTATCTGGGCAGAACACAGTGACGGTCGATAGTGTGCGTGCGCACTGCACCATCTTAAAGAACGGTGCGCCGTCGATGAGCAGTGCCGAGATGCGCATCTATGGCTTGACGCCCAGCATCATGAATGCGCTCACAACGCTTGGGTCCCCGCGGCCGATGGAGCGCGACAATACCGTTGCGATCTCGGCTGGTGACAACAACACGGGACTCGCGCTTGTCTATCAAGGCACTGTGC
>Ga0068856_100008095_pt1 | contig 10261 bp, 7 predicted proteins | sample KBSCornC62_FD_66595 | JGI IMG/M metagenome (GOLD analysis project Ga0068856, IMG submission 66595) | Corn rhizosphere microbial communities from Kellogg Biological Station, Michigan, USA - KBS Corn C6-2 | ecosystem: Host-associated > Plants > Roots > Rhizosphere > Soil ... | reverse complement strand
TAGCGCTGAAATTGAAGGACCACCGGCTAAAGCCCGGTGGTGTCACTGATTCCTTCTCCTATGCGGGTGCGCTCGGTTTGTGGTTGGCGGGATAAAATGTTTGGCGCATTTTTCAGGGGTGATCGTACGTACTTGCCTTGGTAGCCATAGAAATCCAACGCCATTGTTGATTTCCCCAAACCTGCGCCTCCGGAAGCAACTCTGACACTGCACGCACGACCGACGGCCACTTCACTTCGTCGTAATCGTCTCCACTCAGCCAACCACCCGACTTAACCTTCGGCAACCACGCGCGAATGTCAGCGCATACACTCTCATAATCGTGTCGCGCATCGAGATGCACCCATTCGATTGAATCGTCCGCAAACATTCGCGACGCGTTTACTGAGTCGGAAATGATAAGCGTAATCACCTCGGCAAACCCACACTCTAAAATGTTCCTGTGCAACATGCCCGCAAACGTGCCTCCACCCTCCTGCACAACAGACCCGTGATAATCTTTGTTTCGCCAACCCTCGGGCCCACTACCCCGACACGTATCAATCCCGATTACGCTGATGTTTTTCCGGCTAAGCTGAATCACTTCTGCCAGCGAGCACAGACTCCGACCAAGATAAGTACCAACTTCAACGAAACGACCGTCATCAGGGAAAAACTTTACCGCCTCTTCCTGAGCTTCTCGCCATTGAAACCAACCATCAATTTCAGACCATCTCTTTCGTGGCCTGAGTCGCTTAAAAAGTGCTTGTGAAAAATTCAGTCCCAAGATCGTCTCTAACGCATGTGGGGAAAAGGTTCGTCCGGGCATCGCTTGTTCAGGAAATTTGCAAGCTGCTGCCAGCCATCGCCCTTTTCCCAACACACGACCAGTAAATCGCGACCTCTTCTGTCACCGAAATACTCGAGGACTTGTTGATTGTGACGCTCGTATCTATCACCAGACTTTTGGTAATCCCATTCAGCTGGCTCAACACCATGCACATAATCCCACCAGTGAGGTTTCACGAAGTCTGCTTTCCTGATTCCTTCGCGCTCGTGGTGGCCCTGAAGACTTTTCACATAGGTCTCAGCATCTTTTCTGATTGTCAGAATGAATCGACTGTTCGGATACGTTTTGTCCAACTCTTCATACATCAAGAACCACGGCCAATCTTCAAAGCTCTCGAACCGGCTCGCCTCGGCAAGGGCGTTGCTTAAATCATTTCTCTTAACCTGGACAGCGAGATCCATATCGTAAGTACGATGCTTGTAACCAAACTTGCGCAGGCAACAACCCAAGGTCGTCGTGCCAGTTTTCGGCAGACCTATACCGACGATCTTCCGTGCGCGCACAGGTCTCACGCGAGTCCAGTCTCTGCGGATTCGGTTGGTTATTCTTCGAGTCAACACGGGCAAAGCTACTCAACACGAAGAAGTCAATACCTCTCGATAGTAAGCCAACAAGCTTTCAACCGTTTTCTCTTTTGAAAACTCCGTCATGGTCCGACGTGCTGTTTCTCCCATCGCCTCAAGATTCGGATCCGCCCACACCGCGATCAACTTTTCAGCCAACTCATCTGACCTGTCTGGCCTAACCAAAAATCCATTAAACCCGTCTGTGATCAACTCGTCGAGACCTGTGCCTGCAGTTCCTACGACAACTTTACCCAGACCCATCGACTCCAGACATGCGTTAGGTGTGTTGTCGATTAGCGACGGTAAAGTTATCAAGTGTGCCCCTGCGATAATCGGATACAGCTGACTGTGCGGAAGATGGTTCGAAATGATCAGACGATCCGCGAATTTTCCACATTGCTGCCGAGCATAATCGGCCATTGATGGAGCCACAGACGTATGCATATCGCGACCGACCAGAACGACATAAGCGTCGCGGTGCCGTTCAAGGAACCTAGGGATCGCCTGGGCCAAATTATGAAAGCCCTTGTGCAATTGAAAGCGCCCAAAGTAGAGCAGGTATTTACGTCCGCTCAGAAATTGATCGTAGAGCGAAGGATCCCAGGCTCGAAGTTCATCGTAAAAAGGCGTGCGAACTAACTTAACATTTGAAAGTCGCGCCTTCTTCTTCAGAATACTTTGCAGAAACATACTTGGCGCCAACACGTTGCCGCTCAGCCAGAACTGCAAACGTTCAAATCGCTCAACTGCCTTTGCATCGAGACCTCTTCCGAATCCTGCTGCCTCATGCAACATCGGTTCGTAGGAAGAAGCGCGCACCAGGTGCCGGCCCTTCAAAAGCGGAATAGAGAAGACACCACAGAAGGAATAATTTGGATATTGAAATAGATCGAAACTTATTTTTTGGTGTAGTTGATTTAGTTTCCGATAAACCTGCGTACTGAGGTTTAGCCAGCGAAGCGTTGTCGAAAGACGATAACCGCTAAATCGATCGATAGTTTGCCACCCGGGCTTCAGCATTACACGATGCACGGTGACACCTCCGTGATCGAATGCAGCTTCGTCTATTGAAGAGAGAGTGACGACGTGGACATCGTGACCAAGGTTTGACAGTGCTTTTGAGACCCGGCCGAGATAGTTTGCCAGGCCACCATCGTAGTGATCTTCGGTAATGTATTCAGGCGTGGCAAAAGCAATCTTCAGAGTCTTCGGAAACATCGTCATCCGTTAATACAGAATCTGCAAACCAAAACCGATCACAGCGCAGAGCACGCCGTGCATTGCTTTGCCCAGACCCTTTTCTATCAAACGCGGAGACCAGGGGTGATGGCCGTTCGTCACTTCATTGCGTCCTGCCAGCCTTGAATAAGTATCTACCAGCATTGGCAGCACAGCGGCTGGTGCAAAGAGTTTTTCATATCGTTGTCGTGCGGCCTTCCCCATTTGTTTGCGAAGCGCCGGATCTAACGCGAGTCGCTGCATAGCCTCAGCTAATGATGAGCTGTCTCCGGGTTCGACCAGGATACCGACCTCCGGCGTAACAAGATCCGGTGATCCGCCTACAGCCGTTGTTACGATCGGCAGCCCATGCGCCATCGCTTCGATAACACTCTTGGACGTGCCTTCCGCATACGACGGAAGCACAAACACGTCGAGCGTACGCATGAACGCGCTGCAACCGACGCTCCCACTGTATGCGCCGACACACTCCCATACGCTTTGAAGTCCTGACTGATGAATGCGCGCCTTAAGGTCTTGCAACGCCGGACCGGTACCAGCAACGCGAACCCGAACGTTCACACCTCTGTCGGAAAGTTTCGGCAACGCGTCGAGCAAGACAAACGGGCCTTTCCCTTCTTCAATGCGAGCGGCGAATCCGAAGATAGTTTCACTACTGGATTTGAGAGGCAGTGCTGACGGCAATAGAAGTATCTCGTTGTCTTCTGAAATCAAAGGCAGCACAGACACAGATGACAGAAACTGAAAACGTTGTGACCACTGAGTTGCGAGGAGCGGTGAGAGCGCGGCAACTTCTGAGCACAAGGGTAAAACGTTTTCCAGACGTCGGTAGTATTGCGTCAATCCGGGCAAGTGATGCGGCGTCCCCATTTCGTGATAAAGAACGGGAATACCAGCCTCTTCTCCGGCGCGAATTATTAATGCTGCGCCTGTGTCGGGTGTGAAAACGTGTAAGACGTCGTAGCTGCAATGCTGGAAAAAGTCGCGACAATTGGCGTAATGCGTTCTGTAAATGAAATCTGTGAGCACTTGCCAAATTTTGCGTAAGCGATTTTCAGAGCGCGGAATAAGAAGAAACAGGAGCAGGAAACTCGAGAGCAGGTTCCGAATACCGCGAAGGATCATGAAGGCAATTGAACGACGAATTACATAGGCGACCGGCACGCCCGCGTTCCTTAGCCTTTGATAAAAGCGATCGTCGTCGGCAGGTTTATAAAGCAGGACCACTTCAACATCTTGTCCGGATCGATGTAACGCCATGGCATAACTAACGAGAATCTCGTCAGCGCCACTTACCGGTCCAAAGAAGTGACTCTTACACAGAGCTATCTTCATAATCCTCGAGGCTCGCGTTTTGGAATCATTAGCCAGGGAATGCGGCCGCTCGCAATCGTCCGAAAGGGACGAAGCCGAAACGCTTCGCGCAATTTCGCTCGTGCTGACGTGGCGTCTCCTTCATGGATCGCCTGCGTTGCTTCCGTCATCAAGATTTCGAACGAACGGTTCAGCAATTCCTGGCGAACCTTGCGTCGCTGCGCGTTGGTGCCCGCCTGCGCGCGCTTACGACTGAGCGCCATATTTTGAACCCGAAGCGAATATTGACAGAGTTCAATTGAATTTGAGCACATTTGATCAGATTTTGCGATAGCTTTTCGATGAATAGCGACAGGCTCTGCGAGTGCGATCACCCGCGCGACTTCACTGATGCGCAGCCACATATCCCAGTCCTCGATCAGTTTTAGTTCAGCATCGAAGCCACCCGCCGCCAGCAAACAGGATTTGCGCGCCAGCACCGAGGGCACTGGAATAAAGTTGGATTCAAGTAACTCCCAAAAAATATCTCCTTCGGGACAGTGTCCTGGGTACACTTGGCCCGTAGGTATTTGTCGCTCTGCATCACCAAGTAACGTTTGTCCGTAACAGAGCGCGCTGGTTTCGTCGCTACTGAGAATAGTCAGCTGCTTGTCTATTGAATTCGGCAGGCGCAAGTCGTCATCGTCGAGGAATGAAATAAAATCGCACGAGCTCTCAGCGATGCCCACGTTGCGTGCATTCGCAAGGCCGCCGTTCTTCTCGAGGGGAATGTATTTGATGTCAGGCAGATGTGAACACACTTCACGCGTGTCATCTGTAGAAGCATCGTCAACAACGATTATTTCGAGATCGGAACCAGCGCCTCGAGCACTCTCAATCGCGCGGGGAAGTAGATGCGATCGGTTGAAGGTGGTTATGACAACGGTGGCAGCCGGCATCGGAGATAGCTTAATTCCTGAAGGCTCGGTTAGGCCACTCGCAGGCAAGCAGAAAATTGGCCACAGATTTCACAGAAAGACACAGATCTCAGAGAAAAAGCGAAATCCCTCACACGGAAGTGTGAGGATGCTTCAAGTCCTCTCTACCAACAACGGCTAAAGAACTGATCAAATCCCGCGCACGGCAGTGCGGGGATCGTTCAAGTCCACACTATTTATCTGAATCTTGGTGAAGATAAGTCTTCAAACACAAGAGCAAACCGAGCAACAGAGCAGGCTAAATTCGAATGAATAGTTCGAACTTGAACAATCCCTACACTACCGTGTAGGGCATTCGCAGCTGTTTTCGGATGCAGCTATTTGTAGTGAGGATCTGAACAATCCCTACACTACCGTGTAGGGCATTCGCCGCTTTTTTGCTTCTCATTAAATGAGTGAACCTGTGGCCAATCTTTAGTTACTTTTTAAGAACGTTAACGGTCACCGTCGCTGTCGCGGTTCCACCCTTTCCATCGCTTACTGTGTAATTGAAGGTATCTGTCCCGCTGAAACCGTTTCGTGGTTTGTAGGTCAACGTCTTACCGCTGCCGGTGATGTTTACTGAACCGTTTGCTGCCTGAGTTACAGCCACAACTGTCAGGTTATCGCCGTCAACATCCGAGTCATTGCTCAGCACAGAAATGCTTACGCTCATGTTCTTGCCGGTCGACACAATGTCAGGTTGAGCATTCGGGTTGTCGTTTAGTGGATTGATCGTGAGTGAGATAGTTGCCTCTGCTGAAAAGGCAGCGCCATATGTCGCTCTGAATTTAAAGGTGTCCGGTCCACTGTAGTTCAAGTTCGGAGTATAAGTAAGGTTTCCTCCACTTCCACTCAACGTCCCGTGAGTTGGGTTAGCGGTGATAACGTACGACACGGTACCACCATTACCGACCCTGCCTGTGAGTGTGATCGGAAGTGGAATGTCTTCACTTCCGCTTAGTGATTGCGAGTCAGCGACGAGAGGATCGTACAGCCGAAGATAACGCACACCGCCATTCACCGTTGCAAAGAGCAACGAACCATCGCGACTCATCTTCAAACGTCCCTGCGTGAACGCCCAATTGCCTGGGTTCACAAACGTATTTTCAAAGTCGTAAGCAGCACTCTGCGTAAAGGTATTGGTGTCAAACGCGCGCACCTCTGTAGTTTGAGACCAGGCAAAATAAACTGTGTTCTCAACCGGGTGATACACGACTCCAATCGGCTGCGGACCGGCATACTGTCCAATCAGGTTGTACTTGACGAGATTCGCGTCGCAAATGTAAGTGCCATTGTAGGTTGGAATCGCATATTGAGTTCCGTTGCCGTTTACGCCGATCTCATAGTTGTACCACGCGGTACCATCCGTGTAGCCAAACTTCTTTAGTAAGTTTCCGTCGGCAACTCTGTATCTACCGAAAGGTCCGTCGGAGCTGTCGGCCTCTGCGTAACCGATAATTGAAAGATCGCCACTGGAGGTCACCATCGAGTTGTTGCGGACCTGAGCTAGTTCAGTCCAGGCACCCGTGATGGGATCAAGCCGGCGTAGTGGAATCCAACCTGAGCCTTCGAAGATTGAGGTCGTGAGCACGGTTCCATCTTTCGCGTAGGCGACCGCATAGGTTCCACCTTCCATAAAGGCGCGAGTCATCAGAACCTGACGCGTTTGTCCGGTCGGCAAATCGATTGCGTAAACCCACACAATCGGATCGAGGCGACGTTTATCAGCAACCACCAGTGTGTTGCCATCAGGCGAAAGATCGATTCCGCTGAGGTTGCTTCCGGCTATAGTGAACGGGGACAAGAATGTATTCGAGCCTACTTGATAACGTAGTACCGAATCGCCGTTTGTGACGTACAAGAGATCACGAGCGGAGTCGTACACCATATCAATACGCGACGCAGCGGGAATGAAGGTTCCGACTGCCTGAATTTTCTGACTTGATGCAACGAGTAAGGCGGCCACGAACAACATTGAGAGGAGAGTCCGACTGAATTTGATAGATACGGCTCGATGGTGGAAGGGAATCATCATGCTCTACCTTTCTAGCGAAATCAGTTTAAGAGGCTAGTGAGCTCTGGAATCGGGGGAGTGCGAATTTTGGCTGAGGTTAAGTTGTATACCTTATTAATTGATAAATAAGTAAGAACTGCGAGAAGCTTAAAGCTCGCCAGGAAAAACTGTCAACAAAAACTTGCGCTGGGGTGAAACAGTGAATTTGGAACACAAACCCAATTCAAAGCGCAGTAGGGAAGGGGGCAAGCGGGCAAACACAAATCAAACAATCAAAGCGCGGTCAGGAAGGGGGCAAGCGATCCAAACACAAGCCATTACCAACCAGGCCCGGAGCGCGCCCCCGCCGATTCCAGGCCCTAAGATTTTCACTTAACATTCACAACTTCAGGGCTGGAAACTGCGGGGGCGCGCTCGTGGTGTGGTTGGGTAGATTCGTGTTGGGTCGCTTGCCCCCTTCCCAACTGCGCTTTATATGGTGATTTGTTTTTGCCGCTGCCCCCTTCCTGACTGCGCTTTAATTTTTTTATTTGTGTTTGGCCGCTTGCCCTTCCAACTGCGCTTTAGTTTTTCTTTTGTGTATTCTGGCTAGCTAGCTCACGTGCATAAAACTGCAACCAGACTAGAGACTAATGGTATGGTGACGGTCCTTGTCATCGCCGTGTCCCTCCTCATCTTTCACTGCATCTTCAACAATCGCTACGGCTATTTTCGCGACGAGTTCAACTACCTGTCGTCGGGCGATCATCTCGCGTGGGGATACGTCGATGAGCCCCCACTCTTGCCATTCCTGGTCAGACTTAGCCGAACAATCCTGGGTGAGTCGTTACGCAGCATTCGCTTTCTTCCAGCGTTAGCGACTTCAGGCGCAGTTGTGCTTACCGGATTAATCGCACGTGAGTTTGGAGGCGGCCGCTTTGCGCTTCTACTGAGCGCTGTGACAGTTGTGATTGCGCCAATCTATCTCTCGGACGGCAGTCTCGTGACGACAAATTGTCTCGAGCCACTGTTATGGATGGGCTGCGTTTACTGTGCCTTGCTGGCCATAAAACGAGACGCGCGTTATTGGCTTGCGTTCGGATCGATCGCAGGGTTGGGGTTGGAAGAGAAGTACTCGATCGCATTCTTCGGTTTCGGAATTGTGACCGGCCTCTTAATTACGAAACATCGTCGCGTGCTTCTTAATCGTTGGTTTTGGCTTGGAGGGCTGCTGGCGTTTCTAATCTTCCTTCCCAATCTGATCTGGAGTATTCAAAATCACTGGCCCTTCTTTCAACTCATGCATAACATCAGAGCTGACGGGCGTGACGTTCAACTATCTCCGCTCGCATTCTTTGGTCAACAGATCCTGCTCATTCATCCGCTCAACGCTCCAATCTGGATCATAGGTTTGTTTGTGCTGTTCTTCTCCGAGCGTTTCAAAGAGTTTCGGTTTCTGGGTTGGACGTTTGTGATTTGTTTCATCACATTCGTCGTACTGAAAGGAAAGGCTTACTACCTCGCGCCTATCTATCCAATGTTGCTCGCGGCTGGTGCGGTTACAGTAGGGGCGGCTCTCTCAGGTCGCACGCAGGGTTGGCTCCGCAGGGCGACCTCTTCAATAATCATCGTTGTGTTGCTTCTAGGCGGTGCATTACTTACGCCTCTTGTAGTTCCCGTTCTTCCTCTCAGCACATTTATTTCCTACATGGAGCGCCTACCATTCAAGGTGCCTCGTACTGAGCACAGCCACGAACGCGCGTTGTTGCCGCAGCATTACGCAGATCAATTTGGATGGGAAGAGCTGACGGCGAAGACAGCCGAAGCGTGGTCACGACTTACGCCGCAGGAGAAGAATGATTGCGGCATCTTCGCTCAAAATTACGGACAGGCAGGAGCAATCGATTTCTTCGGGCCGCGGTACGGTCTGCCAAACGCATTAAGTGGACATCAGACGTATTTTCTTTGGGGACCACGCGGGTATTCCGGCAATTGCATGATCGTGCTTGATGACGATCGCGAAACGCTGTCGCAGTTATTTGATGAAGTAGAGTTCGTTGGGACGTCTGACAATCCTTACGCACTTGAGCGCAACATCACAGTCTGGCTCTGCAAAGGTGCGAAGTTTGGATCGCTGCAGCAACTGTGGCCAAAGCTTAAAAAGTGGCGTTGATGTCTTTTCTGCGCTCCTCAGCGTTCTCTGCGTCTCTGCCGCCAAACAGGCGGCCTGATCCGCACACCGCAGAGCGCCTCTGCTTGTTCAAAATGCAAGCAGATAAGAAAGATGAAACTCAACATAGAACAAGTCGGGAAGGGTGGTTTACCCCCGCTCGTCTCCAATTTATTGATCGGGGAACAGCGGGGGTAAACCACCCTTCCCGACTTGTTCTTTGCACGTTAGTAACACGAACAACTTTGATTACGGCAACGTGTAAGCAACGACGGAGTCGGACAACACGCTACTTAACCCTCGCAGAAAGCCACCGCCACCCGCCGCAATCACTACAAACTGTTTACCAGTCTTCCTACCCTGGAAAGTCATCGGAGTTGCATGCCCATTGGCTTCGATCTGGGATTCCCAGAGTTGCTTTCCTGTTTTTGAATCAAAAGCACGAAAGCGATGATCCGTCGTGCCGGCGATGAACACCAACCCACCCGCAGTGACGATCGATCCACCGAGATTTTGAGTGCCGGTATTGTGAACACCCCTGGCTTCGAGTTCATCAACTACGCCAAGTGGGACTCGCCAAACGATGTCACCCGTTTTCAAATTAACTGCCGTGAGAGTGCCCCACGGTGGTTGTTGACAGGGACGGCCATTCTTGTCGCGAAACCACGCATACTCTTCAAAACGACCCTGTCGCACATATGGCATCGGCGAACCAGGCGACGTTGGGTTCATCTGTCCGACGGCGCCATCTTCGTTCATGTTCACGTAAAGGTATCCGGTTGAAGGATCGAACGAAGCACTCGACCAGTTTGCTCCTCCGTGATAGCCGGGAAACATCAACGTTGGTTGCAAGCTGGCAGGCGTATACATTCCATGGTTCGTTAACTTGTTGTATAGCTCAGTACAATAACGCTCTGATTCAGGTGAGACTTTGCTGACTTCATCACGAGTCATCGACTGCCGCGCCAGAGGTGGCGGCTTAACAGGAAAGGGTTGAGTCGGCCACGTTTGTTCACCCGGAACATCGCTTTGTGGTACCGGTCGCTCATCGATTCGAAAGAGAGAATCTCCGCTCATCCGATTGAAAACGAAGACAAATCCCATCTTCGTCACTTCTACGATCGCCGGAATGGTTCGACCAGCGATGCGCAAATCAATCAATGAAGGTTGTGCGGGAAGATCGTAGTCCCA
>Ga0068856_100008094_pt1 | contig 10264 bp, 6 predicted proteins | sample KBSCornC62_FD_66595 | JGI IMG/M metagenome (GOLD analysis project Ga0068856, IMG submission 66595) | Corn rhizosphere microbial communities from Kellogg Biological Station, Michigan, USA - KBS Corn C6-2 | ecosystem: Host-associated > Plants > Roots > Rhizosphere > Soil ... | reverse complement strand
ACGGTCGGTGCTGGGATGTAGCTGTAGGCGCCCATGTCGGTGACCTGACCACCGGCGGGCCCGTACAGCCGAGGGTTGTTGTCGAGGTCGGTCTCGTCGGCGGGGATCCCGCTGGTGTCGCCCGCACCCCGCGTTGGCGAGCTTGAGCTCTCGCGGAAGTTCGCCGCGCCGAGCGTGTCGCTGGCGCCGGCGAGCTGCGGATCGGAGTGGATCGACGCCGTCTGCGTGAGCGTGACGTGACGGTCATCACCGCCACAGCCGTCGTGAGTGGTGGTGTTCTGCGATAGCAGCGAGGAGTAATCGGAGTTGGAGAACGTCACCCAGATGCCACCGCTGCTGGGTCCGGTCAGCGCGACGGGGCAGCCGACGGCAGTATTGGGCGTATCGAGAATGTCGTTGCTGAACAGCACACTCTGGCCAGCCGGTGCGTTAACGACCGCCGCATGGTCTGAGCCGTACACAGTGTCGTTGCGAACGACGATCCCGGCGCCCGTCTGGGTGTTCAAAGGGGTGATATTGAGAGCGGGGTAGTAGGTCCCCCCGCTGTCGTACTCCTCGCAGATGCTGCCGGTGATCGTGGCATCAGCGGCGAGGATCGAGCAGGCGGAGTTGTCGGCGGTCGCCGCCCACACGTCGCTCACCGTGGTCGTCTCTCCCAGATTCACGGCCAGGCCGCGTAGGAAGAGTCCGGACGCGGCAGCCCCCTGGGCCAGGGTTAGGCTCGATGCGCCTCCGCTGGAATACCCGGAGTAGGTCACGATGCTGCTCACGCCCGCGCCGGTCAGCGTCACCCCTGCACTGAGGGTCAGGCCACCGGAGCTGCTGTAGCTCCCGGGCGCCACCGAAATCGTGTCGCCGACCGTGCCCTTGTTGTTCACGGCGTAGTCGAAGGTGCATGGGCTGGCCTGCGTGCACGCGGTGTGGCCGGCGTTGGCGGGGTCCGGCGTGACGTAGTAAGTCGTGGGGCTGGCCAGAGCGTCGCTTGCGCCGGCGAGCCAGAGGCAGCAGACGGCCGCGAGCGGGAGAAGGCGGTTGCGCGAAAGAGATGTCATTCCCGCCACCGTAGGTCCGCCCCGCCACTATCGCGTCAGGGGCCGACCCCTGATCTTTACGGCCCACCAGGAGCGCGACCTCTGATCTTTACGGCCCACCACAAGCGGGGTACGCGTCCAGGTCCGGACCCTCGCGCGTGGCGTCGCGTCCGCGACCGGCGGCCGTCGTCAGGGTTGGGAGGCCGGCGCCAACCCGAGGAAAAACATCAGCGATCGGTTCAGCTGCACGAGTTCATCGTCGCGGAGGCGGGCGAGTCGCTCACCCAATTAGTACTGCTCTCTCCCGTTCTCGCCGCGTACGTCTACTGATCCTCGCCGCTGACTACGCGCGGTTGGCCATGCTGCGTCCCGCCTGCCTGCCGCTGAACAGGCAGCCGCCGAGGAACGTGCCCTCGAGCGCGTTGTAGCCGTGCATGCCGCCACCGCCGAACCCCGCGGCCTCACCGGCGGCCCACAGCCCGGTGAGCGGTTGGCCGTCGAGACCGAGCACGCGCGCCTCGAGGTCGGTGGCAAGCCCTCCGAGCGTCTTGCGCGTGAGGATGTGCAGCTTGACGGCGATCAGCGGCCCGGCGGCGGGGTCGAGGATCCGGTGCGGAGCCACCACGCGGCTGATCCGGTCGGGCAGGTAACGGCGCGCCGAGCGGATCGCCATCAGCTGCAGGTCCTTGCCGTATGAGTTGGCGACCTCGCGGTCGCGGGCCAGGAGCTGGCGCTCGATCTCCTCGTGGCTGAGCAGTGGCTCGTCGGTGAGCGCATTCATGCCGGAGACCAGCTCACGCAGATCATCGGCCACGACAAAGTCCTCCCCGTGGTCGAGGAAGGCCTGGATCGGGCCGGGAACCTCCGGCAGCAGCCGCGAGCGCACGGTCGCCTCCACATCCTTGCCGGTGATGTCCGGGTTCTGCTCGGAGCCGGAGAGCGCGAACTCCCGGGCGATGATGCGCCGGTTGAGCACGAACCACGTGTGCTGGTGGCCGGTGCGGCCGATGTGCGCGAGCGTGGCGACGGTGTCGAAGCCCGGGAACAGCGGCGCGGGCAGGCGCCTGCCGGTGGCGTCGAACCACATCGAGGAGGGCGCGGGCAGGATCCGGATTCCATGGTTCTGCCAGATCGGGTCCCAGTTGCGCACCCCCTCCGTGTAGTGCCACATGCGGTCGCGGCCGATCCAGCTGGCGCCGGCGCGCTCGGAGATCTCGAGCATGCGCCCGTCGGTGCTGGCGGGCACGCCGGCCACCATCTCCCGGGGCGGGGGCCCGAGGCGCTCGGGCCAGAGGCGCCGCACCAGCTCGAAGTTTCCGCCGATGCCGCCGCTTGCGACCAGCACGGCGCCGGAGCGCGCCTCGAACTGGCCGACCATCTCCCGCGAGCTTTCCTGGCCGCGCTGCGCCATCGAGCGCGCCAGCAGCGAGCCGCGCACCCCCACGACGCTGCCGCGCTCGACGATCAGCTCATCGACGCGATGACGGAAACCGAACTGCAGCAGTCCACGCTCGGCCGCCTCCCGCACCCTCTGCTCGAACGGCGCCACCACCGCGGGCCCGGTGCCCCAGGTGAGGTGAAAGCGCGGAACCGAGTTGCCGTGCCCGAGCGCGTCGCCGCCGCCACGCTCGGCCCAGCCGGGGCTCGGCAGCACACGAATCCCGAGCGAGCGCAGCCAATCGCGCTTCTCGACCGTGGCGAATTCGACGTAGGCGCGGGCGAAGCGGCGGGGGTGTTCATCCTCAGGACGATCGAACGCGGCACTGCCGAGCCAGTCTGACCAGGCCAGCTCGAAGGAGTCGTGGATCCTCGCCCGGCGCTGCTCGGGTGAGTTGACGAAGAAGAGGCCGCCGAGTGACCAGAACGCCTGCCCGCCGAGCGACGCCTCCGGCTCCTGGTCGAGCAGCAGCACCCGCTTGCCGGCGGCGACCAGCTCTGCCGCCGCCACGAGACCGGCCAGGCCACCGCCGACCACGATCGTCTCGGCCTCAAGCTGGGAGCTCGTCACGCGAGCTGAGGCTACAGACCAGCCGGATGCAGGATCCGGTTGAAGCTCTTCAGGTAGGCCGTGCTCGGGGTGTCGATCTGATGAACCATGGCGGCACCGCCGTCCGCCGTGCTGCCGCCGCTCTCCCACCATTGGCCGGCAATGTCGATGATCACGTGCTCGTCGTTGTTTGTCGTGTCGAGGCTGCGCACGAGCTTGTGGAGCTTGATCGTCGTCCACTCCCCGACCCACTTCGGGAGCTTGATGGAGATCGAGGTCAGCGAATTGGCGTGCCGGCCCCTGACCACGTGCACACCCGCGGTCGCCGGGTTGACGGCCTTGCGGACGGTCACCATCTTCCGCCGCTTGACCCAGACCCTGAGCTTGGCGATGGTGCGGTCGTAGATCGTGACGAGCTTGCCGGGTCCGCTGGCGATGCCGGCTGAGCCGGGCAGCGTCTGCGTGGTGTCCGGCGATGTCAGGTAGCCGGCCGCGTGCAGCACCTCGGAGACGAAACCCGAGCAGTCGTAGCCGGAGCCCACCACCCACGCCGGGTTGGTGTGGCCACCGCCCCAGAGGTACGGCAGGCCGTTCAGCAGATGCGCCTCGTTCAGCATCGCCGCGACCTTGGCGGTCGGCGAGGACGCGGGGGTCGCGGCCGGCGCGATCGACTGGGCCAGCGTCATCACCGCCTGCGGCGTCGCCGGCACATCCTGCAGGTAGGTGGCAACGCCCTGTGCGGGACTCTCGCTCGCGCCGTCGGCCGCCAGGCGCGCGGCGTCCGAGACCAGACTCGCGCTGGGCTGCGCGGCGGCGGCGGTGGCCTGTGCCAGCACCCGCGCATTGACGACGTCACGGCCCGCCGACGCGACCTGCGCCGCGACGGATTGCACCGCGCTCGCGGTGGTGCCCGCTATGGCGTTGACGTAGCCGCCCTGGACGTACTCGACCGAAGCGATCACACGCCAGGGGATGTGGAAGCGGGCGCCGACGCTGCGGTAGGCGTCGACGAGATACGCGGGCGGCTGATACAGGCTGGTGCCGTCGGCCAGCGTCGTCAGATCGGTGGAGCTCAGCTCGTGCGGCGCCGGTGTGGCGAGCGAGCTCGCGAGTGTGTCGCCGCCGAGTGCCGAGACCCCGTTCAGCACCGGACTCGCGGCGGCGTGGACGCCGGCCAGACCCAGCCGCGCACGCACCTGCCCGCGCTCGCGGGCGCTCAGCCCCGCACGCGCGTGCCCGCTCGGCTGATGCGAGCGGTGCATGATCAGGAACACTGCGGCGGCGATGGCCGCGGCGGCGAGCAGCGCGATCAGCCCGGCGCGCAGGCTGAAGCCGGGACCGGTGCGCAGTAGCACACCGTCACCATCGGCACCGGGCTCCAGCCGCGACAGGAGCTGCAGCGACGGGACCGGCTGTTCCTCATCCTGTGGGCGCGCCGCTGACCGGGTCGACATCGCGTTCCTCAATTTCGGCGAGCTGATCGCCGATTGCAAGTGCTGTCCGTGAAATTTCGCCAGCCCCGAGCTCCAGGATATTGCGTGCCCCCTTGGCAGCGCGCACCCTCCAGGGTGGGATGTCCTCAGCCAGGCCCACGACCCGCAGCTCGCGGTCCAGGAAGACTGCATCGAATCGGAATCGCATAAAGGCACTGTGAATTGATGACTCGCCGCGGAACAGCATGCCCTCGCCCGCGGCCAGACCGGCCCGCCCGAGCAGGCCGCGCAGGCGCTTGAGGACGTTGTCCGCGACCTCCGCTCGCGCACAGACCACCGCATCTCCGCGGCTCCGGTTGACGATCGTCAATCCCATTTGACAGCTACAGGGAAACCAGTTCGCGCTTGAGCACCTTGCCCGTCGGGTTGCGCGGAAGCTCCCCGAGGAAGGTGACGTTGCGTGGCACCTTGTAGCGCGCGAGGTTGTCACGCACGTACTGCTTGACGTCCTCCTCGCTCAGCTCGGCGCCGTCGCGGACCACCACGAACACGCTCAGCCTCTGCCCGAACTGCTCATCGGCCACACCCACGGCGGCCACCTCCAGCACGGCGGGATGCTGCTGCAGCAGATCCTCGATCTCCCGCGGAAACACGTTCTCACCACCCGAGATGATCATCTCGTCGTCGCGCCCGTCGATGAACAGCCGGCCGGCGGCGTCGAAGTGGCCGACGTCGCCCGAGGAGACCATGCCGCCGACGCGCTCCTTGTCGCCGCCGCCGGTGTAGCCCTCGAAGGCGATCATGTGGCCCACGAAGATGCGCCCGGTCTCACCCTGGGGGAGCTCGTGGCCGTCGGGGTCGAGGATCTTCACGACGGCCCCGCGCACGACGCGTCCGACGCAGCCTGGCGCGGCCAGCAGATCCTCGGGCGTCGCGATCGTCGCGAAGGCGATCTCGGTCGAGCCATACAGGTTGTAGAGCACAGGGCCGAAGCGATCGAGCGCGGCCCGCGCGAGCTGGGGCCCCAGTTGCGAGCCGCTGAGATAGATGATCTTCAGCGCCGAGAGGTCAAGGCCCGACCATGACTCGGCATCGAGCGCCAGCACCCGCTGCAACATCACCGGCACGATCACCCAGGTGGTCACGCGGTTGCGCGCGAGGGTGGCGAGCGTCTCGGCGGGTACGAAGCGGCGCTCGAGTACGAGTGTCGCGCCGAGTCCGACCTGCAGCAGTCCCTGGGTGAAGCCGAGTGCGTGAAACAGGGGCGCCGAGACCAGGGCGACGTCGCCGGTGCGAAACGGGACCTTGCTGAGCGGACCGCCGACCGGTGAAAGCGAGACCGGGACGTCGCGCCCCGCTCCCTTGGGCGTGCCGGTCGTGCCGCTCGTGAGGATCACCAGGCGTGGCGCGTGCGCGGGCCGCGGCGGTGGCGCCGAATGCGAGCCCGCGATCACGGCGTCCAGGGTGTCTCCGTCGTCGGTACGCGTGTCGGTCCAGGCGCGAAAACGGCCCAGGCGCAGCTCGAGCTCGCTCAGGAGCGGCTCGAACTCCTCGTCGTAGACGAACAGGTCGACCCCCTCGCGCTCGGCGACCTCCCGCACCTGCGGCGCGGAGAAGCCCGTGTTCATCAGCACGATGCGAGCGCCGCACTTGGCGGCGGCGAACAGCGCCTCCAGAAACCCGCGATGGTTGCGGGTCAGGATCGCGACACCGTCCTTGGGCTTCAGGCCGGCGGCGAGCCAGGCATTGGCGAGCGCGTTGACGCGCGCGTCGAGCTCACGGTAGGTGACCTGCCCGCGCTCGTCGATCACGGCCGTGCGGTCGGGGTGGCGGATCGCGGCGACCGCCACGCACCCCCCGAGCATGCCGTAGTCGGCCAGGGCCTTGCCGGCCTGCGCGACGCGGTGCGGGGGTTCGATCCCGAACATGCCGCTGCGGAAGCAGTAGCCCAGGTAGTGGGCCTCGTTGCCGAGACGATCGGCGAGCCGGCCGGCTCGCCCGATCCACTCGCCGCTGCGCGGTACGGACTTCATGCGGTCAAATTATCGACCGCCGGCACTCAGTGGGTGGCGCCGGTCGTGGTGCCCGTCGTCTTGGTCGACGTCGGGGTCGTGGTCGTCTTGGCCGTGGTAGTCGTCTTGGTGGTCGTCGGCGTCGTCGTGGTGGTCGTTGATGTTGACGTCGACGTCGACGTTGTGTTCGAGGTGCCGCCGTGGATCGCGCCGTAGGTGACGGTGCCACGACTGTCGACCTCGATGCAGACCATCGAGTTGCAGGCGATCTGGCTGACGGTCGCTTGGGAGTTCCTCTTCAGCGGCCGCGCCAGGCTCCAGGCGCCGCGCACCGGAGTACCCGTGGTGTAGGCGTTGGAGGCGCCGTCAACGGCGATGCAGAAGTTCCGTTCGGGACAGGCGACGCTGTCGACCACCGAGGCGCCCTGAGAGGGCGGGTCGGCGCCGATGATGCCCTGCGACCAGGTCGTGGACGTCGGCGCCGAGGAGCCGACGGAGAGGCCGACGGCGGCGTTGCCGTAACCGACGCCGACGCAAAGCTTGACGGTGTTGCATGCCAGCGAGCTGACGACGGAGTTGCTCGAGCTGAGCGCGGCCGTCGCCTTCCACGCACTCGCGCCGCCCGTGGGTGTCGCCGAGTAGTAGATGTTGCTGCCGCCGACCGTGCAGAGCGTGGCGCCGGCGCAGGAGACGGAGTCGAGCAGCACGCCATTGCCGACGGTGGTCAGCGTCCAGGCGCTGGCCGGCCCGGTCGGGTTCGTGGTGGTGGCGATCTGGTTGCTGGCGCCGTTGCCGACCGCGATGCAGAAGGTCGTCGTCGGGCAGTCGACGGCCGCGAAGCCGGCGAGGCCGCCGCCAGTGGCGGCGGTTGGGTTGACGCGAACGGGCTTGGTCCAGTCGGCGATACCACCGATCGGGTTGGTGCTGTGCATCACCCGGCCGCTCGCATCGACGGCGACGCAGAGCTGCGCCGACGGGCACGAGATGCCGGTGATCGCAGTCTTCGGATCGATGTAGCGGCGCAGCCAGACCTTCGCGCTCTGTGCCGGATGGTTGGTCGCGAAGATGTCGCCGCGAACGTCAGCGGCGATGCAGAACAGCGCCTTGCTGGCCACGGTGGGCGCGCACGCGGCCGCATCGAAGCCGCCACCGTCGTTGGGGTTCAGCAGCGGCACGGACCTGGCCCACTTCACCGTGTAGGTCGTGCCGGCGGCACCGGCTGCAGAGGTCAGCGCCAGGGCCGCAGCGATCACTGCGGCTAGTGCGAGGGCCTTGCGCGGGCCGATTGATCTGAGGCGCGTCAACAGCAAGAGGTGGGTAGTTCTAGCAGCCGAATTCAAGGATTCGGCAGCAAAGCATGCAGAAGTCCAAGCCGCCATTGGGCTGGGGCGACTGCTATCGGAAACCCGCCGGCGGGCCGAAGGTTGCGCTCGGCGCGGTTCGAGCCCGACGACGGCTCGCTCATGCCGCCGCGAGCCCAACCGTCGCTGCCGCCGTATCGGTCGCGTCGACGAGTTCGTCCAGCGCCGCCTCCAGCGCCTGGCTGAGCAGCTGCGGCTGCTCGCGCGCGAGCTCGCGATGCAGGCGACGCAGCCGCGGAAAGGAGCCGTGTTCCGCCTCACGGAGCTCGGCCGCCAGCACCGACAGCGCCTGGTCGAGGCCGGCCTTCAGACCGGCGAGCTCCGGCAGCGGGCGCCCGGCAGGCATCGTGGCGGCATCGAGCCGCACCACATGCACACCCCAGACCACCCGCCGCAGAGCGGCCAGGGTCGCCGCGATGCTCCGCGGATCCGCATCGCCTCGCTGCGGCTCGCTGCGAGCGAGCCCGACGGCGCCATCGACATCGGCGAACGCGAAGCGCGCCCTCCGCGCGAGCGTGCCCAGCTGCGTCTCGGGTAGGCGCCGGCCACTGATCAGCCCGGTCAGCACGGCGTCGAGGTATTCGTGTTGGGTGTCGACGAGGGTCGCCATCAGGGGGCCTGCCGACAGTGCCGACCAGGTCGGCCACAGCGCGTAGGCGATCAGTCCGATTGCCCCGCCGATGGCCGTGTCGATGCCACGGTCCAGCGCCGTCTGAACGGTGCCTGGCGCCACCGCGTGCAGCAGGAAGACGATCACGCCGGTGAGCATCGCGATCCCGGCCGTGAAGCTGGCCGGGAAGAGCGCGTAGGTGCAGAAGGCGAGCACGCCCACGACCGGAACCAGAGCCCAGCCCGTCGGGTCCAGGCCGACGGCAACGAGCGTTGCCACGACCACGCCAAGGAGCGTGCCGAGCACGCGCTCGGCACCGCGCGTGAACGTCTGCCCAAAGCCCGGCCGCAGCACCGTCGAGGCGGCGACCACCGCCCAATAGGCGCGTGGCAGCGCGACGCGCTGGACCAGAAGCTCGGTGAGGGAGACCACCACGGCGAGTCGCAGAGCATGGCGCCCTGCTGCCGTGTCGAGGTTGGCGCTGGCGCGCATCCGGTCGATGTCCTGAGAGACGCGACGCCCGAGGCGCGCGCTGCCCCGCGTCGGGCGTCCCAGCGTGACCGGCAGGCGGCCACCGCCGGGCGCGTGCAGGTCGGCCGCCAGGCGGGCGGCCGCCGTCACCTGACCGATCAGGGCGGCGAGCCGCTGATCGAGTGCGACCGACGCCAGCGGCTCGCGCGCGGCGCCCCATTCGCTGAGCTCGGCCGCCTCGCCCGGCAGGCAGGCCAGCGTCGCCGCGTCGCCCTCGATCGCAGCGACCGTCAGGCCGAGCAGCTGCCGCAGCCGATCCAGCGCGTCGGTCACCGTCGCCCGCGCCGCCTGCGCCAGCTCCGGTTCGGAGCGCCGTACGTGCTCCAGCAGCGTCGCGAAGCCGATCAGCTCGAGCCTGATCCGGCGCCCCTCGCTGACGAGGTCGGCGAGCGCGTGGCGGTCTGGGTCGGCGAACAGCGCCGGCGTGGCCAGCACCTGCGCGGCCGCGTCGAGCGCGGTCGCCAGCGGCATGGCCGAGGAGGTCAGCTCGCCTGTGAAGTCAGCCAGCGTGCGATAGGCAGCCGCGAGCGTGCCACGCTGCCGGCGCCAGGCCAGTGGCGTCGCCACGACCGCGGCGAACAGCAGCTGCGCGCAGCCGCCCGCGAGCACCAGGCCGGTCAGCGCGGCGGCATGGCCGGGCCCCTCCGGGAAGCGGCCGAAGACGACGAATCCAATCAGCGACTGGGTGCCGACAACGACGCCACGGCGGCCGAGGCAGGCGGCCAGGCCGGCGATCAGGCAGAAGACCGCGAGCAGCAGCAGATGCAGCCACGGCCAGCGGCCGCTCAGCATGCCGGTGAAGGCGGTCGTGGCGAGTGCCAGCGAGGCGCCGAGCATCGTGCCGAGCGGTGGCAGCACCGGCCCGTCGCCGGCACGCCAGGCGACACCCGAGAGCATCGCGCCGACACCCATCGAGACCGCCGCCGCGGGCGACCCTGCGGCCGTGCCCAGCGCCAGCATCGCCGCCACCGGAACCGCCGCGATCAGCCCCGCTCGCGCCGAGATCTGAGCTCGATCGAATTGGCCGGCTGCCATGAACGCCCGGCCCACCGCCAGCGATCTGGCCGCCGAGCTCCCAGACCCGGCGGTCTCGCGGCTCCCGGACCCGGCGGTGTCGTTCACGCAAACGGCGGACTGGGGATGTACGGAAGCAGCGGACCGACCGTGCCCCGCGTCGCGATCGCGCCGTATGCGGTCAGTGAGAGCCGTGCCGCCATCAGCACGTCCAGGGCCCACTGCTGACGCCCGCTTACCCAGCCGATCTCAACCTGCGGCTCGTCGCGCAGCTCGGCGAGCGCG
>Ga0068856_100008083_pt1 | contig 10271 bp, 10 predicted proteins | sample KBSCornC62_FD_66595 | JGI IMG/M metagenome (GOLD analysis project Ga0068856, IMG submission 66595) | Corn rhizosphere microbial communities from Kellogg Biological Station, Michigan, USA - KBS Corn C6-2 | ecosystem: Host-associated > Plants > Roots > Rhizosphere > Soil ... | reverse complement strand
GACGATCCTCCGTGCCGGTGCCTACAAGCCGCGCACCAGCCCGTACAGCTTCAGCGGTCACGGCCCTTCGGCGCTCACCTTGCTTCGGGAAGTAGCCGACGAGCTTCAGATGCCGTTCGTCACTGAGGTCATGGACACCGCCGATCTTGAGCTAGTGGCGGAGCATGCCGATGCGGTGCAGGTCGGCGCGCGCAACATGCACAATTTCGCTCTGCTTCGGGCCGTCGGCGGGTGCGGTAAGCCCGTGGTTCTGAAGCGCGGGCTGTCGGCAACCATCGAGGAGTTCCTGCTCGCCGCGGAATACATTCTCGGCAGCGGCAACGAGCAGGTAATCCTGTGCGAGCGCGGGATCCGCACCTTCGAAACCGCGACCCGCAACACGCTCGATTTGAACGCAGTCCCGTACATAAAGCGCAAATCGCACCTTCCGGTGCTGGTCGATCCATCACATGGAACCGGCGTGCGGGAGCTGGTGACCCCGATGGCGCTTGCCGCAGCGGCGTGCGGCGCTGACGGAATCATGGTCGAGGTTCATGAGAACCCGCCGGCGGCGCTATCCGACGGCGCGCAATCGCTTTATCCAGATCAGTTTGCGGAAATGGTCCAGGCGCTGCGCCCGGTGGCGCAGGCGGTGGGACGCACGCTGTGATGCACGGACGCGTCGGCCAATCGAAAACTCGGGTGCTTCAGCGGCGTCTTGGCCGCAAGCTGGATGCGCTCGATCTTTATGAAGCGCTCAGCGACCGCGGAAAGCGCGCCGACACCGCCCTTTTCGAAGCACCGGACGGAAGCGCTCTACTGATGGCCAATGCGGCGGTTCGCGCCGAATGCCGCGGTAGCGGCGTACGCCTCATCGCCCTGTCCCCGAACGGCCGGGCACTGCTGCGGTGGATCGAGCCGCTCGTGCAAGATTTCGTCGCTCGAAGCGCCGATGACAGCCTCGACCTCACCTTCCCCGAGCCGACGACGCTCGACGCCGAAGAGAGACTTATGGCGCCCGCACCGCTGCACGCGCTCCGGCGGCTGATTGAGGCCGCCGCCGTTCGCGGCGCCGACGAGCCGTTCGGCGGGATAGTGCTCGGCATCGTCGCTTTCGATCAGGCCGCATTCGGCGAGGATGTTGTCGACAACGAAGAAGATCCGACCGGCTTTCCCGATTACGTCTTCTGGGTCCCGGATTCGCTCGTCGTCTTCCCGCCTGGATCGCCGCCGCGAGTCCTCTGCACTGCCTTCGATGGCAAAAATGCCGAGCGTAATGTCAACGACGCGATCAGTCGGCTGGAGCGGCTCGTGGGTGCGTGCCAGCAGTTGAAGCCGGTCTTGCGGAACGCAATCAATCCGTCCTCGCCCGACGATGTGGCAGTCGATCTCTCTGACGCTGAGTATATGGAGATCGTCATTCGAATGAAGGAGCACATCGCTGCGGGCGACGTGTATCAGATCGTCCCTTCGCGGATCTTCTCGATGCGCTGCACGGCACCGCTTCCAGCGTTCGCCGCGCTGCGCTCGTTCGAACCGGCTGGGTACCACTTTTTCGTTCGCGGGCCGGACTTCACCTTATTCGGTGCCTCGCCCGAAACTTCGGTACGCATCTCCGGAGAAACCATTGAAGTGAAACCGATTGCGGGTACCCGTCCGCGCGGGGCCAGCGACGACGAAGACAGCCGCCTCGAAGCCGAGATGCGGCTCGACGGCAAGGAGCTTGCCGAACACATGATGCTGGTGGATCTTGCTCGCAACGACGTAGCCCGGGTCAGCGAACCCGGCACCCGCAAGGTCCCGCGTCTTCTCACCGTCGAGCGCTATGTGCGCGTGATGCATCTCGTCTCGTCGGTCACCGGCAAGCTTGCCGAGCGGTTCGACGCGTTCGACGCGCTTGCCGCGTGCCTCAATGTCGGGACTTTGACCGGTGCGCCGAAAATCCGTGCGACCCAGATTCTTGGCAATACCGAGAAGACGCGCCGCGGGCCCTATGGCGGCGCGATCGGCTGGATCAATGCCGCTGGCGACATGGACACCTCCGTCGTGATCCGCTCCGCGCTGGTGAAGGGCGACACCGCCTTCGTCCGCGCGGGAGCGGGAATTGTCCACGATTCCGATCCGCAGGCGGAAGCCGACGAAACGAGGCGGAAGGCGTCCGCCCTGCTGTCGATCCTTGCCGGAGCGAACAAGGAGCAGGACGGATGAGCAAACGCGAAATCCTGCTGATAGACAATCTCGACAGCTTCTCGTTCAACCTTGTCGAAAGCTTCCAGCGTTTGGGCTGCACCGGCCAGACGCTGCGCCATAGCGTCGCGGCGAAGCACGCGCTGGCGATCGCGCTCGAGCGCAAGGCGGTGATCGTGCTGTCGCCGGGTCCGGGGAAACCCGAGGAGGCCGGCTGCTGCATGGAACTCATTGCGCTTGCGAAGGGCAAAGTTCCGCTTCTCGGAATCTGCCTCGGTCATCAGGCGATCGTGAAGGAAGCGGGCGGCACCGTCTGCCGCGCACCGGAGCCGGTCCACGGGAAGACCACCGCCATCGATCATGACGGGCGCTCCGCGTTCGAAGGGCTGCCCAACCCGCTGCGTGTCGGCCGGTACCACTCGCTTTGCACGCGCGACTTGCCAAACCGCTTCATCGTCCATGCCCACATCGAGGGGATGGCAATGGGCATCAGCGATCCGGATGCGATGCAAACCGGAATCCAGTTCCACCCGGAATCGATCCTGACGACTCACGGCGACCGCCTGCTCGCGAACGTTCTGGACCAGGCTTTCGCGCCCGCTTAGGGCGGAGCGGTGGCTTCCGACCTGACGACATTCGCCCTCAAGCTCGCCGCGGCCGCGCGGGCGGAGACCCTGCCGCGCTGGCGCGACGGCGTGACTGCGGAGCATAAGGGCGACGGCGCCTTTGATCCCGTCACCGATGCGGACCGCGAGGGCGAACGGGTTATGCGCGCGCTGATCGAACAGCATTTCCCCGATCACGGTGTCAGCGGGGAGGAGTTCGGCGTCACCGGCGGCACGTCGCCCTTTACCTGGTCGCTTGATCCGGTCGATGGCACTCGGTCTTTCATGTGCCGGCTGCCGACGTGGACGACATTGATCGCACTCCTCGAAAATGGCGAGCCGGTGCTCGGGGTGATCGACGCCCCGGTGCTCGGCGAAACCTATGTGGGGCGTGGTGGCCAAAGCTGGCTCTATGGCAATGAGAACAATGTCGAAGTCCGCACCAGCGGCTGCACCAGCATCGACGATGCGCGGCTATCGACCACCGATCCGTACCTATTCAACGAGCCGCGCCCGTTCGAGCGCATTCGCGAGCGGGCGAAGGTCACCCGCTACAGCCACGATGGCTATGCCTATGCCTGCGTCGCCGCGGGGTCGCTCGATCTGGTCATCGAGAGCGGGCTCAAAGCCCACGACTATACCGCCCTGATCCCGGTCGTGCGCGGTGCCGGCGGTTATATCGGGGACTGGAACGGCGGAGAGGACTTTGGGCCGGGACAGGTGATCGCCGCCGCGACCCGCGAGCTTTACGAAGAAGCGGTAACGCTTCTTTCCGAGTGACGCTTCCTGAGCACACTTACGACTTCGTCCCAGTCAAAGCCGCGAACCTCCATCAGCACGGCTATGTGATAGAGAAGGTCAGCGATCTCCTCTGCGCAGCCTGACGGATCCCGCGTCACGGCGGCAAGCGCGACCTCGGTACCCTCTTCGCCAATCTTCTGCGCGATACGCTCCACACCGCGGGCGATCAGCTTTCGGGTGTAGCTTGAATCGTCATCCGATGCCGCCCGCTCGCCAACGATCTGCGACAGTTCCGCGAGCCAGCCCGGCCCATCCGGCTCCCCGGCAAAGCAGCTTTGCATTCCCAAGTGGCAGGTCGGGCCTTTCGGATCGGCCAGGATCAACAGCGCATCCCCGTCGCAATCCTCATGCACCGACGCGAGCTTGAGGACATTGCCGCTGCTTTCCCCCTTCTGCCAAAGCCGCTGCTTGGAGCGGCTGAAGAAGGTGACGAGCCTGCTCGACAGCGTCGCCTCCAGCGCCTCGCGATTCATGTATCCGAGCATCAGCAGGCGACCGGTCGAGCGATCCTGCACCGCCGCCGGCAGAAGGCCGTCCATCTTGTCCCAGGCGAGCGAGTCGATCTCGCCCACCGTTAGCGGCGCATTTCGATCCCGCATTGCCCAAGATACTCCTTCAATTCGGGAATGGCGATCAGCCGGTCATGGAAGACAGTGGCCGCCAGCGCTCCGCTTGCGCCCACTTCGAACGCCTCGCGGAAGTGCTCGGGCTTTCCTGCTCCGCCTGACGCAATCACCGGTACCGTTACCGCTTTGATCACTTCTGCGGTATGAGCAACATCGTAGCCGGTGCGCATGCCGTCGCTCCGCATGCAGTTGAGCACGATTTCGCCCGCTCCGCGCTCGGTGCCTTCACGAACCCAATCGAGCGTCCTTTTGCCGATGTCGCGCATCAGTTCGGGCTTGCCGGTATATTGCTTTACCCAATAGTCGCCGTCCTGGAACGAGCTGTCGACGCCGAGCACGACGCACTGGCTTCCGAAGTCGCGCGCCAGTTCCTCGATCAATTCGGCCCGTTCGAGCGCCGGCGAATTCACCGACACCTTGTCCGCGCCCGCGTCGAGACAGGCGGCAGCATCGTCGCGACTTCTCAGCCCGCCGGCGACCGCGAAGGGAATGTCTATCACCCCCGCGACGCGCTTTACCCACTCCACGCTGAGCATCCGGTCTTCGGCGCTCGCGGTGATATCGTAGAAAACGAGCTCGTCCGCGCCCTCGTCGCGATAGCGCATCGCCTGCTCGACGATGTCTCCGGCGTCGCGATGGTTGCGGAATTGCACGCCTTTGACGACGCGCCCGTCCTTGACGTCCAGGCAGGGGATGATCCTACGCGCGGGCAAGGGCGTCCTCCAGCCGGATTCGGCCCTCCCACAACGCCTTGCCGACGATCGCTCCCTTGGTGGTTAGCCTCGCGAGGTCGGCGAGCGAGGAGACCCCGCCCGATGCCTGGATTCTGAGGTTTGGCAGCCGCCGCCCTGCCTCCTCGTAAAGTGCGAAATTGGGACCCTCGAGCATTCCGTCGCGGCCAATATCGGTAAGGAGTAAATGAACTGCTTGCGGATAGAGTGCGGCAACATCCCATAGGCTTCGGCCGGAGTCCTCGGTCCAGCCGGAAACCGCGACCATTGGCGTTCCCTTGAGCACGCGGACGTCGAGCGACAACGTGATCCGATCGGCCCCGAACTCGCTCAGGAACCCGGTGACCGTCTCAGGCTGCTTCACTGCAAGGCTTCCGATCACCACCCGCTCGACTCCAGAGTCGAGCATGCGCTCGATCTGGTCCCGCGTTCGAAAGCCGCCCGCGACTTGAAGCTTGAGCGGAGAGGACGCGGCGATTTCCGCAATGAGCTCATGCTGCATCGGCTGGCCGCCGCGAGCGCCATCCAGATCGACGATGTGCGCCCACTTAGCCCCCGCATCGGCGAAGGTCTGAATCGCCTGTGCGGGATCGTCCGAATAGCTAGTCGAGTCGTCAAACCGTCCTTGGCGCAGGCGAACAACCCTGCCGCTCATCAGGTCCATCGCTGGATAGATGATCATCGCAGGAACGTCCTCAGGAACTCAGCGCCGGGGTCACTTGATCGCTCCGGGTGGAATTGAGCGCCAAGCCAATTGCCGCGCCGAACGACAGCCGGGATTGCGCGGCCGTAACAGGCGCTTGCAACCATTGCCTCGCTTGGGTCGGCGGCGTAGCCGTTGGCAAAATAGACGTAGTCCCCCGTCTTCAGCCCGATTGCGGAGTCACGAACGTCGAGCCGGCTCCAGCCCATGTGCGGCACCGGCCGGCCTTGCTCAGGTTCCAGTGCCCGCACCGTGCCTGGTATGATTCCGAGGCATTCCGTGTTCGCCTCCTCGCTTCGTTCGAACAGCAGTTGCATTCCCAGACAAATCCCAAGCGCTGGCTGCTGCAGTGAGGTGAGCACATCCCTAAGCCTCAATTGCTCGATCCGCTGCATCGCGTAGCCGGCCGCACCGACCCCCGGCAGCACCACTCGATCGGCGGTCGCAATTTCCTCGGGATCCGCTGTCAGGACGGGCGATACTCCAAACCGCTCGAACGCGAGCTGGATCGAACCGATATTCCCGTAAGCGAGGTCGACGAGCGCGAGCTTCAAAGCACGCCTTTCGTGCTCGGCAAGGCGCTCCCTTCGACGGCAATCGCCTGCCGCAACGCGCGGCCGAACGCCTTGAAGCAGGCCTCGGTCTTGTGATGGTCGTTTTCGCCCTCAACCTTGACATGGATCGCTGCGCCCATGCTGTCGGCGAATGACCGGAAGACGTGCGCCGTCATCTCGGTCGGATAGGCGCTGATGTGGCTCGTTTCGAAGTCACCCTCGAATTTCGAAAACGGCCGCCCGCTCAAGTCGATCAGCACCTGCGCTTCGGCCTCGTCCATCGGAAGCGCAAAGCCGAAGCGGCCGATCCCGCGCTTGTCACCGAGCGCCTGCCTCAGCGCTGTCCCGAGCGCGATTGCACAATCTTCAACGCTGTGATGGCCGTCGATGTCGAGATCGCCGTCGCATGACAGCAAGAGGCTGAATCCCCCGTGCACTGCAACCTGATCGAGCATGTGGTCGTAGAACGGAATTCCGGTCGCAATCTTGCGCGGATTGGATCGGTCGAGGTCGACGGCCACCGCGATCTTGGTTTCCTTTGTGTCGCGGCTAATCTCCGCGCGCCGTACCGCAGGCGCCTCATTGGGCAGACCGATCGCGGCCAGCGCGATCGCATTCTCCTGCTCGGTTCCGATCGTAAGCCGCAAACCGCCCGGAGCGGCATTGGGCCTGAACCGCACCCGGATTCCCAGCTCACGCATCTTCCGCGACAGGCCTTCAGCATCCTCAACCTGCATGAAGACGAAATTGCCGCCGCCGTTGCGGACGCTCTTCACCACCGGCGATTGCTCGAGCAGCGGGACCAGCCGGTCGCGTTCGGCCTTCAGCCGTTCGATCCTTTCATTGTGGATCATGCGGCGCGATGGTGCGAGCGCCGTCATTGCCGCCTCAATGCTGAGGCTCGGAAGCGGATAAGGCGGCAAAGCCCGCGCCGCGATAGCGATCAGGTCCGGCTCCGCGACGGCGCAACCGATCCGCGCTCCCGCCAGACCGAATGCCTTCGACAACGTCTTCAAAACAACGAGATTTGGGCGACTAACCGCCTCGTCGACGACGCTCGGGGTCGACGCGAAATCGAGATAGGCTTCGTCTACGACGACGATTGTGTGCGGAAGCGCGTCAGCGACCTTCAACAGTTCCTCCGGCGCGATCTCGTTCCCCGTTGGATTGTTGGGGGAGCAGATGAATGCCAGCTTCAGCGACGGCTCGTCTTTTACGGCGGCGATGAACGAATTGGCGTGGAAATCGAAATTCGGGTCGAGCGACAGCTCGATCAATCGCGCGCCCTGAAGCCGTACGAAATGGGCATAGGCTGAAAAGGTCGGCTTGCAGATGGAGACGGCGTCCTCGCCCGGGCGGCAGAAAGTCCGGACCAACATGTCGATCGCGTCGTCGGCGCCTCGGGTGATCACAAGGTTTTCCGGCTGCACCCCATAAAGCGCCGCCATCGCCATCTTCAGCCGCGCCGGTTGCGGCTCGGGATAGCGGTTCACGCTCGCGGCCAGCTCTCCCTCCACCAGCGGAGCGTATGGATTCTCGTTGGCGTCAAGCTTGATCGCATCGGGACCGAAGGCCGAGTTGGCCTGTGCGGCGATGTCGAATGGGTCGAGCGCGAGGATTTCCGGCCGGGCGAGCCGTTCAGCAAGGCTGCTCATTTCGCCACCTCCAGCCGCGCATCCGCAGCGCGAGCGTGCGCCTCCAGGCCTTCCATCCGGGCAAGCACGGCCGCCGAAGCGGCGATCCGGCGCGCGGCTTCCGCAGTAATCGCCTGGACGCTCATCGCCTTCGTAAAAGTGTAGACGGAAACGCCACTCCACGCGCGAGCGGCCCCATCGGTCGGAAGCACGTGACTGGATCCCGCGAGATAATCACCGAAGGTTTCGGCTGCGGCGGGCCCGGCGAACACCGCACCGGCGTTGCGGATCAGCGGCACCAATGCATTTGCGTCCTCGACAGCAAGCGACAGATGCTCGGGTGCGTAGAGGTTCGCAACCTCGGCTGCTTCTTCGAGGCTGGAAACCGAGATCACGCGCGCGCATTGCAGCGATGCCTTCACAAGCTCGCTGCGCGGCAGCTCGGCAGCCTGAATCTCCACCTGTCGCGCCACTGCCCGAGCCAGCACGTCCGACGGTGTGACGAGCAATACTTGCGCATCCGCGTCATGCTCGGCCTGACTCAGCAAGTCGGCAGCGACGACAGGAGGGCCGGCGCTGTCGTCGGCAATCACCATCAGCTCGCTTGGGCCAGCGGGCATATCGATTGCCGGACCTCCAGGGAGCGACGCGACCAGCCGCTTGGCTTCTGCAACCCATGCGTTGCCCGGACCGCAGATCTTGTCGACCTTGGCCATCGGACCTGCTCCAAACGCCAGGGCCGCGATCGCCTGCGCACCGCCGACAGTCCAGACTCGCTCGATTCCGCTCAGCTCCGCAGCAAGCGCAATTGCCGAATCCAACCCCCCTTCCGGCCGGGGCGGCGTGACAACTACGATCTCCTTCACCCCAGCGGCTCGGGCCGGAAGCGCCAGCATCAGAAGCGTCGAAAACAGCGGCGTCTTCCCGCCCGGAACATACAAGCCAACCCGGTCGATCGCTCGCCACACCTTGCGCACGCTGAGGCCCGGCACCGTCTCGATCGAAACATCCACCGGTCTTGTCGCCTCATGGAAAGCGCGGATGTTGGTAGCTGCGATCTCTATCGCCTCAACCTGCTCGGAGGAGAGCGAACGCCGCGCTTCCATCGCTACAGGCCTGACTTCGATCTCGCGCGGCTCCTCACCGTCGATCCGTTTGGCGATTGCGCGCAGCGTATCCCAGCCGCCTGACTGCACCTCCTCCACGATGGCTCGCACCGCCGATTGCAGTCCGGCGTCCTGCCGCTGCTGCGGGCGCGCAAGCGCCGCCCGACGGCCTGCCTCGCCGAGTTCATTCCAAACGAACGACTTCACAGCATCATCTTTTCGATAGGGACGACCAGAATCGCTGACGCACCGGCGTTCTTGAGCTTCTGCAACGTCTCCCAGAAAACCGACTCCTGGCACACGGCATGGACAGCGAAATGCCCCGGACGGCCATGCAAGGGAAGAATGGTCGGAGCGTCCGCTCCCGGAAGCAATGCAGTGATCCGCGGCAGCGCCTCGCTGCTCGCGTTGAGCATGATGTACTTGGATTCTTTGGTGGCAAGGACACCTTCGATCCGGGTGAGCAGCTGCTCGCACAACCCCGCCCTGCCCTCGTCCAGCGGCTTGCGGGTGCGGATCAAGACCGCCTGGCTTTCAAGGATTGTATCGACCGGCCGAAGCGCATTGGCCTCCAGTGTCGCCCCAGTCGAAACCAAATCGCAGATGTAGTTCGCGATCTGCAGTCGTGGCGCAAGTTCCACCGCCCCGTTCATCTCCACCACCTCAGCGTCGATCCCGCGCTCGTTTAGGAACTTCCGCAGCAAGCCAGGGTAGGAGGTGGCAATCCGCGTCCCCTGCAGCGACTGCGGGCCTTCATAAGTCCCGCTTTCGGGAACGGCGATCCTCAGGCTGCATCGCCCGAACCCGAGCTCGGCAACCACGTCGAAACCAGGATCGGCACGCGCGGCCGCGAATTCCTCGATCACATTCTGCCCGACGATCCCGAATTCGCAGACGCCGTCGGCGACGAAGGTCGGGATGTCGTCGTCGCGAACGAACATCAGTTCGGCCGGGAAATTCTCCACCCGAGCCGTCAGGCTGTTCTTGCCGCTCTGGATCCGGAAACCCGAATCCTTCAGCAATTCTCGGCTGTAGTCCGACAGCCGCCCTGATTTCTGAAGCGCAATGTGCAGCCGAGTGCGGTCAGCGAGCATTGCTGATTCCAATCCTGTCGATTGCGCGGCGGTACCCCTGGTGCGGCTCCTGCTTCAGGAAGCGGCCCACGCGAACGATTGTCGTTGTGCTGACTCCGGTCGCATCGTGGATATCGCGATAGCTGAGCTCGGTGCCGTCAAGCAGCCGCGCGACATGCCAGCGCTCGGCGAGAGTCCGAATCTCCGCAGGCGTGCACAGGTCGAGCAGAAGCAACCGCATCTCCGCACGGTCTTTCGGCGTGAGCAGCGCT
>Ga0068856_100008078_pt1 | contig 10273 bp, 11 predicted proteins | sample KBSCornC62_FD_66595 | JGI IMG/M metagenome (GOLD analysis project Ga0068856, IMG submission 66595) | Corn rhizosphere microbial communities from Kellogg Biological Station, Michigan, USA - KBS Corn C6-2 | ecosystem: Host-associated > Plants > Roots > Rhizosphere > Soil ... | reverse complement strand
TAGGGAGTAGGGAGAGGGACTTTGGATGGAATGGACAAGAGGGCGGCCGACCGATGGGTGCTGCAAAATATTGTTGATTTGATGGTGCGGGGAGGTCGGTTTGGGATCAGAATGTAAGCGGAGGATTAAGCCATGGAACGCTTTATTCAGCTCAATCTCCGCAGCGATAGCGAGAAGGCCGCGGCCGACAATTCTCCCAATAACCCCGAGTACAGGGAGCCCGAATCTTCTGTGGTCGGCAGCAAGCGACTGAACAAGATACTGAAGAAGGCTGCACACAAGGCATCGGCGGAATATGGCCGGGGCAAGGGCGGCATTTTCTCGAAATAGCGCGAGGCCCAACCAGGATCAGACCGGAAGCGGTTTGAAGGACGACGGTTCCACTGCGTTTGCGAGGGTGCCGGGGCGGCGTAGCTAGTTTTGGAGTCGCAAACGCCGGTGCGGCACTGATCGTGCTGGATGGGTGTGTGTGCGGCGACAGGGTCGCTTTGTCGGCGGCTGCGGCGAAATGCCAGACGATCGATTGATCGCGGTGATTCAGCCGGGAGATTCAGCTCAGGATTAATTTAATCGCCATGCGGATGGGTGTGTCGCTAGGATAAGGACACTTCCCGGAGGTCTGTCTGAGCACGATGCGCCATCTCCCGCCGGTTTGGCTGATGGGGCTGTCGAACGCCACGCTAGGGTTCGCCAGCGGGATCATGATGTTCGTGATGCCGCAGTTGATGGCGGGCGTGCATATTCCCGAGCCGAAGATTGCGGTGATTACAGCTGTAGCGATTTCACCGAATTTCTGGTTTGTGCTGTTCGGGCCGATTCTGGATGTGCGATTCAGCAGGCGACGGTACGCGACGGTGCTGGCTGCGCTGTCTGGCACCGCGGCCGCGGTGGCGATGCTGAATTTGCATCATCTCATCGTGCTGCAGTTGGCGATGGTGGCGTGCAATGCGTCTGCGGCTCTGTCGGCTTCGGCGCTTGGCGGATGGTTGTCGACGATTGTGCCGGAGGAGCACAAGAACCCTCTGAGCAAATGGATCAACATCGCGCTGGTGAGCGGGACTGGGCTGATTGTGGGATTGGGTGGCGAACTTGTGGCGCGTCTGGGCATGTTGCCGGCGGCGTTGCTGCTGGGCGCGCTTGTGTTTGCTCCTGCTGGTATTTTTCTGTTCATCCCTGCACCGGGGCCGGATGGGCGGCTGGCGGGCGAGAGCTTTGCGCAATTCAGCCGCGAGGTGCTGGCGCTGCTGAAGCGGCGTGAAGTGGTGCTGGTGCTGCTGCTGTTTTTGTCACCGTGCAGTTCGTTTGTGATGCCGAATTTGCTAGGGGGACTGGGAGCGGACTTTCATGCCTCATCGGGGGCGGTGAGTTTCTGGGGCGGGGTGGGTGCGTTTGTTCCGGGACTGCTGGGGTGCTTTGTGTTTCCAGTGATTGCGCGGAGAGTGCGGCTGCGATTTTTCTATTTGGCGAATGGAATTCTGGGGTGTCTGTTCACGCTGAGCCTGGTGGTGATGCCGCATACGACGGCGACGTTTGCGATGGCGCTGTTTGGGGAGTACCTGTTTCAGGCGGTGGCGTTTTCGATTCAGATCGGGATAGTGTTTGAGGCGATCGGGCCGAACAATCCGCTGGCCGCGACGACATTTTCGTTTTTGACGTCGGCGACAAATGTTCCGGTGACGTACGTGACGCTGATTGATGGTCGGGCGTATGCGAGGGCGGGGATTACAGGGACGCTGTTTGTGGATGCGGCGATTGGGATTGTGACCTGCGTGGTGGCGGGAGTGGTGCTGGCGCGGGTGGATCGGAGCCGTCAGCGTAACCGTGCGGAAGTCCTGGCTGAGATGGTGCGGGAGGAGGCGTGAGGATTGACTGCGTTTCCGTGCCTGAATTTCCAGGGCGCCCAGGTGTGTCTGAGCGAATGAGGACCTGCGATGAGCGTTGGTTCGGAAGCAACGGAAGTTCAAGAGCAATCCGCGTTGAAGGCGGCTCTTATGCCTAACGCCGGCTATGCACGATTGTGGAAGCTTATGGCCGGCATATTTCTGCTTGCAGGGCTGCTTGCTCTGTTGGAACGTGTGTGGGTTCTGACGGCTGATGTTCACGCACGACGCACATGGCCAGTTGCAGCCGGCGTGATTGTCTCAGCACAGCAACAGGATGATGCGGAAACGCCGGGGAGGCTTCGTGGACATACTCGATATTGGGTCGAATACGAGGTGCGCTTTGCAGTGCCAGCGGGGCAATGCCGGACGGGAATCATCTACGAAGGCGCTGCGGAACCGATGCCATGCGGCGGTATTGTTCGAACCCGCAGTACGCAGTCAACCGCTGAGGTTTATCAGTGGTTTCTCCACGGCTATCATCCGAACGAGCCGGTGAAGGTGCTTTGGAACCCCGAGGGTGTCACCAGCTCAGAGATCAAGATTGCCGGGGAATCGATCTGGATTCGGTACAACTTCGGAAGGCTGATCTTCAGCCTGGTCTGGGTGCTCGGATTCGGATCGCTTTATGTGTATTGCAAGAGGCAGGTGACCTATTTCGGGAGCCACCCTGAGGAAGAGCGTTCGAGTCAACAATCTACTCCGCCCGGTGTGGCGGGAGACAACGACCAGCTCACCGACCTCGATCTTTCTTAGGAATAGGCAGATTCACTGAACCTGATGATCAGGGCGTATCGAGATGGTGACTGATTGGCTGAATCTTTATAGAGGGTGGGATTGACGGAATTTGGGCGCGGCGCTACTCTCTCCCCATACATAGCCACTTGGTTGCCTGCGCCAATACGAAGTTTGCTGAAGGGGCTTACAGCCGAGTGCGCTTGTGCCTGCCTGTGCCGGGTTCCCGGCAGAAATTTCCACCCATTTCACCCGTGCAAACATCCAATCAACAGCCGCACTCTGCTTCGGCAGGGCTACAGGAGGAACTCTGAACGCTGATCTGGAGATCACGCCAAATCTTGAGCCCCTTTTTGGGACCCGCGATGAAAACCTCAGATTGATGGAGGATTCACTCGGAGTCAGAATCGATTTAAGGTCTGACGCCGTGCACGTGGAAGGGCCGGACGAAGCGGTCGCCAGGGTCCAGCGAATATTTCAGGACTTCGAGGCACTGCGGCGCCAGGGGATCAATCCTCATAACGGCGAATTGAACGGGATGCTGCGACTGGTGGTTGCAGATCCGGCGGTGACGCTGCGCTCGCTCGCGGATGCGGGCAAGGCTCGATCGAACGGGATCAAGCGCACGGTGCAGCCGCGATCGCTGAACCAGCGAAAGTACATTGAAGCTATCGAACAGAACGATATGGTGTTCGGCGTGGGTCCGGCGGGTACCGGCAAGACGTACCTGGCAGTGGCCATGGCTGTGGCGGCGATGAATGCGAAGAAGGTGAGCCGCATTGTGCTGGTGCGTCCGGCGGTAGAAGCCGGCGAACGGCTGGGCTTTTTGCCGGGCACGCTGCAGGAGAAGGTGGACCCGTATCTTCGGCCGTTGTATGACGCGCTGTATGACCTGCTCGATCCGGAGAAGGTCGACAAGATGCTGGAGAAAAACATCATTGAAGTGGCACCGCTGGCCTTTATGCGCGGGCGTACGCTGAATGATGCGTTCATCATCATGGACGAAGCGCAGAACACGACTGTCGAACAGATGAAGATGTTTCTGACGCGCATGGGGAACAACTCAAAGGCCGTGATCACGGGCGACATTACGCAGATCGATTTGCCGAATCCGCGGAAGTCGGGATTGCTGGACGCGATCAACGTGCTGGACGGAGTGGAGGGGATTTCGTTCTGCCACTTCGCGGATGGCGACGTCGTGCGTCATGCGCTGGTGCAGAGGATTGTGCGCGCGTACGAGGCGGGCAAGCCGCAGCAGCAGGAGTTGCCGCTTAGCATGGGCGAGGCGATCGAGAATGCTTCGGCGGAGCAGGGATCGCATCCGGCTGCGGTTCAGGGTAAACCGCAGTAAGAAGCTCTGATCTCAAGCATTGGAAGCGAGATAAGCTTCGAATGCCGCGGAGACTTGCTGGCCTGTCATGGACCACTGCCAGGATTCGTAGTTGAGCACGCCGTCGTGCGGCGGGCGGGTGTAGTCGTACGCAGGCAGGGGACGGAAGGTCTCCAAGACGGAATCGAGATAAGCGAGATCTCCTTGCGAGGCGTAAGCCTCCAGCACCTGATGCTTGCGCGCGATCTCGTCGGCGGTGGGGTGCAACTGGATGGCCGGTTGCGGCGCCGACCGGAGCTTCTGGAAGTTGCGTTCCACTTTTTTGAACAAGGGTTCGATGGGCATCTCCCAGGCGGGTAGCGAGCGCTGCCGCGCGATGATCGATGTGATGAAGTTGCAGCTATCGTGGTCCGGATGTCCTCCTTCGTACGCCAAGGTCAGCAATGCTTGCGGTTGTACCCTCTGGACGACGTCGGAGACTGCTTCGGTCACTTCGGGCAAGTGCTGGAAGAGTTGCTGATCGATGATGTGTTCGTTATCCCGAGTTTTCAGAAATTCCAGATCGTTCACGGGCACGTGACTGAGCGCCACTCTCGCTTCTTCCTTACGCATGAGGCTATATGCCTGGCGGGAGCCGTAGCGTCCCCAGAAATATACGTCCAGAGGACCGCCGTCCGTGCAGAACAGGACGTATGGTTCGCGCATGCGCTGCATGAGCGCGGCACAGGCAACTGCTTCATCATCGGGATGGGCCACGATGATGAGGGTGCGTCCTAGTAGCTGATCGAGTGTATCCACGCAATTTTCAGATGCGAGCCCGAGGGCTGAGGGTGGAAACGAGAAGCTTAGTAGGAGCGCGAAGTAATTGGAGGGTTTCCAACCCAGCTGTTCCAATGATCGGGGGCAGTGTTGCTGTCCTTTTTGTGTCCTGTATACTCGCGAATCAAAGAGGCTGCGCGGGTCGCAGAGGAGCTTAAATGACATCTTCCCTTAGTCGACGGAGTTTGCTGATTCGTTCTGCTGCTGTGGTGGCTGGTGCGCAGGTGGCTGGTGTGAGCCGTCTGTTTGGCGCGGATGCGGAGTCGAAGCCGGGTGTGCAGATGTACATGGTGGCGGCGGAGTTCAAGAAGGATCCGGCGGGGACTCTGAAGCAACTGGCGGGGATTGGGTATGGGTACGTCGAGGCGTTCGCGATGGCGATCAGCAATATTCCCGAGTTCAAGAAGATGCTGGCGGATGCGGGGTTGGGGTGTCCGTCGGGGCATTTCGGATTTGGGTTTATGCCGACGGAGAAGGTGCTGGATGATGCCAGCGCACTGGGTGTGAGGTATGCGGTGAGCTCCGTGCTGCCGTCAGGGCCGGCGAAAAGTGGCGACGTCGGCGGAATCATGCAGAAGATGAATCATCTGACGGCGGACGACTTCAAGGGAATGGCTGCAACAGCAAACCAGATTGGGGAGAGCGCGAAAAAGCATGGGCTCCAGTTTGCGTACCACAATCACAATGTGGAGTTCAGGAAGTTTGAGGGCGAGCAGACGGGGTACGACATTCTGCTGAAGGAGACGGATCCGGCGCTGGTGAAGCTGGAGGTGGATGCCGGGTGGGTGGCGGCGGGCGGAGGCGATCCGGCGAAGCTGATTGCGGCGAATGCGGATCGGGTGAAGCTGATTCACTTCAAGGATTTCAGCACGGTGACTCCGCCTATCAACGAGCTCGGGCCTGCGGCCGGAGGACATATTGTGGACCTGGGGACGGGCGTGGCTCCGCTGAAGGCGGCTTATGAGGCGGCGAAGAAGGCCGGGGTTGAGTACTTTATCGTGGATCACGATCCGCCGTTCAAGGGGAAGACGGCGATGGAGGCGGCGAAGCTGGATTACGCGTATGTGGCGGGATTGATGGGGGCCTGAGGCAGTCCCTTTAGAATGAAAGGTACGGGGGCGATCTGCGTGATAGCCCCGCGTACGATGATTGTTCTTGACCCAGACCTGGAGTCTGACCGATCGCTTAAGAGGTCAGCGGCCCTTACCCCGAGGGCTCATTCCCGCGACAATCGAGTTCCGTCTGCGCGAACGCTGGCGCGGTTTTTGCATGAGGCGCAGTCTGCGTTGAGGCTGCGGGGACAGGTTACGGTTCTGCTGACGACTGACAGTGCGATTCGGCGGCTGAACCGGCAATTTCGCGGGAAGAACAAGGCTACGGATGTGTTGTCGTTTCCGTCGGCGATGCCGACCCAGGTCTCAAAAAAGAGACCTGGGGCACTCATTGTCGTTGGGGATATCGCGATCAGTGTGGATACGGCGCGGAGGCAGGCGGTCGCAATGGGGCATGCGCTTGCGGTGGAGATCAAGGTGCTGATGCTGCATGGATTGCTGCATCTGGGCGGGTATGATCACGAGACGGATGACGGGGATATGGCGCGACGCGAGGAGAGACTCAGGGCGAAGCTGGGGTTGCCGCATGGGCTGATCGAACGGAGTGTGCGCGCATGAGGCTCGTTGGAATTCCTAGAACCGAGTTGGGGGGAAGTTTGTTGTTTCCCACCCATTCCGCGGTGGAGCTGCGGAATGGATGGGGCACCCCACTTCTTCGCAAACGCGGCATCGGGTGGCGGGCATGAGCTGGACTACGATTGTGCTGCTAGTGCTGGTCGCGGCGATCGATACGTTTGCGGCGTATATCAGCCGGGTGTACTCGGAGTTTGGGAAGATTCTTCCGCGCGAGGTGCAGGACAATCTCGATGAGTGGGAGGAGAAGGTTGAGCCTCTCATCGGATTGACGCGGGAACATGCGGCGCTGTGCGCGGCGGTGCTGCAGCAGTTGACGCTGGGAACGATTGCGCTGGCGGTTGGAGCGGTGCTGTTCGATCGGGCTCCGCATACAGGGCGGCCGAATTTCGCGGAGATTACGCAGGCGATCCTGGTGGTGTTGCTGGTGCTGTTGTTCTGCAACCAGATATTGCCGAACCTGCTGTTCACGCATACGAAGGGGAGATGGGCGGCGCGGCTGGTGTGGCCGATCCGGCTGCTGCTGTGGATGATGACACCAATTACGGCGGTGATCCGATTCTTCTTTTCGCTTGCTTCGCTGGCGGAGAAACCGGCGGCGGCGGATGAGGAGACGGCGCCGGACGTGGAGTCGCTGCTGGAGGCGGGCGAGGAAGAGGGAATTCTCGAGGAGAGCGACCGGGACCTGGTGCGGTCGGCAGTGGAGTTTGGCGACAAGCTGGTGCGCGAGGTGATGACGCCGCGGCCGCAAATTTTTGCAGTGCCGCAGTCGATCACACTGGAGCAGTTTCTGGAGATTCTGAAGGAGCACAATTACTCGCGTGTGCCGGTGTACGAGCGAACGCTGGACTCGATTACTGGGATTGCGTTTGCGCACGATCTGCTGCAGATCAGCGATGAGGAAGCGGCGAGCCGGACAGTGGCGAGCATTCAACAGCCTGCGGTTTTTGTACCGGAGACGAAGCGCGGATACGAGTTGCTGCGCGAGATGCAACGCGAGAAGCAGCACATGCGGATTGTGATCGACGAGTACGGTGGGGTGGCGGGTCTGGTGACGATTGAGGACCTGCTCGAAGAAATTGTCGGCGACATCCGGGACGAGCACGAGATGGATGGGCATGTTGGCGATCCGCAGCGCGAGCCCGGCGGAGTTTGGGTGGTGCCGGGGGATTATCCAGTGAGTGAGCTGTCGCGGCTTTTTGGCGATTCGGTCGACATGGGCGACGAGTTTGAGGCGACCACGGTTGGCGGGCTGGTGAGCGAGGTTGAGGGCCGCATTCCGCTGCCGGGCGAGGTGGTGCTGCTGGAGCACAGCGGATTGCGGATCCAGGTGGTGGCGTCGACGGATCGGCGGGTGGACCGGTTGAGAATTTATCCGCCAGCGCAGGAAGAGGCTACGGCGTTGCCGTGAGAAAGGCAGGGAGTAGGGAATAGGGAATAGGGAGTAAGAAGCTAGGGAATAGGGATTAGGGAGTAACAAGCTAGGGACATAAGGACATAGGGACTCGGGACATAGGGACTGGGTTGGTTAGGAGTGTGTTGATTTGAAGTCTGGATTTGTGGCGATATTGGGGCGGCCGAATGCGGGGAAGAGCACGCTGCTGAATGCGCTGACGGGCGAGAAGGTGGCGATTGTCACCGCGAAGCCGCAGACGACGCGCAACCGGATCATGGGTGTGTTGGAGGTGCCCGCGAAGAAGAAGGCACATCCGGCGGCGCAGATTGTGTTTGTGGATACGCCGGGGGTGCATAAGCCCGCGTCGCAACTGGACAGGCGGATGCTGCAGGAGGTGCACGAGGCGCTGGAGACGCGAGACGTGGTGCTGGTCTTGATGGACGCGAGCAGACGTGTGCAGCTTGAGGCTGCGGGCGAGCCGGCGCAGGCGCATCAACACAGGTCGTCGAACTGGGCGAGTGAGGATGAGTTTCTGTTTTCGCTGATCAAGGGGCTGGATTGTCCGGTGTTCCTGGTGCTGACGAAGATCGATCTTGTTGCGAAAGACGTGCTGCTGCCGCTGATCGAAATGATGATGAAGCAGTACAGCTTTGCGGAAGTGATTCCGGTGAGCGCGCGGAAGAAAGACGGGCTGGAGATTCTGGTTCGGAAAATTGTGAATGCGCTGCCGGTGGGGGAACGGTTTTACCCGAAGGACCAGTACACGGACCAGCCAGAGCGATTTATGGTGGCGGAGCTGATCAGGGAGCGGATCCTGGTGGAGACGGGGGAGGAAGTACCTTACTCTTCGGCGGTGGTGATCGAGAGATTTGAGGAGCCGCCGGCGGAGCCGTCTCGCAGGAAGCCTGGCGCCAAGTTACCGCTCACGCGGATTGCCGCTGCGATTTACTGCGAGCGGGAGGGGCAGAAGGCGATTCTGATTGGGAAGGGCGGCTCGAAGCTGAAGGAGATCGGGACGGGCGCGCGGAAGCAGATTGAGTCGCTGCTGGGGACGCGAGTGTTTCTGGAACTGCACGTGATTGTGGAGCCGAACTGGCGGGAGTCGCGGGCGTTTGTGGACTCGCTGGATTGGCGGAGGCAGATCGAGGAGATGGGGGAAAGGCAGGGAAGAGGGAATAGGGAGTAGGGAATAGGGAGTAGGGAGAAGGGAGTAATAAGCCAGGGATCAGGGTTGTTTGTTGCTCAAGATGACGGTGGTTGGAACCGTTGTCAGATTTATGCGCCGCGGACTTTGCCGCGGCCGTTGCTTTTTACGGCGTACATGCGGGAGTCGGCGGTGCCGATGATGGCGTGGACGGCGTTTTCAGGCGGGCAGGTGGCGAGGCCTACGCTGGCGCTGGCGGTGAGCTCGAGACCGCTGCTCATGAGGAAGCGCGAGTGGATGAGGTCCTGGTGGAGTGCGGTCGCTGCATTCAGGGCTTCCCCCGCGGGAGTTTCGGGCATCATGACGACGAACTCATCGCCTCCGTAGCGGAAGCACATGTCTTTGGGACGGGCGAGTTCTTTGAGGCGCGCGCCGACGCGGCCGAGGAGTTCGCTGCCAACGAGATGGCCGTGGACGTCGTTCACCAGCTTGAACCGATCGAGGTCAATGAAGGCGAGACTCACGGGTTTGCCCTGACGGTGGCTGCGCTCGATTTCCTGTTCCACAACTTTGTAGAGGTGGCGGACGTTGTAGAGACCGGTGGTGTCGTCGGTGATGGTGAGCTGCTGGATGCGCGCAACATCGTGTGCGTTTTCGATGGCGATGGCGGCGTGATCGCAGAGGATGTGGAGGAAGGCGATGGTGTAATCGCTCAGCTGGCTGGCGCGGGGATTGAGGATTTCGATCACGCCCTGCACGCCTTTGCGACCGCGGAGGGGCATGGCAATGACGGAGCGAACGGCAGAGCTGTCGGCGGCGAGCGTGTGATGGAGGCGGGGATCGTCTTCGGATTCGGGGACAATGAGGGTTTCGGCGTGTTCGGCGACCCACCCGGCAACGCCTTCGCCGATGCGGACGCGGAGATCGCGGAGTTCATTTTCACCGTTGCCGGCGGCGATTGCGTAGTAGAGCTCAGTGCGCGATTCGTCCATCATCAGCAGGGTCCACATGTCGGCGGCGATGAGGCGTTCCATCTGCTCGAGGATGGTGCGGAGAGTGGTATCGAGATCGAGGCTTGAGTTGAGTGATCGCGCGAGCTGATGGAAGACCATCAGGTCATCGAGGGGGATGCGATTCTCTGTCGACTGAGTCATCTACGCACGAAGGGAAATTTAGCCTGCTGAGCAATTTTGGCACACGTAGATGTTGGAATTACGAACGTGGGATATCTTTCGTCCAGGTGGGCATGTACTAAAGTTACCCGCCAGAGATCAGAGATCAGAG
>Ga0068856_100008071_pt1 | contig 10276 bp, 10 predicted proteins | sample KBSCornC62_FD_66595 | JGI IMG/M metagenome (GOLD analysis project Ga0068856, IMG submission 66595) | Corn rhizosphere microbial communities from Kellogg Biological Station, Michigan, USA - KBS Corn C6-2 | ecosystem: Host-associated > Plants > Roots > Rhizosphere > Soil ... | reverse complement strand
GTTCCGTACTGAATTTGGCGGCTAATATTTACCCGCGGACCCGCGTCCTGCCGTAGACCGTCAGCCAGCGAAATTGCTTCCATCAGGGTCTTGCGGCCCTCCAATTGATGAACTCCAGGATGATTAACGGCTCCCATTACGGAAACGGGTTGACTTCCGAAATCGACTAGTTCAACCGAGACTTGGGGCTTCAAGAGATCCTTTGAGAAGCGCTTTGTGAGTTCGGACTTCAGTTCCGCTGTGGAAAGCCCGGCGGCATGTACCCTTCCCACCAGTGGCAAATCCACGTCGCCATTCGGATCGATCCTTACAGGCTTGTCCCCCAACTCTTCGACGCCCAGTGCCCAAATTTTTATCTGATCGTTAGGCCCTAATAGGTAGTGTATTGGCGGCGGAGAGGTCTGCTGCCCAAGTAGCGGAAGTGCCGCGAGCAAGAGGAAACTCAGACGAGGCGCTAATTTCGCAGTGATTCCCACTGTCAATGTAGTCGAAAGGTTCAATGAGTTAGTCATGGTGCGCCTGCGTGCTCTGTCTAGCATCCTTGCAACAAGAATGCCAATGAAATGAGACTTTAAATCTGCGCGTTTGGGCTGCGGAGCACAAATGCTCTGTGAGCTTCGAGAGCACTAGAAGTGGAAGCAAGATGCCGCTCTATATAGGGACGCGTCACGATCTACCTTCAACGGTGAAATCCATGCCGCTGTCTTTGCCGGTCCCCATCTGCCCGCGTACCTCCCACCGATGCAACTTATTGAGCAAGGATTTATAGCAAATATCCAAGCGCTTGGCAGCCTGTTTCCGATTCCAGTTCACATCGTTGAGAGTGCGAAGAATCAGTTCCTTCTCGGCGCTCTCGGCAGCATTGGCGGATTGTGTTTTCAGCGACCCGCTAAGGCGGTGTGGCGCTTCAGGAGACAGTTTTCCCCGCTGCAGTTCCAAAAGCGCCATGCGGACGTCGGGAAGAATCAGAAATCGTTTGACGTTGTTTTCAAGCTGCCGAATATTGCCCGGCCAAGGGTGCCCCGCGAAGGCAGATAACAATTCCGGGGGCAATTGCTGCACTGTGCTTTGGTACTTCGCCCGATATTTTTCGAGAAAGGTGTTGCACAGCGGAATGATGTCTTCTGGGCGCTCACGGAGCGGGGGTACCTCGACTGTAATCACGTTGAGCCTGAAAAGCAGATCCTCCCGAAAGCCGCCCGTCGAAACCAGCTTTTCAAGCTGCTTATTGGTCGCGGCCAGGACTCGTGCTTCCGACGTCAGCGTGCGCGTGCCACCAACCCGACAATACTCGCCATCCTGCAAAACATGCAGCAACTTGGCCTGCAGCGCCGGGCTCATCTCGCCGATCTCGTCCAGTAAAATAGTGCCGGCCCCAGCTAGCTCAAACTTGCCCGCCTTGTCGCGTTGGGCGCCGGTGAAGGAACCCCGCTCGTGGCCGAATAGTTCCGATTCCAGAAGATCGGCGGGCAGCGCCGCGCAGTTCACTCGAATGAACGGCCCGGTTCTCTTCGATTTTTGGTGAATATAACGAGCTAATACATCTTTTCCTACACCCGACTCACCCAAAATCAAAACCGGTACATCGGCGTGTGCCACTTGATCTGAGATAGCCCGCAGTTGCGCCATGCGCTTGTTGGAGGTGGGGAAATTGGCCTCCGGGTCGATGATCTCAATCGAAGCCTCATCCGGTTCTTCGAGTGCTCTCTCGATTGCAAGTTCCAAGTCGCTTTCATCGAGAGGTTTAACGAGATAGTCCAGGGCGCCCAGGCGCATGGCTTTCACCACTGTCGAAGCCTGGTCGAGCCCGGAGAGCACGATAGTGGGAACCCTGACGCCACGTGTCCCTAGCTCCGCCATCACTTCCAGGCCGCCCAGCCGGGGCATCCGAATGTCCAACATCAGAAGCGAAGGAGCGTTAGAAGGCTGCAGGCGGGAGACCACGTGCTCGCCTGAGTCGAGGCACAAGACTCCGTAACCGCGGGCGTTTAGAAAGTCTGCAAGGAACGACCGGGTCGCAGCCTCATCGTCTGCTACCCAAACAGTTTGTTTTCCGGTCCGCACTCAACCGCAAGAAGCATTTCTTGGACCTAACCCATATCTGCTCGTAAATTCGGCGCCTCCAATCCCCCACTGCGAGACAGCGTAGAAAAAACTGTAAATTCTACACCGGGGAAAGAGAAACCCTTGCATATTCAGCGATAGATTTGCAGAATCAAGCTGGCGAGCGTGGACCTTAAGATGCTTATGGAAAATAGAACATGAGAGTCCCCATTTTGAAGCAGGGCGATTACGTGATTGCCTCGATCCAATCCGCGCTGACGGATGAAGATCTGATCCAGTTGCGAGACGGGTTGGCATCGCATGTGGGGAAACACCGTTCTAAGGGCGTCATAGTCGACGTTACCGTACTAGACGTAATGGACTCATTCGCGACCCGCACGATACGCGATCTAGCTCAGGTGGTCCGTTTGCGGGGCGCAAAGACAGTGATCGTGGGGATACAACCGGAAGTGGCGTTCGCGATGGTTCAGTTGGGTCTCGAACTGGGAGAAGTGGCGACAGCGCTGGACCTCGAAGAAGCACTGGAACTGCTGCGTCATGGACCTAAATAGAACCAACCAAGCCATACCGGTCATTCACGATACCGACATCGTCGAGGCTCGTGCCGCGGCGCGTTCTTTGGCCTCACGCGTCGGATTCACAGAGACTGATCTGGTTCTAATTGCGAGTGCCGTTTCAGAAATCGCCCGTAATATTGTCGAATACACAAAAGGGGGAGAGGTGATCTTATCGGTGATTCACAACCATTCCCGGCTTGGGCTCCAAGTGATCGCACGCGATCAAGGTCCCGGCATCGGCGATCTTTCTTTGGCGATGAAGGATGGCTACTCCACCTCACGAAGCCTGGGGCTCGGCCTTCCCGGCTCCCGCCGGCTCATGGACGAGTTCCGCGTGGAATCCGCAATAGGGTCGGGAACCACCGTGACCATGCGAAAGTGGCTAGCGTGATCCAGACATTCACCCGTTCGCTCGCGCTCTTGGATTGCGGCGTCGCCTCGTTCACCGCTCCCAATCAAAGCGAATGTGGCGACCGGCACCTGGTGAAGACGATTCCAGGTGGCACGCTGCTGGCAGTGGTGGATGGAGCGGGACATGGTCCAGAAGCCGCCATCGCCGCCAGGACGGCAATCGGGGTATTAGAAGCCCATGCTTCCGATGATCCCGTTTTGCTGGTTCGCCGGTGTCACGAGCAGCTGCGCACTACCCGGGGGGCGGTAATGAGTCTGGCCGTTATTAATGGCGCCGTCAATACCTTGACCTGGCTCGGTATCGGCAACATTGAAGGCCAATTGGCGCGTTTGGGCCCGCCATACGGCACAGGTTGCGAGAACATGCTCATCCGGCCCGGTATTGTTGGATATCGGCTTCCGCCATTACGGCCCTCGGTGTCACCGATTTCATCCGGAGATCTGATTATCATTGCTACCGATGGCATCCGGTTCGACTTCGGCCGGCAATTTACCGAAGAGCGGCCGCGGGCGATCGCGGAGTATATTTCTTCACGCTGCCGGACGGGCCTCGACGACGGCCTGGTTCTGGTAGCGCGTTATCAAGGGCCGGCGAATGAGCCGTAAAATCAGGAGCAAGAGTGTGATGAGAGCTAAGCTGCACCGAGGACCTCTGCCCACCACGGCACGTGCGGCGCAAGACGACCGCGAGACCAGCACCCGGGCGCTGTTAACGGAATTGGTGTCCCACCTCCGGCAAAACCGCACCCAACTTCGCGAAGAATGGGCACGCCGTATTACGGAATCACGGCTGCTAACAGCGATGACTCAGGAAGAGATCTTCGCTGAGGCCACGGCAGTCTACGACAATTATGTCGCGGTGCTGGAAACTGGCAGCGTAGAGGCTCTGCAAGAATACGCGCGCGATCTGTCGGAGCGCATTATCCCGCGCGGCGTGGAAACGCATGAGGTGCTGGGGATCGTATTGTTGCTGCGGGATGTCCTGGCCCGCTCTTTGTTTGAGAAATACCAGCACGACTTTAGCATGTTGAACCAGGTTTTAAACGCCTACGAACCCGCCGCCAACCGCATTGCAAACACGGTGGGCGTTAGCTTTGTGCAGGAGCGCGAGCGTATTATTCGGGAGCAGCAGGAGGCTATCCGCGAATTGTCGACTCCCGTGCTGCAAGTCCGGGAACGGCTATTGATTTTACCCATCATAGGAGTGATCGATCCGCAACGCGCTCGCCAATTAACGGAACAATTATTGCGAGGAATCCGCTCCAACCGCGCGAAAGTCGTGGTGATCGATATTACCGGTGTGCCCGCGGTCGATTCGACGGTAGCCAATCACTTGGTCCAGACGGTGGATGCATCGCGCCTGATGGGCGCCACTGTCATCGTCACCGGCTTGTCAGCGGAGATCGCCCAGACATTAGTCACGATCGGCGTGGACTTAGCCAGGATGAAGACGGTGGGCGATCTCCAAGGCGGGATTGAAGAAGCTGAGCGTCTGCTAGGTTACGAGATCATTCGCCCCGTCAGCCTTAAGCGCGGCGACGCCCCAGCGGATTAGCTGGCTTCCGTGAGACAGACTTGCGTGCTGGCTCTATGCTCGGCCACAATGTCCTTCACACATTGGGCTACGTAGTGAACTTGTTCCTCTGTCATGGCGGGGTAGAGCGGAAGCGAGACGAATCGAGGATACAGTTCCAGCGCATAAGTGCAGCGGCGTTCGCCGATGCGAAGTTTGGCAAAATAGGGATGTAGCGGGATCGGAATGAAGTGAACGCTGGTACCCACTCCTTTGTTGCGTAGGCTCGCAATAAAACCTTGACGGTCGATATTGAGCCGACCCAGATTAAGCCGCAGAATGTAGAGATGCCACGCATGACGGGTTCCGGGCTTTTCCGAGGGAAGCTCGACCTCTCCCACATCACCCAGCTCCCTTCGATAGATTCCAGCGTAATGAGCGCGGGTCTCGATGAAAGACTCCAACTTGCGGAGTTGATGGATTCCCAGCGCGGACTGAATGTCGGTCAAGTTGTACTTGAAACCCGGCTCCGTCACTTCGTAATACCAGTTGCCGCGCTCTGAGTACCGGTCCCACGCGTCGCGGTTCATACCATGTAGCGATAACATGCGCATCCGGGCAGCAAGAGTTTGATAGGGGGAGGTCACCATTCCGCCTTCGCCAGTAGCCATATTTTTGGTGGCATAAAAGCTGAAGGCTATGGCGTCGCTAGCCGGTTGGGAACTCTCCGCACGACCGGCTCCGATAGGACGGCCCGCATATTTGGTTCCCGCCGCATGCGCCGCGTCCTCGACCACGAGTAGTCCGTGGCGGCGTGCGATATCCCAAATGGCATCCATTTCACAAGCGAGCCCAGCCAGATGAACGGGGAGGATAGCCCGCGTCCGCGGCGTGATGGCGCGCTCGATCTCTTCGGGATCAATGTTGCCGTCCGAACCCACATCCGCGAGCACGGGTTTCGCTCCCGTGTGCAAGATGGTGTGCACTGTAGAGCAGAACGTCAGGGGGGTAGTGATCACTTCATCGCCCTTGCCGATTCCTAGCGCCGCTAGAGCGACATGCAGTCCGGCGGTACAGGAATTCACGGCTAGCGCGTGTGCCGAATCCACATACGCGGCGAAGTCTTTTTCGAATTGTGCGGTCCGCGGTCCAGTGGTAAGCCAGCCCGATCGCAGCGTGGCTTCCACTTCTTGCACTTCTTCGTCGCCAATGGAAGGTAAATGAAAAGGAATGAAGGGATGATTGCTCATGAATTGTCTCTTGTGTACTTACTCACCTAGCGATCTCACAATTCGGTCACGGTCGAAGCCGCGCGGATAGAAACTGTAACGAGCCGTCATCCACAGCAGCTTGCAATCGCGGAGTAACGAGCGAGACCGCTGGTATTTCAGATTTAACTTCAGTTTTTCGGGTAAGACTGACGAGCGGTAATAGCTAGAGGGATCCGTAGCCGGCGCCAACATCTCTTCCTCGTTCCGGAAGGCGAGGCTGGCCAGATCCGTGATTCCGGGACGCACCTGAAGCACCGCCTGCCACAGACTATCCTCAGGCTCCACATACTCCGGGACTTCGGGCCGCGGTCCAATCAGGCTCATATGACCGCAAAGCACGTTCAGAAACTGCGGCAATTCGTCTAGCTTGTACTTTCTGAGCCTGGCGCCGGCGCTGGTGATGCGGCGGTCGCCGGCGACGGTGATGGATGGTCCCTCCGCCCCGGCGCTCATGGTCCGGAACTTCAAGATATCGAACAGTTCCCCGTTCCTGCCGACGCGTTTCTGCCGAAACAAAATGGGTCTGCCGTCTTCCATCAGGATCATCAGGCTCGCGACAAGAAATACCGGCGCCAAGACCGTTACGGCCGCTAAAGCGCCGCCGAGGTCAAGACAGCGGGAACCGGCGCGGCTTGCGATCTGCCGGGCTTGCGCAACGTTCTCCTCCGTCATTTGCATAACCGGCCCTGGCTTCGTTAGATGCAATAGGGGGGCCACATCAACCGACAGCGGGCGTAGGGTGAAGAGGGAGCATGACTTACGGTCGCAGTCTGCATTTCCGCCTTAGTGGTGTCGCCCGGCTGGAGCGAATAGGGGTTCATAGAATAAGGCACATGAGTTCCCTCGGCTTCGCGATGAAACGAAAAGGTTGGCCGCCCGTCTTGTTATTAGAAAGTCACGATTTCCCAATGACTGGTATCCGATGTGCAACAGCATTCGGTGGAAGCGCGGGGGCGTGGTGCGCGAACGTATGCCAGCAATCTCACGGCGCAGATTTGAGACCGCCATCCAACGCCCGTCGGCGGAGGCACTGGTTAGGCTTGCGCCATTTTCCAAGGAAATATTCTCTAAGTGGAAGAGGGAAGTGCGAAGGTTAGGCATTGACCCGCAAGATTTTTTGGGGAGCAGCGGGCTGGATTTTGACCGATTCTCCAAAGAGCTGTGCAGAAGTACCTTCGCCACATTTAGCAAGCAGATACAGGCTTTCACCCCTGCCCTGGCGCAATGCAACGTCAGAATGGAGGATGCCGCCGGGGCCCTCAATCAACTCTTCGAAATTTGTGTCCCTTATCTGGCTGATGGCGAAATCATTCTGGCGCTTTCGCGCCTCCACTCACTCATGGTGCTGCTGATTATTGCCGGCTACACGGAGCAGAAGTCTTCCCCGAAAGCGGCTCGCGCGAAAACGATCCCGCCGCTGGGCGCGGACCGGCGCCATGATGCTTCCGTGTATGTCACGAAGGTTTACGAAGAAGAACGGAAGCGTCTCTCGCGCGACCTTCATGACGAAGTGGGCCACGATCTGGTTCTGATCAAGCTATACCTCGAAATGATCGCGCTCGACACCAACAGGAAAGAGTTCCAAGGGATCCGGCCGAGGTTGAATGAAGCCATAGCCTTGGTTTCGCACGCGATCGATTCTGTACGGCGCTTGGTCCTCGATCTAGGACCTGCCGTTTTCGACGACCAAGGCTTCCTACCGGCTGTGAGAATGTATACTGGCCAATTTTCGGCCCGCACCAAAATCTCTGTGCAGCTCCGCGAAGGATATCTTCCCGAAAACATTCCTATGAGTCATCAAGTCGCCCTCTACCGACTGCTACAAGGGGCGCTTTCCAATGTACTCAAGCATGCGTCCGCGAAAAGCGTGAAGGTTTCGCTAGGGTGCATGAAGAATTCAGTTCTGATCCTGGTCATACAGGATGACGGCGTGGGATTCGATACCACAGTTAGACCCGGGAATGGCTCCTTCGGCTTGACAGCAATGCGCGAACGCGTAGAGGTGTTAGGGGGCCGGATCCACATTCAATCCATGCCAGCGGGTTCCATGAGCAAAATTCGCGGAACCCGCATCGAAATAGACCTTCCTCTTCCAGGTGCCGTCTAATGAGCTCACTGAGTTCGGCCAAAAAACCAATCCGAGTGGTAGTCTGCGACGACCACGCTCTCTTTCGAGAAGGCGTGAAGACAATCCTCAATTCGCAGCCCGACATAGAAGTAGTGGGCGAGGCGGCCGACGGCAAGGAGGGGTTGGAGCAGGCGATTCGCCTTTACCCTGATGTGGTCCTGATGGACGTGTCGATGCCGGTTCTCAAAGGATTCGACGCCACTCGACGCATCAAGAAAGCGCGGCCCGATATCAAAGTGCTCATTCTGACGGTGTACGACGACGAAGACATGGTCGCCCGCTGCCTGGATGCAGGCGCTGCTGGCTATGTATTAAAGGATTCGCCCCCATTGCAACTGGTTTATGCGGTACAAGCCGTTTACCGGGGCCAACAGTATATGAGCCCGCGGGTCCTTACCGGCTTGGTCCGGCAATACTTGGCCCAACCGGCGGAATTTAAGTTGGGATACGAGCTTCTCAGCGACCGCGAGCGGGAGATTCTGATCTTTCTGGCGGAAGGACAATCGCTCAAAGACATCGCCACCCGGCTGAACTTGAGCGTCAAGACCGTAGACGCCCACAAAGTGAATCTGATGCGTAAGCTGGACTTGCATGACCGCAGCGAACTCATACGTTATGCCATCCGTAAAGGGTTGGTCGAAGCCTAATCGCACGCGCCGGTAGTTCGCTTTTGTGGAATTCCCCTGCTCCATCTAACGTGTTCGCGATACGCCATGTAGTTGAAGCGTCAATCGGTAATCGGTTTAAGGGCTTTGGCACCCATCGTGCAAATTGAGGGCTGGTCAAGACGGAAGTAGCATGAATACACATTGTGCGGTTGAGGCCGCGTCCTCTAGCCTGACTGTAAGGAACACTCCGCAGATTCAGATATTCTCGACATGTCCTTCCTCCTCGATGGCTCCGGATCGCTACCCGGAGCGAGTAGCGCAGGTGGCGCGCTGGAGCGAGAGAGCCGGCTGCACCGGAATTTTGGTATATACCGACAACTCAATTATCGATCCTTGGCTGGTTTCCCAGGTCATTCTCCAGAACACACACTCCGTGAGCCCGCTCGTCGCAGTCCAGCCGGTCTACATGCATCCGTACTCGGTTGCGAAAATGATTTCAACGCTGGGGTTCTTACACGGCCGCCGGGTGTTCCTCAATATGGTGGCAGGCGGCTTTAAAAATGATCTTGTGGCCCTCGGCGATACCACGCCTCACGACAATCGCTATCAGCGCTTGATTGAGTACACGGTAATTATTCGGCTACTGCTGGAAAGCCGCAAACCGGTCACCTTCGAGGGGCAATTTTACAAAATCAACGGTCTAACCTTGAATCCCCCTCTGGTCCCTGAACTCTATCCGGGAATCCTGGTCTCGGGTTCGTCTGCTGCGGGAATGGCGGCCGCCGCGGAGATCGGTGCGGTCCCGGTTAAGTACCCGGAGCCACCCGGCCACGACACTGGCGCTAAGCCGCGGGAGAATGAGCCCTGCGGCGCTCGGATCGGCATCGTCTCACGCTTGCGGGAGGAGGACGCATGGAAGGTTGCGCATGACCGCTTCCCGGCGGACCGCAAGGGACAACTAACCAGGCAACTCGCGTCAAAGATTTCAGACTCCGTCTGGCACAAGCAACTGGCTGAGGTCGGCAAACGTGGGGAAGCGATGGGGCGCGCCTATTGGCTGCATCCTTTCGAAAATTATCAGACCAACTGCCCGTATCTAGTCGGCAGCTATGACACGGTTGCCGCTGAAGTGAGCAAATATATCGATCACGGCTTCCGAACCTTTATTCTCGATATTCCCCCAACCGAAGAGGAACTGGATCATATCGGACGGGTGTTTCAGGCCGCGGCGCAAAGGACTCGCCTGTGAAGCAGCGGTTGCATGATTTCTTAACCGCGCAGGTGGAGCTCCGCCCGGAAGCAGTTGCCCTGGTCTTTCGAGGACACTCCACAACCTACGCTCAACTTGAGCAAAACAGCAATCGCCTCGCCGGAGCTCTGCGTTCAGCCGGCTGTTCGCGCGGGGATCGCGTTGGGCTACTCGTTCCTAAGTCAACGCAGGCAATCGTGGCAATGTTTGGCGCCATGAAAGCCGATTGTATTTATGTTCCGATCGACGTCGCCAGCCCGGTCGCGCGCATTCAGCGAATTCTCCAGAAATGCGAATGCCGATGTATCTTGGCGGACCATTCTACCGCAGGTTTATTGAATGATCTGGTTGCCCAAGGAGCGTTGACGGATTCCACTCAACTTGGGTGGCTAGATCATGGCGCGCCACTCGTCAATGGCGCTGGCGACACCTTCAGTTGGAGCGATGTGGAAACGCTGGCCGATACGGCTAACGA
>Ga0068856_100008069_pt1 | contig 10276 bp, 6 predicted proteins | sample KBSCornC62_FD_66595 | JGI IMG/M metagenome (GOLD analysis project Ga0068856, IMG submission 66595) | Corn rhizosphere microbial communities from Kellogg Biological Station, Michigan, USA - KBS Corn C6-2 | ecosystem: Host-associated > Plants > Roots > Rhizosphere > Soil ... | reverse complement strand
ACTTCCTCAGCCGAGTCGATCAACGAAGCGCCGGCACGGTTATAAAGCGAATCTTCGAACCCGGAGCCCTCACCCGCACTCTTTTCAACGATAACAATATGTCCGGCTTCATGGAGTGCCCGCACGCCTGCTGGCGTTAGCCCAACTCGATATTCATTGTCTTTGATTTCTTTCGGCAGACCGATAATCACGGCTTTGATCCTCCGCTGCTAAATAAAACGAATGTGAAATTACGATTTGATATTACCTGGCGCCCCTTCGTCCTGGGAGCGCAGGCGTCCTCGCCTGCCGGTGCCCACCCAAGCTCGTGTAGGTTATCCAGCAGGCGAGGACGCCTGCGCTCCCAGGACGAAGGGTGTTACTGAGGCGATTCAACGGTATCGATTTGCGCGCGTTGCAGCTTACCGCTGAAGTCGACATAAATAGACTTCCATTCGGAGAAAATATCGAGGACTTGAGTTCCGGCCTCTCGATGTCCATTTCCAGTTGCTTTCGTTCCGCCGAAAGGAAGGTGAACTTCGGCGCCAATGGTTGAGGCGTTTACGTAGAAAATTCCTGTGTACAGCTCGTTCATTGCCCGGAACGCTCGATTAACATCTTGAGTGTAGATGGCAGCGGACAAACCGTATCGAACGCCGTTAGCAATTTGAATTGCGTGTTCGAGCGAGTTCGCGGGAATAACTGTGGTTACCGGTCCGAAAATTTCCTCCTGCGATATTCGCATGTCCGGTGTCGCATCTGAAAAGACCGTCGGCTCGATGTAGTGACCGTGCGCATAATCACCGCGCGTTAGACGTTTGCCGCCGCACGCGAGCGTTGCACCGTCTTCCTCGCGGCCGATGCGGATATAATTCATTATCTTTTCAACCGCATCACTGTTAATTACCGGACCAACTTCAGTCCGCGAATCCGCACCATTGCCAACACGTAAACTCTTCGTTGCATCGACCAACTTCTTCACGAACTGTTTGTAAACTTTCTTGTGAACAATCAGGCGCGACGAAGCTGTGCATCTTTGCCCAGACGTACCAAAGGCGCCCCAAATGGCGCCTTCGATTGCTAAGTCAATATCGGCATCATCCATCACCATGATGGCGTTTTTGCCACCCATCTCGAGAGAACAGATGGCGTTTCGTTCGGCACAGGCTGAGGCGACAATGCGACCAGTTTCAGTTGAACCGGTGAATGAAATCAGTCTCAGCGCGGGATGGTTTGTCATCGCTGCCCCGACAGTTTCACCGTAGCCCGTGACCATATTCACAACGCCCGGAGGTATACCAGCCTCTTCACAAGCTTTCACAAGGTTATAAGTCGAGAGCGGTGTATCTTCCGCCGGCTTGATCACCACTGTGTTGCCGCAAACCAATGCTGGAATCAGCTTCCATGAAGGGATGGCCATCGGAAAATTCCAGGGCGTGATCAGTCCGCATAGACCGACGGGCTGGCGGACGCACATTGCGAATTTGTCGCGCATCTCGGCAGGACTCGTGAATCCATGTAGACGCCGTCCTTCACCCGCCGTGTAGTAGGTGCAATCAATTGCTTCCTGAACGTCACCTCCGGCTTCCTTCAGGACCTTGCCCATTTCTCGGGTCATGTCTGACGTGTAACGTTCTTTGTCACGGATCAGTATTTCGCCAAGACGGAAGAGTAGCTCGGCACGTTTTGGCGCTGGTGTATTTCGCCAACGGTCAAAGGCGCCTTGCGCGGCGTTGACGGCTGCGAAAACGTCTTCTTTGGTGGATAGCGGAAAACGTCCGACCACGTCGCGGGTGTCGGCCGGATTGATGTTTTCGAACATCTCCCCTGACTCGCTCGCGACCCATTCGCCGTTGATGTAGTTCTGATAAGTTTTGACCGCGGCACGTGCAGCGGTTCGGGATGTTTGTTTCGTGCTGTTCTTCGCAACAGCTTTTTTTGCCTGGGCCATGATTTGATAACTGTATTCCTTGGTCCGACGAACTTAGTTTGTCGTGCGTGGAATTCGAGATACTTGAATTCTTCAAGGGCGTCGCTAATCACGCACGACAAACTAAAGTTCGTCGGACATCTCTATTGATACGTGAACTGCACAATCGCAGGTTGACGCCGTTCACCCTTCACGTCTCGCCGGATATTTGTGACGTGTAGAACAATTGGATCCCCTGTTTTTAGTCCATTCATTACCCGCTGAAACTCAGCGAGCGTATTTACCGGGACGCGATTGATTTGGTTGATGACATCACCTTCGGCTATTGCCGGCGCGTTGTTTGGTGGAATACGAAGCTCCGCCACTAAACCGTTAGGATCGATCTCTTTAACCAGCAACCCGTGAATGACCGGCACACCCGGCGCGTTTAGTTTTCTTTCGGTAATCAACTGGGGAGTCAGTTCAGCCAGGGTGACTCCGAGGTGCAACGCGTTGCCTTTCGGATCGGCCTCCTTTGTATTTGACTTTGAAGGCTCGACCCAGTCACGCGCAGTCAAGGGAGGTCGCTTGCTAAGGACCACACTGACAGTCTTTCGCTCCATTTTTCCATCTACGTCTCGCAGAAAAACAAGCGATGCTGATTGACCGACAGCGGTACCCGCAACTCGCTGAATCAAATCCTGAGCATTCTGAACGGGAATACCGTCGAATTCGATAATGATGTCGTTTGGTTGAAGTCCTGCTTTTGCTGCGGGAGTAGGTAGGCCGGTATCGACTTCAGTTGGGCTCACTGTCGTGATAATCGCGCCTCTCGATTCAGAGAGGCCATAAACCTTCGCATATTCGTCATGCACAGAGTCGAGAGTTATGCCTAAGAACCCGCGCTTCACCGTGCCATGAGCAACGAGTTGTTTGTAGACGAAGTTTGTTTCGTTTGCAGGCAGAGCGAAACCAATGCCGTTGTAATCTCCCGTCGAAGTTGCGATTTGCGAGTTCATTCCAATGACTTCACCGCGCATGTTGACCAATGGTCCGCCGCTGTTGCCTCGATTGATTGCGGCGTCGGTTTGCAGGAAGCGTTGAAACACATTTGGATACGGACTCTCTCGTTCTTTCTTCGAGATGATTCCGGCGGTCACGGTTTGATCAAGCCCAAACGGTGAACCCATTGCCAACACCCAATCACCGACCTGCGCTGCATTCGAATCGCCAATAGTCACAGTTGGCAAGTCACGCGGCGCATCGATCTTGATCACGGCAACGTCTGTCTCAGGATCTACGCCGACTTGCGTGGCGCGAAACTTCTCGCCGGATTGAAGTCCAACAATGATGCGACTGGCTTCATCGATGACATGGTAATTGGTCAGAATGTAGCCTTTAGGACTTACGATGAAACCGCTGCCGACGCCGCGAGTCGGACGTCGCTGTTGACGACGAAACATGTCTAAAAGAGGATTGCTTGCCGAGTCGTCTTTGTCTTCGTTGTCTTTGTCGCTTAGTTCAATGTCGGTTGAGGGCTGAAGCGTTTCTATGTTGACAACTGCCGGCTCGACACGCCGAGCAATCTCCGCAAAGGAAGCGGAAAGCGCTTCGGGAGCACGCGCAATTTGCACTTCGCCTTGAGCGACGGTCGGACGGCCCGAAAGCATTGCGCCAATGCCAATGCCTGCCAAAAGACAGCCGGCCGCAAGGGCGGCAATCCAGACGCGCAGTTTGCGCAAAATAACTCTTTCCTGCTCAGTTGATTTGTTGTTTGCGACGTCAAACATAAACTTCACCACCTTCAACGTTCCCAGCGGCTACCCAAATTGCGCTTTAGAGAGATAGTCACAATGAAATCCCATTTGTAGCGCAATGAAAGGGCTAGAGTATAGCGAAAGGGGCAGGGTGGGGCAAAAAAGGGCGGAGCGGAGATTGGTTCTTTGAATTTGGGGGTCTGTTTGGGTGAGTAATAGGTCGAATAGGTCATATACCTATTCACTCACCTGCCAACCACTGACCACTGACCCTCCTCACGTCGAAGGTCGCAGTAAAACTTTCAGGACACCTCGGGCACCTGCTCGCTCCATCGCCTGAATGCCTTCGGACAACGAATACTGCTCGCTAATCAAGCTGTTTACATCGACTGCACCTTTTGCCAGCAGATCAAGCGCCGGCTTAAAGCGACCACACCGCGAACCGATAATAGAAATCTCATCAACGACGATTCGAGCTGCGTCGATCGTGGTCGCAGCGTTGAAGGTTGATTTAAGAACCAGTCTCCCTTTCGGGCGCAGAAGGTTAAGCGCGAGTTCGAACCCGGGAGCCGCTCCTGACGCTTCGATGACTACATCGAACGTTCGATTGCGAGCGACAGCTCTGGTTGGTTTGGTTGTTTCAATTCCACGATCCCGTGCAATTCGCAATTTCGAATCGTGCTTTCCAACGAGCAACACGTGCGCGGCCTTCAACGAGACAACCTGCGCGCTGAGCAAGCCAAGTTTGCCGTCGCCGATAACCGCTATGCGATCAGCGCTTGAGATCTTCACTCGCTCGAGGATTCCACAAGCTGCCGCAAGCGGTTCGGTGAAGACAGCATGCTCGTCACTGATTTTTGTCGGAACCATTAGCAGATTTTCGACCGGTAACCTTAGAAACTCCGCGTGTGCACCATCGCGTCCCACAATGCCGAGGACAGTTCGATTTGGACAATGTCGCGGATCGCCCGCGAGGCAGAGCGCGCACTTGCCGCAGCCCGCGTTGATTTCACCCACTACCCGTTTCCCAACCAGCGTTTGATCGGGACTCTCTTCCACTACGCCGACGAATTCATGTCCGATCGTTCCCTTGAAGCCGGCATATCCTCGCGCGATTTCAAGATCGGTGTTGCAGATTCCCGAGAGCAGCACGCGGATCAAAGCTTCTTGATCGGAGGCAGGTTTGGCGATCTTGCGAACGGCGAGGCCTTTTTTGTCGACGCGAAGAGCTAGCATGGAGTGATGAGCTTTGGACTTTGTCCTTTGAGCTTTGGGTTCCTACCGCGAAGCGGTTTCGTCTCGCAGCCCAGGGTTGCCGCTTCGGCTACCCTGGGTCAGCTCAGATTCCGAATCAACCGCAACGCGGTTACGCCTCGGGACACAACCCGTTCCGGGTTGGAACATGAAGGTCCCTAAACCCAAGGGTTGAAACAACCCTTGGCTCTGTGACGCAACCGCTTCGCGGTAAAGAGCGCAAACCTGATCTATACTCTGCACAACGACATTCAAAGCACAAAGAACGAAGCACAAAGGAACAAAGATCAAAATGCTTTGCTTCTGGTGTAAGCGTTCTGCGAATTCAATTGCAATGATTGATTAGGACCGCTGACCGTCAATGGGAGTCGCCACTCCAACTCCTCGTCACCGCTTAGTTTCGCGTGTAGCCACCAGTTGCCGGGCGCTAATTTAACTGAACCGCGCCCTTGTTTATCGAGGTGCGTGATTATCGGCGCTTTACCTTTCATCCGTTCTTTCAAGAAATCATCGAAACGTTTGCCTACGCTCGGTTCGGAAAAAAACTCGTGATTAACCGCGACGAGATCGACCGGAAAGATCTTGACCTCAACATCCAGAGCAACTGCTTGCGTATCCGACGGTCGCTCGATTGCGATTTGCAACGTTGTCGAACCGACTTCATTTTCGGTTGGCTTAGTTGATAACGGCAGGCCGCGGTAAATCAGCCACACGCCGGTCGCGAAACCCACGACCAGCGCTGCCTGCAGAAGTCGAATTGCTACTCCGCGATAAATACTCACCGTCATTACTTCCTGAACCGGCGCACGAAGCTCACTAAAGACTCAGCCTCCTGGTCATTGAGTTTGTTGCTGAAGGCGGGCATATTTCCGCGAACGTTGCGGCCATTCATGATCGAGTTGAAGAGGCGCTCGTCCCCGGCATCGTCCTGCCATTCGGCGTCCGTCAAATTTCGCGCGCGACTAAATCTTCCCTTTTTGGTTTGAGACGTTCCATCTCGACCGTGACATGAGACACAATATCTTGAATACAGTTGCGAAGCACTTCGGGGAGGAGTTGTTGCCGAAGCATCGCCCTTAAAATTGAGACAAACGAATGAGCTAGCAAGCACGGCAATTAGACTAAGCAACCAAAAGATCTTTTTGCGGTACATATGTGTCACGCATCATACAATACGGATCTCAGATTTCAGACCCCGAACCCAATGTACGACAGGCTGTTAGCCGGTCGTTGGTTGGAGCGTTGAATTGTACAAGCGGAGCCCCGAGACGCGGCGACAGGCTAACAGCCTGTCGTACTTTGAAATCTGAGATCTGAAATCTGAGATCCGTATTGTATGATTCACCCGTTTTCCCCAAACCGGTGACTCAGGAACAACAACTTGATTGAATCAGAGCTAGACAAGCTTCACGAAGAGTGTGGTGTCTTCGGAATTCTTGGACATCCGGACGCAGCGCGTTTGACCTATCTTGGCCTTTACGCGTTACAGCATCGAGGTCAGGAGTCGTGCGGAATTGCAGCCTCCGACGGTAACGAGCTACGACTGGAACGCGCGATGGGGCATGTGTCTGAAGCGTTTAATCAGTCGCAATTGGATCGGTTGCGGGGTGCAAGTGCCATCGGGCACGTTCGATATTCAACTGCCGGTGACGTATCGATTCTCGAGGCTCAACCTTTCCTCGTAAATTGCCAGCACGGCCAGATTGCGGTTTGCCACAATGGCAATCTTCCTTTCGCAAAAGAAGAGCGACTCCGACTCGAGCGCGGGGGTGCTATCTTTTCGTCAACATCAGACACCGAAGTTGTTCTGCACGGAGTTGCGCGTTCAGCAAGTTCTATTCGCGACGCCATTCCGGAAGTGTTGAGTCAAACTGAAGGCGCTTTCTCGATGCTCTTCCTGACGCCACGTGAGTTGATTGCGATACGCGATAGTCGCGGCTTTCGCCCACTCGCCCTCGGACGCCTCGGCGACGCATGGGTAATTGCATCTGAAACTTGTGCGTTCGATCTAATCGATGCGCAATATGTTCGCGATGTCGAACCTGGCGAGATGCTGGTGGTCGATGAGCAAGGATTGCGCTCTTCGCATCCACTGCCAGAGCGAAAACATTCGATGTGCCTTTTTGAGCACGTCTATTTCGCGCGACCCGACTCGTTGATCTACGGCAAGTCGATCAATGAGTCGCGACACAAGATGGGCCGTCGGCTCGCGATTGAACAGCCTGCCGATGCCGACATCGTAGTGCCGGTTCCAGATTCGGGTGTCGCGGCGTCGATTGGTTACGCAGCTGAAAGTGGACTGAGTTTTCGGTTTGGACTGGTACGCAACCATTATGTTGGACGAACATTCATCGAACCACGACAGTCCATTCGTTCATTTGGAGTGCGCATCAAACTGAATCCTGTGCGCGATCTGATCAATGGACGACGAGTGGTTCTGATCGACGATTCAATCGTTCGCGGCACGACCTCGAAAAAGATCGTCAGAATGGTTCGGGATGCGGGCGCAAAGGAGATTCATGTTCGCATCAGTTGTCCCCCAACGATTAGTCCTTGTTATTACGGCGTCGATACGCCAAACAAGTCCGAGTTGATTGCGGCAAATATGTCCGTCGAAGAGATTCGCGATTTTATCGGCGCGGATTCGTTGGGCTATTTGTCACTCGAGGGAATGATCGAAGCCTCGGGAATGAACGCCAGTGAATCCTGTGTCGCGTGCTGGAATGGACAATACCCTACGCAAATTACTCGCAACGCAGAAACTATGTGGGAACGCGATCGCGAATCCGTCGCTACCGAAGGATGATTTGTTGGCTTATATGAGCACCGTCGTCCTGGGAGCGCAGGCGTCCTCGCCTGCCCGCGTCGAGCGGAACCAATTGGACTGTAGCACCCGTGAACTTCCAGCTGCGTTTTCCCGATCAGGGCTGCGCCGGACACGGGGAGGCGGGGACGCCTGCGCTCCCAGTACGATGATGCTCATTTATTGGTGACAGCGTGATTCATCATGAAGTTGGCAATGACCACTGTGATCTTGGTTTTGATCGGAACTGTTAGTGCGCTTGCCCAACAAGCTCCAAAGAAGACGCAAACACGAGAGATTGCTATTGAAGTCATTCCGGTTATTGAATTCCCTCTGACTCTTCACGAGGCTGCGCTCGTGAAGTCTGAAAAGGGTTACGCTTTAAAGTGCCGTTTCTCGAGTAATGCTGACGTAACTCTGATTGGGATTAGATATTCCCTGACCGTTATCGAACCGGTGACAGGCGCTCGCCCTTTAACAACCAGGATTGAAGGCTTTGAGATCGCACCTTATGGTTCAAAGACCTTAACTTTTCCGACGCCGATCAGATTTAGACAAACAGATGACAGTAGACTTGTATTGATGTTGGAGCAGGTAGTGAGTAGAGAATCAATCTGGGAAGTCATTAAGGCGAAGGACGTTCTCGAGGGTTACGTCAAAGGCGATTACTCTGTCCAGCCGCACGTGCTGCGCGTCGCAAACCAGGTTGACTCTCCGCTCCAGACGCGCGTCATTTTCTGATTGTCCGACGCGCCTTTAGTTTGTCGTGTACGACAGGCTGTTAGCCTGTCGTGATTCGGTATCGATCAGTGATAGAAGAGGCAACGACAGGCTAACAGCCTGTCGTACACGACAAACTAAAGGCGCGTCGGACAAATTTATTTCAAGAGGTCAGTCGTTGGGAAGAACTGCTCGTCGCGGATGTGGTTGTGCAATTGCGGTCCTCGTGGTGCTTGCAGGGGCCATAGCCTTCCTCGGTTATCGCTATGTGTTGCCGTGGTGGAAAAAGAAACCGCCTCCACCTTCTGGTGAACTTCAGGTTCGAGTGCTGGATGTAGGGCCAGTAAATGGTGATTCGATTTTGATCACGTCCGCGGGTGGCAAGACCGTTCTAATTGATGCAGGTGATACAAGCAAAGGGAAAGTTGTTGTTGAGGCGTTGAAGCGTAACAATGTCCAGCAGCTCGATTATTTGATTATCACTCACCCTCATCCCGATCACATGGGAGGCGCCACGGAGGTCTTTAAAGCCGTCAAGGTTCTAAATGTCATTGACAACGGACAGCCGCCGGCCATTCCGCCAGACCTCGCGCCAGCAGCAAAGCCCACACCGGCGCCAAAGAAATCAACTCCAGGCAAACCGGCAAAGCTCAGCTCGATTACAAAGTTCTACGACGACTACAAACAGGCTCTGACCGCAAGCGGAGCTCATTACGAAAAAGCGACGGCAGGCATGAAATACGATCTCGGGAATGGCGCGCTGTTAACGGTACTTGCGCCAACAGAACCGTTGTTCACGAAGGATCACATGAAGACTGGCGGGAACGAGACAAATGCCAATTCAATTGTGACCCGTCTCGACTATGGTGCGTTTTCGATGTTGTTGCCGGCGGATGCCGAGGAACAGACCGAGCACCGAATGTTGTCGAAAGATGTAAATCTCGAAGCTCAGATTTTGAAGATCGCTCATCATGGTTCGAAGTATGCAACGTCAGAAGATTTCTTGAAGCGCGTGAAACCGCAGTTTGCAGTGATCTCCTGTGGCGCATGGAACCGTTATGGGCATCCGAGCCAAACTGTTCTGGATCATCTGCGAGCAGTTGGAGTAAAAGTCTATCGAACAGACTTGCAAGGCGAGGTAACGATTACAACTCGCGGTAAGGAAGGTGATGTTGTAATCAAGACTGCGAAAGAGACGACTGAAGATCTCTTTGCCGGCAGGACCGCTCAGAAGGACGACTCTTCCAGATCCGGATTCATTGCGTACGGAGATTTCGGGCCGCCACCGAAGACTAAAAAATGATCTTTGAGCTTTGTTCTTTGCTTTTCTCTGCGCCCTCTGCGTCCTCTGCGTCTTCTTAGAAACTGCTTACGGACTCAGGTAGTCAGGGGGAAAAGAAAAACGTGCAAAGAACAAGTCGGGAAGGGTGGTTTACCCCCGCTGTTCCCCGATCAATAAGTTGCAGGAAGAGCGGGGGTAAACCACCCTTCCCGACTTGTTCTATGTTGAGTTTCAACTTTCTTATCTGCTTGCATTTTGAACGAATAGAGGCGCTCTGCGGTGGTGATGGGCAGCAGTAAGCAAAACCGCAGAGACACAGAGGACGCAGAGAACAGCGCGGAGCAAACCAAAGAACAAAGCACAAAGAACAAAGTACAAACCTAAACCATGAAACCCATTTCCTACAGTGACGCTGGCGTTGACATCGACGCGGCAACTCGGGCGACGGATCGAATCAAAGAGTTGGCGCGAACCACCTTCAATCAACGCACGCTCTCCGAAATCGGCAGCTTTGGAGGAATGTTTGATGGTGCGTTCCCTAATCTCGCCAGTCCCGTTCTTGTCGCTTCCGC
>Ga0068856_100008066_pt1 | contig 10277 bp, 12 predicted proteins | sample KBSCornC62_FD_66595 | JGI IMG/M metagenome (GOLD analysis project Ga0068856, IMG submission 66595) | Corn rhizosphere microbial communities from Kellogg Biological Station, Michigan, USA - KBS Corn C6-2 | ecosystem: Host-associated > Plants > Roots > Rhizosphere > Soil ... | reverse complement strand
ACCGCCGACAGACAGTCGGTGCCCTGACCCCAAGCCATCACGGTAAGGGGCTTTTTTCACGCCCTGATGCCTTAGGAGGCACTCATGTCAGTAGCGCTTGCACGCCGGTTCAAGGTCGATGTTTCGACCGACAACTCGACCTGGATCAAGCTCGGCGGAATCAACGATTTCGCCCCCACCGAGAACCCGACCCTTCAGCCGGCAGACACGTATGACACGAACGGTTACAACTCGTTCGAGAAGACGATGACCGGCTGGAAGCTGGTGGCTAAGTTCTACATGCCGACCACAGCCTCGGTTCCTTCGGATCCTGGGCAGGCGATTCTGCAGGCGACCCGGTTCCAGTTCGGTACGTCGGCGCGCGTATATGTGCGTTGGTATGACCGCAATGGGGGCACGGAAGCCTATTCGGGTCTTGCCCTGGTGGATTGGAACCAGTCAAAGACCTCAGTCCCGGATATTGCTGAGGTGACCGCAACCCTGACCGGTGACGGTGTTCTGACCGCGATCGCGAACCCGTATGCGTCGACTGCGGTCCCGCAGATCACGTCAGTTACCCCGTCCGCTCAGACTGCAACGAACCTGATCACCATCACCGGCAATGGGTTCATCGGCACCATCCCGACGTCTGGTGTCACCGTTGGTGGCGTCAACTCGACCGGTTGGACGGTTGTGTCGGACAACACGATCATCGCGAAGATCCCGACTGGTTCGGCTGGTTCGGCTCCGATCATCGTGACGAACGCGATCGGCGCATCGGCGGCCTTCGCGTACGTCAGAGGCGCATAGTCGCTGATAAGTCGGGGGTCTCCCATCATTCTACGGGAGACCCCCGCACCGCGCTAACGGCCGGGGGCATGACCAGCATAGGAGTGCTGATATGTCCGATCTTATCCCCGAAATCTGGAAGCCCGTTGTCGGCTTTGAGGGTTCGTACTCGGTCTCGAATCTCGGCCGCGTGCAGTCGCACCTCACCGGAAAGATCCTCAAGCCCCATCGCACGGGCGACTACCTCGGCGTAGCCCTTCGCCGCGTTGGGCGGACACATTCGACGTACATCCATCACCTTGTGGCGTTCGCGTTCATTGGCGAGCGTCCTTCGGGAATGGATATCTGCCACAACGATGGCAACCGCAAGAACTGCCGCGTCGACAACCTGCGCTACGACACCCGCAACGCGAATATGCGCGACGCGATCGAGCAGGGAACCCACCGGAGCGTTGGGCGCACGGTGTGCAAACACGGTCATGCGTTGACGCCGGAGAACACGCTCCGGTATGAGCGCCTATCGACAGATGGCGCCGTCAAGCACCGCATCCGTTGCCGTGAATGCAATCGGCTTCGCTCCGCCCGCTGGAACGAGAAGGTTCGTCTGCGGCGTCTGAACTCCTAGCGGTACGTGTGGGGATGCGTACCGCTAGGTCACATCCCCACATCCCTCTATTGGAGTTGCCTCAATGGCTTTCGAAGATTACGAAAAGGTCGCAGACCCGCTCGTCCTCCCCATCGCGGGTAAGAAATACCGCATCCCCGAGGTGGGTTTGAAGGATGGGTTGAAGTTCAACCTTGATGCTGAGGCGACCGCGATAGCCCAAGAAGCGGTTGCTGCCGCGGAGAAGGCTGGTGACGCGGAGGCTGCTGCGAAAGCTGCCGAGCAGATCCCTCCACAGATGGGGGATGAGGAGTTTCTGCGCATGTTCCTCGGGTCCGCCTATGACGAGATGGTTGCCGATAACGTTCCCGGCCCGTCAGCTTTGCGTGCGGCGATCACGGCGATGACGGACTTTCAGAAGGGCCGTCAGATGGCGGAGATTATGTGGGCGACCGGTGGCGACCCAAAAGCGATTCAGAAGTATCTGCAACCGAACCGGGCGGCTCGCCGCTCGACGAGTTCGGGCGGGGCGAAAAAGACCCCGTCACGGGCCTCTTCGAGTGGTACGACTACGGAGCCCAAGCCGTAACAGCGCAGGGGGTTGCGTGGTCTGATCTGGTCGCTGAGTGGCGGCTGCTGACGATCGACTTCCGCCGCACCTACCAGCTCGAACTTGAAGACAGTCTCAACCGTTCGTTCCGTTGGTTCGCAATCTACGTGGCTGGGTTGCTTTCTTTTCCTGACACCCTTCTCCACGCCCGTTTCCGGGCCGATGAGGAGCCTGCACCCGAGGGGGACATGCTGTGAGTGGTCCCACCGTTGAGGGTTCGATTGTTGCCAAGGTTCAGGCGGATATCTCAAACCTGGAAGAGAACATTTCTCTTGCGCAGGCGAAAATCGAGGAACTCACAGGCAAGAAGCCTGACGTCACCGTAAAGGCGAACGTCGACACCGCGTTGACGAAGTTGCAAGCCGTCGAGGCTGCGACGGATCGTGCGGCGAACGCGAACACGCGCCTTACCGCCGCCGTGAAAGCTCTCGAGATTTCGGAGTCGAGCGAGAGCCGCAAGGCTGCAACGTTGTTGCCGATCCGTAAGGAGGCGACCGCTGCACTTGACGAGGCGACCGCCGCATCGTTGGCTTTGGCTGCTGCTCAGGCGGCGTTGGCTAAAGAGGAAGAGAAAGCGGCCGCTGCGGGGGCGAGGTCGAAGGCTGCGGGCGGTAATGGGCCTGCGTCGTTCTTCCAGTTGGCTTTGGTTGCGGTTGCGGCTCTGGTTCCGTTGCTGGCCTCTCTGGCGGGGTATGTGGCTGCGGTCACTGGTGCGTTCGCGGGCATGGGTGCGGCTGGGGTCCTGGCTGTTCTGGGCATCAAGAACGCGATCACTCAGGGCACTGCGGCCGGGAACGCGTTCTCCGGTGGACTGCATATTCTCAAGGGCGACCTCGACCAACTGTCGAACACGTCCGCGACAGCCATGCTTGTTTCGTTCCAGCGGGCTGTAGACATGATCGATTCGGCTATGCCTTCCCTGAATGGGGAGATCAAGCTGTTCTCGGGACTCCTCGGGACGACGGGCGACATCGTTCTGTCGACGCTGATCTCCGGCTTCAAAACGTTGCTACCGCTGTTTTTGCAGGCTGGTGTGTATATCGAGCAGGTCGCGGTTGGTTTCCAGAAGTGGACAACTGGCGGCGGCCTGGCGCAATGGGCACGTGACGCATCCGTGGCGTTGCCTCAGGTTTCAAACTCTCTCGGCTCTCTTCTTCACGGGATCATTTCTGTGATGGGGGCACTCCAACCGCTCGGGACCGTGATGCTCGGCATCATCGGCATTGTCGGCAACCTTCTCACCTTCCTGTCTCAGCTTGGCCCGGCGTTCCCTGTGATCGTGGCCGGTGCTCTCGCCGCGTATGGGGCGTTCCAGTTGTTCACCAACGTTCCTCCGGTGGTAAATCTGGTGTCGAAGGCGGTCACAGCGCTGGGCATCTCGACCGATGTCGCACTGGGTCCAATCGGGTGGGTTGCTGCCGGAATCGCTGCCCTTGCAGCGGTCGCCCTGACTGCTACGGCAGCGACGAACAACGCCACCCAGGCGATGGACACCTACACGGCAGCCGTTCAGCAGGACGCGGGTGTCATCGGCGAGCACACGAAGGCCCAGGCGGCTAGCAACCTGCAGACCAGCGGCGCCCTGGCGATCGCATCGAAGCTCGGCATCGCCACAAAGACCCTCACCGACGCGACCCTCGGTAACGGTGAGGCGCAGGCGGTCGTGGCGAAGAAGATCAAGGATCTCACTGCCGAACTGAAGGCAATGGATCAGGCCAACGCCAAGGCTGCGGACACGACGGCGGGCGCACAGACGCAGGCGGCAGCGAAGCTCGCGGACCAGATTCAGAAGCTGACCGCCGAGTACGCAGCGCAGCAGACCTCGATCAAGGACGCCATCAAGGCGTACAACGACATCCAGACCGCTCTCGGCGGGACCACGATCACCACGAAGGCGCAGTTGGATGCGCAGACGGCGTTGGCCTCTTCCTATGGTGATTCTCTGCCGGTGTATCTCGCGGCGAAGGGTGCGCAGAAGCAGGCCGAGGATCAACTCAAGGCCACGACTGCGGCGATGGTGCAGGAGAACGATGCCTCGAGCCTTCTCGCCAACGCGCTCACCTTGCTGAATGGCGGGTCGCTGTCTGTCGCCCAAGCCCAGACGGGACTGTCGGCGGCGAACAACTCGTTGATCGACTCGTTTAAGCAGAACGGGCAAGCGGTTGACGGCAGCACGAAGTCGGCGGTGGCGAACCAGCAGGCGATTCAGCAGCAGGTGCAGGCTGCACAGCAGGCGGCTGAGGCGATCGGGAAGCAGACCGGGTCATCAGAGAAGGCTGTGCAGGCGTACAAGGATTCGAAGCAGGCTATCGAGGATCAGTTGAAGGCGCAGGGTGATCTGACGCCGGCTGTGCAGGCGTACATCGACAAGCTGTATGACGTCGCGAACTTGAAGGTTCCTCCGACGAAGCTCGATGTAGATACTGCGACTGCGGAGAAGAAGGTCGCTGACCTGCTGCTGTTCTTGCAGCAGAAGATCCCGACGAACATTCGGCTTGGGGTGAAGCTTGACGCTTCAGCTAACGCTACGGATGTCAAGCAGCGCGCCGGGGGTGGTGTGACGGGTCTGGGTGAGCTGACGTTGGTGGGCGAGAAGGGTCCTGAGTGGGCTCGGTTCCCGACCGGGACGAGTATCTACCCGAACGGTGTGAAGCCGGTTATGTCGTCGAGTCGGGTCACTAACTCGCAGACGACGAACAATCAGGGCGGAAGGCAGATCACGATCAATCCGACCGCGATCGTGCAAGCCGACCCTAGGTCCGCGATGCAGGATCTCTGGCGTCAAGTGAATATGAGGGTCGCCTGATGGTCACCATGACGCTCAACACGACCACCACGATGCAACTCGGCACAGGTCCAACCCTGAACACTGTCGATGGGGCCGGTGTTGTGTGGCGGGTGAATCAGGGGGGCTTCACCGGTTGGGGCGAACCCGCCACCACCCTGAATCCGGTGCCGCGTGTACGTGCTCAAGGGGCTTGGGCCGGAGATGCTTTCACCACAGGGCGAACCGTCACCATTGCGGGCAGCATCATGGCCTCCGATCCTGTGATGTTGAATGCGGCGATCGATTCGCTGATCAACGCTGTCACTACGGCACCGTTCACGTTGACGGTTACCGAGTCTGGAGTCCCGTCGACAAGCGTTGTGCGCCGTCAGGGTGAGACGCTGATTCAGAAGGTCTCGAACCTGTTCGCGAACTACTCCATTCAGGTATTCGCGTTGGACCCGCGAAAGTTCGGCACTCCTCTCACAGGGACGACCATGTTGCCCTCATCCTCGGGCGGTATCACCTGGCCTCACACGTGGCCCGAAACGTGGACAGCCACCACCGTGTCGGGCACCGTCAGCCTCACGAACCCGGGCAACACGACCGGTTCCGTCACCTTGCGGATCGATGGTCCCGCGACCGGCCCATCAATCGCCCACAGCGGCACGGGGACGTCGATCACATTCGCGTCCTCTCTCGTGCTTGCGGCCGGGGAGTGGCTGACGATCAACATGGACACTCACCAGGTGCTCGCGAACGACCAGGCCAACCGTGCCCAGTACATCACTTCCGCTGGATGGTCAGGGTTTGACGTCGGCCCGAACACCTGGGCGTTGTCGGCTGCAGTGTTCAACGCACTAACGAAGCTGACCGTCACAGCGATTCCGGCGAAACGATGACCGAGTACTGGAAAGCGGTCGAGGCGGTCACCGGGTACCCGATCGCGGATCTCCCCGATTTCACTGTCGACACCCTCCCGGCGACTCTCTCACGGCCGGAAACATTCACGGGGACGATGCCGATCAGTGAAGCGGATTCGGCGTCCCCGGTGAACTGGTTGCAGGCATGCGACCCGTGGTCGGTCGCGATCCTCCGCATCGACGACGTCACGAACCAGGTCGTCGGCGGCGGCTACGTGAATGGGCGCGTCCGCACCCAAGGGGACACGGCGACTGTCCCGCTGGTTACGGCGGAGGGATACTTCGACCGCCGCATGACTGGCGCTTACGCTCCCGTCGCAACGGATCAGAACACGATCATGTCGCAGCTCGTGACACAGTTCGTGATCACAGCTTCCGCGGCAGGGTTGAACGGGTGGCCCGGAACCGTCAACGTCATCGGGGGCGCCGGCACCGCCCGGGACCGCACCTACCAGGTCGCGGACCGGAAGACTGTGCTCACGAACCTGACCGAACTGAACCGTGTGATCGGTGGCCCCGAGTTCACGGTCACATGGCAGCACTTGAGTGGCCCGGAACGGTGGTTGCCGGTCTTCAACGTGGGGACCGTCATCGGCACTTCCCCGATGCCAGGGCTTGCGCCGGCTGTGAGCTTCGAGCTCGGCGGCACCATCCAGGGCGGCACCGTCGTCGACTTCGCCTACACGGAAGACTACTCGACGGGCAAGGGCGCGAACTATGTGACCGCGTACGCGATCACTGATCCGACCACAGGGCTGCAGGTGTCCCAGTCTCTCCCCTACACGGGGAACGCGCGTCAGCTTGAGATCGACTACGCATGGAACCCTTCGACGACGATCACTGACGCGGCGACGCTGCTCGCTCATGTTCAGCAGAAACTGCCGCTCATGCAGACCGGGGCACGGTCGTTGGCGTTGTCGATCCAGGGCAACGTGTTCCCGCAGTTCGGTGTCGACTTCAACCTGGGGGATGTGGTCACGTACCGGATCGGTGGCCTCGACCAGAACCTGCAGGAAACGGTGCCCTCAGTGCCGGGGGGCATTAGCGGCAACGCCCGGGTGATTGGTGTGATCCGTCAGCAGCCTGACTCGCCGAATCCGATCACGACACCGATCCTGGGGAGTGTGTGATGGGTGCTCAGGATGCGATGCCGCGCGGCGCTGACGACGTCTTGAAACGGATCGCGGAGCTTGAGGCGAACATGAAGCAGGTGACCGCTCTAGCGGCGTCCGCTGCAGCGGTCAAGCAGACGCTGGTCTCTCCCGACATTGGGTCGGCCTCCGCCAGCAACTTCGTGGTCAGCACCAGCTACACAACCTATGCAAGCTTCAACTTCACCGTTCCTGCCGGATTCACGCGGGCGCTCGTCGTCGCCAATGGATTTGTCCATCAGTCCACAGCTTCGACTGGCGGCGATAGGTTCTGGGGACAAGTGCTGATCAACGGCTCGGGTGGACCTGAAAGCACTGCGGTAGCGACAACGAGCATGGTGTCCGGTGCGGTTGCAGCCGGATATTCAGCTTCGCTGAGTGGGTTGTCGGGCGGCACTTCTATCTCCGTGGCGATTCGTGGTCACTTTCAGACGGGCGGAAACAGTGCCCTTTTTCAGTCGTTCAACTGCGCGGTTGTGACGGCTGCGGTGATCTACCTCAGCTAGTTGCGGAAGTCGTCGCGGAACTTGATCGCGATGAACCCGAGATAGGTCCCGATGATGAAGATGTCAGACGGCAGCGCACGCCAGCCCGCGTAAGAGTCCTTCCACCACAGCAGCCACGTCCCGCCGACCGCGAGGATCACGAGCAGGCTCCGGTACAGGACGGTCTCGACACGCTCCTGCCGCTCGATGCGGCGCAGTAGCGCGGCCTCTCGAGCGTAGGGGTTCCGGCGAACCTGTGCGGGTGTCATACACCTGAATGTACGCCCGACAGACCAAAGCGTCTACCCCCCGTTTAGGTAAGCCTCCAGCGCCGCCACGACCACGGCCGTCTCGGTGACGCCATCTTCTTTCGCGCGCGCCCGCAACAACTCCCGCAACTCGACCGGAATCCGATACGCGGCAGCAGGCGTCTTCGGCTGATTCGGCATACCCCAAGCATTCCACCCCGAAGGAGAACCTCATGGCCGGAACTGGCGTCGCTTACCCCGCAGATGCGGTCGCAGGATCTCCGCAGTTCACGGCGAACCAGGGACGTAATGCGTTCTCCGGTGCGATGGCAGGCGCGACCGCTTCTCGACCCCTCGGCGGCATCAGTGGCGTACGCCCCGGCACCCCGGCGAACACCATCACGGCGACTTCTACCACTTGGACTATGAACCCCAACGGGTTCGCCGGCTACATCGACCTGGAAACGTCCGCCACTAACTCCGGGTATTTCTTCAGCTTCTCAGGCACGATCACCGGGGCTGTGACCGCCGCGGGCGGCTCTCCCCGTACCGACATTGTGTGGGTCAAGATCGATGACTCCAACACGTCTGACGGTTCGTCGGGCGCCCCGCGCGTCGAGCTGGACTACAGCGCCAACACTACGACGCCGCCCGCGCGGGCTTTCGTCATCGCTCAGATCAACGTTCCCGCGTCAGGCGGCGGATCTCCCACCGTGACCTGGGTTGCCCCGTACACGGTCGCCGCTGGCGGCATTCTGCCGATCGCTTCCACAGCGATCACCGCATCCACCTATCCCGGGCAATACATTGACGACCCCACCCAGGGACTCATGCGTTCCAACGGAACCACGTGGGTTCGAGTTAGTGGTGCCTCCTCGGGCATCGTGCCCACGTCCGTTGCTGGCTCGGGCGTTTCCCTAGGGCCTGGTGGAGCGGTCACCCTCGCCACAGCATCCACCGCGAGCATCAACGGTTGTTTCACAAGCGCTTACGACAACTATCTGATCGAGTTCGACTTCACGACCTCCTCAGCATCGGGAACGCTCAACGTCACCCTGCGGGTCGGTGGAACCGATGCGACCACCGCATACGACACACAGCGGGTCACGTTCATCAACGCGACGGTAGCCGCGACCCAGTCGCTCAACGCCGCTAACTGGGTGGGCTCGGGCGGTCTCGCTACGGCGGGTGGGCGGCAGTTCGGCGAGATGGTGCTCTACAAGCCGGCACTGGCGGTTGCCACGGGCGGAACTATCAAGAACAACCTCGTCGCTAACCCGATGACCACTTCCGATGGTCGCTTCGAGGGCACCCTTCAGCACCGGACGGCTACCGCCTATGACGGGATCACGTTCACGGCCGGTGGTGGCACGTTCACCGGCACCATCCGCATCTACGGTCTAAATAACAACTGATAGTTGTTACCGAAAGTGTAGAGTTCCGCTATGGAATGGCGTCCGGTGGTGGGCCACGAAGGTATCTATGAAGTCTCCGAGTCCGGCGATTTACGGCGGGTCAAGGCAGCATCCGGCGCGACGGTTGGCCGGATACTGAAACCACGCGTCTCACATCACGGTTATAAGACCGTCATTCTTCGGAAGGGCGGGAAGCCTCAGACCCGCGCCGTTCACCGACTAGTGGCCACCGCCTTTCTGGGACGACCCCGGAAAGGGCAGGAAGTCTGCCACAACGACGGCGATCCATCTAACAATCATTGGCGCAACCTTCGCTGGGACACTCACCGGGCAAACCAGTTTGATTTAGTGCGCCATGGGCGACACTTGCACGCCCGAAAGACCGAATGCAAGAACGGTCACGCATTCGACCAAGAGAACACCTACATCCATCCGACCAACGGACGGGTATGCAGAACGTGCACGCGCGAAGCGCAGGCACGTCTTATTGCACGCAAGGCGGCTCACCCCGACTAGGCATCGCTGACTCGCTCGGCGTCGCCGCTAAGAAGAAACGATAGGCGCGCCGATGACAGATTACGCAAACGGTCGAGCCCCCGAGTCGGCGCTCGACCACGTTGACGGGGTTCACGTGGTCCCCGCGATTGCCCCTCGAGTCACGGCGTTCATCGACTGGGCGGCAGCTAACGGGCATGAGATCCATATCGCGAAACCGTATGGCGGGTACCGGAACCTGCACGAGCAGCAGATCGTCTACGAGCAGGGCGCGACGGGCGGATCACATGTTCGTGTCGCCAAGCCGGGATCGTCAACACACGGCATCTACGCAATCGGACGGGTCGACCTCGTTGGCGCGTCAGGGTTCTCCTACACCAAAGCCGAGCTCGCATGGATCGTCGCGAACGCAGGCAAGTTCGGTCTGTATCGGGAGTTCGGGGCAGACGACCCCAACCATTTCGAGCAGACGGGCACCTTCACAGCCTCGACGTCCGAATCGAATCTCAACAACGAAACCGTGTCCGAGGAGGACGAATCCATGACCCCACGCACAGTTACCATCGATGGCGGGAAGACGTTCATCATCCAGTTCCCGGACGGCCGCAGCAAGCCGCTGATCGACTACCGCACAGGCCAGCCGATGGACAGTGCGACGGTGCAGGCGTTGAACCTGTACCTCCGCTACGACGCCCACTACTACCCCTACGGTGTCCCTGGTGCTGCCGTCCTGTCGCCTCAGGCGTTCTACCAGTTCTCGCAGGCGCTCGACCCAACCGGTAGCCAGTTCACGCAGAAGCCGGCGAGCTAG
>Ga0068856_100008065_pt1 | contig 10277 bp, 8 predicted proteins | sample KBSCornC62_FD_66595 | JGI IMG/M metagenome (GOLD analysis project Ga0068856, IMG submission 66595) | Corn rhizosphere microbial communities from Kellogg Biological Station, Michigan, USA - KBS Corn C6-2 | ecosystem: Host-associated > Plants > Roots > Rhizosphere > Soil ... | reverse complement strand
AATTTTGGGATATTGAAAGCGAGTGTGGTAAATCCTTCGCAGGTCGATAAGCCTTTCGGATATCGCTACAGCTTCGAAGCAGCCAATTACGCAAAGAATGCTGGAGGCATGCTGCTGGTGAGGCCGCGCGTGCTCGGCGTGAAAGCGCAAGCGATTCTGGAAACGAAAGAACCTCGGCAGTATCCAATTGAGTTTGAAAGTCCGGTGCTCGACACGGATCACTTCGAAATCACTCTTCCCGCGGGTTATGTGGTTGACGATGTCCCGCCCCCGGTCGATGCCGATTTCGGCTTTGCCGCGTACCACTCGAAGACGGAAGTGAAAGGAAACGTGTTGGCTTACTCGCGCAGCTTCGAAATCAAGGAACTGAGCGTGCCCGTCAGCCGCGCGCAAGAATTGAAAAAGTTTTATCGGATTATTGCGTCCGATGAACGCAACACCGCTATCCTCAAACCTGCGAACTAAGTGCTACTGCACGGTGAGCGTTACGGTGGTGTTACGTGTAGCGCTGCCGGAGGTAGCGCCAATAGTCACCGTATAGGTCCCTGCGGGTGTTCCCGTCGTATTCTGGGTGTTGGAGCTATACGAACCGCAGCCTGCCTGCAACAGCATCGCTCCCAGCGTACAGACCACGAACACGCCGATAAGCCAGCGACGCTTACGCGTCACACCCACTCCAACGAAGGCCAGCCCGGAAATCGGCAGCCAAAACCCGTAGAAGATGTTGCTATGGCCGAACAGGCTTGCGGGCGTTGTCACCCGTGGTGTAGTGGTAATCTCCAGCGTTCTATTCTGAGCGAGACTATTGAGGTTCGGAATCGGATTCTGCGCAAACACACAGCTTGCGCCCGCGGGCAGCCCGGTACAGGGACCAAGCGACACTGAATTCGGGAATACGCCCGTTGGTGTGACCGTCACTGTATAAGTTGCCTGATTGCCGGCTGTAACAGTTTGTGTGGCGGGCGCGGCCTGAATTGTAAAGTCGTTGACCTGCGCGAATTGAGGAAGAGTGACCTGGAACGACGTTCCCGCGATGCTTAATGTCCCGCTGTTGCTGATTGTGAATGATCCAGGTGGGTTCGGCGCCGTCGCCGTAACCGTAATCGTCACCGAGGAGGTCGAAGTCAAAGTCGTGGTGGTGCCGCTGGTGCTCACCGTCGACGTGTTCAGCGTTCCAAGATTGCAGGCTGCAGTGGAACTGGTGAAAGTGCAATTGCCGGCAGAGGACGAAGTCGAACTGGCTCCGCTGATTTGCCAGCCCGCACCAGCCACGGTAGGAACCGTAAAGATCGCGCCTACCACCGGATCTCCGGTGTTGTAGATCGGATAAGTGAACGTCACCTTATTGCCCACTCCCACCGGCGAAGGATTGGCCGTGGCGCCACCGGGACTACAGGCAGTCACGGCGACACCGTTGATCGCTGGTGGACAGGTGAGCGACAACCCTTGCAAGTTCGGCCCAAGTTTGCTGAGGAACGCATCGCTGCTTCCGGAAATTGAGCTCTGAATCGGGGCTACTTGCGCCTGGCCTGCCGATGAAGTTGCCGGAAAGTTCCCGGAACTGGTGTCTCCTGCGATGTAGCTGTTCAGCGAAACATCGGTCACGATGCTGGTCCCGATATCGGTTCCAGATCCGCCGAGAATAGTGGTAGCCGAACCACTGCCGGAACTGGTGGCAATCCTCGCCAGGAATGCATCCGTACCGCCGCCAGAAACGCCGGGAAGAGCATCCGTATTCAGGAAATTGCCCGAGTTCGTGAATCCGGTAATGCGAGCGGTTTGGGTGCTATCGACCGTGACTCCGAAACCAGCTTCAGAGCCGCTTCCGCCCACATAGCTGAAATAGTTGAGGGGCACAGTTCCCTGCGTCGTGCCGGTAACAACCGGCGAACCAAACTTGGCCACGAATGCATCCGCCGGAGCTGGGCTGGCTGGATTCGAACAGGTCGCCGGGTTCGTAGGATCGTCGAGGCATTTCTGGAATGGGGTTGTGCCAGTGGGGACCACAATGTCGGGAGAGGCCGTGCCGGTAATCGAGTTGGTGGAACCGGTCACGTAAGCACTCGTTCCATCCACCGCAACACCGTAGGCGACGTCATCCCCGGTTCCACCGAAGTAGGTCTCGTAGACGAGTGAGTACTGCTGTGTGTTGGTTGTAGGAGCCTTCAACTTGGCCACCCAGACGTCAACTCCGCCGGACTGCGTGCTCCTGTAGGCATTGACCACCGGCATGTCGGTGAACGTAGTCCCACCCGCAACATAAACATTCAAGTTGGAGTCCACCGCGATGCCGCCGCCCGACACCGCGCCCGACGTTGGCGTCGTGCCGCCAAAATAGGTCAGGTAGAGAAGGCTATTCGCGCCGTTCTGCGCGGGATCGAACTTCGCAAAGAAAAACTGGTTGGTCACACCCGCTGGATAGGTCGGCTGCAGGGCTCCCGCAGTCACCGGCAGATCGGACGAAGAGGTGATGCCAAAAGCGTACGCATGTCCGCGGGTGTCTACCGCGAGATCGCTGACGCTGTCCGAACCGGAACCCCCAATGTACGTCGAGTACAGCAGATTTGCGCCCGGATCCAACTTGCTGAGGAATCCATGGCTACCTGACGCCGAACTTTGAAGTCCATTGACGGTGGGGAAATCGGAGGAGCCCGTATTTCCGGCGATGTAGACATTGAAGCCGTTATCCACTCCAAGGCCGGTCGGATAGTCGCTTCCAGTCCCGCCAATAAAGGTCAAGTAGTCCAGCGCCAAAGCTGTGCCGGTGCTGCTGACGCGGGCCACAAACACATCTGCGGAGCCAGTGAGCGGGCCGGAGTGGTTCAGCGCTGTCGAGGTAGGCCAGCCATTCAGGTTGGGAGGAGAAACGGTGAAGTCCGGACTGAGCGTGGTCGCGCCCGCAAGGTAGACCCGCGAAGCGGAATCAAGTGCCACGGCCGGACAATGCGGAACCGGCGCCGTCTGCGAGCCGTTTACGGCGATCCCGCAACTTTCGTTTCCCGAGCCGCCCAGATACGTCGAATACGTCAGGACGGGGTCGATAACCAGCGCGCGGCTTCGGTCGTAGGGTCCGACTTCAAAACCAGCACGGCCATTAGCTAAAAGCACGAAGCTGCCAGCGACTGGATCTTCGCGGCTCCCGGATTTCTGGTACACGTGTGGCGCTTGGAAACGAACCTCCCGGCCCGCAGCAGCCAGCACCAGATCGCCATTGTTGGCAATTTGCAGATTGTCGGCGCCGTGGAATTGCAGCTGAATCTTGTGAGGGTCTGCACCCGGTGCAACCGTAAAGTCGTACTCGATATGCCCCTCGTGTCCATAGAAGTCAAGATCGATTCCCGGGTAAAGGCTGGCATAGCGTACGCGCCCAAACTGCGGAACGTCTCGCAACCAGCGGGAGCGGTCATTTCCAATGAAATAGTTCGTACGACCGGCCAGTTTCTCGGTGGCCGAAACATCAGTCGTGGGGTTCGCCCCGGAAAACTGCATTCTGACCATCGGCGCTGAGTTCCCCTCCCGGGCTGCAGAAAGCGAAAGCGCCGCTTCGCCCCGGGTCAAAAAGAGGCCGTAACCGCTTCCGTGAGCCAGAAATTTTACCGGCTCAGCCGACTGGCCAACATTCGGTTCGAAGGCAACGGGAAGGCGCGCCAGCAAAGACGCGGGAGAGACCGTTTTGAGGTGCGAGGAGGCTATTGGCGCAGTCGAAAGATCGTGCCGAAGAAGCGTGACCCCACCGAAGACCAGGAGTGCGCAAAGAACCGAGAGGCGTCCTCGCCTGAGAACAGCTCCCCACCGACCACAATTAACCATTAATACCCCTCCGCGTTCTCGCTGCTGGAGAAAAAGAGAATGGACCGAAGCGAATCCCGACTCTACCCGGGAGACGGATAGGAGAAGCCCTGAACGCAGCCACACACCCGTCGCCTGATTGACCTAAAGTAAGTAATTACTTAAACATCTGGTGAATACGGTGTCAAGTTGCGATCCCCGGAATCCGCGCCGATGAAACGATCTCAGATGGTCTGATGCACGCTGGTTCTTCCAGAGATGCCGGTCCGCGCGAAAAGGCGAGCGGCTCCCGATTCGTGTGGGCGAAAGACTGCTGGAAAGTTGCGCTCATCTGCAATGGTTTGCAGGGGCCAGTCGCGATGGCGGCACAATTCTTTCCATTTTCGCGAGAAAAGCCCTGATTTTCGCGTGGTCTCATGGCATTCAGCATGCTTCCTGGTCGGGTGCGCCACTTGTGGCGCTACCCTCCCCAGCACCCGGAGGCGTTAACCGACGCTATCCCCCTCCGGTGTTTTCTGATTGCCAGAAATGCTTGTTTCGACAACGCTGGTAGAGAACCGCTTCTGTGCCGGCGCTTCGAAAGGCCAAATGCTCCTGCGACACGGCCCGGAAAACAATCCCGAACGCCGCGCCTTGCGGCGATTCAGCATGCGCTTACCTGCCTCGGTGCGGGTTTCGGGCATCCCTGTCCCTTTTGATACCGAAACCGAAAACGTCAGCGCTCGAGGAATCTTCTTCCAAATCGACCGCTGGATGAAGGTCGACGCTCAAATTGAGGTAACAATGGACTTCCCTTCGCAGCTGACACTGTCCGATCCAGTGCGTGTTCGCTTCCTCGCCAGGGTAGTGCGGGTGGAACCGCGGACCGGTATGCGCGTCGGCGTAGCCGCTGCTATCGAAGAATACGAATTCTTGCGCTCGGAAGAGGAAGGCTCGGCGGAGTTACAGCCGGGGTGGAGGTTTGGAGTCAGTGGCTAGTGGCTAGAAGAACCGAGCTCCGTTCTGGTCAATGACCACTAGCCACTTCTCTTCAGCCTCTCAATGTCTTTCCGCACCCGTGCGGCTTTACGCGCGAGAATGTAGAGGTAGGTTCCGTGGATTGCCCAAGTCGCGATGTAGGCAGCATAAAGATAATGATTGGCGTTCATCGTGCGCCCTCCATCAGCGACTGCATGGCTTCACTTTCGTGCACTGCTCGTTGCGCAACCTCCAGCCGGTAACGCGTCCAGCAAACCAGCCAGGCAAGACACATGAAGGCGATCCAGTTGTAAAGGAGAACCCAGCCCATTCTTGGGTCGAGCGAGCCTCCCCCACCAATCACGGGTGCAGGATGCTGTGTTCGGAAAAACCAGATCGAGAAGTAAACGAGCGGGACATCCAAAGCGCCAAACACAGCCAGCACAGCGGCGAGTAGTGGGGTCTGGCTGCTGGTTGAGAAGCGTCGAAGTACGAGATAGCTGACATAAATTAGCCACAGGACGAGAGTCAGCGTAAGGCGCAGGTCCCACGTCCACCAGATGCCCCACACAGGTCTTGCCCAGATGGGCCCGGTGATCAAGACCACGGTGCAAAAAACTACTCCCACTTCCGCACTCACCAAGGCAAGTATGTCCGCCTTCGTGCTCCGGCGAATGAGGTAAAAGACGGACGCCACAAAATTGATGAGAAACAATTCAAATGCTACCCATGCTGACGGGACATGATAATAAAAGATGCGCTGCACATTACCCATCGTCTGCTCGGTGGGAGCAATCACAAGGGCTGCATACAGAGCAAAGCTCAGCAGCAATGCAGTTGCGATCGCGAGAAGTGTGAATCCACGTTTCATTCAGCTTCCAGGACCGCGTCAAACATCAGCAGGCAAGCGGTCGTAAAGACGACATCATACGCCACTAGCAAGGCAATCCAAAAGGTGGGAGAACTCTCTCCCGTGAGCACCGCCGTGGTGGCATTCACCATTCCCAGCAACGCCGGAATCGACAGTGGAAACAGAAGCAGGGGCAACATAATTTCGCGCGCCCGTGTTCGCAGAGACATAGCCGCAAAGAAAGTTCCATTCACCACCAGCGCCCACGTCCCGAGGACTGCGATCGGCAGTAACTGCCAGGCGGGGCCTAACGCCCTGAGTTTGTAAAAAGCGACAAACAGCGGCGTCATCAGTGCTTCCAGTACCGCCACGAACATAAAATTGCCAACCGCCTTTGCGATGAATAAGGGCGTCGCCGGTGCCGGCGAAACCCGGTAGGCGTCGAGAACCTGGTTGCGGAGTTCTCTAGCCCAAGTCTGATTCAAAGCAACGATCGCTGCAAACAGAAACGCCACCCAAACCAGGCCGCCAGCGATCCGACGCGACTCCTCCGCCGTCGGATCGAACGCGAAGCTGAAAATCACCACCACCAGCAGCGAGAAGAACAACATCGCATTGATCGCATCTTTGGAACGCCACTCCAGGCGGATGTCCTTGGTGAGCGTTGCACGTGTGATCGCAAAAAAGCTCATGCGCGCGATCCTTGCAGAGTCGCCGTGCGATCCACGATTCTTCCTAATTCCATCCAGATGAATTCGTCGGCGTAGGCTTCAAGCTGCGCCGGTTGGTGAGTGACCACGAAAACCGTCTTTCCGCGATCGCGCGCCTGCGCCACGAGCACTGCCATCTCCGCAGCTGAGCGTGCGTCGACGTTTGAAAACGGTTCGTCCAGCAACAACAATTTGGGATCGTTCAGCAAGGCCCGCGCCAAGGACATGCGCTGGCGCATCCCTTGCGAGTATTGGCCAACCGGGCGGTCGAGATCTGGATCAAGCTTCACCGCGTGGATAGCTTCGCGGCATCTCTTGTCCACATCAGCGGGCGGAATTCCGTACAACTCGGAAAAATAGCGCAGATTCTCCATCCCGCTCATCTCGTCATAAAGAAGAGAGGGATGCGCCATGTATCCGATCTGCGCGCGAGAAGCTCCTATATCTGTGGATCCCAGGACAGAAATTTTCCCGCGCGTAGCATGCGCGAGGCCTGCAATGGTCCGCAGCAGGGTGGTCTTCCCTGCCCCATTGTCGCCGAGGATGACGTAGAGCTTACCTGCCGCGAATTCACCGGTAACGCCGCGCAACGCCGCAAAGCGGCCGAACTGCTTGATCAGGCCGTCGGCCGCCACCACGGGTGTGGACTGGGTCTCGCTCATTCGCCAGGAGGAAGCTCTTTTATAGCATCTGGGGCAAGTGTCGGCCTGATTCTCTAACGATCTGCTACCATTCCCGCACTCGGGTCATCTGATCAGCAATGCACGTTGCCGCCCTCATCGCCGGAGCTCTCATCATTCTTAGCGTCCTTCTCGACGCGTTCGAAACCATCGTTCTGCCCCGGCGCGTGCGGCGACAGCATTTTCGCATTACCAGCTGGTTTTATCCGCTCACCTGGGTCCCGGTAGCGAAACTTGCCAGCCGCATTCAATCGCAGGCTCGACGCGAAACCATCCTCGGCTACTTCGGCCCCCTGTCAATGATTGCTTTGCTGGGAGTATGGGCGTGCGGACTAATACTGGGATTCGCGCTCGTGCAGTGGGGCACGGGTGAACATCTCTCCTCCAACCTGCCGTTGAATTTTCGGGCGCTGCTCTATCACAGCGGGGAAACCTTCTTCACCCTGGGCTATGGCGATATCACTCCGGCTTCCACATTTTCCAGACTCTTGTCGGTTGCTGAAGCGGGGATGGGCTTTGCATTCCTGGGCGTGGTGATCGGCTATTTGCCCACAATCTACGGAGCATTCTCACGGCGCGAGATCGAGATTTCGCTTTTGGACGCCCGCGCCGGTTCTCCCCCCAGCGCGGCGGAATTGTTATCGCGCTCCGTCAACAGCCTGGACCGGGGAACTCTTGACCGCTTGTTTGAGCAATGGGAGAGGTGGGCGGCGGAAGTGCTGGAAAGCCACCTGTCCTATCCAGTACTGAGCTTTTATCGCTCGCAGCACAGTAATCAGTCTTGGCTCGGCGCCCTGACGGTCATCCTCGATGCGACTTCGCTCGTGATCACTGGCATCGATGACATGCGGAACGAGCAGGCATTGCGCACCTTCAAGATGGCGCGCCATGCCCTGGTAGACCTGGCGCAAGTGGTGAATGCTCATTACGATCCAAATATTCCCGAGCGCCTTACCTCTTCAGAGCTCGCCGAGATTCGCGGACAACTCGCGCAAAAAGGATTGAAATTGCGCGAAGGCATCGAAGCCGATCAGAAGCTCGTTCAACTTCGTTCGCTATACGAGCCCTACGCGCAGGCCATCGCGCGCAATCTCTTTATTCAACTGCCGCCGTGGATTCGCCACGACACCATCCGGGACAACTGGCGCGGTGGCCCCTGGGACCGCGTCATTCAGGCGCAGGCTCTCGGCCGTATCGGATCGGCGCAGCGCGGCGGAGTAGACGAGCACTTCTAGTGCACGCCGCTGTTCGGCAGCAACCCGTACATTTCCACTTCACCTCGGGCGGCGAAATACACGCGCCCATTCACCACAATCGGCACCACGAAACGAGTCGCCAGCGCCGCGCGGTCACGCCGGCTGTTTTGCTCTGAAGTGTAGATAGGCTCAGTGACGTCTCTCGCGTCGAATGCGTACAAAACCGCCGGGCGTTCTCCACCGTTCCAGTGCCTGGTCGCGACAGCCCACACAACTCCATCGCGATTCCCGTTCGCCGAAACAGTCGGCGTTGCACCGGGGTTTTCAAACTCGATCCTCGAACGCTTATTCAAAAGCAATTGCCCCTGCGTCACTGCGTAATCACGTAGTGAGTCATCGTCACAGGCAAAAAACACGTGTTCGTTCCAGTAAGCGGCGGCTCCGTAACCGCCAGCTTTCATTCGGATCCTTTGCACGATTGCGTCGCCATCGGCGTTGAAGTGTCCCATGTGGTCACGATCGATCACGTACAGATCGGCGCCTTTTCCGGGCTGCAAAAGCAAATGCCGATGTGGGCCGCGTTGGTCGGGCAGGAGGGTTGGCCCGCTGGACCCGAGATCACTGTCCTCGTTACTCAATCGCGCTTGATCGGATGGAGTGAAGTAATCGCGAATTTCTAGTGAGGAACCTTGAAGCCTGAGCTTCAGTTCCGAGTCACCGTAGTCGCGGCCTTGGTTCGCCGCATCAAAAGTTCCGTTTCCGGTGGCCACATACACGTTACCGTCGGAATCTGCCGCTGGGCCGGTGTCACTCAGCCAAATCCCGCCCTCTTCGCCGTCGGGTGTGACATTGAGAGCAGCCTTCTGTGCCAAAGTTTGCGAATCATAGGCCATCACCCAGCCATGGTATGGTCCGTAATCGCAGGAGGACGCCCAAGTGAGATAGAGAGTGTTATTCGTCAGCAATAGCGACGCCCGCGGGTTCTCGTACTGCGGATCGAAAGCTACCTTGCCGTTCAATGCACCTCTGCCTGTGCCCGCGGCGGAAGCCGTGATCAGCTTCGGCCCGCCAAACTTCTCAACTCCTGTGGTGATAGCCAGCGCATGCAGATGTTGAAAGAACTCATCATTGCCCAAACGATGTCGGACCTCGGTCCGGGCGAGCACGTAAAGCGTGCCGCTATTAAGATCGATCGTCGGAGTTGACGTGATTCCGACTTCAGGTTGAATGAATGGGCATTGCAGTTCGTCGGCGGATGCAGTCCCGACTCCGCGCTGATTGTCCAGGAAACTGACATGCCACAGGGGCGCATCCTGAGGGCGTTCCGCGTCAAATGCATAAACGCTGTCGTGCTCTGTGGCAACAAAAATGACGTTGTGGGTTCCCTTCCCAGGAATATCGACGGAGGGAAGATACAAAGGCTGCGCATACACCGCGCCATCCACTTTGAAAGCTCCCAGTTTGCCAAACTGCTTCGCGCTCACGTTTGACGGCGTCAGTATTTTCTCCTTGCGCGTTGTACCTGTGCGCTGGTTGTCATACTGAGAAGTGAGCACCTGACAAAAAGCCGAAGTAGAAATCAGCAGTACGGCTCCCCAGGAAAGAGCAGCTTTCATTGTGTCCTCTGAAAAAAACAAGCAGGAACTACCCACGGCTTAGACAACAATCGAGGCCTGATAGTTCCATATTTACCAAATGGCATTGACCAGCAACGGCGTTCCGCCCATAAGCCTGCCCTGATGACCACCTACACCCGTACATTCCTGATACCTTGTTTATATGCCTGCAGAACGACTGCAGAAAATCATCGCCGCAGCGGGGATTGCCTCCAGGCGCAGGGCTGAGCAGATGATCGCGTCAGGCCTTGTTGAGGTGAACGGCAAGACCGTGACTGAACTCGGCAGCAAAGCCGACCTCGAACACGACCATATCCGCGTGAATGGAAAACTGCTCCGCGGCGCCGAGCAGCACGTCTATTTGCTCATGAACAAGCCCAAAGGTTACGTGACCACCGTCAGCGATCCTGAAGGCAGGCCAACGGTCATGAATTTGTTGCGAGGCGTTCGTTCACGCGTGTATCCCGTTGGACGCCTGG
>Ga0068856_100008061_pt1 | contig 10279 bp, 12 predicted proteins | sample KBSCornC62_FD_66595 | JGI IMG/M metagenome (GOLD analysis project Ga0068856, IMG submission 66595) | Corn rhizosphere microbial communities from Kellogg Biological Station, Michigan, USA - KBS Corn C6-2 | ecosystem: Host-associated > Plants > Roots > Rhizosphere > Soil ... | reverse complement strand
ATAAAAAAGACCTCCCGTAATTGGGAGGTTCTTTTATTTTGTGGCATCCTACAAATGTAGATAGCCGAGTTGAGCAAGGAACGCGATAATCGAAACAATAAGTCCGATAATATGCGCGTACGCCTTGCTTTGTGGGAATAGAGTTGCTAAGAAGTAAGCAATCAACCCAATCAGTAATGCGATAAGCAGTGCTGCTAATAGACCCATAGGCCCTCCTATTTAGTTGATATAGCTGCGACAGTCGGCGAGACCTTGCCAGCGACGGTAACGATACCTGCGCCTGCTAGACCTTGCACGATACCTGGTGCGATACCAGCTTCCCCACCCGTCACGAATCCGAGACCCGCACCAGAGACGGCTGCGAGTAGGATAAGTCCTACCTTTGACCATTCTCGGTTATTGAGTGCTTGGAAGAATTTTACAACAGCTGGTACAGCGATTGTGAGTAATGCGTCCATATTATTTTCCTATATTCTTAAATGTATTTACTATAGTTGTCAGCAAATCTTGTAGTGCTTTTACAGCTGCTTCAAGGAGTGTAAGTCGTTGGTCTTGCTCTTTGTCTTTTTGAGACTCTACCGTAGTAGGAGGCGTAACCACTGGTGGAATTACTGGAGGGGCTACTGGAGGCGTAACAATAACGGGCTGGCTTGGTTGTACTGGAGCTGGTTTAACAGCTGGAGATGCCTTGCCTGGGTCTGAGTCCCTAATCTCAGTAAGCGTTTCGACATCGGCCCAGAACTTTACACCTGCCATTTCAAACTGTCCGAGCCACATTCCATCTACTTGGTCGATATCAAGAACGGTAAACTTGCCAGGGATAACGTAGAGACTACCTGGATTAAGTTCCTGGTCTGGAGTCCTATAACCCTCTAGGTCTACTTCTACGAGAGGCTCAGCTGGGATGCCGTTATCTTCCCAAGTAAAGTTGTTGCGACAAAGCTCGTTAGTTCGTACTTGCCAGATACCATCAATCATTTGTACGTCATCTGCACGGTAGACTTTGCTGAATTGAACTGTTGAACCCTTTTCAAGAATTTGGTCAGTTGGGTTATTCTGTGGAGTAAAACCACTATAACGATAAACTGTCAAGTGTGGGTATCCATTTATTTTAGATAACCAGTCGTGGTTGTCTACGTGAATACCGTTGTACCCGTATGAGCAGTGGATGATATTATTAGCATCTACAAACATACCAGTATGCCCGAAAGCACCAGCGCTTTGGCCGCGAACACCCCATATGAAGATATCACCACGTTGCGCATTTACTGTATCATTTGCATCTGCTGGAACTTGCGTCCATCCAAGACGTTCGAGGTCATTGAATAGACTTTCTGTATTCCCTATATATGTAGACGCTGGGAAGAATCCACCTTGTATAAGTGCATAGTATACCGCGCTTGAGCAGTCGTAACTAGATGGGCCATTGCGATATGTCATAGAGTAAGTAACCTTACCTAATCTATCGTAGAACCAAGCTAGCGATGAGTTAATATCTGCCATAATTTCTCCTACGCACCTTTAGTGCTTAAATATTGCTTCTTCATTTTCATCAGCTCGTTAGTGAGCTTTTGCTTACTCTGGTGAGAATCAAGTAAGTCGTCTTGCGCCTTGGCTAGCGCGTCTTCCATCTCTGAAAGCTTTTGTTTCATAGCGGCGATTTCTGTTTGCTGGTCTCTGATGATAGATGCCTTGCGGTCGTCTTCATCTGCCATTTGTTTAATAAGCCGCTCATATCCATCAAACATCTGTTCCATTCTGTCTTTCGGTTGTCTTTTTATTTTATTCTCTTGCACTTTCCGTTGAGCGTATACGGTGAGCAGAGTAAATATTCCACCCCCTACAACAGAGATGAGGCTGATTTGTACTGGGTCACTAGGCATTATAGGCCTCCTCGTCCCTCAAATCAGCTTGTACGCCTGGGGGCATAAAGAATACGAATGTAGCTACTTCAATTAGTGTCAGCCCAACCCATATTAGGTCGAACAACACAGTAACTGGAGCAACGAAAGTACGCATTAGAAGACCTATAGCCCAGGTTGACTTTAGTACGACACCTGCTTTAAGGCAGGTCATAGTAAAGTCCCAATCATTCCATTTAAGCGATAGAAGTTTAAACACTCCTAGACTAAAGAATGCGATACCCCAAAACTTAAAAGTAAGCAAAGTATTTACGATAAGAAGCGAATTGTTAAATCGTGCCTGGTCTAGCAAAAAGAACATAGCAATACCTAGAGCAACGTTGATTGCACCCAAAGTACAGGTAATCCAATATGCTAACGGCGACACAATACGTAGTCTTGGTCGAGCGTGTAAAATGTTCTTATCGGTCTCGTTCATATTCCACCCATTATGCCTTTACTGGCTGTTGTCTTCAACCGTCTCTTGTTTCTCGCGAAGCGCCTGAGCAAACTTGCCAAGATTATATTTATCGTACTCTTCATCCGTGAGCCAGTACTCTTGCCCGTTTAAGAAACGGCGTCGATTAGCTGGCTCACCTGATAAAACCGAAACGTGAGGAACAGACACGGGAGCTTTTAATGCTTCCTTAGCACTGTTAGTTTCAATGATAGGCTGCTCTGGAGGTAGTGGTGCGTCTTCTTCAAATTCGACTGAATCACCAGCATCTAAACGACGCACAGCGATAGGTAACTTATTGAGCTCATCTTCATCCATAACGACTTTACCGTCCTTAAAGATACGTTCGATACCACCAAATATTTTCTTTTTCCATACTGACATAAATGTTACTCCTTACTTTGTCATATCGCGCAAACTAGCAGATAGTGCATTCCCGCTTGCTCTGTTTACTATACCAGTTCCTGGAATTAAGTTCAAGAGACTGTTGCTGTTTACCCCTCCGTATGGAGATACCACGTTCATAGGGCTGTTAAGACCTGTGCGTTCGATGGAGTATTTATTGAGTGGATTCACCTTAGATAGAATAGTTGGGTCTGACTGAGCAATCGCGTCGCTACCAGTAATAGGTTTGTGTGCGTCATCTCCATAGTGAGCCATTCCATCCCACAAAGCCGTAACAGCAGCAGACGAACCCCACATAGCAGCTACAGCAGCAAGTCGCTTAGGGGCAGATATACCTGAGTCTTGTTTAAGTACCTTGTCAGTATCAGTAATTGCCTTTTTAACAATACCAATTTGTTCATCAATATCTTTAGCAGTCCAAGGAACACTAGAGTCTTTGACTCCAGCGCCTTTTTTCATATCTTCTAGTTTAGGCAGATAGTGAACCATAGCATCTCGCTTGGCAGCGATAGATACGTTCCTAGGGTCGGCACTCATCGTAGCAGCGATAGCGCGGGTCTCGGCTGGACTCATTGCATCCTTTAGATACATAGTCTGAGCGAGACCAAAGCGTTGGAACATACCAAGCGCACGTTTTACGGTGCCATTACCTCGTAGGAGTTCAGGTCGAGCAGCTGAGTTAGCGCCAAACATTGTATCATTTACGAGTCGGTTTCCTGAGAACTCGGCAGTATGAGAAGCCTCTGGGTCTGCCATTACAGCTTTCATTGCCTCAGCTGGTTTAGCCCCGCCCTCGATAGCTTGCTTATAAGCGTCAGTCTTCATAGCAGCGTCAATATAACCCCATTCAAATGGCTGTCGTACAGCGCTCTCTTCTGACTTAGCATTGATGTCAACCTTACGCATCCATTGGCCCAACTTGCTCTTAGGCGTATCAGCTAGAACATCTTGATTCATAGTAGAATCACCGAACCATCGAGACTTATGGATTTCTTCTTTAATGTCTTGAGGAAGAGACTTAGCTAGAGCGCGAGCTTCATTGCTTGTTTCTGACATAGCTTGAACTTTTTGAATTTGTGCAAATGCCGCGTTCTTAGGGTTCATAAATAGAGCGTTCTTATAGTAAACGCCAGCAGCTTTTTCAACTCCCTTACCAACAACGCTCTTTTCACCACTAGGAGTAGCATCTTGCAACATTTTATTTAGGTAGTCAACAGCAGAGCGAGTACGCCCCTTATCAGCTAGAATGTGGGGGTCGAAACTTGCATTTGAGATAGAGTCACGTACGTCCCCGAACGAGATGTGGTTAGCCATCTGGTTAGAATACTTAGGGAGTAAGTCGATAATGTTCTCATTATTCAAATCTGAACGCTCTTGAGAAGTACGCTCTTTAGCGTGTCCTGACTTGGTGTTGATGTGTTTGTTCTCAATACCCTTTTTAGCAAAAGCATCACTATCGAGCGCATCACTCATCATCTCATATGGTGTATAGTTCTCTCGTACAGGCATACCAGATTCCTGCATCTTTTGCTTGTATGTATCAAGTACTTGTGAGATATTCTGGTAAAGCTCTTGCTCTTGTGGAGTTTTAAGATAACTATCAGCATTGGCCCTATCCTCTAGGGCGTTGTTAATCCTTTGACCGACATCAGCTTTAACTGCTTGACTTCCGTTAGATACTTCCTTGCCGAGTTGTTTAATCCTATCTAGTTGAGGAGAAACAGCTTCTTGGATATCAGCTCGATTCTTCGTAGCTTTTAGGATATTACCTGCAACTTCCGCGCCTGTCCTGCCACCGAGTTGGGTAGCACGATTCCACGAGTTTGTAATCTTCTCACCTGCACGACTAATAATGTCGCCCTTAGTCTTAGGGGTAGTAGCGATATTCTTATCTGCATAATCAGCCATCGCTGTATTGAAGCCGTTTACATCTCCTATTTGTCCAGACGTGGAGGTGTCAATAGGTTGCTTACCTTGGTCGGTGACTTGTAAAGGCTTTTGAGTAATAGTACCACTAGTATCGGTACCGAAGTGTTCCAGAGCTTGTGCATCAGACATACCACTGGATTTAATTGCTTGCATTTGCTCTTTTGGATTGAGACCCTGCGCTTTAATCTCGCTAGCAAGATTCGCCGCGTCTTCATCAGAAAGCTTTGTTTCGACCTGGATTGAGTCAGTTTTTCCTGGGGTAACTTCTGCTGCCATAGTCTTGTTTTCAGGTTTTGCTGTCTTCTGAGCAAGATAATCCTCCATTGACATACCAGCAGGACGTTCTGCCGCTGTGTTTAATTCAGTAGGGCTAAGTGGCTTGCTATCTGTAATAGGTGTTTTAGATACAGCTGGGTCGGCACTGTTAATAACCTGACTTTGTGTAACTGGGGTGCCAGTCTCGTCAGTAGCTTGTTGTGCTGCTTTGTTCCCGCTGACCATCTCATTCTTAGCTTGAACTTGGTCTGCAACAGATGTTTCATTTGCTTTACCACGAATAAAGTTGCCTAGTACGTGACCGCCTACGCCCAAACCAGTTTGTAGTGCAGCATTTTGAATAGCTGATTTATATCCCTCATTAACTGCTTGACCAACGTCACCAGTCTCGCCATATGTTTTAAGAGCTGTATCTACGCCAGAGGCACCACCGAAAGCACCGCCTAACTTAGCGGATTGAACAAGGGCTTGTCCTAGAGACCTTTTACCAGCATTTGCAACAGCGTCGGCTGGGTTGAGAAGCATTGTAGCATCTAATCCAGTTTCAACACCTTTTCCAGCTACAGATGCGATATCTTGAGCGCTACCATTACCAGATGCAATCTTGCCAGCAGCCTGGTCTACATCAGTAGTACCGACAATATTATTACCTGATACATCTTTGTTCTGGTGAAGTGCGTCACGTAACTTTTCCGAGTTAGCTACATTTTGTTCACGGCGTTGGTCTTTTTGTTGGTCTGAGCCACCTTGAATTTGATTGGCTAACTCGTCGAGAACACCACCACCCTCGATAGCTACATCGCCTAGAGTACCACCTGCTTGTTGGACACCAGAAATCAGGCCAGAACCTACGTCCTTGACCTTACTAATAAAGTTATTCCAGCCAGCGTTGGCAGCCGCGTCATCTGCTGCTTGCTTTCGCTTCTTCTCGTCGTCGATGTAATCGGCCCAAGCCATTTATTTTATCCCCCGATAAGGTTCTTTAGCCATCCAACGAGTCCGCCTGAACTGCCGCCTCCGATTCCCATTTGAGTAGGAACTTTATCCGCTTGTTGCTGAGTAGCATTTGACTGCGCTGAGGTGAAGTATGGAGCGTAGGCTTGTCGGAAGTTTTTAACATAATCCGAGAAACCTTTAATTCCTAGTTGGTCAATATTATTCTTTACATCTGGGTTCGCTTTGTAAAACTTATCCAGTGTCGTTTGGTCGCCCGATGCCATAACCCTACCAAGTTCCATTGTCTTGTTATAGTTCTGAACAAAGTCGGTATCATTAGGGTTCCCAGAATCCTTTAATGCTTCATCTGGTCGAACTCCCTTTGCTGCTGCATAGGTTTGTACATCAATCTTACGTCCAGCTGGGTCGTAGAAGTCATATCCACCATCTTGTGCAGCTACACGTTTGAAGTTAGATGGGTCGAGCATTTGCTTATCAAAGGCTTCTTTATCTGCTGTTGCAGCTGCTGCCTTTCTATCTTGAACTTCTGCTGCGCGTTCATTTGCAGTTCTAGTAGCGTCTTCGTTATTTGCTTGAGTCTTAGCAGCGCCACTAAATGCATTTTGGGCGAGAGATGAAGCACCAGCTCCAAACTTTAAACCAGCTAAGGCTTGTAAGTGTTGCATAACTGGAGAGTCGCCATTAGGAGAACCTCCCAAGTTTGCTTGGGAAGCTGCGGCTGCTGCTAGTGCTGATGCGTATCGTTTATCGTCCATATTTTATCCATATACCTGTGAGGTTAGCGCGATGTCTTGTGAGCGAGCACCGCCGTTTACGAGTGAAGCCAGCCAGCTTGCCGTATCTGTCTTGTAAGCATTTTGAGTAGCATCATACAGAGCACTAAGTCGCTCAGATTCGTTTTGAGCTTTCTTGGCTTCTGTATCGAGGTTTTGATTCGTAATGAAATCATTAAGCTTACGGTCAAGGTTAGATTTCTCAGTAGTGTTAAGTTCAACTGCTCGGTTGCCCTTGGTGCTAAGGTCTTCAAACGTCCTATTAGCCAATAGTTCTTTAGTCGCGCGTTCGTTAGTGAATTGTTGAGTTTGTTCAGAAGAGTTTTGGTTACGAACAATCTGATTCGTTTCGAGCGCTTGAGCACCCCTACCCTCTTGACCTTGGTCTCCAAGTGCCGTACGAGCTGCTGTTTCGCTTTGGTCAGCTTGCATACCCTCTTGAGTTTGCCAGTTAGCTTCATTATTTTTGCTTTGAGCAATAGCGCTAGCAAGGTCTTCTCCAGTACGCTCTTGTTGCGTACCGATGTCTTGTTGTGTTTGTTGCAAATTAATGTCAGAAGCAGTCTTATCGGCAGTAGTTTGAGCAGTCTGTTGGGTAATCATATTCTGAGCATTTTGCAAAATCCTGTTCAAGTTATCTTGATAAACAGGGTTTACTGTACTAGCAGCACGATTCTGAGCATTCTGCCAAGCTGCATTTACATCCCTATAAATAAGCTTTGGTTGTGCTGCAATCTGTGCGTAGATAGCCTGGGTTTGCCTATCGAGAGCTGCTGCTTGTGCCGCGTAATCGCTACTAGGAGTATAAGCTGGTGGTGTATACGATGGAGCGGGAGAATTACCAGGTTGCTTTGGGGCTGCGGCTGGTTTAGAGTATGGGTTTTGAGATGCTGTTTGTACAGCACCGCCCCAGTCTCCAGTAAGAATCTGGCCGACACCCTTACCAAAGGTTCCAGCAGCGTTTCCTAATCCACCAAAAAAGTCGCCTAAAGCAGACATCGTTTATATCCTTTATTTACTGCTGTCATAATTACTCTCTATTATTCTATATTAACTGTTTGTAAGCAAGAGTCTACGCGCCAATGTATCTCTGGTTGGTAACTATGTACCTAAATCTTAATTTAGCCTGCGACCCAATTCCGTGGAAAGGGTTTGCGCCAGAAATACCAGTACTACTATTGACATCGTGGTGAATTTCTACGTTGGTATCGGTAACAATCATATATACTGCCTCCGTACCATATCCCACAGAGTTGTCAATTATATCCAGCACTGTTTTAGAATATGTACCAACAACCAATACGTTAGGTTTTGAAGCGGCGTCTGGCGCATCAGTCACGTAAAAGAACCCGTGTACCTGTGGCTTAAATGGCATATTATGCGGGATAGTTACAAGTGTTTCAGTGATAGACTGGTTTGGCGTTGTCGTATCAAGAATAGTACCGCCGTCTAATGTAATAACATCGGCACGTTTGAATGCTGGGTCTAAGTCTACAGTGACTTTCTTTTTTCGGCTATCATAAATAACATCTTTCTTGATGTCAGTATCAGCAATCATAATTCCCCAGTCACTCATTATTGTGCAATCTCCGCAGGGTCTTTTAAAACTATAAATGTATACGTGCCTTGGAATACGCTCTGGACACCTTTGAACGTCATTGTATTTGAAAAGGCAGTCACACGTACAATAGGTTCTATAGTAGGTGCAACAAACACCGTATTCCTTGATGGAATATTATAAACAGTTGCATATCCTGAGAATACCGCACTAGGAGCCTGAATAAGAAGATACGTAGGAGGATACCCCACCGTGTGAGTAAACGTATTATTAGTATTATCCATAAACTGAGTGTGAACCATATGGATTGCTAGGGTTTTCTGGGTAGTATCCAGTGAGAATCCCTCAGGACTTTTAGCAGTAACATCAATAGATTGTGTACCATCTAGTATCTTTATACCAGTAGAAATAGTGCCCGCGTTAGAATTTGGCATTGAAACAGTAGGAGCTTGATACTCCTGCGTAACATCTAAGTTGTAGATTCGATATTTAATCTTAATGGTAACAGCGTTCTGTCCAGTGCTGTAGAAGTACTGAGGGAAGAATGATAGCGTATTCTGGTCTGACAATAAGACAAACGGATATGTATACAAAGTTCTACCCCAGAAGCTGCTCTTACCATCACCAGATTGAGAGCTAGCTGGAGTACCTGATATAATCTCAACAGAAGCCTCAATAAGAGGGTATAAATTAAGATTGTGAGCGAAGATATCGTACTTTTGCTCATAACCTTTTGAACTATCAACTCCAGGAGCAATAGCGGGGAGATTCAGGATATACTCATCCTCATAGGCAACTTCAAGAAACTTCCATCGAGAATCAATGGAGCGAGAGTAGTCAGAAGAGTTAGAGATATCAGTTCCCCGATATGCTACTGAAATTCCGTTAGTCACTGTTTAAATTACCAATCCATCCCATATCAACGTTATCAACACCTTTAATGGAAATCCTACGTTTAGTACCATCAATCGTAATGCCTCCAACTTGAATCTTATCACCTAAAGAACCACCTGTTTGCAGCTGGTCGAAATTAAGTGTGTTTGCATTAGAGTTGTTACTCATATGCAGAAGAGTACCATTAGCTGGGTTACTCGCAATTGAGCGCATAAAGAATCGGTTAAACCCAGCTGATAAGTATGTATATGGACTAGAAGTTTGACTGTTTGGTGTCATACCATACCTCGATTCCATCAATCCTAGCAGCAGTACCTTTGGCGTTGCCGTGAATCTTGATGTCGAAGTCACGAGCCTCAACGCTGTCCTTGGTGCTAAGACTAGACACGATATCTGTAATCTGACCGAACTTCTGCCAGTCGTTACTTTTACCAGGAGTTTTATATTCAACGATAGAACCAGCGGCGCTATCGCTATGAATGTACATACCGATGAGACTTTTTATAAATGCACTACCAAAGTTGAGACGACCATAGCGTAAGAACCAAGGAATAGTATCCTGGTAGTCGAGGTCTCCCTCTTCGTCTAGGAACAAGAAGCCATTTTCATCTAGGAAGTAGTTTCTACGTACACCACTTATAGAACTGTTAATGCTATACACGTGTGTGCGCTTGTGAGACTCGCGCCACCAGTTGTTCATATCAAAGTTGTATACAAGTCGAATGTTCTTGCCGCTTATAACACCTACATCTAGTTTGTAGTTAGAGTCAAACATTACCGCCGAAGCGTTTTGTAAGTTAGATGACGCAAGCACACCTAGGTATCTATTCTTCATAGCGCGCGAAATAATCTGGTCTTGACCAGCGTTAGAATCCCTTGCTCGAACTTTACCAGTAGCATCTAGCCAGATAATCCACGTACCGTTGTTGCAGATAGTATCGTGACTAATACATCCAATATCCTCGAAAATAGGCAGGAAGTTGGCGTTGTCATATTGCCACATTGATGTCTTAGTAAAGATATTTAGTCGGTTATTCGATTTAGCCCAGCCAGTAATCTCAGTATCAGCAACCTTACCAGAAGCGATAAAGATATAATCTGCTGTCTGAGGTTGACGGTAATCAGTGTT
>Ga0068856_100008060_pt1 | contig 10280 bp, 9 predicted proteins | sample KBSCornC62_FD_66595 | JGI IMG/M metagenome (GOLD analysis project Ga0068856, IMG submission 66595) | Corn rhizosphere microbial communities from Kellogg Biological Station, Michigan, USA - KBS Corn C6-2 | ecosystem: Host-associated > Plants > Roots > Rhizosphere > Soil ... | reverse complement strand
CTTCATATATACTAGATATAGTTTAACACAATCACTAGAGCATTAAAAGAATATATCCTCATAAGCTTGTGTGCTATACTGTAGCCTGTGAAAAAGAGTACTACCACAAGGTCTCCCTCTAAAGAAAGCCGCTACGTTGAAGGCATTATTAGTATTAGCCACAAAGGTGTTGGCACGGTTAGGATTAAAGGCCAAGATGAAACAGTAGAGGTTGATCATAATTTTCTTCATACCGCATGTCATGGCGACACTGTTCGGGTACTTCTTCTACCTAAACATAAAGATGGTATGCAGACAGGCGAAGTGGAGGAAATTATTCGACGCTCCAAACAAGGATTCTCCGGTGTTTTAGAAAAAGAACATGATACTTACTTTCTTATTCCAAGTGACTTGAGAATGTACACCGATATTATTATACCTGTCGCTGATCTTAATGGCGCCGAAGTAGGCCAAAAAATATTCGTTAAAATTACTGAATGGAAAGATGCAAAAAAAGCTCCGATTGGAGTTGTTGAAAAAGTTCTTGGCTTACCGATGGAACACAATGCCGAGATGGAAGCAATTGCTCTTGAAAAAGGTTTTGATGCTGTCTTCCCTCCTGACGTTGCCCGTGAAGCTGAAGTAATTGCTAAAAAAGGTATTACTCCGGGAGATATGAAAGATCGTCGTGAAGAAAGAGAAACAGTCACTTTTACGATCGACCCAGAAGATGCGAAAGATTTTGATGATGCGCTTTCATTTAAAAAGCTGCCTAATGGTCATTTTGAAATTGGTATTCACATTGCTGACGTCTCATACTATGTACGACCAGGCACTCATCTTGATGAAGAAGCTCGCCGCCGCGGGACATCAGTCTATCTTGTAGATCGTACTATTCCGATGCTTCCAGAAGAACTTTCAAATGGGCTGTGTAGTCTTAACCCTGACGTCGATCGTCTAACATTTTCTGCAATATTTGAAATGGATATGGCTGGTCGTGTGTATACGCAGTGGTTTGGCCGAACGGTAATTCATTCTGACAAACGATTTACGTATGAAAATGCTCAAAAAATTCTTGATGATAAAAAAGGAATGTTTTTCGATGAACTCAATACGCTGAATGCTATTGCAAAAAAACTACTCAAAAAACGCTTTGACGAAGGAGCAATCTCACTTGAACAAGACGAGGTGAAATTTAAGCTTGATGAACATGGTGTTCCGTTATCTGTCTACACGAAAGAACGAGGTGATACTCATAAGATGATTGAAGAATTTATGCTTTTGGCTAATCGAGAAGTAGCAGAATATATGTCGCCTAAAAAACAAGGCAAAGATAGTGTTTTTGTTTATCGCATTCACGGAGAACCAAATAAAGAAAAAATGCAGGACCTAGTGACCTTTCTCAAAAAGCTTGGCTACAGTATGAAACTAAAAGATGGAATTATTCCTTCAGAAGAAATTAATGTGCTTGTGGGTAAGCTTGAGCATAATCCCCTTCGCGATACCGTTCATACTCAAATTATCCGCACAATGGCTAAAGCAATTTATTCAACTAAAAATATTGGCCACTACGGCTTAGGATTTAAATTCTATACTCACTTTACGTCGCCCATTCGCCGTTACCCTGATATCACCGTCCATCGGTTACTTGCTTCATACTTGAATCACGAAACAATTCCAAAAAATAAATTCCATGAGTATGAAGAAATTTCAAACGAAGCATCAAGTCGAGAAAAAGAAGCAGCTGAAGCAGAGCGTTCCTCAATTAAATACAAACAGGTGGAATATATGTCATCTCGTATTGGTGAAAAGTTTGAAGGAGTTATTACTGGTGTGACTGAGTGGGGGCTCTATGTAGAAGACAAAAAAACTAAATGTGAAGGAATGATTAGAATGCGCGATCTGTCTGATGATTACTATACATTTGATAAAAAATACATGAGCATTTCTGGCAAAAAAACTCATAAAAAATACACCCTTGGTGACACTGTCCACTTTAAAGTTAAAGATGCTGATCGTAATAAAAAAACAATTGATTATACGTTAGTTTAAAATGTCCATGAAGAAAACATACGTTTATATTATCTTGAGTCTTCTCTTTGTTCTTCTTGGAGGAACGTGTATTTTCTTATATATTCACCATCACAACACACTTAAAGAAAAGGAGGCTCAACAACTAGTATTGAGTGCACAAAATCAAGCACCAGCAGCTTCCCCTACTACCATTCCGGGAGAATACACACTCACTAAAAATATGAAGCTTGTTCCAATCGATCCAAAAACTAATAAAAAGGTTGTTCTTATTACTATCGACGATGGCCCAACTGAGTATGGCCCTCAAATTTTAAGTATTCTCAAGAAGCATAATGTAAAAGCAATCTTTTTTGTGAATGGTATTCATAGTAAAGCTTACCCACATAATATTGCCGAGGAAGCCCAAGCTGGATCACTCATTGGTAATCACACGTGGGATCATCAAAACTTAAAAGACATTACGCAAGACCAGGCTATTCAAGAAATTGATGAAAATACAAAATTGATTACTCAACTCATAGGTCAACCTCCTCGATTCTTTCGGCCACCATATGGTGTAAGCACACCCTTCGTTCGCAATTACGTAAAACAAAATAATATGATTTATATGAACTGGGGAGATTCAGCTCTTGATTGGGAACAAAGCGCACATGATGAAACAGTCTTCACTGAAAATATTGATAAAGGTTTATACCCCGGAGATGTGATTCTACTTCATGAGCATCAATGGACGGTTACTTATCTTGATGACTTGTTAACTCATATAGAAAAGGAAGGATATGGCTTTGTAGATCCTAATACTATTGTACAATAGGATATGAGCAAGAAATACTTTTCTACTCTTTTTATTCTAGCTTTTATAATTACTCTTATAACGCTTATTCTGAGTTTTTTCTTGGTGAAATTATTACATCACCCAGAGTCTCAACCATTCCCTACTGTTTCTTCGGTAACCTTAGAAACAGAAGCATCCCAAGCTAATACTCCCCCAACCCAGACGCTAACTACTAAGGAATTATTTCCTCAAACACCTGTTGTACATAACCAAACGGTATTAAAAAATCCGTGTCCTGTTCCAAAGAAAGATTATGCGGATTATTCATACTTAAATGTAGGACAAAATATAGCAATTCCAGACAAAACATATGTCCCTGCTGATTTAGTATTACTTGATAAAAGTATTTCAACATCTCCTATTTGTTTAAGTAACCAAGCCGCTATCCCTCTTATAGTTATGCTTATTGCCGCTAAGGAAGCAGGCTACACCATAAAAGTTTCTTCAGGATATCGTAGCTACACAACCCAGCAAGGTATTCTCAGTAACGATATAAAAAGCGGCAATCCTCACGCAACAGAACTTGTAGCAAAGCCTGGTTATTCAGAACATCAACTTGGCATGGCTGTGGATTTAACCAGTCCTTCAATTAACGATGCCTCCGCTACCGGGAAATTTGCTGACACAAAGGAAGCAGCATGGCTTCAAGACAATGCATACAAATATGGCTTCATCGAAAGCTATCCTGAAGATAAAGAAGAGATCACTGGTTATATGTATGAAGCATGGCATTATCGTTTCGTTGGCATTGCCAACGCTTTGGCAATTTTTCAAAGCGGAGAAACAACGAATCAATACTTAGAAGGTTTGCAAAATTAAAACAAAAAGAAGCCTTACGATAAAAATATCTGGGGCTTCTTACTATTTTTTCAATGACGGGTTATAAACAAAAATTTAGGGTTTAGGCTTGAGCAGAACTGTTATGGGATTCACAAGGGAAAAATATTTAGTAATCGCATTATAAGCCTGGAAAGAATAGCTGACCTTGATGTTATAGTCATAATTCTTCCACATTTCTAAAACATACGACACTTTTTTCTCCCATGTACCTTGTTGGCCTCCTATCATGAGCGCTCCGTCCTTAATCGGTAGAGGAATCTGCTGACCAATAACGAGGAAAAATTTTAAAAATGCTTTTTTTAAGTTTTCTGGCAATTCGTTTTCATTAAACGATGCCTTGAAATGAAAAACTTCATCTTTATATTTCCTAATCTTTGACATAAATTCTTCAACCAATTGAACAGGCACTATGCTCGGCGGGTCCGTATGAAAGCGAAAATTTTTGTAATACAAAAGCTCGCTTTCAAATTGGTTTTTCGTTTCTTCAACGATCCCTTTTACAGCCAGCAGTAGGGATGTCAAATCTGACAATTGCCCTACTGCTTTTTGTTCGGCCGGCGTCATGGCTTATAAGTTTGCGGCTACGCGCAAGGTAAATTTGTTTTTACCCAGCACATTCCATATACCTATCGCCCGATCAAACTGCGCCTGTTTTTTAATACTTCCTCCCGGATTGTACAAGACAATCACAGTAAGGTTAGGCACCTTGACCAGCGAGTCACCCGAAGCCTTTAAGCCTTCTTCAACTTTTTGTATTCTGTCCGCACTTTGGTGATAAAAATCCCCATAGGCCGAATTTTCAATCATGTCGGAACAGACAATAATTGTTTTCTTGGCCGAAGGGTCAAATTTTGCCATTGAGTGAACAGCTTGGCAAATGGGTTGGTAAATGCTTGATTTTTTTGTACCTTTTTTTACGGCTACCAGGAATTTTTCGCGGAACTCATTCACCTTTAAAATAAATTTGTCCCTATCCTTTTTCGCATACATTTCATTTGGCGCATCAGCCAAAGAAAATGAAATGCTTGTGTCAGGGTTCAACGAAACGGCGTTAATCTCCTTAAAATCAATTGTGCCAATATCGCCGACAAGCTGCATAAGTGCTTCGGTCGGTATAATACTTTCACGGGTTGGAATCGGTTCGGTTTTATCAACCATAACCATAACATGCGAACCGGCATTTTCTGACGCTGAGTTATTGCATGAGGAAAGCGTAGCAGCAATCATTGTTGCTAACACTAAAAAAATTAAATTTTTCATCTTGTTTTTCTTTTCTTTGGTTTAAGCTTTAATTTTGTTCATTTCATCCTTAGCATTTTGGATCTTAGTTTCAGCATCAGGGTCGTTAACGCCTTTAGCAAAAACATCTTCCATTTCAGCCACATGCGATTCAAGCTTGCCATAAGCTACTGAAAATTCAGTGTTAAGCCCAAGGCTACTTTTATCAGCAACACCATCATAAATTTTCCGGGCCGCCATTAAATCTTTTTTGAAATCGTCGAGCAACCGGTTAAACCTCGTTGTGCGCTCTGTTTGGTCGCTTGCTGCCTGCTGTTGGGTAAGTTGCGTTTGGGTCTGAAGGTCAGCTTGGTGATTGTGTTCATCAATTATGCGCTGGTTTCCAGCATTTTCCACTGCATTTTTGGCATTCGTATACCACATTCCTAATGCCTTAACTTCCTCGGCAAATCTGGCTTTTTTTCCTTTTAATTCATTTAGGTTCGCCATTTCTGCTTTAAAGTTTTCTTCAGTTGTTAAATTTCTCACATTCGAGGTATGCCAATAAGATATCGCTACGCCGATTGTGAATATTGCAACTGATACAGCCACCTGAAGGGCTTCGGGAACTATGGCTTTAAAATCCATGTTGATCATGAACATCTTTCTGTAATATGCCATGCCAAAAAATAAAATGATGGCTGCCAGGTAAACCACCAAGCCCATGATGAGGGAACCTTGGCCTTGGTCTTTGTTACGTTTTGCTACCTCGTAGCGTTTAAAGCCATAGCCGGAGAAATGTGCACCAATGGCACATGCAAAGCCAAACACGGCCGCTATGGGGTACAACAAGAAAGATTTTATACCAAACACCTGGAGTCCACTGTAATTAAATGGAATCTCTACGGTGGCAACAACAAAAAGGCCGACAAGCCAAGCTATGTCTCTTTTTTGCTGTTGTTTGCTGCGGTCAAGGGTAAAATTGTCTGTACCGTAAAGAATAAACGATAGATCCTTTAACCTTCTTTCAGCTGCGCCGATATCATGGCCGTTTTCACGAATTTGACCACTTAAGTAGTCTCTCTTAATTTCGTACTCTGCGTCTACCTGAGGCAAAGTGAGTGCTGTCGTTACGGCAGCGGGTGCATTGTTTGTTTTCATTTTTTGTTTTTTTACTAAATGTGTTAAGAAACTGAACTCTGTTCGAACCATTCGAGCAGATGCCCAATTTCTCAAACATTTAGATCCGTCATTGTCAAAGAGCGGATTATTCACACATTACTTACAGTATAGCAGAAAAATGGCTACTTGTCAATGGGTCCATTGACAAGTAGCCACGTTGTGTTTAAAGCTTATTTAGCGTAAACGCTTGCGTCTTCGAGGCGAATAGAAAGGAGCTTTGAAGCCCCGCTTGCATCCATCGTTACACCGTAGAGAACTTGAGCTCGAGACATAGTTTCGCGGTTATGAGTCACCACAACAAGCTGAGAGTATTTCGAAAGATTCTCAAGCATATTGCCGTACTTGCGCGAGTTAGCCTCATCAAGAGCAGCATCAGTTTCATCAAGCACCAAAAATGGTGGCGGGTTTACTTGCGATATAGCAAATAGAAGCGCAATTGAAGTAAGCGAACGCTCCCCACCTGAAAGCATATGAAGATCTTTCACTTTCTTCTGTGGCAAGGTTACATTAATCTCAATCCCCCGTTCAAAACCAAGTTCATTGTCCCCTGTCCCATCGGAGCCTAGTGCAGAGAGGGATTCCTCGTCCTCAAATTCCTCCCCCTTCTTCGGTCTCTTATGCTCCATCACAATAGACAAAAAGGCTGACCCGCCGCCAAACATCAATGCAAAGAAATCTTGAAATTGTTTATTGATCTTATTAACCCCTTCTTTAAATTCAAGATCCAATGTTTCTTTTAGCTCTTGAATAAGCAACCGTAAGCTTTCAATACTCTTATTTAAATCATCCAGTTCTTTTCCAAGAAAAGCATCGCGCTCTTGGGTATGCTCATACTCTTTCATGATTTCAGCTCCGTTGCCTGAACCTGCGTCTTCAAGTTTTATTTTAATGCGTTCGATTTTGCGACGAATATCATCTTGAGCTTGTCGAACAATTTCTTCTTCCACATTTATTCGCGCATACTCAAGGACTTCTCGTCCAATCAAAACACCCGCTTCAGCTAATTCCATCTCAAATGCATTTTTAATTATTGAAAGTTTCTCTTCTTCAAAATGCAATGAATGAAGACTTGAAGTTACTTCATTTTTTTCTCCAAGGAGTTCGTAAAGCATTCGCTCACCATCGCGCAAATGAGCTTCGTTTTCTTTTTCTTGAGCGCGTTCAGCTTGAATCTGTGAAAGAATTGATTGTTCTTTGGCTGTAACCTCTTGTAAATCGCTAAGAACAGTATCTCGAATAGCTTTCATTTGTTGTTGTTCTTCTCTGATTTTTTCATTGGCATTGGGCAAAGGATTTTCTTGAGCAACAGAAAGGCTTTTAATTCTTTCTTTCATGGCAGATAGGATCTCGATAATTTCAGGTAAATCATTGCTCTTCAGTGCTTCATCAATTTTTTCCTCAAGGCTTACAATAACTCCCCTCCACTGAGATTCAGGTATGACGTGTTCTTTTATTTCCGGCACGCGGGCAAGCTCTCGCTCAATACTGTCGAGCGTTCCTTCAATCCGACCAAGTTTTCGGCCAAGCTCGTCTTTGGTTTGGCGCACGTGAGCAAGCTCTTTCTCGTACTGTTCAATATTTTTGCTATGCTGGCTTTGTGTTTGTGTTTTATTTTTTTGCGATTGAAGCGTTGCAATTCGATCTTCAAGGGCCACTAATTGCTCATCAAGAGCGCGACGAGCGTGGGTCAATCGCATTGTTTCTTTATTAACATATGTCGCTTCGCGTGAGAAATAGATTTTATACATGTCAGCAAGTTCTTGGCGCATTTCTCGAGCTTTTTCAATTTTTTCTACTTGTTTTTTTAAGAATGCTAAATGTGGTAGCACTTCTCGGCGTTCAGCAGAAACTTCTTTCATGTTCACTAAGGTCTTTTCCAACTTGCGCTCGCTTTCTTTGATGCGATATTGATAGACTTTCAAGCCCAATGCATCTTCAATCATCGCTCGGCGATCTTTGTTAGAAGCGTTGAGCACGCGATCTGCCTCGCCTTGAGAGATGATATGGTGGCCAGAACTTCCAATATTCACTGAAGCTAAGAGATCGTTAATATCTTTAAGACGAACTTCAGTGCCATTGATGCTGTATCGATTGGCGCCGTCAGCAAAGACCTCACGCGAAATTGAGATCTCGTCATAATCAAGCGAAACCCCAAGACCAGAATTGGTGAAAGAGAAAATTTTTTTACTATTATCAAAAACAATCGTCACTTGAGCGCGATTCATTGATGGCAAGATTTTTGACCCTTTAAAGATAAGGTCTACTCCTCCTTTACCGCGCAATGACTTCATTGATTGTTCACCAAGAACAAAGCGAATAGATTCAACAATGTTTGATTTACCAGAACCGTTTGGGCCAACCACTGCAGTAACAGGCGTCAAAAAAGACAATGAACTCTTCTTGCCAAATGATTTAAAGCCGGTAAGTTCAATTGATTTGAGCGTCATAGAAACTAATCAAGCCATTCTTTAATTTCTAATGCAGCTCGAGCAGCTTGCTGCTCAGCTTCTTGTTTTGATTTTCCCTTACCTTCGGCAATGCGGTCTTCAGCAAAAAATATTCCAATCGTAAAATGCTTATCGTGATCGGGGCCTGATTCATGCAATACTTTATATACGGGTGTTACACCATACTCTTCTTGAGCTTTTTCTTGGACTAAGCTTTTAGCATCACGCCATAATTTTTTGGCTACAATTTCATCAAGCTTACCAAAAAGAGTAGTGGCAATAAATTTCTGAGCTACATCATATCCTTGATCAAGGTAGACGGCTCCCACATAGGCTTCATAGGTATTGGCCAGAATATAATTGCGAGCGCGACCAGCATCTTTGGCTTCACCTTTTGAAAGAAGTAAATAATCATTCATTTGAAGTTCGTGAGCAACTTCGCCGATAATGACGGCATTCACTAATGCAGATCGATAGGCTGTTAATTCGCCTTCATCGCGATCAGGATATTTATTATAGAGGTAGTCGGTCACAATGAGTTCAAGGACAGCATCGCCTAAAAATTCCAAACGTTCGTTATGAGAAAGTTTAGAACCGTTGTTTTCATTAATATATGAACGATGAATAAACGCCTGTTCGAGGAGTTTTTTATCATTAAATACAATATCCATTTTTTTCTCAAATGATGAAAAGTCTATCATGTTATTTCTCTTCCTTTTTAGTCAATATTTCAATCGCTTTTGTCAGAAGCGGAATCATATTTTCATACATCTTCAAGCTTACAATTTCTTCAAGTGGAAACCATCGGGCATCATCAAGACCACCAGATTGATTATGTAAAACAAGATCAGCGTAAGGAGCTTCTGCTAAAAAAAATGTTACTTGTTTGCGGATTTTTCCTTTTTCAGGATGCGAAGCAATATATTCATTCTGGCCAAGCATCTCTTTAATCGTAATATCAATTCCCAATTCTTCTTTAATTTCTCGAATAGCGCCCGATTTCACATCTTCGTTTTCTTCAACTCCACCTTTAGAGAGTGTCCAGTAACCGAACACATCATGAACGAAGGCAAAGTAAATAGTTCCTTCATGCTCTGCGTAAATTACAGCTCCAGCTTTCTTTTCAATTGGAAATTTGGCGGGGTCAGTTTCGAAATGCTTGCCTGGTTTCTTTTTACCAACATCGTCTTTGCCCGGCTCGCCAATTTCTTTATAGACACCGCCCAGAACACCGTTAATGAATTTACTTGAATTCTCTCCGCCAAAACTTTTAGCAAGCTCAATTGCTTCATTAATAGCAACTTTTGGAGGCACTTGAGCTCGATCACCAAAAAGAAGCTCGTACAAGCCAATGCGCAAAATATTTCGATCTACAATTGAGATTTTTTCGAGAGGCCAATCTGGCGCAGCTTTTTCGATGATCTCATCGATAATTGCTTTTTTCTTTACAATACCCCCAAGAAGGTCAGACATGAACATTGAGTCATCAAGACCTGGCCCGAATTCTTCAATATTGCGTTCAAGCATTTCTTCGGGAGTATCAGTTGTATTCGCAGCAAAATCCCACTCAAAGAGTGTTTGAAGAACAATTGAACGTGAAAGGTGCCTGTTTGCCATAATATAATGGAACGAGTATAACTGCTTGCGTCTTTTTATAAATGCATTCTAAAAAGACGCTAAAAGTCATTACTTACTCTTAGCTTTTGCTTTTTGCTTAGCTTGCTTCTTCTCTACTTTCTTTACCA
>Ga0068856_100008043_pt1 | contig 10295 bp, 11 predicted proteins | sample KBSCornC62_FD_66595 | JGI IMG/M metagenome (GOLD analysis project Ga0068856, IMG submission 66595) | Corn rhizosphere microbial communities from Kellogg Biological Station, Michigan, USA - KBS Corn C6-2 | ecosystem: Host-associated > Plants > Roots > Rhizosphere > Soil ... | reverse complement strand
TTTTGTCCGTTTGGCTGAGGCGTTCAGCAGATTCTTGCGTTCTTCAAACATCCTGAGGGCCGTCCACAGTGTTTCTTCAATTCGTTCCCACTGGCTTAAAAGCAGCGCCGAGGAAGTGAACGAATGACCGGTATGGCAGCGGTAGCGCTGCACATCCTGGCTATCCATTTCCCACAGCACGCCACCGCAAGTGGGGCAATTGTAAGGAGCCGTGCTTCCCAACCGATCGAGTTCCGCGATACCGCCGCCTAGCACGCGTTCCGCTATTTCGGCCTCCATGCGAACGTCGGCCGGGACAGGTTTGTTCTTGCCCGGATGTTCGCGCGCTAGCCGGTCGAGGAGTGGGCCCATGGCGGCCGCCGGAACACAGTAATCGACATTGGCGTTGTTCAGAGCGTTCTGCGGCATCTCGGGAAAAGCTGCGTCGTTCGGTCCTGCACGACTATCACTCCGCCGCATTTTTGAATAGCGATTAGTCCGGCGGTACCGTCGTCGAGCATCCCAGTCAGGATTACGCCAATTACTCGCGGCCCGTGCGCCACCGCCGCCGAGCGAAACAGCGGATCGATAGCCGGCCGGTAACGATTTTCGCGGGCTCCTTTCGTCACGCGAAGTTTCGTTTCTCCGAGGAGCAGGTGCGAATCGGGTGGCGCGACGTAGATTCGACCCGGTTTAAAGCATTCTCCATCTTCGGCCAGCTTCGGATCGAAAGAATTGAAGTGGCCGAGCCAGCTGAGTATGGCCTGGCTGATGCTTTCCGGCGGCATGTGTTGAACGATGAATATCGAGGCCGGAAGGCCGGCCGGCAGGCGCCCAATGACCTCGCGCAGCGCCTCCAGCCCTCCCGCCGAAGTTCCAATGACAATGATGTTGCGTCCTTTGTGCACCATCGAAGCGGATTTTTTGGACCCCGCTATCCGTCGCGTGGCGTCTCTATTAACGCCTTTCTTAATCTCGGGCATGTGGCCTTGCTCTGTGGACTTGCCCAGGCCGACGCTGTTTCGGAATCTTACTCGTTTTCTAGGAGCTAGCGCGCTTGACCAGAAGTCTTGGCGGTGATTTTCGTAATTGCTTCGCGCGCGGGCCACTCCACCCGTGGAATGCGCTCTAGCTTTTCCAACGCCGGAATAGCGGGTGCCGCGGCGCCTCCTGTATTACCCAAAGCTTTCGCTACACTTCGCAAAACATGCACGTGCTCTCCGGGCCGATCGCAGGCTTCGATCAGCTGAGGAACGGCCGTTGCCGCGCCGGATCCAATGGTGGCAATAGCATCGGCGGCTGCGAGACGGACGTTTTCATCCGAGTCTTGCAGGGCAGTGGTGAGATCCTGCAAAGCCTTCTCCGCGCAATCGGTGCACCTCGAAAGAGCCAGTATGCTCAGGCCCCGGACCACGGCGTCCGAATCGTGCAACGCTTGAATGAGCGCGCCCGAATACTGGCGGGCCATCTGCTCGCGCTGGGTAAAAGCCCAGGCTGCCGCCTCCCGGACATATTCGTCTTGTGCGGTCAATCCCGCCGCCAGCTCCGCCGCCGATGCGCTCTGTCCGGAGGCGCGCCGCAAATTGGCAGCGCGCGCTCCGCCGATCTCTAACGGTGACGCGATACGCGCCAGGATCAAAGTGTCGACGCCCAAATCGTATCCCGTGCTACGAGCATTTTTGCCGGTGCAGATCAGCGTAAGAACATGCCGCCCTGCCGTGAGCTCCTGCCATCCGAGCAGGTGATCCTGGGCGACATACATCTCTGTGAAGTAAGCGTCGATCGCTCCCTGATTTCCCATGTTGGCGCCGGGTTCGTATTCGAGCGTGGCGTCGGAGCCGACTGGTTTTCCATCGATGAGATAGCGATAAGAGCCGTAGTACGGAGCATGTGCGAGCTGCGCGACGATTTCAAATTTTCCGCTCTGCCCGGCAGAAAAGGGAATTTCGATTTTCGAGCCCGGTCCTGCGGCATGGAAGGATAAAAGATCACGCGACCAGAACACATCTTTGTCGACCCGCGCTGTCCCGCTTTCCGTCTTAGTATCCGCAATCGCATTTTCCACTTCGATCTGGCTTGCGTTGCCGTGTGGCAGCCGCGCCGCGCCATACGGAGGTTCGGGAAGGTCGTTGGCCCCCGCTGCCTGCTGGTACCAGAACGCCACGCTGCTGAACAGGTCGGCTCGTTCCTCGAAAGCGGAGCGCACGTTGCCATTGCCGTTGTAGGTCCAGCCGGCATGCTCGATCACGAAACGCAGGGACCGCTGAAACGGAATCGGATCGGGTACATGCCAGCGATAGGCGCTCAGCCGCGCTCCCGTATCCGTTCCGTCCGCCACCGACACCCCGGTGCAGAGCCCTTCCGCCACGCGCAGGCTCCAGGCATCGTTGAAATAATCTTCCGTGCCCGTTCCTTGAATACTGGGCTTCTTCTCTCCATCTATATAGAAGGACTCATCTCCTTCGCCGAACCATCCCGGAGCGGCTTGCACGACGTTCAGCACCGTTCCCATGTATTGCCCGCGGCCGGTGACATGCAAAATTTCGTAAGGCTCGCCCATTTTTGCGGGAAGCTCCTGCCGGTAATATGCATGAAAGTAGCCTGTCGCGGGCGGGAGCGCCGCTACTTTCTTCCAATCTACGTGGTAGTACACGTTCGAAACACGCCGCCTTCCTTCGTTCGTTATCGTGATGCGGCAGGATTTTCGAAACGGCATGGGCCAGTAACTATTGCGCGCTCGCCCGCTCGATGCATTGCGGATCATGATCGACTGGACCGGGCGTTCTTGTCCATGGCCGACGCCAAAAAAATCGCCAACCGGAGCATCGACACTCGCCGTTGTGCTGCCGTCGTAATACACACGGAAGCGGAGCAGGCGCGGCCAGCCATACTCGTTGGCGGCAATTGTCAGCCAGAGGTGCGTGATCACACCTGGACCCTGGAGATCGGCCAGTACGAGTGTCTCGCCCGGAATCGACCGTTTACTATCGTCGTTGCTCGCCGGATCGGGATTGTTGCTCGATACGCGTTGCGCAGAAAAACTCTTCAGTTGAGCCAAATCGAGAAGTTCGCTCTGAGCCGATAAACGGCAAACCAGAAGTACGGGAACCAAAAACACTTTCCGCATGCGCTAGCAGTGTATAACGCGATCCTGGTATATGTGCGGGTCTCAATTTCTTCGCTAGTCGCGTCCAGTTAACGTGGAGGGAAACACATGCTCTGGTACGCCTGGGTATTTTTGGTAATCGCAATTCTTGCGGGCCTGCTCGGATTCGGTGGCATTGCCGCCGCCTCGGCTGGTATCGCGAAGATCTGTTTTGTGATCTTCCTGGTCCTGTTTCTGGTGAGCCTGATTGCCGGCCGCCGGCGGACCATATAGCGTCGACGATCTATTCAGTAATGATTCGCCCGATGCAATACTCAAGGCATGCCACAGACGCCTTGGGGCGAGTTGCCGATCGGCGACGCACATGTGCATTTCTTCTCGCATAATTTTTATGCGGGATTAGCACGGCAGAAAAAACTTATTGGAGCGGAGGCCTTGGTGCCTCTGCTCCAATGGGAAATTCCTTCACCGGACAATGCTGCGCTGGCCCAGCGCTGGGCGAGCGAACTAGATCGCCATGGCGTCCGACGCGCAGCGCTTATTTCCAGCGCTCCGGCAGATGAGGAAAGTGTGTCGGCGGCTGTCGCGAGCCATCCGGATCGGTTCTTTGGTTACTTCGTGTTCGATCCTACTCGGCCCGATGCAGTGGATCGAGTAAGAGCCGCGGTCGCCAATTCCCATTTGCATTGCATGTGCCTGTTCCCGGCTATGCATACCTATTCCATAGTCGATGAGCGCGTGGTGCCTATCCTCGAGATCGCATCGGATAATGGTCTCGCGGTATTCGTGCATTGTGGAGCCCTGAGTGTCGGCGTTCGCAAGAAGCTGGGCCTGCCAAGCCAATTTGACTTACGCTTCTCGAATCCGCTGGCGCTGCATCCGGTCGCGCTTCACTTTCCAAAGCTTCGTTTTGTTGTTCCGCATTTTGGCGCGGGCTTGTTCCGGGAAGCGCTCATGCTCGCCGATTTGTGCCCGAACGTGTATTTCGATACGTCGAGCACGAATCGTTGGATGAGTTACGAAGGGCTCGACCTACGGGCTGTTTTCCGCCGGGCGCTCGAGGTCGTCGGAGCGCGGCGTCTTTTATTTGGATCTGATTCCAGTTTTTTTCCACGTGGCTGGAACGAGGAGATCCTGCGCCAGCAAACTACTGCGCTCTATGAACTTGGCATCGAGCGCGAGCAAGCGTCGCTGATCCTGGAAGGAAATCTCGAAGCGCTCCACACCCGAGACTCAGAAAAATCCTAAGAAAATCTTCCGGCTGTAACTGTACTTTTACTTCTGTGGCTTCCGTGCGTACAGTGAAAGTAAAAATCCATCCGCCCCCGCAGCCTGCCGCCGCCGCTAGCGTCAAGCTTCCTTTCCGAGCCTCGCCTGAGTTGCGGCTGGCTCAACTGAGTCCAGGTCCGCGCTTCGATTCGGTCGCGCCCTTCACGCCGGAACGGTGGTTCGAACTCGAAGCGTACCGGCCGCGTGCGCTGGCCGGTGAAACCGCCGACCTGGAGTTTCTGCTTGAGCAAGTGCAGTTCGGAATGCTCGATTTGACTTCCATAGATCGCGCCGTCCTGGTGTTGACTCGTTATCGCGCTCGTCCTATGAGCGACATTTCCCGCGTCACGCTATGGCAGGGCTTTGGCGTGCCGACTTTTGAACTTTACCTTGGACCTGATAACAGTTTGCTTGCCGTCGAGTGCGAAGCGCATGAAGGCTGGCATCTCGAAGCCGGTGTCGGGTGCTGGAGCCATGACGGCGAACTCATCCTCGATAGCCCGGGGAATTACGGTCTTCGGACCGGTCTCACAGCCACAGTGGAAGAAGCCGCGTGTCCCTGCGGACGGACGACGCCAAGGCTGGTGAATATCGAAGCGATGGAACGCCCGGCTCTGCCGCGCAGACTGGCCGCTTCCGCGTGATAAGCCCTGATAAGCGTGGATATCAGCCGCGCCGGCCGATATGCACGCTGCCGTTTACAGTGCGGGCTTCGATAGTGGCGCCGCCGGAACCCAGCATGAACGACATGTTCTTCTGAATTTCACCGCTCACGGTCACGGGGAAGTCCGTGTGGACCTTTCCATTTACTGTCGAGACTTCCAGGTGTGCCGAAAAGTTTTCGGGTAAATTGAGCCGCACGCTTCCGTTCGTTGTCTCCACGTGCATGCCGCTGCCGCTCCATCCTGCGCCCGCAAGTTCCACAGTGACGGACCCGTTCGTGGTCGCGCCTTCTACATCGCCTCCTACATCGTTCAACCGGACCGATCCGTTGGTTGTATGGAAACGGATTTGACCACGTACGCCATCGGCGCCGATGCTGCCGTTATGGGCCTCCATCTTGACATTGGCGGCACTCGGCACCCAGACTTCGTAGGAAACGCTCCACCAGCCATGATCGTGGCTCGCCGGGCCGCGCGCGCGAATCATGCCCGGACCTTCGGCAATGGTTACCTGCGATGCCAGGGCCTGGGCCTCTCCACCGCTTCGCGCTGCTGCCTGAATACATGCTTTCACGCGGACCTCGCCTCCCGTCCAGCCATGTACCCGGATCGATCCGTTTGTCCCGGGATTGATGTAATTCTCCGATACCGCCGTCAGACTCTGCTCTCGCGTTTCGGCATAACTCATCATGCCGTCGGAATGAAAGTTGTTTGCCGAACAGGACTGGTCGGCCTGCGCCAATAAGGAACCGGCGCAAAGCAGGGCAAGAGGAAAAAGCGCTTTCATGGGAGATCCCTTTCTGGGCCCATTAGACGATAGATGGGCCGCCGCCGTTGGCTTCGCCCCAAAAATAGTTTACTTGACAAGAACAACTAAATAGTTGATTCTGTCAAGAATATGTCGCTTGACGCGCGGGTCGCCGCTGTTCGCCGTTTCAACCGCTTCTACACCAGAGAAATCGGCGTTCTCCAGGAACCATATCTTCATACCGCGTTCTCGCTCCTCGAAGCGCGCGTACTATATGAAATCGCTCATTTGTCGGAGCCGACCGCAGCGGACGTTTGTAAGACGCTCAAGCTCGATGCCGGCTACTTGAGCCGTATATTGAAGCGCCTCGAGCAGGGCCGTTTGCTGAATCGAGCGAAATCGGCGTCAGATGGGCGGCGCCGCATTCTCTCGCTGACAGCGAAAGGCCAGGAGCAGGTCGCTTTGCTTGACGGGCGATCGCAGGAGGAGATCAGAAAACAGCTTGGCCGGCTCCCCGCCGGCGAGCAGGAGCGCGTCGTCGAAGCGCTCGAAACCGTTTCGCGCGCGCTCTCGGCGCCCACCAACGGCGCTCCCTATCTTCTTCGTTCGCACCAGCCGGGTGATATGGGTTGGGTGGTGGAGCGCCACGGCGTCTTGTATTCCCAGGAATACGGATGGAATGGGGGTCTCGAATCCATGACCGCCAGCATCGTCGCCGATTTCCTCAAAAACTACGATTCGGCCTGCGAACGCTGCTGGATCGCCGAACGGGAAGGCGAGCGATTGGGTTCGATTTTTATAGTTCGCCAGCGCGGCACGGTAGCCAAACTCCGCCTTCTGTTGGTGGAGCCATCCGCGCGTGGTTTGGGGCTGGGCAAACGGTTGGTGGAGGAAGCCGTCCGGTTTGCGCGCCAGGCCGGCTATCGTAAAGTTGTGCTTTGGACGCACAGTGTCCTCCACACCGCCCGGCGTATCTATGAACAGGCGGGATTCCGGCTGGTTGAGGAGAAGAAACATCGTAACTTCGGGCCGGAACTCACGGGCCAGACGTGGGAATTGCGGCTCTGAATTGGGTTCGTTTCGTAATTGCGGCGCGTTCGCCCATCTATGTTATGAATGAAAGAGCCGTTCTGTTTGGACAGGTGGGTGAGCGGTTAAAGCCAACAGACTGTAAATCTGTCCCTCCTTGCGAGGTACGAAGGTTCGAATCCTTCCCTGTCCACCATGAATTGTTAAACCGGTCTTCGCAGGCCGTTGTAGCTCAGTTGGTAGAGCGCGTCCTTGGTAAGGACGAGGTCACCGGTTCAATCCCGGTCAACGGCTCCATTCCTTCGCCAGATGAAGATTGCTCCCTCGCAGGGCGGATTCTCGAGCCAGCGCGGTTTGCACGGACCCAGGGCGCTTTCAATTTCCTCGACCGGATAAGCGTTCATCTGCATCAGGGGCTCGCGTAGCGGCTTTTCCTGGACTGCATTGAACAGGAACCGCATGGCGGGCAAGGCGTGCTTCATCCCGTATATCCCGGAATGGCGCACCTTTAGGGGCACCTGGACGGCGAGCACACCGCCCGACGCAACGCACGCCTGAAGCTTTTGGATGATCTCCAGTCCGCGCTTCACCGGGATGTGCTGGAGAACCAGGCAGGAATGGACCAAATCGAACGGTCCTGGCGGAATATGATCGAGGAGTTCGGCATCCGGGACATTGCGGCGCGCGTGCGTGAGCATGGCCGGCGAGACGTCCACGCCGGTGACATGCGGAAATTGGGTCGAGAGAGGACGCAGGATTCGGCCGACTCCGCAGCCGAAGTCTAGGGCGCGCGATCGCTCCACCGGTCCGATGCCATCCAGAAGGCTTTTGACATAGCGCTCTCCGGACTCCCAAAACTCAGAGGAAAGGCCGTCTGGATAGCACACACCGCGGTATGGATCCAACTCGCCCCAGAGCCGCCAGTGTTTGTCGGTGTCTTCCAACACTGCTATCTTATTCTTCTTCTTCCATCGTGCTATCATTTTTGCGGGTGTGTCCCCTTTAGTTGTGTCCGCGCGCGCGCCTGGCGGGCAAAACAAGTTCCCCCCTCTAGCAATTAAGGACGAAGAATTTTAAAGTTGGACGTTTTCCATGGCGAAAGAGAAATTTGACCGAAGCAAGCCGCACGTCAATATCGGGACGATCGGGCATATTGACCACGGCAAGACAACACTGACAGCGGCGATCACGAAGACGCTGGCGAAGCACAATCCGAAGAATAAATTCCGGAGTTTCGATTCGATCGATAACGCACCGGAAGAGAAAGCGCGCGGGATCACGATCGCGGTGGCGCACGTCGAGTACGAGACCGCGAACCGGCACTATGCGCACGTGGATTGTCCGGGTCACGCCGATTACATCAAGAACATGATCACCGGCGCGGCGCAGATGGATGGAGCGATTCTGGTGGTGGCGGCGACCGACGGGCCGATGCCGCAGACGCGCGAGCACATTCTGTTAGCCCGGCAGGTGGGCGTGCCGTACATTGTGGTGGCGCTGAACAAAGTGGACATGGTGGACGATCCGGAGCTGCTCGAGCTGGTGGAACTGGAAGTGCGGGAACTGCTGACGAGCTATCAGTTTCCTGGCGACAACTTGCCGGTGGTGCGGGTGAGCGCGCTGGGTGCGTTGAACGGCGAAGCGAAGTGGGAAGCCACAGTCGACGAGCTGATGGCGAAGGTGGATGAGTACATTCCGCTGCCGGAGCGCGTGGTGGACAAGCCGTTTTTGATGCCGATTGAAGATATCTTCTCGATCCAGGGGCGCGGCACGGTGGTAACGGGGCGCGTAGAGAAGGGAATCTGTAAAGTCGGCGAGGAAATGGAGATCGTGGGCTTTCAGGACACGCGCAAGACGGTGGTCACGGGCGTGGAGATGTTCAAGAAGCTGCTCGATGAGGGGCGCGCCGGAGACAACGTAGGGTTATTGCTGCGCGGTATTGAAAAGAACGATGTGGAGCGCGGGCAGGTGATCGCGAAGCCGGGCTCGATCAAGCCGTTCAAGAGGTTCAAAGGCGAAGTGTACGTGCTGTCGAAGGAAGAAGGCGGGCGGCACACGCCGTTTTTCAATGGCTACCGGCCGCAGTTTTACTTTCGGACGACGGACGTGACGGGCGTGGCGAAGCTGCCGGAAGGCATGGAGATGGTGATGCCGGGCGACAACGTGTCGGTGGAAGTGGAGCTGATCACGCCGGTGGCGATGGACAAAGGCTTGCGCTTTGCGATCCGCGAAGGCGGCCGCACGGTAGGTGCCGGCACGGTTACGGAGATTCTGTCGTAAATGAAAGAGCGCATCCGCATACGGCTAAAGGCCTACGATCACCGGATCTTGGACCAATCGACGGGCGACATTGTCGATACGGCCAAGCGTACCGGCGCGACGGTCGCGGGTCCGATTCCGCTGCCGACGCTCAAGAATCGCTATACGGTTCTCCGTTCGCCACACGTAGATAAGAAATCGCGTGAGCAGTTTGAGCTGCGCACGCACAAGCGCCTGCTCGATATTCTCGAGCCCACGCAGGAGACGGTCGATGCTTTGATGAAGCTCGACCTCCCCGCCGGGGTGGATGTAGAGATCAAGGCGTTTGGCAAGAAGTAGAAGTAGGGGATAAGCCCGCGGTTTTCAGCGAGGCGAAGACTCAAGGACGAGTATCAGTACAGGGAAAGATAACGATGAGTCCAGGAATTCTCGGCAAAAAGATCGGTATGACGCAAGTGTTCACCCCGGACGGGCAAGTAGTCCCGGTGACGCTCGTCAAGGCCGGCCCGTGCGTGGTGACGCAGCGCAAAACGCCCGCGACCGATGGCTACGACGGTGTGCAACTCGGCCTAGTCGAGTATGCCAAAAAGCCGAACAAGCCCATGGAAAAGCACCTTGCGAAATCGGGCGCCGAAGGCGTCAAGTTTCTGCGGGAATTTCATCTCGGGCAGGGGACCGGCGACCTGAAACAGGGCGACCGCGTTCTGGTGGGCGAGTTCAAGCCGAAGGACGTCGTCGATGTGATCGGCACGAGCAAGGGCCGCGGCTTTGCCGGTTTGGTGAAGCGTCATCACTTTCGCGGCGGTCCGGCATCGCACGGCTCGATGTTCCATCGCGCGGCAGGCTCCATCGGCGCGTCGAGTTTCCCCTCGCGCGTATTTCCCGGCATGAAAATGGCCGGCCGCATGGGAACCGATCAGGTGACGGTGCGCAACTTGGAGATCGTGAGCGTGGACGTCGACGACAACGTGATCGCCGTAAAGGGCGCCATTCCGGGGCCGAATGGCGGCTACGTCATGGTGCGCCGCGTGAATCGTTGAGGACAACTTAAGATGCCGAGTGTAAATATTGTGGACCTGAACAACGCGACAGTGGGTTCGATCGAGCTTGCGGATGCGGTGTTTGGTGTCGAAGTGAACGAGGCCCTGCTCTATGAGGCGGTGCGGCAGTATACCGCTGCCCGGCGCTCCGGTACTGCGGCTACCAAGACTCGCCATGAAGTGTCGGGTTCAGGTAAGAAGCT
>Ga0068856_100008037_pt1 | contig 10299 bp, 11 predicted proteins | sample KBSCornC62_FD_66595 | JGI IMG/M metagenome (GOLD analysis project Ga0068856, IMG submission 66595) | Corn rhizosphere microbial communities from Kellogg Biological Station, Michigan, USA - KBS Corn C6-2 | ecosystem: Host-associated > Plants > Roots > Rhizosphere > Soil ... | reverse complement strand
GGCTTGGAGGGATCACGTTGCGAGTTTCGAGAGTGCTGCAAAAGAAAAGGACTAATCACATGAGAGCTAAGACTGGTTCGGCTGGAATTCGTAAATTCACCGCGTTTTTAATCATGTCAGCGTCGTCCGCAACCATGATTGGACAGCAACAGCCGGTGGTAAATCGTCCCTCGACATCAAGCGTGCAGGTTACGCCTCGTCAAGCACCTTCGCCTTACGGCAACGCGCCGAATCCTGCTGTCCGTTTACAACGAGCGGAAGGCACGATTACAGGCTATGTGTACTGGCAAATGAATGTCCTTCAGCCCAGCTCCAGTTGCCAGGGTTTGACGCTCAAGGTTATTACGGTCAACAAGGTCGGAATGCCACTACAGCTGCTCTCAACTACCAGCGCTCTTACTGCGGCCGGCCCAGTTACTGACACTTCCACCTCGGCCACTCCGACATACATGCTTTGTTCCTATGCATTCCAGAGCATGCCTGAAAACGTCGCCCTGCGGGTGCTCTTGTATGGCGCGCCTTCGTCGGCATCTGTATCGTTACCACCTTCCTTTCAGATCCCCGGCGGCAACTGCAATTCGACTCCCTCCGGCACCTTGTCATTCATCTTGACCGGCGGAGAAATGATTTGTGGCAATGGCGCATTCAACATCAATTTCAAGCTGAATTCGACCGCCCGACGCGTTCAGCAGGCTCCAGCAACCGCGACGCTACTCCAGTCCAAACCGACTCCTTCCGGCGGCATGCTCTCGAACTCGAACAGCACCGCGCTGCTCGGCCGAGCCGCCACGCCTGGCACTTTGACACCAACGACGATGCTCCCGCCGCAGGGAAGTCAACCTCAGTCTGCGCGTGTGAATACACAGTCTGGAGTGGCGCCAGTTGGTGGGCAACTGCTCGCCTCGAAGCAGGCGATGAATGGAGGCCTTTCGGGCGGAATAAAGACAGGCGTACCGTCCACTTCCCCAAGTCAAATCGCGAATCCACCTGCGGCGGGGTTTACCGGATCCGGAAACTTCGTGCCAACGATGCCGCCGATGAGCAGCAATGCGAAACGTGATGCTGCGCCTCCGGCCGACGCGGCGACCAAAGCACAAATCCAATCAAGACTTCGAGCTCAACTCGGCGCTGCAAACCAACTGATTCGCGGTTCAGCGCGTGTCCAGCCAGGAGTTGCAGTCACTAGTGCTCCCGAAATTCAGGCGCTTCAAAATCAGACGACATTCGTGAACTCTCTGCGAACTCAAGGCGCACTGACAGGGCGCACGCTACTGGCCACGAAACTTCCGAACCAAAATGTCCGGATGCAGCCTCCGGGTTCGTCGAACCCGATGCTGCATGCACCAATGCCTTCGAAATTGTGTGCCGGCCCGCAGATCCATGCCGTGAACGGCAAAACTTCCGGAGTCGTCTTCACGCAAGACCCTAAATACAACGACTACATCATCACCGGCTGCGGCTTCGGAACTCAGCAGGGCCAGGTATATCTCTCCGGTGCAGTAACAGGCGGATCGATCAACATGGCGGTGAAGCCGGGCAGCTGGAGCGACACGCAGATCGAGGTTTACGTTCAGCCCGGGTTGACGGGAGTGCTCGATGGCTGGCCGGACCTGATCGTCGCGCCCGTCGGCACCACACAGGCTAAGTTCCCCAAGTGCCGGTTTTATGCACAACGGCAGAGCGTTCCCCTGCCGTACATACCGCAACAGTACGTCACACTCGCAAACATTCCAGTGGGCGACAGCACGCATGGCATGGGCACAAAGTACTGTCCCGGCCCTGACCTCACTCATTTGTTCCCATGCATCGCCTTCAATGCCGGATACAAGCTTGATGGGATCACAAATGGAGTTGATTACCGGAACGATCCAACGAACTTCCTTGTCTCAAATGCTGTGGACCGTGACGGTGGACAACTCGACTTCAACTCCGGCGAGGACGTGTACGACCTGAGCTACATGGCACCGGGGTTTGTCGTCGATCACTTCACGGTTTTTTGGTACGCGTGGACTCACGATGTTTGTGAAGGCTGGGCCAGCGATGTGCATCCCAAGAAACCGGGCGACAGCGTTGGTTATTACACCGAAGGTTATTACCGCCAGATTCAGAAGACCCCGACCAAACTCCTGGTCGATTGGGGCGTTGACCACTGTGCGTGGCGCTGGCTTGGAGTTTTCAGAGTCGATGATTGGTACAACTCCGGCTACAGCCTTCAGATTTACGTCATTGGTCCCATTGGAATTGATCCCTGGACCGGACACCCGGTCACCACGGCCCGCAACTTCGGCCAAGCGCAGCCCAGCAGAGTAGCAACAGGCACCTTAGCTCATTGAGGGCCGGTCATTCTTAAGAAGAGGACAAAAGGAGCGTCCCATGTCGACACGAATTGCACATCTCGCCTCGCCACTGCTGCTTGTGCTGATCTGCACAGGAGTTCTCTTTGCTCAGCACGCCGCGAAGCCGCTCACCAACGACGACGTCATCGCCATGGTGCACAAGAAATTGCCTGAATCGGTGGTCCTGTCGGCGATTCAGGCCGGGCCCGCCAAGTTCAACACATCGCCGAATGAACTCATCCGATTGAATGCAGCGGGAGTAACCGAAAAAGAACTGAACGCGATGCTGTCGGCCTCCGGCAAGGGAGACACCGCCTCAGCGCCGTCAAATGGCACGAAGTCGGCCGACAGTGCTGCGGAACTGCCTGTCTCCAAATCTCGTGTGCCGCGAGTTGCGGTGACTCAAGGAAACTCCTCGCAGGAATTGAAGCTAGAAAAAACGCAACTTGCCGAAACAAAAACCAAACCATCGTCCATGAAGGCGCTCGCAGCCGATTCGGCCGTGACACAAGCCATGCAATCGGGTGTCAGCACCGCGGCCTACAGCGCGGCAACGCACATGAACTCCGGTATCGGTGGCTCCGCAATGCAGCAGGCGGGCGGCATCTTCTCCGGCGTTATGTCCCACCGCACCCCAACCGTCACTTACGTGTGGGGCGTTCCCGGGCCCACGTCGAGCAACATTCTTCAAAGTAGCAAGCCCATCTTCACCCTGGATTTTTCGCGCACGCTTGGAATCAGTCCCGACGACTACGAACCAGCAATTGTTAAACTCACGCCCGCTCAGAACACCTGCCGTGTAGTGGGAGCCACTCAAGGGAAGGCAGACATCCGATCCAGTCCTGCTGCTGATTGGCAAATGTATTCACATTTTCTCGAGGAGCGCGTCGCAAGTACTCCACAGAAGCTTGGGCCGGGCAAATACAAGATTGCGGCCAACGCGGAGCTCGCGCCGGGAGAATACGGCATCGTTCTGCGTCCGGTCTCAAAAGAGAAGAAATTCTCAGGCGGTGACGTCGCGCGCGCGCAAGGCGACGGCCTGATGTTCGACGCCATTTGGACATTCCAAATTTCAGACAATGCTGAATGACCTGCCGAGATGTCCGGCAAAGAGTGCAATAGGTGGCCAATGGTTAGTCAGGCACATAGTGGAATAACTCGCCGAGAACACCTTATGAAGTGGATCTTTTCGCGACGAACTCAGAGTCCTATTGAAGAGCTGGAGGAGTCCTTGGAAGCGTTGCAACGCGCTGCGCCTTTCGTGCCGACACCTTGGGCGATTGCGCGCGAGATGCTCGAATTCGCGAAGCTTGGTCCCGAGGACACACTCTATGACCTGGGTTCTGGCGACGGGCGCATTCCGATCCTCGCCGCCCAAGAGTTTGGCTGCAAAGCGGTAGGGATCGAAAGGGACATAAACCTTTGCCGCTATTCAGAACGGCGGGTTTCGGAGTTGGGCCTCGAGGACCGGGTTGCGTTTCAGTGCGCGGATTTCTTTGAAGCGGACCTGCGGCCTGCCACTGTCGTGACGCTTTATCTGCTCAGCGCCGTCAATGGTCAGCTTCAAGCGCGGCTGGCCAGCCACTTACAACGTGGGAGCCGGGTGGTAGCGCTGGATTTCGAAGTGCCTGGCTGGCGCCCCGTGCGCACCAAAACCGTCGTCTCGGATGCCAGTGTTGAATACAAGCTTTTGCTTTACTTGCGAAATGCTCCCAGAGGATAGCAAGCCCAATGCGGAGGAGTGAAAACATAGTTCAAGCTGTGAGGCAATTTCGAAAGGAGCAGATATGACTGAGCACAAACAGGCATTGCGGCGTTGCTATCTCTCTGTATTGGTTGCCGTACCGCTATTGACCGCTTGCGCATGCAATTCCGGTTCTCGCGCTAAAGCGAATAGCAACTCTGGTGACGGCATAGATATGGCTTCCGCCGTGATGTGCATTGGAGACCGGGTCAATAACCCCGCAGAAGCGTTCCACTATTCCTACAAATATCTCGATGCGACGGGTCCGGTCCGGGACGATGAAGCGGACATTACGCCGCAAACTATGGACATCAGCGTTCAGGACAAGTCTGGCTCGCACAAATATCACGGCATCCGCTCGGACGAGGGCAGTTGGAGCAGCGCAGTTTCAGACCTTGGGCACCTGGGATTTACCGCCATGACCGGCAGATTGGTACCTCTGCAAGCAACCTCGGCCATTGCGCAGCAGGGTTCGGAATCCATTAACGGGTACTCCACAACCAAGTACGCGATCGACACGGAGAATGCCGGATCCGCAGACAAGAAGAAGATCCAGACGTTGCTTGGCAAAGGGAGCTTCGAGAAAGGGACTGCCTGGATTGCAGCCGATGGTTGCGCGGCCAAACTCGTGCTGGATGAAGGCGTTTGGCGAGACGGCAGCATCAATAAGGACCATTTCGAGATCGCACGAGTTAAGAAGTAAGTCTTGGGCGCTTGTGTTCCAGAATCTCGCAGTCAGCAAATCGGCGGAAGGAGTCTGTTATGGAGCACCATAGAAAATGTTCACAGTTGAATCGAGCAAAGGCGGCCAGCCTCGGCGTGATGCTCGCCTGTCTGGCAACGATTTTGGCGTGTAATACCAGCTCAAGTTCAAGATCGCACGAAACCGCCGTCGGTAACGGCTCAACCAATCAGCGCACGAGGGAAGCGCCGTCCCAATCAAGTTCCGGTCCTGGTATTGATCTCAACTGCGTCTTCGATCACCTGCAAAACCCACCAGAATCGTTCCACTACGTTTACAAGAAGGCGGACTCCGATGGGTCCGGAGTGCATCAGGAAGCCGACGTCAGTCCACAGGCCATTGATGGATTTCGGGCACAGCCTGATGGTTCACAGCAGCCGGTCCATGGAGTGCGGTCGGACGCACAGAGCTGGCAAGCTGCACTGGCAGGCATCACGGGAATCTCCGGCATGTCCAGCACGGTCGCGACCTTCAATCACAACTCTGCCATGAAGCGCGAAACCGACGGCGGTCAGGTGAACGGTTATGAGACGATTCACTATTCAATCGACACAGCGCGATGGGATGCGACAGAACGGCAACTGCTTGGAAACTTCGCTCTTGGGCCTGGCGGCTTCGACAAAGGTGACGTTTGGGTGACTGCAAAAGGCTGCCCAGTGAAGTTCGTCCTAGATGAGGAAATGCATAAAAAAGATGGCAGCCTCCTCGACAAGATCCATTACGAAGAGTCAATGGTCAGGAAATGACTCGCCCTAACATCTAGTAGTTTGACGGGAGTGTCGCCTACGTTTTCGATTTCGCAGGTCGGCATATTCGAATGTTTGACGGGCATCTCGGTAGTGATCTCATCCGGATAAGCTATGACTGCGCCGGCAGGCTATTGAGTATCGAGGGATCTCGGCACCAGCCTCACTTAATAGTAGCGGTAGCGTTCGCCCCGAACGAGTACTTGTCCCCTGGCTCCTGGACGTCAACGTGAATTGGATAATTGCCCGAGGCCGAGTAAGTGTGCGATCCGACAATTTTGAACTGACGAGGAGAGGACGAAGAGGTTTGGACCACCTGGCCCTTACTACTACTCCCGTCGCCCCAGTGAATCGTCGCTGCGAAGCTCCAACTATGCACCAATTCGTAGTCGCTGAAGGTGGCTAGTGTGGCTGTAAAGGAGTTGCCGTGGGTTGCGGTGACAGCTTGCGGCGTTACGTGACTCGGGACCCAGAGCACAATTTTTCCGACATAGTTGCCCGTTCCATCCCAGCCGGTGAAGATGGGATTCCCATCCACGCCACTGACCACGCCGATTGTGTACGAACCGGAGGCAGTCGATGGGATGTAGTACGTTGTGTGACCAGACATATCAATACGCCCGAGTGCCTTGCCGGTCGGGTCAGCGAACCACATGGCACCGTCATGTCCCCAGGTAATAGAAGACGCTCCCGAGGTTGGAATCGAGTACAGAGTAATGTGACCAGAGGTATCGATCCGCCCGATCTGCTTCGTGGTTTCGCTCCGCGTGAACCATAACGCACCATCAGGTCCAGCGGAGATGCTTGAACAGTAGCCGCATCTGTTACTCGTGGACCCAGGGATGGGGTACACCGTGACGGCGCCGCCCATAGTTCGCCGCCCAATATTGTTGCCGAAGAGATCGATAAACCAAAGCGCCCCATCGGAGCCAACGGTGATGCCGCCCGCCAAAAGACCGCCGTTAGGATAATGCGAGATCAGGCCCGAGGTGCTGATCCGGCCGAGTTCATAATCATTCGTGAACCAGAGCGCGCCATCGGGACCGGAGACAATGCCACGGATACTCGAAGGTCCTCCATTCCGCGCGATCCAGTACTGGTTGGTGACGGTGCCGTTTGAGGAGATGCGGTAAATGAAGTCTCCCAAACGGTCAGCCCATATCGCGTTGTCGGGACCCACAGCTAACGCCAGAATTCCGCCCCCGGACGGGTACTTAGACAGACCGCCGGTGGCGCCGTGGCGGGCGATGCCGTTGCTGTAAGCAAACCACACCGCATTGTTCTTGTCGAATCTGGTGATAGCTCCACCACCATTTGGCACATACCAGCGGGGTATTCCAGCGGGGGTAGGTGGCGAGGCGAGTTGAGCCAGCGAAAGAGCTGAAAAAGACTGGAGCACGACGATGACTGCAAGACAACGGATTAGCATTAGCATCCTCACTCAGGAGCTCCTAACAGAAAGGAGTCCCGGTTGAGATGTTGCCCAAATCCAGGTTGGTTGCTGACCTTAATACCTATGTAGAGCAAAGACAGGGGTGCAGTTAGGGCCTCCGGAAGCAGCGAGTGCCGAGTTTGCCTCCGAAGCGTAAGCCAAATGTGGCCGACGTGCATGCCTCATAATTCAAATATATCTCCAGATCCCTCATCGCCAATTCGGCTCGGCCCCAGGTATACGCGCGAAGCCAGCAAACATCTGAGTCCGTTGCGGCATCTTCGGTGTGTGTACAAGGCCGCCGTACTATTTGTCGTTCTCGCAGCCCTCACCTCGTGCTTCCACCAAAAACCCCTTTCGCGCGACGAACTCAAGTCCAAGCTGCAAATGGCAGCCTCAATAGGGGCTGAAACCACCACATTTATCGACTATGCGGCAGAAAGACGGGCAACGTCACGATACGCCAAGGGGCACGTTGAGTACTTGCTGTCTGAACTGACGGACACCGTTAGGGAATTGTGCGAAGCGAGAGCCCCTGCCGGCGCAGAGACACAAGTCGCAGACGGCTGCAAGGAATTGAAAGCTCTGGCTGCCGCACTGGGTCAGCTACGAAGGGATATTGACCGGCCGGATGAACTCGCCCGCGAACAGCATCAGATTGCGGATCTTCGTAGAGGAATCCAACAGACAATTTCGTCGCTATGAAGAAGCTACTCGGCATAACACTTGGAATCATGACAGCCCTGGGAGGTTTTGTTGACCTCGGCCAGATTGTCTTCACGACCCAAGCAGGGGCTTTGTTTAAATACGAATTACTCTGGGCCATCGTGCTGGGGACTGGCGCAATCATCGTCTACATGGAGATGTGCGGCAGAGTTGCTGTCATTGCCAAGGAGCCGGTCTTCGCGGTTGTCCGCACTCGGCTCGGGTGGCCCTTGGGATTAGCAACCCTGATCGCTTCCAACCTGCTAAACCTGATTACCTGTGCCGCCGAACTGGGCGGTGTCGCGATTGTCTTGCACTTGCTCACGGGTTGGCACGAAAAGCTACTTTTGATTGCGGCAACCATTGTCTTCGCGGCGATGGTATTCCTTATGCGCTTTCAATGGATCGAGAGGACCTTAGGGCTCTCAGGACTCACGATGATCGTATTCGCGGTCTCAGCCGTGGCTCTTCGCCCCGACTGGCCTCAGTTAGCCCACGGATTACTGCCGTCAGTTTCGCAAGCCGATACGAAGCACGCGCTTCTTTACTGGTACTTCGCGGTCGGAATCTTCAGTGCAATGCTGATGGAATACGAGGTTCATTTCTACTCGTCCGGTGCAATCGAGGAAGACTGGACTGCCGATGACCTTGGCGAGAACTTCGCTGTAGCCTCCTTTGGATCGGTTCTCGGTTCATTATTAAGCGTCGGGCTGCTTGCTTTAGGTGCGTTGGTCTTTCTACCTCGCGGAATCTTCCCGCAAGTTCTGAGCACAACCACCATGGCAGGAGCTTTCCCTTTTGCTAAGAAAGCTCTCGTTTTGGCCTTGATCGGAACTTTGGCGTGTATCTCTGGCGCGGCGGTAGAAACTGCCCTCTCCGGAGCGTACAACATTTGTCAATTTTTCAATCTGAACTGGGGTAAGAATCAGCCGGTTAAATCAGTACGTGTGTACACAGTAGCCTGGCTAGGAATGTTTCTGCTTGCGCTCACCATCGCTCTCACCGGAGTTCGCCCACTTCGGCTTGTCGATCTTTCCATCGTCTTCGGTATGGTAATCATGCCTCTCACGTACTATCCGATTCTTCGCGTAGCTGCTGACAAGACGATTATGGGAAAGCACGTAAACAGCAGATTCGACACGGTAGTCGGAATCATTTTTCTCGTGTTAATCACTGCAGCGGCAATTGCGGCGATTCCACTGATGGTCCTCACACACTCAGGTCAACCGTAGTTGAAAGACAATTCTTGTGCTTGCAGCGAAGGAGACCAAGGTAAACACTGCCAAGTGCACGTCTTTCATGCAACACCGTCGGAAAATGAATGAACAAATCTGACGTGCCAGCTGACTGGCGGCAAGATCCGTTTCATGGTAAGGCATTCCGGCGGTCGATAAGACTAACGGCTCGCGAGTCGCGGTGGAGGTGGATTGTACCGTTGCAGATGCTGAAAATAGTTGGTAGCGCTACCGGAATCGAGTCGGGGTTTGAAGATTGAGAATCTTCCTACTGCATTAGTCCAATCAAATCACTTGAGCCTTAACACCCACCTTCTGTGGGCTTCATGCGGACTCTCGCGTTAGTACTTTTTCAGGAAGTCTCGAACCGTTCATCATGTCCGTGAATCGCAGAGGACACCGATGGCACCGGAAGTGCACGTAATACGCCGAAGCCAGTTTACCGCGCGAGTTCATGGCAGGCGGAGCCGCGCCGAGTGTCTCCACAGCAAGTGCGGGCGCAAGAAATCCTTCCTTGCTTAGGAGCAAAGACCCGAGCTGCGTGGAAGGCTAGTCTTCTTCTTAACTGGGCCCGGGTTAGGTTCCTCCGCAGGTCTGGATTTACTCTCAGAGGTCCTTGGTATGAACAGGGAATTGGCTTTCGAGATGGGAAGATTACAGGTCAAGAGATTCATCCATGAAAACGGCGGTCGGAATGCCCGAGTTCTATTTGTCCCGGATAGGGCGGATGAAGTCCGTGCGAAGTATTTCGACAGAAGCAGCAGGCGTTGTGAAATTACTGTCAACCTCCCGCAAGGGGCAAATGACCTTGCGACTGCCGTTCGCAATGAAATGCTTAACCCCACAATCCTGAGTTGACAGGCCCGTGTTAATAAATCGCGAAGCTATCGGACTGAACGAGGGTGCCATGACCTCGCCAAGTCAGAGAAGTAGCCCACAATAGCTTTGCCGGGTTTTAAGAACTTCTGACAGCTCCTGATTTCGACCTTTAGGCGAAAAATAGGACCATGAGTTTCGTAGGCCCGAGAAACGAGTTTGCAAAATGGCTCGCAGAATGGATGGCCCACCTCAAAGAAACTGGGCATTCTGCAACGAGCGTTCCATCCGGTGATGTGCTTACCTTCACGAATGAGAATGCAGAAGCGCAACTTAAACCTTCCCATATGCCACCTTACGGAGGAGAAGGCAAACCTCAGGCCAAACATCGCAAGCATGATTGTTGATAAATCGCGATCTCACGCGGCACCACGGTCTACGCTGCGCGTCATCGCCAAGCATGGTTGGCCAAGATCGTGGAACCAGGAGTGCGAGTGCGCGCCGAGCATTTGTATCAGCAACTCGACAGTCTGCAGCCACTCC
>Ga0068856_100008035_pt1 | contig 10300 bp, 8 predicted proteins | sample KBSCornC62_FD_66595 | JGI IMG/M metagenome (GOLD analysis project Ga0068856, IMG submission 66595) | Corn rhizosphere microbial communities from Kellogg Biological Station, Michigan, USA - KBS Corn C6-2 | ecosystem: Host-associated > Plants > Roots > Rhizosphere > Soil ... | reverse complement strand
GCGATGGATCAGCCGGTCGGACTGTTCACAGGGGACAAGCGGTGGGCGTGGGAAGGCACGTACGAGCTCGAGGGGCAGATTGCGTGGCAACAGACCGATCCGCTGCCGCAGACGATTCTGCTGATAGCGGCGCAGCTTGAGACGCAGGACGCGTAATGATCGTCGTTCCTTACCAGGCCGAGCACTTGATGGCGCTGCGCGCGCAAGAAGCGCAGGCGTACGTCCGCGAATACATGAGCGACAAGTACGCGAAGGATCTGGAAAACACGCTGTCGTGGGCGGGCATCGCTGATGGGCGTGTGATAGGTTGCTTCGGGGTATGTGAAATGTGGACCCACCGTGCGCTGCTGTGGGCGTTCCTTGATCAAAGCGCCGGCCGCCACCTTGTTTCGATTCATCGCGCAGTAAAGCGCTTTCTCGAAGTCGCGCCATACCGCAGAATAGAGGCGGAAGTCGACTGCGAATTCGAAGCGGGCCACCGGTGGCTGAGAATGCTCGGCTTCGAAATGGAGTGTGAACGGATGCGCTGTTACCGCGTTGACGGCGGGGACAGCGCGCTATACGCAAGGGTGAAATAGATGGCAATGGCAGCTATTCCGATCGTGCTCGCTGGCGTTTCCGCTGCGGTTTCGGCTGTCGGCGCAGTTCGCTCGGCGCAGGCGCAAGCGGGGGCCGCCAACTACAACGCGGAGCTCGCGCAGCAGAATGCGCAGACCGCCACGATGCAGGGGCAGGCCGCGGCAGAGGCGCAGCAGCGCGACGCAGCGCGAAGAATTGGCGCCTCGCTGGCAGCATTCGGCGCGTCGGGCGTGCAGACCGACACCGGCTCACCCACCGACGTAATGGCTGACAGCGTGCGTCAAGCGACACTGGACAACCTGACGACGCAATACAACTACAAGCTGCGCGCTACGGGCCAACTTGACCAAGCCGGTCTGGATCGGGCGAACGCTTCAAACGCTACGCAAGCGGGCGTACTCGGCGCCACCAGCGCGCTAATTGGGGGTGCCAGCAAGGGGTACTACTACGGTAACAGCGGCGGCTCAGGCGGCTACGGCGGCTACGGTGGTACGCCGATTCCTTCTTTCGGGTGATAAATGCCGTCTATTCCGACATATCAAGAGCAGACCCTGCCGCAAGGACAGGTCAACGCACAGGCGAACCCGAACGACTTCGGCGCGCAGGTCGGCCAAGCCACGCAGGCTGTCGGCCAGAGCATCGGGCAGGCGTCTGACTTCGCTTACCGCTTGCAGCAGGAAGCCGGCATGCTGCAAGCCGGCAAGGATGTCGAGCAGGTTGCGGACAACGCGCGCAAGTGGTACGACGATCAGAAGTCGAAGCTCGATCCGTTAAACGACCCGAACTACACGACGAAGCTCGCGGGGCTGGAGGATCAGTTCCATCAGTACCTCGGCGATCAGCGACAGCAGTATCTGGACGCGAATGGCAACAACCGCGCGTATGCGACGTTCTTCAACCAGCACATGGTACGGTTGTCGATGGGGATGTCGCGCAGTGTTCACAGCGACATTGCATCGTCGACAGGTGAGTATTTCAAAAGCCAACTGAGCGATTCGTTCAAGGTCGACACCGACGCCATCAGGCGCGACCCGAGCGACGACAACGTTGGCCGCATCGTGCAGAAGCAGCTGGAGACGATCGGCAACATAAACCTGCCCGGCTTCAACGATGTCGAGAAGATGAAGCTGCGCGATCAGTACATGAATCAGGCCGCATTCGCGCAATATAGCGCGCGGGCCGCGCGTGATCCGTACGGCATGTATTCGGCGCTCGGGTTCCAGGGCGCATCGGTTGGCAAGGGCGGGCCGCGCGGCGGCGGATATACACAACAGCCAGATAACAGCGTGCCAGCGCCGACCGGCGGATTCGGCACGCCGAACATCAACGCCGCAGTCGCGCGATACGCAGGCGTCGCCAAGATGGCAGGCACGACGCATAACGTCGACCCGAATTTCCTGCTTGCCCAGGTGCAGGCAGAAAGCTCGGGCAATCCTGCTGCGGTAAATGCGAAGACATCTACCGGCCAACCGTCTGTTGGGGTGTCGCAATTCCAGCCGGGCACCGCGGCGCAATATGGCGTCAACCCGAACGATGCGACATCGTCGATAAACGGACAAGCGCACTACATGGGCGACTTGTTGAAGCAGTTCGGCGGCGACTATGCCAAGGCTGCGGCTGCGTACAACTGGGGCCCGTCTCGCGTTGCCTCCACCGTGTCAAAATTCGGAGCGGACTGGCAACAGCACATCCCGACCGAGACGCAGAACTACCTGTCGAATATATTCAGCCGCTTGCCGGGCGCGCCGAACGGCGCTTCGCCGCAGACGGGCGCGCAGCAGCCGGCCGCGCCGCGCGAGCTCACCGATGCAGAACTGCTTCAGGCTGACTCGAAGCAGATGGGCGGTTTGTGGACGCACCTGACGGACGGCCAGCGCGTGGCGATCGGGCGCCAGGCCGAGCAAGGGATTCGCGCCGATCAGCTTGCGATCCAACAGAACGCGCTGCTGAAGGACAAGGCGGTGAAGGATCAGCAGGCGCGAGTAGAGAACGGCTATTTGAACAAGCTGATCGACGGAACACTAACCGTCGATGACATCCGTAGCGATCAGACGTTGACGGCCGCGCAGCGCGAGCATTTTTATAACGCGATCAATTCGCAGACGCAGAAGCAGGACAAGACAGATCCGACTGTTTTCAACGATGTGTTTTCGCGTATCCACTTGCCCGACACTGACCCGAACAAAATCACAGACCCCGACCAGCTGAACAAGTACATGGGCCAAGGGCTGAGCTTCGCCGACATCGGGAAGTTGCGCGGCGAGATAAAGGGCCGCGGCACGCCGGACGCAGAGCTGATGACGCAGTTCAAGAGCATGGCGAAGGCGCAGATCAGCGGATCATCGCTGATTGCCAAAGACCCGGATGGCGACAAGCAGTTCTATAACTGGAGCGCCTACGTCGACAACGTGGTGGCCGAGAAGCAGAAGAAAGGCGTCAGCCTGCACGAGATGCTGGATCCGTCGAGCCGAGAGTACCTCGGCTCCACGATCCAGCGCTTCGTGCGCACGCCGCAGCAGCAGATGCAGGACTCGGCCCGGCGTATGTCCGGGGGCAGCAGCGCGTCGTTGCCGCCCGAGCAACAGCGCAAGCCGGGCGAATCGGCTGCGGACTACCTGAAGCGTACGGGGGCTAAGTGAGCGGACTGGACGATCTTAACCGGCTGCGCGCGGCCGGGTTCTCTGACGATGATGTGGAGCAGTATCAAACCCAGCAGATGCAGCAGTTGACAAAGGCCGGGTTCAGCCAACAGGAGATCAACGCGCACTTCGGGATTCAGGAGCCGAACGCGAACGGACTCGACACGCACATGAATGCCGCGCTCGACGCGCATGTGGCCGCGAATACCGGCGAGGACGGCAAGGCGAAGCCGATGGATTTCACGCAGGCGCTCGAAGCCGGCTGGCAAGGGTCGGTGTCGGGGCTTATCGCGCGTGGCAAAGCCCCTGACGTGGCAATGCAGAAAGACCAACCCTGGTACAACAGACTGGCCGCCAACGCTGCGCAGACGCTTGGCGATGCGCCGGCCATGATAGCTGGCGCGATAGCGGGCGGCGCGGGCGGCGCGGAAACCGGGCCCGGCGCGGCGGTTACGGCTACAGCCGGCGCGTTTGCTGTACCGACCGCGCTCCGTATGACATTGATGGACGCCTACGAAAAAGGCGGATTCAAGTCGTTCTCCGACTTTTGGGACCGCTTTGCTCCGATCGCTATTGAGACAGCCAAGTCTTACGCCACAGGAGCCGCCACAGGTGGCGCGGGCATCGCCGCAGGTGCTGCGCTGAAGACCGCCGCGCCCGTGGTCAAGACGGTAAGCCAAATGGGCGCCGAGCTGACGACGATGACTACAGTCGGGAAAGTGCTCGACGGAAAGATGCCAGAACCGCAAGACTTCCTCGACGGCGCGGCCGTTCTGCTCGGCGCCAAGGTGGCGACGCATGGCGCCGGCAAGCTGATGAACATCTACCGTGCGACGGGAACGCCGCCCGCGCAAGTGGCGCAGGATGCTCGCGTCGAACCGACGATCGCGCAGGACATGGCCGACGTGTCAAAGCCGGCCGGCGCCATCCCGTCCTACTACCACGATCAGATAGACCCGAACCTGTCGCCGGAGACGCAGGCCGCGGCGCGCGGCGAAGCCGAAACGGCCACGGTCGTAGAAGAGCCTGCTGCGCCTGCCGAACCCCCTCCTGCACCAGAACCCGGTAGCGTTGAGGACGCACAGAAGCAAATCCTTGAAAAGATCAGCACGCAAGGTGCGGACAAGTCGGAAGGGCTGACGTGGGGCAAGTTCTATTCGTCCGTCGTTGATCGACTGGACCCGCTGCGCCGCGCGACCGAAGACATCGCGGGCGAGAAGAACACGCCGGCCGTCGAGAATCCGTACAAACTGATGCGCCTCGTGGCTGGCGTGCAGGGCAAGGCCGAGCAGTTCATCAATTACGGCGCGTTCGACTTCAACACGCACGAGAACATCGGCCCATCGCTGAAGGAAATCGTCTCGCCGTTCAAGGATGACTTGGACGGGTTTCGTGCATACATGGCGTCGCGCCGCGCTGTCGAGCTAGAAGGCCGCGGCATCGAGTCTGGTATGCCCGCAGATGCCGCGCGCCAAGTGGTAGCCGCTGGCGGCGCAAAGTATGAGGACTCTTTCCAGAAGTTGCAGGACTATCAGAACGCGACGACGAAGTATCTGAAGGATGCTGGAGTGCTCTCCGACGAAGCGTACGCTGCGATGAAGGATGCGAACAAGGCTTACGTGCCATTCAATCGCGTCATGGACGACAGCCAAGGCTTCGGTGTCGGCTCGCGTGTGCGCAATCCCATCAAGGCGATCAAGGGAAGCGAGCGCGACATTATCGATCCGCTCGAGACGATCGTGCGCAACACCTACGCGTACATGAACATCGCCGAGCGCAATAACGTCGCGCGCACGTTCCACGATCAGGCGTTGAAGACCGAAGACCCAAGCCAATACCTCGAAGAAGTGCCACCAGCGATCCGCGCGACGACCGTCACCGATCCGGAGATGGAGAAGTTCCTTAAAAGCAATGGCATCGACTAAATGCCGGATGATGCGCTGACGGTGTTCCGCGCGATGCGCCAGCCGCTCAACAAAGATGAAATCGGGTTCTTCGATAACGGCCAGTTCAAGGTAATGAAGGTAGACCCGGACGTGGCCGAAGCATTCAACGGCACGCCGCCGGAGCAACACGGGCTGCTGTTCAAGATGCTGGCGGCGCCGGCGAAGCTCTTTCGAGCGGGGCTCGTGGTTCCAGAGTTCATCGTGCGCCACCTGGTTCGCAATCAGATGTCGGCGAGCGCACTGGCCGAGCACGGCAACATCCCGTTTTGGGACACGTTCAAAGGCTTGGTGTCGGTGCTCAAAAAGGACGACGACTACCAGAACTGGCTGAAGTCCGGCGGCGCTATGATCTCGGCCGTGGCGATGGACCGAGACAACGTGCAGGCCAAGGTGCGTGAAATCGCGGGGCAAGACCCGGACGCTAACTTCCTCGACAAGGCATGGAACATCGCGAAGACGCCGATGGATGTGCTGCACGCCGTCCAGTCGACGCTCGAGAACGGCACGCGCGTCGGCGCTTTCAAGCGCGCTCTCGGCGATGCGTCAGACAAGGAAAGCATTCTCGACGCGGGCTACTCAAGCCGCAACGTGGCGCCGGACCCGGCGCGCATCGGCGAGATGACGCGCAACTGGAACGCCATTACGGCGCTCTTTAACGTCGAGATTCAGCATACGGACCAGCTCGTTACAGCGTTGCGCGACCGGCCCCTAGGCACAATGGCGAAGATTCTCGCCGGCGTCACACTACCGTCCGCGCTCCTGTGGATGAACAATCATGACAAGGACGAGTGGCGAGAAGCCCATCAGTGGGAGCGCGACGCATTCTGGCTGGTGCCGATGAACGGCGTGACGCTGCGCATCCCCAAACCCTTCCTGCTCGGCACGCTGTTCGGGTCCAGCGTCGAGCGGCTGCTCGACGGGATCTACGGCAACGACGGCGGGCGCGGCGCCAAGGAGTTTGCGCGTAACGTGCTCGAGCAAGGCATCCCGCACGTCATCCCGAACGCAATCACACCGGCGCTCGAGCAGCTGACGAACTACAGCTTCTTCCGCGGCGGCCCGCTCATCCCCGATCGCGTCCAGAAGTTGCTGCCGGAATACCGCTACACCGAGTACACGAGCGAGTTGACGAAGGCACTCGGCCACATCGTCGGCACGGTGCCTTATGTGAAGGACACGTCGATGGCGTCGCCGCTCGTCGTCGAGAACTATGTGCGCCAGTGGACGGGCGGCGCGGGGGTCTACGCGCTTCAGCTGGCCGACGCGGGCCTGCGCAAAGCCGGCGTGCTGCCTGACCCGGTCAAGCCAACCGACACGCTGGCAGATATTCCGCTCATCAAGGCGTTCGTGGTGCGCTACCCGTCCGCCACTGCCGACTCGATTCAGCACTTCCACGACCAGTACGCGCAGCGCAAGATGGTGTACGACACCTTCACGACGCTGGCGCAGCGCGGCGACGAGCAGGCGGCACTGGAAGTCATGAAGGCGAACCCCACGGCGATGATGAAGCTGGACGGCATCGAGAAGACTATCAGCCAGCAAAACAACCTGGTGCGGATGATATACAAGAACCCCGACATCCCCGGCGATCAGAAGCGGCAATTGATCGACGCTACCTACTTTCAGATGATCCAGATTTCCCATATGGGGAACGAGCTCATCAAACAGATCGACATGGCCGCACCGAATCTCGCTGGCCCTTCGCCTGCGCATTGAGTTTCGATAATCGAAACATAACGGCTATAATGTGGTAAAACCGGTGGCCCCGCCTGGACAAGCCCCATAGATCAAGGATGATCCATGACTGTCCAGTCGACCACCGCGCGTGCGGATTACACGGGAAATGGCGTAACGACGCAGTTCACCGTGCCGTTCTATTTCCTCGACCCGACGCACGTCAAGGTGCTGCGTACTGACACCAGCACGACGCCCGCCACCGTGGCGACGTTGGTGCTCAACTCCGACTATGTTGTGACGGGCGCCGGCGTTGCAACGGGCGGCACGATCCAAACCACCGTTGCGCCGACGGCCACGCAGAAGCTCACTGTTCTGCGCAACGTGCCGCAGACGCAGCTGATCCACTACGTTCCAAACGATCCCTTCCCGGCGGCCACACACGAACAGGCACTCGATCAGCTGACGATGGAAGTGCAGCAGCTGAACGAATCGGTCGGGCACGCTATCACGTCGCCGGTGTACGAGCAGCCGGGCGCGCTCGCGCTGGCCCCTGCTGCGCAGCGACAAGGCCAGCTGCTCGGCTTCGACGCCAACGGGAATCTGCTGCTGTATCCCATTACGGCGTCGGTTGGCGCCGGCAGCATGACATACAACACGTTCGCGTCCGGCACACAGTTCACGCCGGGAGTGACGACTGCGCTCACGCTATCTGTAGCCTACGGCACAGCGGCGAACATCGATGTCTATTTCGATGGCGCCCACCAAGGCCCGGACCAGTTCACGCTGAACGGAACGACGCTGAACTTCACGTCGCCCATCCCGGTTGGCACGCAAAACGTATTCGTGAAAGGCGGCACGACGCTATCGACGCAGATACCGCCGAACAACACCATCACCGATTTGATGCTGGCTGTCGGGTCGAAAATGGCAGCGCGCGTGAAGGATTTCACGAGCGTTCGGGATTTTGGTGTTATCCCCGCAATGGACGGCGTTGCCGATGACACGGCGGCAGCGCAAGCTGCCATCGCCGGCATCGGCACGAGCTCGGTAACGCTCATTATCGCCGGCCCGATGAAGATCTCGAGCAACCTGACGTTCGGCGCGAACACTGAAGTGCTGTTCACGCAGGGCGGCAAGTTCATCGGCACGAGCGGCGCCGAAGTCATTACGGTGCAAAAGCAGATTATCGCCGGGCCGCGGCCGATTTTCAGCAACTGCGCGCCGATCTCCACGGTGGGGCAGCAGGTTTTCCCGGAATGGTTCGGCGCTGTGCGCGATGGCGCGACGACCGACAAGGCGGCGTTCAACCTGGCGTACGGGTTCTTGAAGAACACGGGCGGTGTAATTCAGATGCTGCCAGGCGTGTACGCGCTCGACGCCGCAATCACGAACTGCCAGAGCCATGTGGCGCTGCTCGGGGCAGGCCAGAACATCACGCAGCTCAAGGTGACGGGGATTAACGCCGACGCGATCGACTGCAACGGAACGGCCGGCGCGTTCATCAACAACCCGGTGTTTCAGGGCTTCAACATCGTATCGGCCACGCCCGGCTCGACTGGCGGCACTGGCATCAGCCTGCAATACACCACGCTTGCGAAGTGCACCGACATTCAGGTGATCGACTTCCTGAACGGCATCTATATGCAGCGAGCGACCAACACGTTTCATACACGCGTGGGCGCCTCGTATTCCGGCACGGCGAACAACTTCATCGGCTTCAACATCTTCGGCGGCGGCACGGGCGCAGGCGGTAATGCGTCGAGCACGTGGCGCGATTGCTACGTGGACGGCTCCGCCAGCAGCGGAACAGGCAAGGTGGCATATCACGCGTACGGCGCCTATGTATCGGACTTGTACTTCAGCAACTGCTCGTCGGCGTCATGTAACTACGGCTGGTCGTTTGACTACTCGACAGCAACCGCTGGCGGTTACGCCGACGTGATTATCCACAACCCGGTAATCGACAACTACACGCTGCAAGGCATTCTCGTGAACGCGATGCCCGCGCAGCAGATGCTGACAATCATCGGCGGATGGATCAATCCGGCAGGCGCCGGATCGGAAACAGACGGCGTGTACATCACAAATTGCGTCGGGCAGGTTACGGTGAAAGGCGCGCAGATCAGCGGCGAGAACAACTACGCCAATGCGGTTGGCGTGCGCGTCATCAACAGCAAGAGCGTTAAGGTGAGTGGCTGCACATTCCAAGACAACAACTACCACATCAAGGAAACCGGCTCGTCCTTCTGTGTGTACAGCGCGAACTCGTTCAACAACCAGTCTTCGCATCCGGCCACCGTGCAGGTCTACATGCAGAGCAGCACACGCTCGATGGCGACCGGGAACGCGCACGACGGCTATGCCACCAACGCGGTTCTATGCCCGAACGATTCGACATCCACCGGTGTCGGGGTGACGTGCAGCGTTTTCAACGCGTCCACGCTAGCGGCGCCGCGCGTTAGCAACAACTCGGCCGGCCCCGTTGGCGGTTCTGATGGCTCACTCGGCGTCAACAGCGGCGTGTAAGAGGACTCGAATATGCACAAAGACATCGCAGCCAGCGCGGTTCAGGGCGGGCCCGGCATTGTGGTCTCCGGCCTGTCACTGGTCGGCCTTCACCTGTCCGACGTGGCGATCGTTCTAACGATCGTCTGGACCGCGCTCAGCATCGTTCATCTGATCGCCAAGTGGAACCGGAAATGAAGTACTCAAAGCAGGGGCTCGCGCTCACTGAGTCTTTCGAAGGCTGTCGCCTCGTCGCGTACCAGGATTCAGTCGGAGTCTGGACGATTGGCTACGGCCACACGAAGGGTGTGTTTGAAGGCATGACGTGCACGCAGGAGCAAGCCGAGCAGTGGCTTATCGAAGACGTGGCCGAAGCCGAAGCCGCGGTCAACAAGCTCGTGCACATCGCCATGTCGCAGGAAGAATTCGATGCGCTAGTCGATTTCGTGTTCAACCTCGGCATCGGCAGCTTCGCGCACTCGACATTACTCGCCAAGCTGAACGCGCGTGACATCGAAGGCGCGGCCGACGAGTTCGATAAATGGGACCGCGCAGGCGGCGTAGAAGTGGCGGGGCTGCTGCGCCGCCGGCAAGCTGAGCGCGCGCTGTTCACGCTTGGCGCTGACTTTACGAAAGGAAGCTGACATGGCATTCGGAATTGATGACGCAATCGCCGGTGTAAGCAAACTGCTCGACGATGGCATGAATAAAATCTGGCCGGACCCGACGGCCAAGGCCACTGCCGAAGCCACGCTGATGAAGGCACAGGCGGACGCCGCGCTGGCAATGATGGCGCAGCAGATGTCGGCAATCCTGGCCGAAGCAAACAGCCGCGATCCTTGGACCAGCCGGGCTCGGCCGAGCTTCATGTACGTAATGTACGTAATGATCCTGTGCGCCATTCCGATGGGAGTGCTCGCAGCCTTCAGTCCGAACACAGCTGTCGCCATTGCG
>Ga0068856_100008033_pt1 | contig 10301 bp, 8 predicted proteins | sample KBSCornC62_FD_66595 | JGI IMG/M metagenome (GOLD analysis project Ga0068856, IMG submission 66595) | Corn rhizosphere microbial communities from Kellogg Biological Station, Michigan, USA - KBS Corn C6-2 | ecosystem: Host-associated > Plants > Roots > Rhizosphere > Soil ... | reverse complement strand
CCGACGAGATGGCGCTCACCGTCTATCGCACCGCGCGCTCGTTCGTCGTCAAGGAAGCGCTCGACTTCTCCACCGCGCTGTTTCTGGCCGACGGCCAGCTGATCGCGCAGGGAACGTGCCTGCCCTTCCATCTGGGCGCGCTGCCGTTCGCCGTTCGTGCGGTTGCAAGGACGTTTCATGGACGCATCCGTCCCGGCGACTTGTTCATCACCAATGATCCGTACGACGGCAGCACGCACCTGCCCGACATCGTGCTCGTCCGGCCCATCTTCATCGGCGCGCGGCTGATCGGCTACTCGGTTGCCCTTGCGCACATGACGGACATCGGCGGACGCATGCCGGGCGGGAACGCCAGCGACTCGACGGAGCTCTACCAGGAAGGCCTTCGCATTCCGCCGGCGCGGCTTTGGCGCGAAGGGGAGCCCGACGAAACGATGCTCCGCCTGATCGAACGCAACGTGCGCGTGCCCGACAAGGTCATCGGCGACATCCGCTCGCTGATCGCCGCGTGCACGATCGGCGAGCGCGAATTCATCGAGCTCGCGAAGCGCTACGGCGTCGATGCATTCGAGCGCCATTGCCGTGATCTGCTGGACTACACCGAGCGCTTCACGCGCGCAGAAATCGCGCGGCTGCCGAAGGGGACATGGCGCTATGTCGACTTTCTCGACGGCGATGGCGTCGATCCGGGTCCGATCCGCTTCGAAGCTGCGGTGACGATTCGCGCCGACGACATCACCATCGATCTCACCGGCTCGTCGAAGCAGGTGCGCGGCGCGATCAACTGCGTGTACCCGTTCACGTTGTCGACGGCGCTCGCTTGCGTGCGCTCGATCGTCGACTTGTCGATTCCGAACAACGCCGGCTACTTTCGTCCGATCGAGGTGATCGCGCCGGAAGGAACCGTCGTCAATCCGCGGCCGCCCGCAGCCGTCGCGGCGCGGGGCATCACCGGCATTCGCATCGCCGACACGATCTTCGGCGCGCTCGCGCAGGCAGTGCCGCACATCGTGCCGGCGTGCGGCTCCAACGCGCCCGACGTCGGAATTTCGTACGGCGGCATCGACGCCCACGACCGGCCGTTCGTGTATCTCGAATTCCTGCTCGCATCGTGGGGCGGCGGTCCCGATCGCGACGGCATGGATGCGTGCACCGGCACGCTCGTCAACTATTCGAATGCGCCGGCCGAGATGATCGAGGCCGATCAGCCCCTTGCGGTGGAGCGCTATGCATTCGTGCCCAATTCCGGTGGGCCCGGTCGTTTTCGCGGCGGTCTCGCGCTCGAGCGGCATCTTCGTTTCAAGGCCGATCGCGCGACGCTGCAGATTCGTTCCGATCGTCGCGATCATCCGCCTTACGGCCTCAGCGGCGGCGGCTGCGGCGCAGCGTCCGACGTGCGCATCATCCGTAGCGACGGGCGCGAGGAGGCGTGTCCGGCCAAATTCCTGACGCAGGTCAACACCGGCGACGTTCTCATCGTGAAATTGTCCGGCGGCGGAGGTCACGGCGATCCTTTGGAGCGCGACCCCCGTGCGGTGCTGGACGATGTGATCGAAGAGAAGATCACGGCATCGCATGCGCGGACCGCCTACGGCGTCGTGGTCGCCGGCACTCCGCCGCGCGTCGACGTCGAAGCGACCCGCGCGCGTCGCGTGCAGCGCAACAGCTGACGCCGGAGTCGCTTGGCCGGCGCTCCGCGCAGGGCGGTCAGTTCCGGGAGTCAAAAACGGGGTGCTGCGCACCGCCGCATGCCGGACCGGGCCTACACGCGGCTCCCCACTGCCGCGAGCGTGCGCAGCTCCTCGGCATCGAGCTTCGGACCATCCAGCGTGCAGCGCTGATCCTGCGTCTCCGACGTGCGGAACCGCGCCATTACCGGTCCCAATTCTGGCTTGACGTGCGTCTCGTCGTACCCGTTGAAGAGATGGCCGAGCAGTCCGCGCCTCAAGTCGCTCGTGTTGAGAAACCAGTCGGCGATCGGAAACGTGAGATTCATGTTGAAGTGCATCATGATTCCCATGTTGTGATGTGCCGTGTGATGGCGCCGGATCGTGTTCACGAACGGCATGTTGCGGACGAACCAGTTGTCGTGAACGTGGCAGCAGAAGTGCAGCGTCTCGTAGATCATGTAGTGCGCCACCATGCCGATGAACACGATATAGCCGGCATTGGCGTTGATGAGCTGTGCGGCCGCCCAGCCGAGGATGAGTCCCAGCACAGCCAAAACCATCAAGACGCGCCACGGAAAGAACACGATACGAAACTCGCGCGTCGTATCGATGGTGATGTCGTTGTCGGTGAAATACTGATGATGCTGGCGTGTGTGGCGCTCGTAAATGGCACGCAGCGCGAAAACGTCGATCCTGCGATGCATCACATAGCGGTGCAGGGCCCATTCGCCGAAGTTGCCGGCAATGAGCACCGGCACGAGCAGCGTCCATTCCCACGTCGCGCCATGCAGCCGGCTGACGCAAAAGGCAATCGCCGCAATGCCGGCGGCATACATCACGCCGATGTGAACGATACCGCTGTAGAGCGGGTGGATCGCCGCCTTGTACTGCTCGCGGAACCTGCGCTGGCGTTCGGTCATCATGGCGTTGATTCCTTGCTTGCACCGGCTGTCGACGGCTGATATATTAGTAATAGATCACCAGGCTTGTCAATGTCCGCGACTTCGACACGCGCTCTTCACATCGCCGACGAGCGGCCGCTGCACCGGCTCACGACTCAAGTCCTGGTCGTGGGCGGCGGTGCGGCGGGAGTTGCGGCAGCCGTTACGGCGGCACGCCGGCGGCTGGACGTGACCCTGGTCGAGCGCTACGGTTTTTGTGGCGGCGGCGCGGTCGCCGGCATGTCGGGGACGATCTGCGGGCTTTACATGGCCAGCGATTCACCCGATGCGATGCCGCAACCGCTGGTGCACGGTTTCGCCGCGGAATTCGCCGACAGAATGACGGCGGCGGGCGGCCTCACTCCGCCGGTGCGCTACGGCAAGACGTTCAGCCTTGTCCACGATCCGCTCGTGTGGCGCAGCGTGGCCGACCGCCTGCTGGCCGACGCGGGCGTGCGCGTGCTGTTCCACGCGCTCGCAACCGAAGTGCTGGTCGAAGGCGGCGAACGTGTCGGCGGCGTCCAGGCCTTCACCAAGCAAGGAAAGTTTCGGATCGAAGCGGCATTGACTATCGACGCCACCGGCGACGCCGATCTTTTCGCGATGGCCGGTCTGCCGACGTCGACCGGGCACGACGGCGTCGTGCAGAATCCGACGATGATGTTTCGCATCCAGGGCGTCGATGTCGACCGCTTCCTCGCCGCGCATGGATCCGACGCCATCATGGGCGACGCGGTGTCGCGGAAGATCGTCGAGCTGAACGCCGCGGGCGTCTACCGGTTGCCGCGCGCCAAGGTGTTTCTCTTCCGCACGCCGCGGTCCGGCGAGCTGCTCTGCAACTGTACGAGGATCATCGGGGCGGACGGGCGCGAATTGAATCCGATCGTCGCGCGCGACTTCAGCGAAGCCGAGATCGAAGGGCGCAAGCAAGCAGCGGAGTACGCGCGCTTCTTCCGCGATCATCTGGCCGGTTGCGAGAACAGCTGGATCAACGATACCGGCGTGCAGGTCGGGGTGCGGCAGACGCGCCAGATCAGCGGCGTCAAAACGCTCGCGAATGACGACGTCGTTGCGGGACGCAAGTTCGAAACGGGCGTCGCCCGCTCCGCATGGCCGATCGAATTGCACGCCGGCGCACGGCCGCGCCTTGCTTGGCTGATCGACGATTACTACGAAATTCCCTACGAATGTTTCGTGCCGCAGCACGGCGAATCGCTGCTGGCCGCCGGACGCTGCCTGTCGGCCGAGCACGAAGCGATGGCGTCGGCACGCGTCACCGCCCAGTGTTTCTCCTATGGTCACGCAATCGGGCATGCGGCGGCGATTGCCGTTCATGACAACGTTGCGCCGCGCCACGTCGAAGGCGTCGCCGTGCGTGCTGCGCTCGACCGGGACGGCGCCCAACTGGGCAGCGTTCCCAAGCGCGCAACCATTGGCGAACCGGTTGCCCAAGTCTGAGCACAGAGGGCGACTACGGCATGGAACAAGTGGCCCGCAAGAAGCGCACGATCGGCGAGATCCGCGACTCGAAGAAAACGGGCGAGAAGATGGTCTACACGTCCGTGCCGGATTACACGTCGGCGCGCTGGGCCGAGATGGCCGGCGCCGACGTTGCCGTCGTCGGCGACAGCCTCGCGATGGTCGCGCACGGCCATCCCAGCACCATACCGGCGACGATGGACATGATGGTGCTGCATGCACAAGCGGTCCGCCGCGGCGCGCCGAACACGTTCGTACTCGGCTGCATGCCGTACCAGAGTTACAACACGATCGACCGCGCACTCGTGAACGCGACTCGCTTCATGCAGGAGGCCGGCTGCGATGCCGTCAAGCCGCAGGGCGGCAAATCGCAGGCGCATGTTCTAAGGGCGCTCGTCGATGCGGGCATTCCGACCGCCTCGCACATCGGGTTGACGCCGCACACGATCGCCGTGTTCGGCGGTTTCAAGATCCAGGGGCGCACGGCGGCCGCTGCGATGAAGATCCTGGACGATGCGCTCGCGATCCAGGACGCAGGCTGCTTCATGCTCGAATTCGAAGCGGTTCCCGCGCAGATCGCACGCGTCATCTCGCAGCAGCTCGAGATCCCGACGATCGGAATCGGCGCGGGCGCCGGCACCGACGGTCAGATTCTGTTGAGCTACGATCTGCTCGGCGTCTTCACCGATTTCAAACCGAAATTCACCAAGCGTTACGCGAATCTGACGGAAGTCGCCGTCGCGGGACTCAAGCAGTACGTCGCGGAAGTCAAATCCGGCGCGTTTCCCGACGACGATCACAGCTACGCCGTGGATCCCAAAGAATACGAAGCGTTCGTGGCGCTCGTCGAGAAGCGGCGACACGTATGATGGCCCGACCTGCCGTGAGAATGAAGAACGGAGGAGGGCGGAACGCCATCGTCAATGCCGATGCGTCGATCGATGTCGCGCTGCTGCACGACGGCGCGCGCAGCCTGACCGATCAGGCCTATTCGATCCTCGAGGAAATGATCGTCACGCTGAAGCTGCCTCCGGGCAAGGCGGTCTCCGAGCAACGACTGAGTCAGGCGCTCGGCATCGGTCGCACGCCGATTCGCGAAGCGCTGCAACGCCTCGCCCGCGAGCGACTCGTCACGATCCTGCCGCGTCGCGGCATCATCGTTTCGGAGATCAACGTCAAGAGCCAGTTGCGTCTGCTCGACGTGCGCAGGGAAGTCGAGCGCCTGGTCGCGAGAAGCGCCGCGCGGCGCGCGCTGCCCGAGGAGCGCGCGCGGTTTGCGGAGATTGCGCGGATCTTCGAGCAGGCTGCCAGGGCGAACGACGAGACGACGTTCATTCGCATCGATCGTGAATTCAACGAACTGTGCTGCCAGGCGGCACGGAACGAATTCGCCGCGGGCGCGATGGGCTTGATGCATTCGCTGTCGCGGCGCTTTTGGTTCATTCATTACAAGCAGGCCGCCGACATGCCGCTCACCGCGAAGCTCCACGCGGACATCGCCCGTGCCATCGCCAAGGCAAACGAGGATGCCGCCGCAAAGGCATTGGATCGATTGATCGACAACATCGAGCAGTTCACGCGCGCGACGGTGGGCGTGGACAGTTGATCCATCGCGCCCCGGCCCGCGCTGAAAGGAACGAATCATGACACCCGAACAAGTTCTGGCAATTGCGCCGCGCGCACTGACGCAGCGGCAACGCGAAGCGTATTTCGAGGACGGCTTCATCCTGCTCGAGCGCATCATTCCAAATGATTGGCTCCAGCGCCTCAGGGCGGCGACAGATGAACTCGTCGAGCGCAGCCGCGCGGTGACGAAATCGGATTCGGTGTTCGACCTCGAGCCCGATCACACGCCGCAGAATCCGCGGCTGCGCCGGGTCTCGAGTCCCGTCGACGAGCATCCGGCGTTCTGGGACTACGTGTCGCAATCGCTGCTGGGCGACATCGTCGCGGACCTGGTCGGTCCCGACGTCAAGTTCCACCAGTCGAAGCTCAACTTCAAATGGGCGAAGGGCGGCGCGGAGGTCAAGTGGCATTACGACATCTCGTTCTGGCCGCATACGAACTACTCCCCGCTGACCGTCGGCACGTATCTCTACGATTGCGATATGGAGCAGGGCCCGGTCGGCTTCCTGCCGGGCAGCCATCGCTGGAAAATGCCGACGCAGTACGACGACAACGGGCGCTGGATCGGCTGCTTGTCGGAACGCGACGTCGCCGCGCTCGACCTGCGCAAAGCGAAGTACATGGTGGGACCCGCCGGTTCCGTCACGATCCACAATTGCCGCACGCTGCATGGATCGCCGGCCAATACGTCGGACCGGGGCAGGCCACTGCTGCTCTACACGCTGTCGTCGGCCGATGCATTTTCGTACACTCCGAATCCGATTCCATCGAAGAAGTACGGCGCGGCGATCATTCGGGGCAAGCCGGCCCGTTACGCGCACATCGATCCCGAGCCGTGCGAGGTGCCGCCCGACTGGTCGCGCGGCTACACATCCATCTTCGCCTTGCAGCAGCAGGAGAATTCGGAGACGCCGGAGCCGGCGACGATGATGTAATGTGGCGCCGGTCGCCTGAAAACTGGCGCGGCATGCACTGAATCGAAAATGAGTGCCACCGGAGGAATCATGAGAAGCGCAGTCTTGTCATTGAACAGCATTGCGATCTCGCTGGGATTCGCCGTACTGGCGGGCACGGCGAGTGCACAGGATGTCGTGAAACTGGGCGAGATCGAGGCGCAGACCGGCTCACTCAACACGTACGGTTGGATGTCGTCGCAGGGCATGCGCATGGCAGTCGACGAAATCAACAAGGCCGGCGGCTTCCAGGTCGGCGGGAAGACTTACAAGCTTCAGCTCGTGAATCCCGACACGCAGGGCAATCCGCAGCAGGCGCTGATCCAGCTCAAGAAGATGCTCGAGGAGGACAAGATCAAATACGTGTTCGGTCCCTTCCTCACCAACATCTACAAGGGCATCGAAGGCTACGGAAAGCAGCACAATGGCGAGTTCCTGTTGATGGGCGGCGCGACGCAGATCCATTACGAGCTCGGCAAGCCCGGCAACGACTATTTGATGCGCACGTGGAATTGGGACGCCGGCGACAGCGGTTTCGGCACGCTGATGGTCGACTACCTGAAGAAGAAGGGCGCGAAAAAAGTCGCGATGCTGATGCAAAACGATGCGTTCGGGCACGTCGCGGCGGACATCTATCGTGAAGCGTTCAAGAAAGCCGGCATCGACTTCCAGGAGAACTGGTTCGAGCCCAACACCAAGGACTACTCCGCCGTGCTGGCGAAGATCGCAGCCGAAAAGCCCGATTACCTCTTTCCCGGGTACACCGATGCCGTGCTCTACGACATCGTCCAGCAGGCAACGCAGCTCGGCCTGACCAAATTCTGGCTGGTCCGCGGCTCGCTCGGGCCGGCGCTGAAGAACAAGGATTACATCGACGACTACGTCGCCTACATCCCCAAATATTTCGAGGAGGCGCAGAACACCGAGCCGAAGGTCAAGAAGTTCATCGACGATTACAAGGCGTATTACAAGACGAAGGACTTTCCCTACGATCAGGCGCCGCTGTGCTCGTCGTCGTGCTACGACCATGTCTACATGCTCGTCGAGGCGATGAAGCGCGCCGGAACCGTGGATGACATCGCGAAGGTGAAGAAGGCGCTGCAGTCGTTCACGTACGACGGGCTGTGGAAGATCCGTTTCGACGCGACGGGCGAGGAGGTTTTCAACTTCGACATCGTCGACGTGCAGAAGGGCGGCAAGATCACCGTCACGCACGAGCAGCCGAAGTAGGGAACAGGCCCCGATCGCATGCTGCAGCTCGTCGTCGGGCAGCTGCTCAACGGCGTCATTGTCGGAACGCTCTACGCAATCATCGCGCTGGGCGTGACGCTGACGTTCGGCATCACCGGCATCGTGAATTTCGCGCTCGGCGCGTTCATGATGCTGGGCGCCTACATCACGTGGTCGCTGACCGACGCGGCGGGCATCGCGTATCCGCTCGCCGTTCCGCTGGCGGTGCTCTGCGTCGCGGCGCTCGGTCTCGTCGTCGATCAGCTGCTGTTCCGCTTCACGCGCAACAACCTGATCAACGGCCTGATCGTATCGATCGGGCTGATCTCGGTGATTGTCGCCGTGGTGCTGATGATCTGGACGACAACGCCGCAGAACATGCATTACGTGCTGCCGGGCATCTTCAGGGTCGGCGGCGTCATCGTGCCGAAAATGAAGGCCGTTGTATTCGTGGTGCTGCTTTGCGTGATCCTCTTCACCTACGCGGCGCTGACGCGAACGTGGGCCGGCCGCGCGGCGTACGCGTATGCGCAAAATCCGGAAGCCGCCGCCTTGATGGGCGTGCACACGCGCGTGCTGCAGGCGGGCGTGGCGGCCTATTCGGCGGGCCTGGCCGGGCTCGGCGGCGCGCTTTACGCAAGCCTGTACTCGATCACGCCGGAAATCGGCAGCGGCTACATCCTGAAGGGTGTCGAAGGCGCGATTCTCGCCGGCATCGGCACCGTGATGGGCTCGTTCGCGGGCGGCATCATCATCGGCGTCGCCGAAGGGATCGGATCCATTTTCTTCCCCTCCGCGTACAACGACGCCTACGGTCTCGTGTTCCTGGTGCTGATCCTCTTGTTCAAACCCGCCGGCCTGTTCGCCCCGCAACGATGAAGGCATGGCTGCTGTGGATTCCGCTGCTGGTGGTTCCCGCAGTCGTGCACAACAACGTCGTGCTGACGATACTGATCTTCACGTTCATCCTCGGCATCCTCGCGGTGAGCTTCAATCTGATCTTCGGCTTCACCGGCCAGTTATCGTTGTTTCATGCCGCGGCGTTTGGCCTTTCGGCCTACGCGACGTACTTGTCGATGGCGCACTGGGCCATTTCGTTCTGGCTCGGGATGCTCGTCGGCGTCGCGTTCGTGACCCTCGTTTCGATCGTCATCGGCGCGATTTGTTTCCGCTTCAAGCTGCGCGAGCTTTACTTCGCGATCGTCACACTCGCGTTCTCGGAATTGGCGCGGCTCGTCATTCTCAACTGGACGACGTTCACCAACGGCTCGCTTGGCGTCAACTTCACGCTGACGCCGACGTTGTGGATTCCCGGCCGCGGTGTCGTCGCCGTCGAAGGAACGACGATGTGGTACTACCTGAGCCTGGCGGCCATCGTGCTCGCCGTGTTCGCCTATTCGAGAATCGTCCATTCGTGGATGGGCCGGTGCTTCGCATCGATACGCCTCAACGACGAGCTCGCCGATACGCTCGGCATCAACGTCTTCCGCTACAAGCTGACGGCGTTCGTCGCGGCGAATGCCGGCGCCGCCGTCGCGGGGAGCCTGTACGCTTTCTACATCAGCTACATCGATCCGCACTATTTCTCGATCGACCAGTCGCTCGCCATCATCGCGATGGCGCTGCTCGGCGGCCGCGATTACGTGGCTGCGCCCATCGTCGGCGCGCTCGTGCTGACGGCATTGCCGCACGTGATCGAGGTCAATGCCGAAGCCCGATTGCTCGTGTACGGGCTGATCCTGATCCTGACCATTCTGCTGATGCCGCACGGGATCGCCGGAATGGTCGCGAGGGGGCGACGTGTTTCTTGAAATCCGCCACCTGACCAAGCGCTTCGGGGGCCTCGTGGCCGTATCGGACATTTCGATGCATCTCGATCAGGGCGAGATCGTCGGCGTGTTCGGCCCGAACGGTTCGGGCAAGACGACGCTGCTGAACCTGATCTCCGGCGTCTATCCTCCCTCGGCAGGAGAGCTCGTCTGGAAATCGCAGCGGCTGAACGGGCGCAAGCCGCATGAAATCGCGGAGGAGGGCATCGTCAAGACCTTCCAGAATCCGCAGCTCTTCGGTGAGCTGTCGGTATTCGAGAACGTCGCGATCGCGGGGCATCTGCGCCTGAAGCGTCATTCCGGCTGGCGTCGCGTTGCGACACTCCTGCCGCGATCCCGCGGTTACGACGCCGACTTCGCCGACCGCATTCATCACATTCTTCGCCTCTGCCGCCTGGAGGCGTTTCGTGATGAGCCGGCGCGCAATCTGTCGTACGGCGGCGAAAAGATGCTGGGCGTGGCGATGGCGTTGATGTGCGAGCCCGAGCTGTTGCTGCTGGACGAACCGGGGAGCGGCCTCGGCCACGACGAAATCCGCAATCTCGATGAAGTGCTGCGGGACCTGCGGCGGCA
>Ga0068856_100008032_pt1 | contig 10302 bp, 9 predicted proteins | sample KBSCornC62_FD_66595 | JGI IMG/M metagenome (GOLD analysis project Ga0068856, IMG submission 66595) | Corn rhizosphere microbial communities from Kellogg Biological Station, Michigan, USA - KBS Corn C6-2 | ecosystem: Host-associated > Plants > Roots > Rhizosphere > Soil ... | reverse complement strand
ATAGGCGGCGCCTCGGGGCCGCTCTACGGCACTCTGGCCATGAGTCTCGGCCGGGAGATCGAGTCGGGGTCGCTTGCCGAGGCGCTGGCCCATGCAACCGACGCCGTCGCAGCCCGCGGAAAGTCGACGGTGGGGCAGAAGACAATGCTCGATGTCCTCTATCCGGCGGTTGAAGCGCTGCGCCAAGGCAAGGTTCCGGCGGACCTGCCCGCCCTGCTGGACGCGGCGGCCGAATCGACCATTCCGATGAAGGCACTTCGCGGCCGGGCCTCATTCCTCGGCGAGCGGTCCGTCGGGCACATGGACCCGGGCGCCCGGTCTGCCGCCATCATCGCCAACACCATCGTCAAGACTCTGGAAGGCACGCTATGAGCAACGTCGGCATCGTCATCGTTTCCCACTCGCCGCTCGTCGCACAAGGCGCTGCCGACATGGTGCGGCAGATGGTCAGCCACGACGTCCCCCTGGCCTGGTGCGGGGGTGATCCGGCCGGCGGACTCGGAACGAGCGTCGAGGATATTCTGGCGGCGATCGAGAGAGCATGGTCCGACGCCGGTGTCGCCATCCTCGTTGACCTCGGGGGGGCGGAGACCAACAGCGAGATGGCAGTTGAAATGCTGGGCGAGCCGCGAGCCGGCAAAGTCGTCGTCTGCAACGCTCCGATCGTCGAGGGCGCCGTGATGGCGGCGACTGAAGCGTCGGGGGGCGCCACACTGGCGCAAGTATTGGCGACGGCTCAGGAGCTCATGCCCGCATGACATCCGATACTCCAGAGCTTGCCGAGACGAAGGTGCTAATCAGGCACCATGTGGGGCTGCATGCCCGTCCGTCGGTCAAGTTGACGAAGCTGGCCAAGACCTTTGCGGCACGTATAGAACTCGCCATGAGCGAGGCCGGACCCTGGGTGGATGCGAAGTCGATCGTCAAGGTGATGGCGACGAAGGCTCCGCAGGGAGCTTCCGTATTCTTGCGCGCGCAGGGTCACGACGCGGCCGATGCGGTTGCCGCTCTTCGAGCGCTGATCGAACGGAATTTCGACGAGGGAACCACGCCCCATGCTCTCGACACTTAGGCTCACCGGGACGGTGGCGTCGCGCGGATTCGCCGAGGGACCGTTGGTCCCGCTTACCGTCGTCCGCACGCGCAGCCGGGAAGCCGGCGATGCTCACACCGAGCTCGGTACGCTGCGAGCGGCCATCGAGCGAGCCGTCGCAGAAATCGACACGATAGCGGGCAGCGCCGGTGACGAGGCCGCGGCTATGCTCGAGTTCCAGCGTGCCATGCTTGAGGACGATTCACTGATCGAGCCTGCACTGGCAGCTATTGCAGGGGGCCAAACGGCCGAGACGGCCTGGAGCACAGCACTCGACGCGCAGATCGCTGAATACGCATCGGCCGAGGACGAATACTTCCGCGCGCGCTCGGCCGATTTCCGTGACGTCCGCGACCGGGTGTTGCGCGCGCTGGCGGGAGAGGCCGACGCAGCTCCCCCGCCTGGAGCCATACTCAGCGGCGATGACATAACCCCGAGCCAATTCCTTGCGACGGACTGGAGCCAGGGCGGAGCCATCGTGTTGCGGTCGGGGAGTGCAACGAGCCACGTCGCGATGCTGGCGCGCGCGAAGGGTGTGCCTATGCTTGTCGGCGTCAGCGGCCTGCCTCACACGAACGCCAGCAATGCGCTTGTCGATGGGGACGACGGAGCCGTGGTCGTCGCCCCGGACACCAGCACGGTCATCCGGTTCCGCTCGCGCCGTGCCGCCGGTGCACTGCAGCGCAAACATGCGGAAGGGCTCGCCACGCAGCCTTGTGTCACGGCGGACGGCACGCCGATTTCGATCTACATCAATGTGGCGCGTCCCGATGAGCTTGCAGTCATCGATGCAAGGACCTGTGACGGCGTCGGGCTGATGCGAACCGAGTTCTTGTACGACAAGGGCTTGCCGGACGAGGAGACGCAGCTTCTGTCGTATCGACAGGTCGTCGCGTGGGCGCAGGGCAGACCGGTGGTTATCCGCACGGTGGACGCCGGCGGCGACAAACCCGTGCCCGGTTTTACTCATCAGGAAACCAATCCCTTCCTGGGCGTCCGCGGCATCCGCCTTGCCCTTGCGAGTCCGGAGGTGTTCCGTGTCCAGATACGGGCCCTGCTGCGTGTCGCCGCCGAAGGAAACGTGAGTGTCATGCTGCCGATGGTGACACTCGCCGCCGAACTGGATGCGGCCACGCAACTGTTCAACCAGGAAGCACGCGACCTCGAGGCACGGGGAATCCGCCACGCTATGCCAAAGCTGGGCATCATGGTCGAGGTTCCGGCCGTCGCACTCATGCCGGAGTTGTTGGCCGATGCCCACTTCTTCTCCATCGGGTCCAATGATCTGATGCAATATTTGATGGCCGCAAGCCGCGACAACGGCGCATTGCAGTCGCTGCACGATGTCAAACATCCGGCCTTTCTGAACCTTCTCGAGAATGTCGTCCGGGTTGGAACTGAGAAAGGCATACCAGTCAGTCTCTGTGGCGATGCTGGAAGTGACCCCCAGGCGATCCAGCCGCTCCTCGCCGCTGGTCTCAGAAGTCTGTCGGTCGCTCCCGCGCAGCTGCCTCTGGTCAAGCTCGCAGCCGCGCAGGTGAGACTTTGAGCGCAGCCATGGGAGCGCCAAAGTCAGGCAACGGCGCAATGTCGCCGGAGGACGCGATCGTCGCCTACAAGCGGCTCCTGCAGACGGTCCTCAATCAGCGTCCGTCCGGTACGCGACAGCGACTGGCCGATGCGCTGGGCAAGAACCGAAGCTTCATCACGCAGATGACGAGCCCGACCTATCCCACACCCATACCGCACCGGCATGTCGGCACAGTGTTGGCGGTATGCCACTTCACCCCGGAGGAACGCGACGCCTTCATGGATGCCTACCGACAGGCTCACCGCAGGCACTTCGAAATCGATCGCGCCAGTCACAAGGCTCGGCATATCAATGTGATCGTGCCCGACCTTGGCGACGAGAAGCGCAACACGGCCTTCGACAAGGCGATCATAGAGTTCATCCAGAAGATGAGTGGTTTCATTGAGCCAGGAGGGGACGATTAAGAAGCTCCTGAACAATCCTGACACGATCATCGCCGAGAGCCTCGACGGCCTCGTCGCCGCGCATGGCGACATCCTGATGCTGGATGGCAACCGCAAGTTTGTGCGCCGAAAAGTGCTGAAGCCGGGGAAGGTCGCACTGGTTTCGGGCGGAGGCTCCGGCCATGAGCCCCTCCACACGGGCTTTGTTGGCGAGGGGATGCTTGATGCAGCATGCCCGGGCCAGGTTTTTACGTCGCCAACTCCAGACCAGATGCAGGAAGCGGTCGTAGCGGTTGACTCAGGGGCGGGGGTCCTCCTGGTCGTCAAGAACTACGAGGGGGACGTGATGAACTTCGAGATGGCGGCAGAGCTGTCCGGGGCGAAGATCGCGCGCGTCCTGACGGACGACGATGTCGCCGTCGATCGTGCCGGTACTGGCCGGCGTGGCGTGGCTGGCACGCTGGTTGTCGAAAAGATCGTGGGTGCCGCGGCGGAGGAGGGGCGAGATCTGATGAGCCTCAAGGCTCTCGGTGACGGCGTAAACGCCGTGACCCGTTCGATGGGCGTCGCCTTGTCATCCTGTACGGTCCCCGCCGTCGGCCGGCCCACGTTTGAGATCGGCGATGGCGAGATGGAGTTCGGCGTTGGCATCCACGGCGAGCCGGGGAGGCGTCGTGACTCGCTGAAGAGCGCGGACGACATTGCCGAGGAGATCTGCGCGACCATCGTCAACGATATGGGCAGGTTACAAGGCAAGCCGGCGTTGCTGCTGGTGAATGGATTTGGTGGCACTCCGCTCATGGAGCTTTACCTGATGTACAACAGCGCGCGCCGCATGCTCGAGCGCGAGGGCGTAGTCATCGCACGTTCCCTGGTCGGATCGCTGGTGACGTCCCTCGACATGGCCGGTTGCTCGATCACCCTGTCGCTTCTCGACGAAGAGAAGCTGCGACTTTGGGATGCTCCTGTCCATACGGCGGCATTGCGCTGGTAGTTTGTTTGTAATGCGGGTCTACAGGTGACGTGCCAGGCTCCCAGCAGCGTGGTGTCGTGCAGTATTGCGGACCGCTGGTGGTGGAGGCACTCGAAATGAAAAAGCTGATCAACGACCCGCGGTCCGTGGTTCGCGAAATGCTCGAGGGGACAGTTGACGTTCACCCGGCGCTGGCCCTGCTCGAGGACGAGCAGGTCGTTGTTCACGTCAAACCAGCGGGCGTCGAAGACAGACGTGTCGCAATTGTTTCGGGCGGTGGCAGCGGGCATGAGCCCGCCCACGTTGGCTACATCGGCCACGGGATGCTTTCGGCGGCTGTCGTCGGGGATGTCTTCACATCGCCAAGTGTCGACGCCGTGCTTGCGGCAATCCGCCAGGTGCGAACCGAAAGTGGAGTGCTCCTGATCGTCAAGAACTATACGGGCGACCGACTGAACTTCGGCCTGGCGGCGGAACTGGCGCGCGCCGAGGGTATCGAGGTCGAAATGGTGCTTGTCGCCGATGATGTCGCACTCCGCGACAATGTTCCCCTCGACCGGCGTCGGGGCATCGCCGGGACGGTGCTCGTTCACAAGCTGGCGGGAGCCGCCGCGTTGCGCGGAGCCTCTCTGGCGGAAGTGGCGGCAACCGCTCGAGCTGCAGCGGCCGATGTCCGCAGCATGGGGGTCGGACTGGGGCCCTGCATCGTTCCGGCTGCCGGCTTGCCGGGATATGAGCTCGGCCACGACGAGATCGAGCTTGGTCTGGGCATCCACGGCGAGAAGGGCGCATCGCGGGTCAAGGCGGCGCCCGCGGACGAGCTGGTCGACGTGGTGCTCGAGCAGATCCTCGAAGATCGCCCGCTGGCGCCGGGACAAGAGGCCGCGCTCCTCGTCAATGGCCTCGGTGGAACTCCGCCGATGGAGCTGTCGATCGTCATGCGGCGAGCACTGCAGTATCTGCGGCAGAAGGGTCTCGTAGTTTCTCGCGTGTGGGTCGGTAACTTCATGACCGCACTCGAAATGCCGGGCTTCTCCATCTCGGTTATCCCGGTCGATAGGGAACGGTTGCAGCTCCTCGATTCTCCGACTGACGCTCCGGGCTGGTCGCTGCCCTATCTTCCCGCCGCCCAGCGGACGGTGATCGAAGGCGGCAGACGTCACAGCGAGGCGCCCGGTTCGCTCGTGCTCACTCCCTATGCCGCAAGCATGAAGCGTGTGGTTCGTGCGGCGGCCGAGGCACTTCTTGCAGCCGAGGAACAGCTCACAGAGCTTGACGCCCGCGCCGGCGACGGGGACCTGGGCGCAAGTCTCGCACGCGGGGCCACGGCGGTCCTTAATTTGCCGGACCGGAGCTACGAGTCGCCCGAGGCTCTCCTTCGGAGCATGAGCGGAGCCATCCGCCGCGCCATTGGGGGGAGCTCGGGGCCATTCTACGCAGTCGGCCTAATCCGTGCGGCGATGGCGCTTCGCGGATCGGACCGACCCGGGGCAGCGGAGTGGCAGGCAGCGCTGGCTGCAGGCATTGCAGGGATTGCAGCCTTGGGGGGCGCGAAGCGAGGCGATCGGACGATGCTCGATGCTCTGGTTCCGGCACTTGAAGCCTGGAGCACGGACGCGGCCACTTTCGGGGCAGCGGCGCGTGCTGCCGAGGCTGGCGCCCTCGCCACCGCTACTCTGCAGCCGCGCCAGGGTCGTGCGAGCTATTTGGGAGAGAGAGCACTCGGCATCCCGGACGGGGGGGCGGTGGCGGTGTCGATCTGGATAGCGGCCGTTGCAGCCGCGATGGTGCCGGACCTCAAGAGTCGACCTGCAGCTAGCCAATCAGCTAACGGGACGATGGATCCTGCGCGATAACGAAAGCTTTTGGCGATCTTGTCCGCTTCGGTCGAATTGCCGTACACGAAAGAGCGGTCGGACCCAGCGGGCCAGGTGGCGGCCTCTCGGCCAGCCCTTACGAGCCCGGCCGGCTAGCCGTCCTCTTCCGAGGCTTCGCGGATTTCCTCGACTCGTTCTTCCCAGACGTGCCGCGACTGCGGCTTGACGAACAGTGTCGTTACCTCCGGCGTGTCGCCACGGATGGCCGCTTCGAGCCGCTCGATGGTCTGCTCGATGTCATCGGCCGATAGGTGGTCGGCGAATTCAGCGCTGAGGGCAGCAACGACCTGGTCCGGACCGAGCTGCATCGTGATGACGCCGTTGACCTTGCGGATATTTGCATCGGCCGCGGCAAGTCGAAGGATCGCGTCGCGGACCTCCGGAAGGGCCTGTTCGCCGATTAGCAGGTTCTTGCTCTCACGTGCAAGGAACGTCGCGGTCGCGGCCAGCAGCAGACCGATCCCGATTGACGCGACCCCGTCGAGCCGTGGATTGTCCCATAGCTGCGAGGCGAGGATTCCGATGAAGGCCACCGCGAGACCGGTGAGCGCCACCGTATCCTCCACCAGGACGGTGAAAGTGGTTGGGTCTTTGCTCTGGCGAATGGCCTCGAGATAGCCGAGCGCGCCACGCTGCTTGTTGAACTCGCGCAGCGCGATGGTCCAGCTGACGCCTTCGAAAGCAGCGGAGAGGGCAAGGACCACGTAGTTCGCGACCGGAGATACCATCGGCTCGGGCGCCATTATGTGAACCACGCCCTCATAGGCCGAGACACCCGCGCCGAGGGCGAAGATGAGCAGCGCGACCACGAAGCTCCAGAAATAGAGTTCACGGCCGTGGCCCAGGGGGTGGCCAGTATCGCGGGGTCGACCGGCACGATGCAGACCATAGAGAAGCAGCAATTCGTTGCCGGTGTCGACAAACGAATGAATAGCTTCGCTTAGCATCGCCGAGCTGCCCGTGAACGCTGCGGCCACAAGCTTGGTGATCGCGATCAGCAGATTGCCCACGAGCGCTGCATAGACGACGAGATTGTTGCTCTTTTGTGCGGCCATTGCTGGCTAACGCTTCAGACCGGCAATGGTGGCGCAAGGCGCCGGCGGGTTATGATCTCGCTTGAAAGGCAGCAAATGGCTGATCATTGGCGTCGGACTATCAGTTTCCGACTGGCGCACAGGGGGTCGAGGGCCACCGGTCGCCCGGCAGATTTCGGACCGACCGCCACTACTTGCTACACGTGGACTTCGTCCTCGTCGCCGCGGGATCGTTTCTGGAAATAGACGAAGAGCAGGCCCGCGTAGAATGCAGCGATGACGAGGATTACCAGCCAGCCAGGCAAGGGACCCAAGGCCGCATTCGCGAGGAAGGTGGCGAGCGGCCGCGGCGCGTCGATCGCTGTACCGTCTTCCTGCAGCTTGGGAGAGGTAATCTTCAGGATCCAGGCGAGGAACAGGATGGCGAACATCCAGATGTAGTTTCGCCTCAGTCGGCGGGTGATCGCTTGCCGCACGCTGATGCGGAAGTGCGGATGCCGCAGATCCTCGGCCAGCATTTTCAGCCAAGGTTCCTTCCCCGGTTCGGATACCGCAAAAATCTGCCCGAAATAGTGCCGCTCGAACTGCCGGATGCGGTGCCGGTAGACGTCGTAGAAGCGATAACGGCGTGCCTCGATGTACAACAGAAGGGCGACGAGCAGCATCGCAAACAGAAGCACCCCGTGGTGGGCGCTCGGGGCGGACAGCGAGACCGAGAGCAGCGCCCCCGTCACGGTGATTGCCCAATTGGTGGTGCGGTCCAGCCGGTCGCGCCAGCCAGACATGCGGCCCATCTCCGCCCGGTAATAGTGGACCAGCGCGGTGGTAACCTCGCCTGGGGAGGCAGGAAGCCGTGGCTCGGTGGTTTCGGCGTGAGAAGGCGCTGTCGTAGTCATCGCTTGTGCATTGCCGCGGGCGGCAAAAGGTTCCGCCGCCAGGGTAAACTTAGTCGAACCTGCGGCGGAGGAACCTTGCCCGTTCCAGCGGCTTGATCGGAGCTTAGCTTGGAGAGGCCGAGGTGGCTCGACGGAGCTTCCCACTGCAGTCGCGGTTGCTCATCGCATCAGCGTTCGTCGCCCTCACCGGTACACCGGTGACCGCCGCGGAGGCTGCCGGCGGCACCGCCTCTGAGACCCTGATGCTCGCCCAGGTCATTGTTCTGGTGATCTTCGGCCGTCTCCTTGGTGAGATCATGTTCCGGCTTGGCCAGCCCAGCATCGTCGGCCAGATCCTCGCCGGCATCATCCTGGGGCCTAGTGTTCTCGGCGGACTTTGGCCACAGTTTCAAACGCTGCTGTTCCCCACTGGTGCGCAGGCCACCATGATCAACGGCCTTTCCCAGCTGGGCATCCTCTTCCTGCTATTGCTCGCCGGCATGGAAACGGACCTTGGGCTTGCCTACCGCCTGCGGCGCACCGCGGCGGCGATGTCGCTCACCGGCATCGCCGTACCCTTCCTCTGCGGCTTTGCCCTTGGCCTGCTGCTTCCCGAGGCTCTGCTGCCCGATCCGGGTAAGCGCCTCGTTGCCGCACTATTCCTGGGAACTGCCCTGTCGATCTCCTCGCTCAAGATCGTCGCGACCGTCGTGCGGGAAATGAACTTCATGCGCCGCAACATCGGCCAATTGATCGTCGCCTCGGCGGTGATCGATGATACCGCGGGCTGGGTAATTATTGCTATTACGCTCGGCATCGCCAGTACCGGATCGGTCGCGCTCGGGCCGCTGGCAATCACAGTGATTGGAACGGCGATCTTCCTGACGGCCGCTTTCACCGTGGGCCGTCGCGCGGCATTCGAGGTTATCCGCTGGACCAATGACAACCTTCATTCCGATCTGCCTGTCACGACCGCTATCATCGGTCTCATGGGCGTGCTCGCGCTTGTCACTGCGGGAATTGGAGTGCAGACGGTGCTTGGCGCGTTCGTCGCCGGCCTCCTCATTGGACAATCGCCGATCCTCACGCGACAGATCGACGAACAACTGAGGGGCCTCACCACTGCCTTGTTCATGCCAGTGTTCTTCGGCCTGACCGGCCTCCACACCGATCTGCGCGTCCTGCTCGATCCGACGACCGCACTCCTTGCGCTGGGCCTGGTGGTTATCGCCAGCATCGGCAAGTTCGGTGGCGCCTTCCTTGGCGCCAAGCTTAGCGGTATGGGCCGCGGCGAGGCGCTGGCGTTGGGCTTCGGCATGAACGCCCGTGGCTCGACTGAGGTGATCGTCGCCTCGATCGGCCTCAGCGTCGGCGTGCTCGACCAGCGGCTGTTCTCCGTCATCGTAACAATGGCCATCGTCACCACGCTGATCATGCCGCCGACCCTCCGCTGGGCCCTCGCCCGCCTGCCCATGACCGCCGAGGAAAAGCAGCGCCTGGAGCGCGAGGAATTCGAGGAAGACAGCTTCCTCAGCAATCACGAGCGCCTCCTGCTCGTTGTGGATTCCTCGGCGAACGGCCGGCTCGCCGCGGCCCTCTCCGGTCATCTCGCCGGGCTGCGGAACATGCCGGTCACGGTGCTCGAGCTTAGAGCCGATGAGGAACATTCCGGTCCCGACGAAAAGGCAGCTGAGCGGGTTAAAGTCTCGTCCGAGGAGGCCATTGCGGTCGCTCAGGAGTCGGACGAGACGCGGGACAGCACCATCCATGTCGAGACCCGCACCGAGCCACAGGACCTAGCCAAGAGCATCGGCGCGGAAGTCGACAAAGGGCACGACTTTCTGTTCCTGGGGATTGAGCCGCTCACCGCTGAATCGGGCGGCTATGTGACGCGCGCCAAAATTGCTCTCGACGCCTTCCGGGGCAGCGCGGTTGTGACCTCCGCCCGAGGCAGCCTAAATCGCAAATCGGACGCGGCTCTGCGGATCCTCGTGCCCATTACGGGCGATAACCGCTCAATGCGCGCGGTCGAACTGGCCAGCCTCATGGGCAAGGCCACCGGCGCCGACGTCGCTGCGATCTACGTGCGGGCGAGCGAGGACGGTAGCGAGCGCCCCCGTGCCTCGATGGAGGAGATTTTCGAGCACGTCCGGGAGGTGGGCAAGCACTACGACGTCGACATCCGAACCATCACCGGTGGCAGCGGCAATCGCGAACTCACCATTCTCACGCAGGCCCGTCGCGGCCGCTACAACCTAATAATGCTCGGCGTCGCCCGCCGCGCGGGTGATACCCTGTCTTTCGGCTCACTCGCCGACACCTTGCTCGAAACGTCAGATCGGTCCCTTGCCTTCTTCGTCACCAGCTGACTCTGCGCTGTGCTAGTAGGGAGGGTTAAGGTCGCCAACCGAACCCTACGGGCTTCGTTTCGGGACAGGCGAGCGAAATGTCTCATTGAACCGGGACCGCCAGTCTC
>Ga0068856_100008029_pt1 | contig 10304 bp, 8 predicted proteins | sample KBSCornC62_FD_66595 | JGI IMG/M metagenome (GOLD analysis project Ga0068856, IMG submission 66595) | Corn rhizosphere microbial communities from Kellogg Biological Station, Michigan, USA - KBS Corn C6-2 | ecosystem: Host-associated > Plants > Roots > Rhizosphere > Soil ... | reverse complement strand
CCCGGCCTCAGATACACGATGATGGGAGCGACCGGCTTGCCGTTGTACATGCCGACGAGGCCGTAGTCGCGCGCGCCCAGGCGCACCCGGCCGACGTCGGAGATGCGCAGCACCGAGCCGTCGGGGCGCGCACGGATGATGATGTCCTCGAACTCCTTCGGCGTGGACAGGCGTCCGAGCGTGGTGACGGGGAGCGTGAGCTGCGTACCTGCGGGCGCGGGCTCGCGGCCGACCGACCCGGCGGGGTTCGTGCTGTTCTGCTCGTTCACCGCCGCGGTGATGTCCGACACCGTGACCCCGAGCTGCGCCATCTTGTCGGGATCGAGCTCGATGTTCATCGCGAAGTTCAGATTGCCGAACGTGGTCGCGTTGCCCACGCCGGGGATGCGTTTGATCTCGTCCTCGAGGTAGATCTTCGAGTAGTTGCTCAGGAACTCGCCGTTGTAGCGTGGATCCGTGGACGTGAGCACGCCGACGAGGAGAATGTCGGGCTGCGCTTTCTGCACGACCACGCCGTTGCGCCGCACTTCCTCGGGAAGCTGCGGCGAGGCGAGCGCGACCTGGTTCTGCACGTCGACGGCCGCGAGGTCCTGATCGCGCTTGATGTCGAACGACACCTGCAGGCTCATCGAGCCATCGCCCGAGCTCGTCGACTTGTAGTAGAGCAGCCCCGGAATGCCAGCGAGCTGCTGCTCGATCGGCGCGGCGACGGTGGTCGCGACGTCCAGCGCCGTGGCGCCCGGATAGTTGGCGTTCACCTGGACCACGGGCGGTGTGACGTTCGGATAGCGCGCGATCGGAAGCTTGCTCAGCGCGAACAGTCCGAGCAGCACGATCACGATCGAGATCACCGCCGCGAAAATGGGGCGGCGGATGAACAGGTTGCCGATCTGCTCGGCCTCCGCTTCCACCTCCTTTTTCGGGCGTGGCTCATCCAGAGGATTCGTACCGGACTTCATTGTCCCACCTTCACCTTTGCCGTCGTGTCGCCGGACTGCCTGAGCGTGGAATCGGTCGCGGGGTCGTAGGGCGTGGGCTGCACGGGGCGACCGGGCCCCACCTTGAGCGCGCCATCCACGATCACCTGATCGCCGGGCTTGAGCCCCTCGTCGATGAGCCAGCGGTTGCCATCCCACGAGCTGGCGGACACGTCACGCGCCATCGCCGTGTTGTTGGGCCCGAGCAGATAGACGAACGTGCCGGAGAGCCCCTGCTGCACGGCGCGCTGCGGAACGAGCAGCGCGCTGTCGCGTGTGATGCCGAGCGGCTTCACGCGCACGAACTGCCCCGGAAGCAGGATGTGCTCGGGATTCGGCACCGTGGCCCGAAGGAGCAGCGTGCCCGTGTTGTACTGGAGCGCCTCATCGACGAAGCTCACCACACCCTGGTGCGGGAAGACGCTCTTGTCGGCCAGCGTGATGGCGACCTTGAGCTTCCCAGCCGCGATCATCTTGCGCGTGGCCTCGTTGCGGCGCCACGCGAGCACATCGCGATCGGACGGATTGAAGCTGACGTAGATGGGATCGATCTGTTCGACCGTGGTGAGCAGATCGCTGGGGCCCGTCACGCGCGCGCCGAGCACCAGCAGCGCGCGTCCCGCGCGCCCGCTGATCTGCGCGCGAACGAAGGTGTCGTCGTAGTTCTTCTTCGCCTCATCCACCGCGCCGCGGGCCTGATCCACACCAGCCTTCGCCTGCTGCAGCTCCGTCTCCGCGTTGTCGACATCCACCTGCGCCACCGCATGCTCGGCGAGCAGCGGTTTCACACGATCGAGATTGCGCTCCGCGTTGGCGAGACGCGCCTGCGCGTTGGCGAGCGTGCCCTGCGCGCTGCGGAGAGCGGCCTCATAGATCGTGGGATCGATGCGATAGAGCACCGTGCCCTGCGCGACGTCGGTTCCCTCGGTGTACGGCCTCGCGACGATCACGCCGGTGACCTGGGATCGCACCTCGACGGATTTCGACGCCTCCGCCTGGCCGACATAGTCGAGCTTGGCCTCCACTTTCTCGGGCTGCACCTTCAGCACCGTGACGGCCGGCGGCGGATACGAGGGAGGTGGCGCTTTCTTGCATGCTGCGAGCATCACGCAGGCGATGAGCACCGCGCGAGAGAGATGAGCAGAGACGGATGTCATTGGTAACGAACGGGATTCTCGAGGTTAACGATCGCGGCTGCGCGTGCTTCAAGGGAGCTCATACGGGAACGAGCGCGCGCCGACAAGATTTAGTTCCGTGTCACTGATGCGACGAACGGGCTGTGAAGAAATCGACATTCATTTCGGAGCGCCTGCACCGTGGAAACACGACGGATCGGCACCTTGAAAGTTTCAGTCATCGGATTGGGATGCAACAACTTCGGATGGAAGATCGATGAGCGTGCCACTCGCGACGTCATCGATGCGTCCATCGCGTCCGGAATCAATTTTTTCGACACCTCGGACACCTACGGCAAGACGAAGAGCGAGGAGTTCCTGGGCCGCGCGCTCGAGGGCAGGCGAGCGAGTGTGATCGTCGCTACGAAATTCGGAAAGCCGGTGGATGCCACGCGCACCGGAGCGCGTCCCGAATACGTGCACCAGGCGTGCAACGACAGTCTTCGCCGGCTCCGCACCGACTACATCGATCTCTACCAGCTGCATGCACCGGATCCGACGGTGCCGATCGCCGACACCCTGGGCGCACTCGACGAGCTCGTCAAGGCCGGCAAGGTGCGCGAGATCGGATGCTCGAACTTCTCGGCGGCCCAGCTTCGAGAAGCCGATGAGGCGAGCCGCCGCGGGCATCTCGCGCGGTTCGTGAGCGTGCAGAATCACTACAACATGCTCGTGCGCGACGATGAGACGGAGGCGATTCCGGAGTGCGAGCGACTCGGGCTCGCGTACCTTCCCTACTTTCCGCTCGAGAGCGGACTGCTGACCGGGAAATACCGCCTGGGGAAGCGCGCGCCCGCGGGCACACGAATCGCGGAAGGTGGATCGCTGGCCTCGAAGTTCACGGAAGACAACCTGGCAATCATCGAGCGACTCATCACTTTTGCAGAATCCAGTCATCACACGCTGCTCGAGCTGGCATTCTCCTGGCTGCTCCGCTATTCGGTTGTCGCATCGGTGATCGCGGGAGCAACGCGCCCCGATCAGGTGAAGGCCAACGCCGCGGCGGCGAGCTGGAAGCTCACTCCCGGAGACATCGAGGCGATCGACGAGATTCTCAACGGCGCCTGAACGGCGCCTTCACCGCACAGCTGGAGTACACGCATGGCCTCGACGAATCCCACGAAGACGAACCCCGCGAAACCTCGCGAGCTGCTGCCCGTCGGCACGGAAGCTCCCGACTTCACCTTGAACTCGACGCCCGATCAGAAGGTCTCTCTCTCGGACTTCCGTGGACGACCCGTGGTGCTCGTGTTCTATCCCGCAGACTGGAGCCCCGTGTGCGGCGATCAGGTGGCGCTCTACAACGAGATGCTCGGCGAGTTCGCCGAGTCGAATGCGCAGGTGCTCGGCATCTCGGTGGATGGAGTGTGGTGTCACCTCGCCTTCGAGAAGGACCGCCATCTTCATTTCCCACTGCTGGCCGACTTCGAGCCGAAGGGAGAGGTCTCGAAGAAGTACGGCGCCTACCACGACGAGCAGGGGGAATCCGCGCGCGCCCTGTTCGTGATCGACGCCAACGGCATCATCCGCTGGAACCACCTCTCGCCCGATGGCGTCAACCCGGGCGCCGCCGGAATTCTCAAGGCGCTCGAGGCGCTCACGCCGGAGGAGCGCGGCTCGGCAACCGCGGGGAGCGCCTCATGACGGCCATCGATGCATCCAGCACGCTGACGCCGCCCGTGAGTGATCGCGATCACGCGCTGGGCCCTGCGAGCGCCAAGGTCACGCTCGTGGAGTACGGCGACTACGAATGCTCGTACTGCGGGCAAGCGTATCCGGTCGTCAAGCAGCTCCAGGAGGCGCTGGGAAAGCAGCTTCGTTTCGTCTTCCGGAATTTTCCGTTGAGCCAGGCGCATCCGCACGCGCTCCACGCGGCCATCGCCGCCGAAGTGGTCGGAACGCGAGGCGAGGACGCGTTCTGGCAGATGCACGACACGCTGTACGAGAACCAGGACGCTCTGGACGACGAGGATCTGGCGGCCTACGCCGAGGCGTTCGGTGTGTCCGCAAGTGAGCTCGCCGACGCCGACGAGGGCGGGCCCAGTGCCGAGCGCGTTCGGGCCGATTTCCGCGGCGGCGTGCGGAGCGGCGTGAACGGAACGCCCACCTTCTTCGTGAACGGTGAGCGCTACGACGGTAACTGGACCGACGCGGAGACCTTCGCATCGGCGCTCCGGCGCGCGGCGAAGGCCCCTCGATAGCGGTGACTCACGCGATCGTTACGCAGAAACGGGAACGAAGCCGCGCTCGAGCGCCTTGGTCGACAACGCGCAATTCGCATTAACCATGGACACCGTACATGACACATACCGCTGAATATTCCGGCACGCAGAAGAAGGGCTCCGACCGTACGCGTACCGCCGCGTACGCCGCACTCTCGGCGACGACTCCGATCGAGCCGTACCAGATCGAGCGTCGCGCGCCGCGCCCCAACGATGTCGTGATCGACATCCTCTATTGCGGCGTCTGCCACTCGGACATCCATCAGGCGCGCGACGAATGGGGTGGCTCGATCTTCCCCATGGTGCCGGGCCACGAGATCGTCGGCCGCGTGGCGAGCGTCGGCACCGATGTCACGAAATTCAAGGCGGGGGATCTCGCGGGCGTCGGCTGCATGGTCGATTCCTGTCGCGTGTGCGAGAACTGCAGGGATGGCGAGGAGCAGTACTGCAACAATCCTCACGCGACCTACACGTACAATGGCCGCGACAAGGATGGAGAGGTGACCTACGGGGGCTACTCGACCTCGATCGTGGTCGATGAGAACTACGTCCTCCACATCTCCGACAAGCTCGATCTCGCGGCAACCGCTCCGCTGCTGTGCGCCGGAATCACCACGTACTCCCCGCTCCGGCACTGGAAGGTGGGAAAGGGCACGAAGCTCGGCGTGATGGGACTGGGCGGGCTCGGACACATGGGGCTCAAGTTCGGCCACGCGTTCGGAGCGCACGTCGTGCAGTTCACGACGTCCCGGAGCAAGGTCGCCGACGCGAAGAAGCTCGGCGCCGACGAGGTCGTGATCTCGACGGACGATGCGCAGATGGCGCAGCACGCGGGCACCTTCGACTTCATCCTCGATACCATCTCGGCGCCCCACGACGTCGCGGGCTACCTGAATCTGCTCAAGCGCGACGGTGTGTTGTGCATGGTGGGAGCCCCGGATGAGCCATTGTCCGTTCCGGTGTTCTCGCTGCTGGGGCGCCGCGCGTCTCTTGCGGGCTCGGGCATTGGCGGAATTGCGGAAACGCAGGAGATGCTGGATTTTTGCGCCGAGCATGGGATCGTGTCGGACATCGAGATGATCCCGATCCAGACGATCAATGAAGCGTATGCCCGCATGCTCAGAAACGACGTGAAGTACCGCTTCGTGATCGACATCGCGTCGCTGAAGTCGGAGGGCGCAGCGAGCTGAGCGCAGGGGCTGCAATAAAAATTGCCTGTCGGAAACCGAGCACAACGCGCCTCACGAAAGCGACCGCCAACGACGGTCGCTTTCGTATGAAGTTGCGCCTATATTCGGCAGTCTTCCGCCCCACGCAGGGACTCAGTGCACTCGCGTATCGCTTCGGACGAAATCAGCATTGGAAATGAAGGAGAGAGCACGCCGGTCACGCCGCCGCCGCAGGCGGAGGGCACGGACGTCGAGCGCATCCTTCCGCTCGTGTACGAGGAGCTGCGCCGCATCGCCCGCCGGCAGCTCAGACACGAGGGCGTAGGTCACACGCTCAACACCACGGCGCTGGTTCACGAGGCATACCTGCGACTTGCAGCACCGTCGCATCTCGACATCAGCGGCCGCGCGGAGTTTCTCTCGATCGCCGCAATGGCCATGCGGCGCGTGCTGATCGACTACGCGCGCCAGCGCACGGCGCAGAAGCGTGGCGGCGTGCAGATGCGAGTGGAGCTCGATGATCTCGAGGTGGCCGCCGAGGGACGCGCCGAGCAGCTCGTTGCGCTCGACGAAGCACTGACCGCGCTCGCGGTCTCGAATCCGCGGCTCGCGCGCGTGGTGGACTGCCGGTTCTTCGGCGGCATGAGCCAGGAGGAGACCGCGCTCGCGCTCCAGCTCACGCCGCGCACGGTTCGTCGCGACTGGACGAAGGCCCGCATGTGGCTGGCCATGGCCATGGATTCGGAGCACGTGTGACACGCGCGGTCGTGGCGGAGCTCTGGGAGCGCATCGAGCCGATTCTCGACACCGCTCTCGAGCTTCCGCCGGAGTCGTGGCCCGCGTTTCTCGAGACCGCATGCGGCGGCGACGCGCGCCTGAGAGCCGCGGTTCAGCGGCTGCTCGAGTCCGCGGGAAACACGACGACACCGCCCGATGCCGAGATCGGCGCGGTCGCGTGGGCACAGCCGATTCTCGCCGAGCGCGAGCTGATAGCGCCGTCGTGCATCGGGCCCTACGTCGTCGAGCGCGTGCTCGGCCGCGGCGGCATGGGCGCCGTCTATCTCGCCAGGCGCGAGGACGCGGAGTCCGCGCGGTGCGTCGCACTCAAGGTGATGCGCAACGGCCTCGATCAGGATCGCGTGCTCCTCCGCCGCTTCACCGAGGAGCGACAGATCCTGGCGACGCTCGAGCATCCGGGCGTGGCGCGTTTGCTCGAGGGCGGAGTCACGAGCGAAGGGCATCCGTGGTTCGCGATGGAGTACGTGGATGGGGTGCCGCTCGACCGCTACGTCGCGGCACACGCGCTTTCCATCCACGACAAGCTCCGGCTCTTCCTGCAGATCGTGGATGCGGTGGCGTACGCGCATCGCAATCTGATCGTGCATCGCGATCTCAAGCCGTCGAACATTCTCGTCACGTCCACCGGTGCCATCAAGCTGCTCGACTTCGGTATCGCGAAGCTGCTCGCACCGTCCGCCGGCGGCGACGCACCCATCACGCGCACGGGATTCCAGCCCTTCACTCCCGAGTACGCGAGCCCGGAGCAGGTGCTTGGAGAGCCCGTCACCACGTCGGCCGATGTGTACGCGCTCGGCGTGGTGCTCTACGAGCTGCTCACGGGCAAGCGTCCGCTGAATCTCGCACGCAGCAATCCCGCCGAGTGGGTGCGGCTGGTGCGCGAGAGCGAGCCCAGGGCTCCCTCGGCGGTCCTGGAGGACGGCCGCGCGCTTCGCGGCGATCTCGACACCATCGTGCTCATGGCGCTGCGTCGGGAGCCGGGCCGACGGTATGCGTCCGTCGACCGGCTGGGCGACGATGTGCGCCGGTATCTCGAGGAGCTGCCCGTGCTCGCGCGTACGGACGGCGGCATGTACCGCACGATGAAATTTCTTCGCCGGCAGCGCGCAGCCGTGGGCCTCGCCGCGATCATCGCAGCGTCGCTCGCGACCGTGGCGGTCATCACCGAGCGGCACACCCGGTCGCTGCAGCGGGAGTCCGAGCGTACCGCCGCGCAGCGCGACCAGGCGAGCGCCGTCACGCACACACTCTGGTCGCTGCTCGGGCAGCTCACCGATACGCTCGGCCGTCCGCTTCTGGTGGCGGACGTGCTGGACAAGGCCGAGCCCGCGATCACGCGTCAGTATGCGAAGCAGCCGAACGTCCGCGCGACCATGCAGTCCGCGCTCGGCCAGATCTATCTCAACAACGGCGACCTGCCGCATGCGGAGCGTCTGCTTCGAGAAGCCGTTGCGAGCCAGCGCGAGTACGGGCGCGACTCCGCGGATCTGGCGACTCGCCTCGAGTCGCTCGGGCGGCTGCTCGGGCGAGTGCAGGAGTACGCGGGCGCGGAATCGGCCGGATACGAGGCGCAGAGCATTCGCGAACGGCTGTCGCCGGGCGTGCTGGATCAGGAAGCCGCGGCAACCCTGGGCGCTGCATTGATGGGCGAAGAGAAGTACACCGAAGCCGAGGGCATCTTTCGCGAGCTGGTGACGGAGCAGGAGCGGCGTCCGAACGCGCTGCCCGGGACGCCCGCGCCGATCCTTCTCGCGGAGGCGCTTCGCAGGCAGGGCCGCAACGAGGAAGCCTCCGTGGTGCTCCGCCAGGCGCTCGAAACGCTCGAATCCGCGGCAGAGCCGGATTCGGAGACGATCGCGTCCGCGGAGACCTATCTCGCCGCCGCGCAGGCGATGATGGGACAGGGCGCGAGGGCCGATTCGCTGCTGCGGCAGGCCTACGCGATGCTGGCGGGGACCCAGCCGGTGCAGTTCCAGCGCATCGGGCGCGGTACGGTCATGGCGAATCGAGCGGAGCTGGCGGCGCGGAGACGGGACGATGCGGCGGCAGCCGCTCTCGCGGATAGGGCGCGCACACTCTGGACCGGGGTCTTGCCGGCCACCGATGCACGCTGGTCCACTCTGGGGCGTGTGGAGGCACTCCTCCTTCAGGATCAGCGGCAGCCTGCGGCCGCCGTCGCCCGGCTCACCGCGTTGCTGGATACATTGCGGTCAATGCCGCATCCCAGCTTTTACACCTACCGGCGAACGGAGGCGACCCTGGCGGATGTATTCGACCGCTCGGGCCAGCCCGACAGTGCGGCGGCGCATCGCGCACTGTCGCGTCCCGGCGCGCCGCTCGCGCAGCGAGGCAACCGGCGATGATGGCATGCGGCGCGGCGATGGCGGCGATCTGTGCGCTGGCGATGCTGCACGCTCCCGCGCAGCACCCTCCGCTCACGCGAGCGCAGGTGGTCGCGCGACTGGACTCGGCGTCCGTCGATCATCCGGCGAGCTTCGCGGGAGAGGATCTGTCCGGACTCGATCTCTCCGGGCTGGACTTCAAGCGCGCGAGTCTCGCGCGCGCGAGGCTCGTTGGCACGAAGCTGCTGAACGCCAAAATGTTCGCCGTGAAATTCGACAGCGCGATCGCGCAGCGTGCGGATCTCTCGAACGCCACGCTCGACGTGAGCACGATGCGGAACACGGATTTCACGCATGCGACGCTGCGCGGCGCGAGCATGTACGCGGTGATCATGCCGGGCGCGAACTTCACGGATGCGGACCTCACGCGCGTTCGAATCATCGGGCTCGCCACCGGTGCGATCTTCGTTCACGCGAAGCTCGACCACGCGGACCTCGGCGCGGATCCGCGCAATCAGCCCATGGGCGTGATGCGCTCCGACCTCACGAGCGCGGATCTCAGCGGCGCGGATCTCACCGACGCCAACCTCCGCAAGGCGAAGCTCACGCGCGCCACGCTCACGGGAGCGAATCTGACCGGCTGCGATCTGTCGCTGGCCGAGCTCTCGGGGGCGACGTTCCACCAGATCGTGGGGCGTGATTCGATCAAGGGGCTGGATCAGGCCAAGTACCGCGACGAGGCCATCTTCGATTCTCCCTGATCGCGACGGTTGAAACCGAACCGGCGCGATGCGAGTAGGGCTGGCATGACTCCGGAATCCCTGGTCGCTCCGCCCATCGCCGCCCCTCCCGCGGTCGCCCTCACGCTCGAGGGCGTCACCAAGCGCTTTCGCAACGGCGTCGTCGCCGTCAACGATCTCTCGCTCTCGCTCGGCACCGGGGTGCTCGCGCTGCTCGGCCCGAACGGCGCCGGCAAGACGACGCTGATGCAGATGATCGCCACGATCACGAGGCCCACCGCGGGCCGCATCCGCTTCGGCGACGTCGACATCGCGCGGGAGCCGGACGTGCTCCGGCGCACGCTCGGATATCTGCCCCAGGACTTCGGCGTGTACGATGGGCTGACCGCGCTCGAGTTCCTCACGTATTTCGCGGCGCTCAAGGGCATCCACAGCCGGTCGCGCGTGCACGAGATGCTCGAGCTCGTGAATCTGCATTCGGTGGCCGATCGCGCGGTCGGTGGATTCTCGGGAGGAATGAAGCAGCGACTGGGCATCGCGCAGGCACTGATCAACGACCCCGCCGTACTCATCGTGGACGAGCCCACCGCGGGCCTCGATCCGGAGGAGCGTCTGCGCTTTCGCAACATCCTCTCGGACATCGGCTTCGACCGCCTGGTGATCTTCTCCACGCACATCGTGAGCGACATCGAGTCGATCGCGACGGAGATCGCGGTGATGAAGTCCGGGCGGCTGATAGCGACGGCCGCGCCGCCCGACTTTCTCCGCGCAGCGGCGGGGAGCGTGTGGGAGGCTTCGATTCCGCTCGCACGCTTCGAAGAGGAACGGAAGCGCCTCAGGATCTCGCGCTCCGTCCGCACGGGCGACAGCGTGCACGCGCG